>Ga0207042_1042_pt2 | contig 29062 bp, 22 predicted proteins | sample Alteio_BWMinCont_70_FD_153310 | JGI IMG/M metagenome (GOLD analysis project Ga0207042, IMG submission 153310) | Enriched cells from forest soil in Barre Woods Harvard Forest LTER site, Petersham, Massachusetts, United States -... | ecosystem: Environmental > Terrestrial > Soil > Temperate forest >... | reverse complement strand
GTCCCAAACCGACACCCGAGGCTGATCAGCCAGCGGTGTTCCCTGTATAGGCACCAAAGCATTGATCGGTACCGATTCAGGGTGTTTTGGTAAATTTGATAATGTTTTAAGCATAGAAATACGATCCTCTACTGTTTCTCCGAGTCCTATGATGCCGCCACTGCAAATTGTTATTTTTGCTTTTCGCACGTGTTCAAGAGTTCTCAAACGCTCATCATAAGTACGGGTTGTGATAATGCGTTTATAGTCCTCCTCCGATGTATCCAGGTTATGGTTATAGGCATACAGGCCCGCATTTGCCAACCGCTGCGCCTGCGATTCGGTAAGCATACCCAGCGTACAGCAAACTTCCATATCAAGTTCGTTTACCGCTTTCACCATATCTATTACTTTATCAAAATCGCGGTTATCACGTACTTCGCGCCAGGCTGCACCCATACATAGCCTTGAGGCTCCGCCAGCTTTGGCTTTTTGCGCCGCGGCGATAACTTCATCTTTCGGCATAATGGCATGTACATCAACCCCCGTATTATAACGTGCGGCCTGCGGGCAATAGGCACAATCTTCGGGGCAGCCACCTGTTTTGATGGATATTAATGAACTGATCTGTACCTCTGAATAATCTTTATTTTCCCTGTGTACAGTCGCAGCTTCATAAACCAGGTTTAATAAGGGTTTATGATATATTGCTGATATTTCTTCTTTCGTCCAGTTGTATCTTAGTTCGGTCATTCTTTGTTATTTTGGTCTATATGCTATTTTATATTTACATTAAAAGTTTAGATGCAAACCACAGCGGCAGAAAAAATCCGGCGCAATCTGTAAAGGTAGTAATGATAATGGATGATGCCACAGCAGGATCGATCCCTATCCTTTTTAATATTAACGGGATAGATGCACCTGTTAAGCCTGCAACAACGAGGTTACCTGTCATGGCCAAAAATAAAACGAGGCCAAGCATTGGGTTTGCATCATAAAATAAGGCTATAAAAAAAACGATCAATCCATTAGCCGCACCGTTCAACATACCTACCAAAAACTCTTTTATAACAGTATTATATGACTGTCTATCGGTAAGGTCGCTAAGTGAGATGCGTCTTACAGTCACAGCGAGCGCCTGGGTGGCAGCATTCCCCCCCATACCTGCTATTACCGTCATATACGCAGCAATAATGGGGATATGCTGCACTGTTGAATCGTAATGACGGATAACGGAGGCTGCTAAATAAGCCGTTCCCAGGTTAATAACCAGCCAGGGCAGGCGGCTTTTTACAGCTTCTTTCCAGTTACCGCTTAGTTCTTCATCTTCTGACACACCGGAGATCTTCAAAATATCTTCGGTGCTTTCCTGCTCAATTACATCTATAATATCATCGACCGTAACCCTTCCCAACAGCTTCATATTATCATCTACAACCGGGATAGTAGTTAAATTGTATTGGGATATCAAATCTGCAACATTTTCCTGGTCAAGGTCTGCCTTTACATATACAAAATCAGTTATTACCAAATCCCTTACGTGAGCATCGGCTTTAGCCTTTATTATAGATTTAATAGGTAAAATACCCAGTAAAACGCCAGCGTCATCAACCACATAAATAGTATAAAATTCCTCCATCTCTTCCGACTGCCTGATGATCTCGTCCAATGCATCTTTTTTATCAAGGTTAATATTTATCTTGATGATCTCGGAGTTCATCAACCCGCCGGCTGTATCTTCGGCATATTTTAACAATGCGCGGATACTGTCAGCATCTTCCTGGTCGATGTCTTCTAATATTTCCTTTTGCTCATCCTCGTCCAGTTGCGAGATAATATCAGTTGCGTCATCATAATCCAGTTCTTCTACTATTTCAGATCGCTTTTCGGGATTAAGATTAATCAGTAATTCTCCGGGGCGGTGTTCTTCGTCCATTTCAGAGATCACTTCTGATGCAATCTCTGTAGGCAATATATTAATTATTCGTTCTTTCGCTTCCTGGGGCAGCTTTTCAAACAGCAAGGCAATCTCCGAGGCATGGTATTCTTTCAGAACGAGCTCTAATTCAGCATCATCACCTTCAAGCGCGGTTTCAATGCGCTGCAGATCGGATTTGTCTATTTCAAAAGATTGCATACCCGACTAAAATACATATTTATTGTTGTTTAATTTCAAAATTTGACGATCATATACGCTTCATTTTCAAATTTTCAAATCATAAAATTTTGAAATCCAATAAAATCATCAAATTAAAAACCTATTTTTGTCCAAAATGTAAGGGGCAGTTTATAAGCTGCCCAAATTAGAAACAATTAAAATGGACGCAGGCCCGAGTTATAGCTATCAGCATGATCTTAGATATGCCAACCCGGATACCAGGGAAGGCAAACAGATGGGTTTGGTACAAACATGCCATCTTCTGCTTTGCACTTCCATCAGCTAACCTCCAAATAGCTGGCCGGGAAATTCATGCCATTAATTTTAATAAACTTACCTCCCTTAAAAACTACTTTTTTGTACTTTTTGTTTATCATTTACATTGTGCCATAAGCGGTCCGGGCTGAATGCTTTTTTTGAAAAAACCAAATACATCAATAACTTAATATAATGTTAACATTATAAGTCATTGCCTTTATTATTGCGGGTTAATTTTGTAGGTGGTTTAATTACTATCTCAAAAAACGTTTTCAAAATTAATGTGGTCCCTTTTTAGAAGGCACTATTTTTTAAATTATATAAGGAGGATAATATTATGCCAACTGCTATAAAAGAAAAGATAAAAAAATACAGCTTCATCCAGCGCAGCAATGGGCATAGTCTGCAGGAGTTCGATAAGGCCTCGATTACCAAACTTAAAAGCATAGCTGTTTGTAGCAGTGGCAAATCACTCACTTTGTTGGAAACCCATATCAATGGTTTGTCGGACGATGAAGTACACGACCGTTTAGATGTTTTTGGGTTTAATGAAGTAGCCCACGAAAAAGCGCCAAAGTGGTATGTTCAATTTTTCCAGGCATTTTTAAATCCGTTCATCGCGGTATTGTTTGTTTTAGCTATTGTGTCACTTGTTACTGACGTAATTATACAGGCGCCCGGCGACCGGGATTACACAACCGTAATGGTTATCACCACAATGGTTATTCTAAGCGTTATGCTGCGTTTTATACAGGAGTTTAGAAGTAACCAGGCTGCAGAGAAATTAAAATCGATGGTAAAGACCACAGCTACTGTGATCAGGGTTGAGGGGAAAGAGGAGATCGACATAAAAAAATTAGTGCCGGGGGATATTATCCAGCTTTCTGCCGGAGATATGATCCCGGCAGATGTGCGCATCCTCCAATCGAAAGACTTATTTGTGAGCCAATCGATGTTAACAGGTGAGGCCCTCCCTGTAGAGAAAACTGGTAATGCAATTGCCGATGCAGCCAAACAATCGCCTTTGGAGTTGAATAACATCTGTTTTATGGGCACCAATGTGGTAAGCGGAACTGCAATGGCTACCGTTGTGAACACAGGTGAAGATACTTATTTTGGTTCGCTGTCAAAATCACTGGTAGGCAAACGCGCCGAAACAAGTTTCGATAAGGGTGTAAATAGCGTAAGCTGGCTATTGATACGTTTTATGCTGGTTATGGTGCCATTGGTTTTTTTAATTAATGGATTTACCAAGGGGAATTGGATAGATGCCTTTTTGTTTGGCCTCTCAATAGCTGTTGGCCTGACGCCCGAAATGCTGCCCATGATAGTTACCGCAAACCTTGCCAAGGGAGCGGTAAGCATGTCGAAACGAAAAGTAGTGGTTAAACGCTTAAACGCCATTCAAAACATTGGCGCCATGGATATTCTTTGTACCGATAAAACAGGTACGCTTACAATGGATAAGATAGTTTTAGAGCGGCACCTTAACGTATATGGCCACGAGGATAATGAGGTGATGAAATGGGCCTATCTGAACAGTTTTCATCAAACCGGGCTTAAGAATTTATTGGATGTGGCCGTACTGGAACACGTTGATATTCATTCTTGTATAAAAGAAGGAGAATCATACAAAAAAATTGATGAAATACCCTTTGATTTTCAACGCCGGCGGATGTCCGTTATTTTGGAAGGGCCAAGCCACAAGCATCTACTGATCTGTAAGGGGGCGGTTGAGGAAGTATTGGATATGTGCAGCCATGCATTCGATCCCGGTGAAGATAACAGTCTGCAAATTGAAAAGGATGATGTTATCCCGATGGATGATAAAATGCGGGAAACGGTGCTAAAAAAATCCAGGCAGCTAAACGAAGAAGGGCTAAGGGTGCTGCTGGTTGCAGTAAAGGAGTATGATGAAAGGCCTTTAACCTACACTAAGGCTGATGAAAGCGATATGATACTTACCGGCTTCATTGGCTTTTTAGATCCCGCAAAACCGTCAGCCAGCCTTGCTATTAAGGCCTTGCATAAATTAGGCGTAAGCATTAAAGTACTAACCGGCGATAATGAAATTGTGACTAAAAAAATATGCAAGGACGTTGGTATCCCATTCACCAATATTTTGTTAGGCCGCGACCTGGAAACTATGACCGATCAAGAGCTCACAAACCAGATTGATAATGTAAGCATCCTTGCCAAATTAAGCCCGGTTCAAAAATCACGGGTCGTAAAAGTTTTACAGGCTAAAGGCCACACTGTGGGTTTTATGGGCGACGGTATTAATGATGCTGCTGCATTGCGTGACGCGGATGTTGGTATTTCGGTTGATACTGCAGTTGATATTGCCAAGGAAAGCGCTGATATCATCTTGCTTGAAAAAGACCTGATGGTATTGCGTAAAGGTGTTATTTATGGCCGCAGGACGTTTGGCAACATTATAAAATACATCAAAATGACAGCAAGCAGTAATTTTGGCAACATGTTTAGCATGCTAGGGGCCAGCGCTTTGCTACCTTTTTTGCCAATGCTGCCAATACAAATCCTGATCAATAATTTATTGTATGATATCTCGCAAATATCTATTCCCTGGGATACCATGGACGACGATTATATCGTTACCCCGCGTAAATGGGATGCAAGAGGCATAGGTAAATTTATGTTATATGTTGGCCCGATAAGTTCAATATTTGACTATGCGACATTTGCCGTACTCTGGTTTTTGTTTAAGGCAAATTCACCACAGCACCAGGGATTTTTTCAAACGGGCTGGTTTATTGAAAGTCTGCTTTCGCAAACGCTGATCATACACATGATACGCACCCGCAAAATACCGTTTATACAAAGCTGGGCCACAGCGCCTGTAATAGCATTAACAACAGCAATTATGGCCATAGGTATATTTCTGCCATTCTCGCCTTTGGCGGCGGCATTTAAATTACAACCGATGCCATTTATGTTTTTTCCATGGCTGATAGCAATATTGGTTGCTTATTGCTTTTTAACCCAGTTAATAAAAACCTGGTTTATTAATAAGTTCCATCAGTGGCTGTAATTGTAGAGGCGTAATACTTTGCCGTCTTCGAAGTTTCACAGACGCAAAGTATTGCGTCTACAGGGTATAATCATATTTAACAACAGTATTAAGTTCGTCTAATTTTGATAATGCCCGGTTAACCTTTGTTTTCCTTATGGAAACCTGCAAGCTGCAATTATTATCAAAAGCGTGGCTGAGAATTATTAGGTTATCATCTTTAATTATCTTCATCACGTCATTCATTTGCAGGTAATCAAATTCAATAGTATAAATGTCATTGACGGTTTTTTCAGTAATAATAGCCTGTTTCAATGCTTCTTCTGTTGCCGATTTATAGGCATTGATTAGACCGGGAACGCCCAATAATGTACCACCGAAATAGCGTACCACAACAACTGCTATGTTTGTTAAGTCGTGGGAGAGCAGGGTATTTAATATTGGCCGCCCTGCAGTTCCGGAAGGTTCGCCATCATCGTTTATCCGGAAAACAGAACGGTCGGTACCCAGGCGTAGTGCCCAGCAATGATGGTTTGCTTTCGAATGTTCGTTTTTTAATGGGATAAGTATATTCTTTAGCTCATCTTCTGAATTTAAAGTATGAGCATAAGCTAAAAACTTGCTCCCACGATCACGGAATACCCCTTCAGAAGGTTTTTCAATAGTACGGTAAGTATCTTCAAAAAGCATTAAATAATCAGGATTTGGCGATAACTACAATGGCAATAATAGCTATAACTATACCTGCCTTATTGAGCAGGCTCAACTTTTCTTTAAAAATAATTAATCCTACTAAAGCGCCTGTTACAATAACTCCAATATTCATTGCCGAAAAAACGGTTGATGGCTGATTCGCCAATGCCCTATGTGCTTTCAGATAAAACAGGATATTACCAAAATTAGCTATTCCCAATACCCAGCCAATAAAAATATGGGGCCATGAAAATCGCATTTTCTTTGTGATCACCTGGTAAAACAAACCGATAAGAGAAAATATAAAGGCCAGTACAAAAACAATAAAAAGTGAACTATTGTATGAAATTGCCTTAAATGCGGCAATTTGTTTAAATAGCACATCTATAATACCCATTCCCGTAAAAACAATTAGCAAATATATCCAGGCATTTGATGATCCAGGCTTGACCCCGCTTTTCTTTTGCCATGGTATGGTGCAGATAATTGCCGTAAAACCTAACACAATTCCAATCGCTTTTAACGGCGTTATTTTTTCGCCAAACAGCAAAAAAGCGGCAATAATGGGAATGAATAATGATAACCGCTGTGCAATATCTGTCCGTACAATGCCCGATAACCTGACCGATACTGCCAATATAACAAAAAGTGCAGGCAGCAATAAAGCTAATAATGAATAAGTAAAAATCGGCGGATCATGTAAGTTTGCTAAATGCGGATTTAAAAATATCCGGCTAAGTACAATAGCCATTGAGTAATTCCATGTAATTGCCTGGTAAACATCAATATGGTACCGCTTAGCAAGCTTTAACATGATGGAGACAGTAACACTAAAGGAAATACTTAGAAAGATGTAAATCATGGTTATTAGTTAATTAGGTTGATTGAGCAAGCAGTGAATGGTGAGTTGTCAGTACAGCAGGGTATTATTTTAAGTATTATCTCTGAATGTTATCTTTCTGGTCACGATTGGCAACTCACCACTCACTCAATCAATTATTGACTAATATTCGCAATTTATCCCGGCCAATTGCAAATTCCCCGGAATTTTCACAGGTTATCATGGGTGCCCTTATCCCTTTTTTTAAATAAGTTTCACCTGTAAAAATGCGGGCTTCATCCCATAAACCAGCTTCAATAAAAGTAGTTAAGGTAGAAGCCCCGCCTTCAATAATAACTGATTGTATATCCTGCAAGTACAATTGATATAAAATATACTGGGGGACATACCTGTCAAAATCTTCAAGGGAAATATACTTGTTTTTACCGTCCATATCCGTTTTTACTTCGTTAAATATAAGTGTTTCAGCTGATTGGTCAAATATATTTAAGGTTTTATTTAATTCGAGCCTGCGATCTATAACAATACGTTTTGGCGCTCTCCCATATCCGTGCCTTACATTTAATTGCGGGTTATCAATAGCGGCTGTATTTTTGCCTACCAATACAGCATCTTCCTCGCTCCGCCATTGGTGTACCAGTTTGCGCGACTCAAGGCCGGTTATCCAGTGCTGGCAGTTATTATCAGGCGCAAAAAAACCATCGGCTGTTTGCGCCCATTTCAGTATGATATAGGGACGGTGTTTTTGTATCCTTGTAAAAAAACGCCTGTTAAGCCATTGACATTCTTTTTCGAGTACACCGGTAGTCACCTCAACACCGGCTTCCCTTAACTTTTCTATGCCGTTTCCATGCGCTTGTTCAAACGGGTCGCGGCAGCCAACAACCACTTTTGGGATTTTATGTTTGATGATCAGATCGGCACAAGGGGGTGTTTTACCGTAGTGAGCGCATGGCTCTAATGAAACATAAAGAGTTGATTGATTTAATAACTCAGCTGAATCGCTAAACTTGGTGATAACCTGTTCAATTGCATTCACTTCCGCATGAGCTTCGCCGTATTTATGGTGATAGCCTTCGCCTGCTATAATGGTATCCATAACAACAACAGCCCCTACCATTGGGTTCGGACTTACGGTTCCCATACCCAATGAAGCAAGGTCAATACAGCGCTGTATATATTTTTTATGTTCCACCATGCTGCAAATATAGCGTGAACTATTGTTACTTTGTTGCATGAAAACCGTAAAGGATGTTTTTGCAGATTACCGGCAAGCACTCAATAAGTTGTATGATGCAAATGAATCAGAGGCTATTACCCTGATCGCAGTCAGTGAAATATGCAAGTTATCAAAAGCAAAAATAAAAGCATTTCCCGAATCTGAACTATCGCATGAGCAAGCTGAAAAATTGAATGAAATTCTAATCCAGCTAAAAACAGGCAAACCCATCCAGTATATTTTAGGCAAAACGGAATTTTACGGATTACCCTTTAATGTAAATCCATCGGTATTAATTCCCCGTCCCGAGACTGAAGAATTGGTAGGGTGGGTGATTACCACAGTTAGCAGTTTGAAGTTGGCAGTTAACAGTGGACAGTTGGCAGTGGGCAGTATTCTGGATATTGGTACGGGTAGCGGGTGTATTGCTGTCAGCTTAAAAAAGAATTTGCCTGCTTTTAATATATCAGGGATTGATATTTCAAACGAGGCGCTGCAAACTGCAAAGGAGAACGCTAAATTAAACCACGTCGCTATTGATTTTTTTGAAGCTGATATTTTAAATTTCAAATCCGAAGTCGTAAATTGTAAATCCGAAATTATCATAAGTAACCCTCCTTACGTTACCCTTCACGATAAAATGCAAATGCATCCCAATGTCATCGAATTTGAGCCGCATACGGCCCTTTTTGTGCCGGAGGATGATCCATTGATATTTTATAAGGCAATTGCCGATTTTGCTGCTGCCCATCTCGTTCCAAATGGATTGTTATTCTTTGAGATAAGTGAAAATTATAGTGAGGAAATAATTAAATTATTAGCTGACAAAAACTTTAAAAACATTGAGTTAAGAAAAGATATGAGCGGCAGGGACAGGATGGTAAGGGCGACATTTAACGGTGGTGATTAGTGGTGGTAACTGTAAAGTAAATGTCAAAACTGCTACTGCCACTACTTAAAACTACAATTCAACTTCTCGGATGATACTGGATAATAGTCCCCTTTAGATATTCCCTATCCAGATGCGTATAAATTTCAGTCGTAGTAATACTTTCATGACCCAACATTTCCTGCACGGCCCTCAGATCGGCGCCGCCTTCAACCAAATGGGTTGCAAATGAATGACGGAAAGTATGCGGACTAATGGTTTTATTTATGCCGGTTAACTTGGCTAAATCTTTGATATACATAAAGATATAAATCCTGGTTAGCCTCCCTCCTCTCCTGTTCAAAAAAACCATGTCCTCCTCGCCCTTTTTTATGGGGATATGCCCCCTTACATTATCTATCCATATTTTTAACGCCTTAACCGCCGAACCGCCTATAGGCACCAAACGTTCTTTGCTGCCTTTGCCAACTACTTTTATAAATTCAATGTCTAAATAAAGATTTGATAATTTAAGTTCCGTTAATTCAGATACCCGCAGGCCGCAGCCATAAAGTACTTCCAGTATCGCTTTATTACGGACCCCCTCCGGCTTTGATACATCAATAGCATCTATCAGTTTATTTATATCATTAATGCTTAAAGTATCCGGCAGTTTACGCTGAATTTTAGGCGATTCGAGCAATTCTGAGGGATCGCTTTTTACCAGATCCTCCGTCAGCAGGTATTTATAAAAAGATTTTATGCCTGATAATATCCTGGCCTGCGAGGACGGGATCATACCAAGTTCGCTCGCCCAAACAAGAAACTGGCGCAAATGAGTTAAAGTAATATTTTCAGGATTTAACATATCTGATTGTATATCAGTAAATTGATACAGTTTCTCAATGTCCCGGCTGTAAGCTTCAATAGAGTTTTCAGAAAGGGACCTTTCCAATTTTAAATATGCCTGGAAACCTTTTATCGCCGAACGCCAATCCAATTGATTTTTTTTTAATGTTTTTATTTATGTTTGATCTGATGAAGATACAAATTATTAATGGCCCGAATTTAAACCTGCTTGGCGTACGTGAAAAATCAATTTACGGAAATACTGATTTTGAAACATACCTCGAAGGCCTTCGCAAACGTTATAAAAATTTGGTAATTGATTATTACCAGAGTAATGTTGAGGGCGAAATTATCAATAAATTACACGAAGTTGGTTTTAAATATGATGGCATCGTATTGAATGCCGGCGCTTATACCCACACGTCGATCGCTATTGGCGATGCATTAGCCGCCATTAATACGCCTGTTATTGAAGTCCATATTTCAAATGTTTATAAACGCGAAGAGTTCAGGCACAGTTCAATGCTGGCTGCTAATTGCAAAGGTGTGATTGCCGGTTTCGGCATGGATTCGTACCGGTTAGCTGTAGAAAGCTTTTTAAATAAATAGATACATGCGCAGAATAATCAAACTGATCCCGACAATTATATTATTGATCGCAATCTTCTCTTCATTTAGTGGTTTTGCACAGTCTAAAAATAAGAAAAAACTGACCGCAAAAAGAGAAGCCTTGAGAGAGGCGATGCATTCACGTGATGCATTAATGCGGTCGCTTAGTAAAGCGGATACTTCTATAAACAGCCTGCTGCAAAGGGTTGAACAGTATACCACTTCATTTAACCAGATCAGCAATAACTTGTCTGACGGCTTAGATACCGTTGATATAAGCCAGCAATTAACCCCTGTTATTAAGAGGATAGATAGAATTAATAGTGTAGCCAAAACGCACAAATCAAGCACTTTGCGTTATTTATTTGTACTACGGGATAATTTGGACCAAATCCAGGCAAAGCTTGATGGCTGGCAAGCTGACATGGAAGATGTTGATACAAAATTGGTGGAAAACCAAAACGACCTGCTCAAATTTACTAAAGACTCGGTACTAAAGACAATTCCCTCAGATAGTTTGGTAAGGAAAACTTTTTTTGCACAGTTAAAGGATGTAAGGCTTTTGTGGCATAATATTGATTCAACTAACCGTAGCGATCTTTTAAAGGTTAATCTCCTGCAGGATAAAATAGCGGTATCATATACCAAAACACTTGACGAAAGTGATCAGATCGATTCTAAAATAAAAGGGTTTGCCATAAAGGCGATATCGGGCGAATCTGGTTACATATGGAACGAGAATCCGCAATATGATGATTTTAAATCCGCTTTTGACAGTACGGTACAGCTAAACCTATTTCTGTTTAATTACTTTCTTAAAAACGAAACAACAACACACTTTGCAGGGCTTTTATTTCTTATCGTGATTTTTAGCTGGATAGTATTTAGCCGCACAAAAGTTTTAAAGACCAACGAAAACCCGGAACAGGTATTTACCGGGGCAAACTATATTTCCAAAAAGCCAATTATATCGTCTTTGCTGGTAGTCACCGCAATGAGTCCTTATTTTTACAGCCACCCGCCAGCAATTTTTTTAGAAACATTCTTTTTAGTTTCCATTGTTTTGTCTTTTCTACTTATTAATAAGGAAGTTTCGAAAGCGATGCATAATTTTCTTATCCTGATGTTTGTACTTTCCATTGGATATAGCATAAGCAACTTATTTATAGAGATATCAAACATTGACAGGTACTTTGTACTGCTTTTAAGCATTCTTTCGATCATAACCGGGTTCATATTTTATCAAAAGTTTAAAAGGGGGCCTGATGATCATCTTCCGTATACCGGCCTGGTGTTGAAGGTATTTATTGCCATGCAAGTTTTATCCTTGCTTCTTAATGTATCAGGCAGGTTTAGCCTGGCTAAAATAATAGGCGTGACGGCTGTTTTTAACCTCTGGATGCTGGTGATACTTTACCTCGTAGTTAATATTATAATTCAGGCCTTGTTTTTACAATTTCAAATAAAAAGGGGAGCAAACAATATTATTAACTGGATTGATTACAACCTTGTACAAAAAAAATTCAGCAATACCTTGTTTATAGCGGCGTCATTGTTTTGGCTTTTTTTTCTGTTACAAAATCTAAACATTGATGATTGGGCAAGTGATAATCTAACAGAAATTTTAAACCAGTCCCGCAGCATTGGTGGCGCTACGTTCTCATTTGGGGGTTTTGTCATTTTTATATTTGTGATATGGCTATCTTCGTTAGCCTCAAAACTTATCAGTTATTTTTACGATGTTTCGGCCCAGCGCGTTACCGATCTTTCCGTATTAAAAAGGAAAAACCGCACCTCCACCATAATAATAAGGATTGCTGTTTTTTCAATCGGCTTTATGCTTGCAGTTGCGGCGTCCGGTTTTCCTTTGGATAAGCTTACCATTATTATAAGCGCATTTGGCGTAGGTATCGGCTTTGGCTTGCAAAATATTGTAAATAACCTCGTATCCGGCCTGATACTGGCATTTGAAAAACCAATTAACATAGGCGATGTTATTCAGGTAGACGGGCACATGGGCACCATGAAAGAAATTGGTATCCGGTCGAGCAAAGTAGCGACGGGTGATGGCTCAGAAGTTATCATACCAAACGGCGACCTGATCTCGCACCAGGTTGTAAACTGGACATTGAGCAATAGTAACCGTCAAATTGACTTAAGGATTATAACATCGTACGGTGTTGATATTAATAGGGTTAAAGACATATTAAAGAATTTATTAACTAACAGGGAAGACATTATGCCTAATCCCGCACCTGCAGTTTTTTTAAACAACGTGAATGAAAATTCCGTTGAATTTAAGGTCCTTTTTTGGGTGGCTGATATTAGTACCACGGGTGAGTTAAAAAGCCGGGTTTTGGCGGAAATTTACCAGGCAATCAACAAGGAAGGAATTGAAATGCCATCCGCACAGAAAGATTTTTATTTGCATTTTCCGGATGGTGTACCAGTGATTGGTCCAGAAGAAAAAACAAGCGTTGGTAAGGCCAAAAAAGCTGATAATAATAGTGTTAAAAAAAATCCACGGGGTCAAGCTCTGTAAAATGCGTTTTCTTTTGTTTAAAGAAAGCCCAAACTATGCTGCCTTTATATATTCCTTTTAGGGGGTAATGCTTGATTTGCAGTTTTGCGGCGGCAGTTTGTAACGGCCCTGTTTTCCGCCGGCGGCCTTTAAGAATATTTAAAACAAAATTTTGATGTGCACGGCTCACTGCCCATGCATCCTTGCGCTTACCTTCACCTAAAAAACGGAATATTGCTAAAAGATCCATCCATATCCGAACGGTAATGATAAAAAGGGCCCGCCAAAACGGAAGATTATTCTGGAGTAATAACAGGTTGTTCCTGAAATTAAGAAAAGTTTTAAATGGGTTTTCAACATTAAGGGTTCCGCCGCCCAGGTGGTACACCTCCGATTCGGCGCAATACATTACTTTGTACCCAATGTTTTTTAAACGCCAGCAAAGGTCTATCTCTTCCATGTGAGCAAAAAAGCGGTCGTCAAAGCCATTCGCTTCGTCCCAGCAATGTTTTTTAATAAACATTGCCGCGCCGGTAGCCCAAAACACCTCGCGCGAGTGTCGGTACTGCCCCATGTCCTCTTCTATCTCATAAAACATTCTCCCCTGGCAAAATGGATATCCAAAGCAATCAATAAACCCTCCGGCAGCGCCGGCATGTTCAAAATAACCCTTTTGCGCAAACGATTTTATTTTTGGGGCGGCCGCGGCTATTAATGGGTCGCTTTCCATTAATTTGATCACCGGCTCGATCCATCCCGGTGAAACTTCGACGTCGGAATTAAGCAAAATAAAATAGTCGGCCTCAACCCGGGCTAATACCTCATTATAACCGCCTGTAAAGCCGTAATTCTGATCGTTTTGGATAATGCGGATACAAGGGTACTTCTGTTTGATAAACTCACCAGAGCCATCAGATGAAGCGTTATCTCCTACAACAATTTCAAGGTTTGGCCATGTTGACGACATTACAGAAGGAAGAAACTGGCGCAGGTATTTAATACCGTTCCAATTTAAAATAACTACCGCGACTTTGGGGGTTTGGTTCATTGAGTCATTAGTCATAGGGTCATTTAGTCATTGGGTCATTATGGCATTGGGGTATCGGTCATTCAGCTTTTTCAGGGGTTAACCACTGACTTAATGACCCAATGACTCAATGAACAATTTCGTGTTTAATTTTCCATCTCCGGTGCGACCATAGCCAGTATTCGGGTTTCTCTTTTATTAACGATTCCAGGTATTTCACATGAATTTCTGTAATTTCATAAGGTTTGGTCTCTTTGGGGTTCTCAACCAAAGGCACAAAGGTATAAGTATAATAGCCTCTTTTTATCAAATCAATTTTATAAAATATAACTACGCAATTAATCACTTTCGACAACTTCTCAACCCCAAGGAATACCGCTGTTGGCTGATTTAAGAAATTTACAAAATGTTTTGCATCCTCGCGGGTTGGTGTCTGGTCCGACGCAAGAACTGTAAACGTCACCTGGTTTTTATATTCAATCATTTTACGAAGAGTCTGCCTCATGGAGATCATCGTAGCTCCAAAACGTGACCGCGTACTATTAAAAAAATCAGTAAAAACTTCGTTTGACTGGGGTTTATAAACAATCATCCTTCTTTTATCCGTTAAGAAACCAAAGCTCAAGCAAGCCATTTCCCAGTTACCATAGTGCCCGGCAGCGGCAATGATACTTTTACCCTGGCTAAAATAATGCTCCATAAGTTCGGGGTTTGTACATATCATTCGTTTACGAACAGATTTTGCCGGCATACTGACCGATTTTATGGTTTCCATCATCAGGTCGGCCATGTATTTGAAATATTTCTTTTCAATTACTTTGCGTTCCCCGGTTGATTTCTCCGGGAAGGAATTGAGCAAATTCTCCTGTACAACTATTCTGCGATAGCCAACGATGTAATAAAGCAATGCGAATAAAACATCAGCTACAAGGTACAAAAACCAAAAAGGCAAAAGCGAAACCAGGTACAAAAAGAACGTACCCAACCTTGAAAGCCCTTTTTTTTATCATTATTTTAGTACAATTTTAGCTGCAAACATAAAATATATGATTGAAAAAGGCGCTGTTCTACCTATGTTTTATCTTCCGCCGGTTGAATATTTCGTACTGTTAAACACTTATAAGCCTGGTATACTGATAGAAAGAGAAGAAAATTTTCCGAAACAAACTTACCGGAACCGCGCCAATATTTTTTCGCCTGATGGCGTGCTTGTATTGACAGTACCCGTTATCAGAGGTTCAAAAAACCATACCCCAATAAAAGATGTGAAAATAAGCTATGATTTTAACTGGCAGCGGTTGCATTGGCTAAGCCTGCAGGCATGTTATCGCCGCTCGGCTTACTTTGAATATTATGAAGATGAATTCATTATTTTCTTTCAAAAAAAATATCCCTTCCTGTTTGATTACAACGAACAACTTTTACAATTTATATTAAAATCAATCAAGTTAAAAGTTAATTTTAAATATACCGATAGTTATGAAATTGAATACCCCTCTCTTATTGACTATAGAAATTCCATTAATCCCAAAAAAGTATCAAATTTTGATCAGAAGCCGTACTTCCAGGTTTTTGAAGAACGAAAAGGCTTCCAGGAAAATCTGAGTATTGTTGACCTGCTGTTTAACCAGGGGCCGCACTCCGTTAATTATTTGTGACCTGATTTCACCTTTGCAACAATAACGTTACTAAGCTAATTCTAAACAAATTCTGATGAACTTTGTATGATTTTTGTACTTAATTTATATCTACCGTTTTAAATAATGCATAAACTCAATTCAGCTAAATTTTTTTTCTGCCTTGCTGTAATGTTGTTTGTTGCAAAGCCGTTTTTAGGCTTTAGCATGTTTAGCCGTATGCGCCCTCCTGCCGTAGATAATATCTTTGTAAAGGCATTTACTAAACGCAAACTGGAAGACCCCGAGAATAGTAATTCCAATATAAAAGCTCTTCAAAAAAAAATAGCCGAACCTGTCCGGCAGTTTATTTTACGCTTTACTTTTCTTTTAGGTATCATTTTCCCGTCCATGTTTGCTTCAAAGGCTGATGTAACCAATCTTTGTTTACAACGGATAAAATTAAGCCTATATCCTCGTGAGCACACGTACCTGCTTAACGGTAAACTCATCATTTGATATTCTTGCGTTAACCGCTATCTGCGGTAATTTGTAAACAGAAACGACCAATAGTTCAACTATTTGACAGTTTTTATGTTATTTGTTTTGTTAATTAATTTCAGAATTCTAATGTTAAATTTTAAAAGGTGCTTGTGTATCGTATTATTGTTGTTAACGGCGATTGCTACTAATGCACAGCAGTCACAACCTGTCACTTTAAAAGAATTATTGAACAGGGTTGATCAAAAAGCGCCGCAGTTGTTTACAGATTCTGCCGCTATCCTGATCCGCAAGGCACAAGCCGTTGAAATACGCAGCAATTGGCTGCCCAACTTTTGGCTAAATTACCAGGCTGATATCGGCACCAGTAATAATGTTATCGGTCCTTATTTTAGCCTGGGCCTTGTTCCGTCCAGTTCAAGCGGTATTCATAATACAAATGTCACTTCGGCCGCCTCAACAAACCTGGGAATTGCAAGGCTTGACTGGGAGATTTACAATTTTGGCGCATACAAGGCTGCAAACAACGTGGCCAACTCGGATGTAACCGTTGAACAAAAGCAGTTTGCCGAGGCAAAATATGATTTGCGGGCTTTCACTATAGGTAACTATTTACAATTGCTTCGTTTGCAGGATTTCATGAGCATCCAATACCGGGATATTCAGCGGACAGGGGAAATCCTGCGTTCAATCCGTTCCCTTGCGATGAGCGGTGTAAAAGCAGGCGTTGATACCAGCTTAGCCGAAGCTGAACTGTCAAAAGCCCGTTTAAACTTTATAGAAATAAACAATCAGCTAAAACAAGTGCAATTGCAGATATCTGCTGTAAGCGGAGTCCCATACCAATCAATTGTTCCGGATTCCACAGTTGAAATAGCCCTGATCAATCAACCGACCGCTTATTTATTCCCTATTGATACAGTTACCCATCCGCTCATCAGCTTTTACCGGTCTGTTTACCAAAATAGCTTGCAAAGGGAAGACCTCGTAAAAAAACAGTATAATCCTAAAATATTGCTCGAAGCTGCTACCTGGGGGCGCGGATCAAGTATAAGCCCAGGCGACCAATATAATGCACTTTCCACCGGCTACGGCTTTCAAAGGAGTGATTACCTGGTTGGCCTGGGAATATCCTACAACCTGTTTGACCTGCGAAGAAGGCAATTAAAATTACGTACTCAAAAAGCCAATACAGATTACGATGAAAAAAAGCTACGGGAACAACAGGTACTGCTTTCAAACAGCGCCAGCCAGGCTGATGTAGAAATGCAAACAGCTTTAGATCGCCTTAAAGAGATACCAAACCAGTTGAATGCAGCAAATGCCAGTTACAGGCAACAATTATCTTTATACAGAAACGGGCTATCGAATATTATTGATCTCGATGCCGCGCTTAATATCCTTTATCGTGCCGAGACCGATTATATGCAGGCAAAATACGATTACGCTAACGCGCTGTTCCAAAAAGCCATTACCGAGAACCAGGTAAATAAAATTTTAAACTTATTAAAATAATTAACTATGTCAATGGTCACGTCCGCGCTGAAAAGGCCCATAACAGTAATGGTGGTCACCATGAGCCTTTTAATATTTGCGGTGCTCAGTGCAATAAATATACCTATAGATATTTTCCCGAGGCTGAACCTGCCTACTATTTACGTTATTGAATCTTACGGCGGCATGTCTCCGCAACAAATGGAAGGTTTTTTTGCCACACGGTTACAGGACCAGTTTCTGTATGTTGATGGGATAAAAAATATCAGCAGTAAAAGCATACAAGGTTTAACTATTATTAAGCTATCCTTTTATGAAACCACCAACATGGCCGAGGCTTCGGCCCAGGTTGCCTTACAGGTAAACCGGGCGCAGGCTTTTTTTCCTCCAGGGGCGTTACCTCCACAGGTAATACGGTTTGATGCATCATCGCTTCCCGTCGGAGAATTGGTGATGGATAGTAAAACCGAAAGTCTTAAAGACATTTATGATTTAGCCGCCACCCGTATCAGGCCTATGTTTGCAACCATCCCTGGCGCTTCTGCCCCGCCCCCTTTTGGGTCTAATGCAAGATCGATCATTTTTAGTATCGATCCCGACAAACTGCGCAGTTATGACCTTACCCCCGATGAAGTGGTTGATGCGCTGTCAAAATATAATGTGATGTCGCCATCGGGTAACCTCAGGCTCGGCAACACCATGTATCTGACTACCATGAATTCGCTGATCAACAACTCTGTTAATTTTGGAAATATCCCGGTGGTCACCAAAAACGGCGTACCTATTTATGTTAAAGATATAGCGAGGGTTACAGATGCGGCCGATATTACAGTAGATTATGCATTAATTAATGGCAAGCGTTCTGTGTATATCCCCGTGGTTAAAACTGCTTCTGCTTCAACCTGGACAGTAGTGCAGGATTTAAAAAGCAAACTACCGGAAATGCAAAATCTATTGCCTGACGATATCAAAATATCATACGAATTTGACCAATCGGTGTTTGTAGTAAATGCCGTAAAAAGCCTGATGACGGAAGGCGGGCTTGGCGCATTGCTTACCGGTTTGATGGTGCTGCTTTTCCTGCGTGATTTGAGGAGTAGTTTGATCGTAGTGATCACCATACCAGTATCCATATTGATAGGAGTACTGCTGCTTAGCCTGTTCGGTCAAACAATCAACATCATGACCTTAAGCGGATTAGCGCTGGCTATCGGCATCCTGGTAGACCAGGCCACAGTAACGATCGAAAATATACACCAGCACCTGGAAATGGGCAAATCCAAACGTCTGGCCATTTATGACGCCTGCGAGGAAATCTCCTTTCCTTTATTGCTGATCCTATTATGTATCCTCGCTGTATTTGCCCCGTCATTCCTGATGAACGGTGTCCCTAAAGCCATGTTTTTACCGTTGTCGCTTGCTATTGGCCTAACCATGATCGTATCCTATGTATTAGCGCAAACCCTGGTACCTATTTTAGGTAACTGGATGATAAAAGCAGAACGTTACCAGGTATATCATCATGATAAGGTACATGCGCATGCCGGCGAATCATTGGATAGGAATGAAGAGATGCAGGTAAACAAGCACCGTGAAGAGGAAGAAAGACACCCGGAACAAAATGATTTTTTTGAAAAGGTAAAAACACGCTTTACAGGTATAATAACCCGCCTGATGCCCCGTAAAAAATCGATCGTTCCGGTTTACCTTGTAGTTGTTATAGCCCTCGCCAGCCTTGGTTTTGTTGTCATTGGTAAGGATATGATGCCAAAATTAAATAACGGGCAGTTTCAGATCAGGATCAAAGAGCCTGAAGGCACCCGGCTGGAAAGAACTGAAGATAAGTTTAAACAGGTGCTGCATATCATTGACCAAACGGTTAATCATCATGTTAAGATCACCTCAGGTTATATTGGTTTGGTGCCCAGCAGTTTTGGCAGCAGTAACTTGTATGTTTTTAATACCGGTACGCACGAGGCAGTTTTACAGGTAAACCTTGATGAAAATTACAAGGTGAATATGGATGAACTAAAAGACGCCCTGCGTAAAAATATAGTGGCTGAGCTACCCGAAATGACCATCAGTTTTGAGCCTATTGACATGACGGAGAAGATCATGAGCCAGGGGGCCTCCACCCCTGTCGAGGTGCAGGTTGCAGGTAAGGATATGCAGCAGATTGAAACTTACGGGGACAAAGTTTTAGCGAAGCTGAAAGCAATTCCATACCTCAGAGATGTGCAGATTGACCAGCCCTTAAAATTCCCTGTAATTGCTATCGCGCTCGACAGGCTTAAAGTTTCACAATTGGGATTAAATGTAAAGGACATTTCCCGCTCTGTTACGGCAAGTACATCTTCGAGCCGGTTTACCGAGAAAAATTTGTGGCTTGACGAAAAAAATTCATACACCTACCAGGTCCAGGCGCAGATACCGGAATACGTAATGAACTCGATGGATGAGTTAAAGGAAATACCTCTGGTAAAAGGGCAAAGCAGCCCTACCCTTGCCGACGTTGCCGATTTTAAAATAACTACGGCCCCCGGTGAATATGACCGTACAGGCCCAAGACGTTTTATAACCATAAGCGCTAATATTTATAAGAAAGATCTTGGTACAGCAACCACCGCCGTGCAGAAAGCTGTTAAATCATTAGGTCCTGCACCAAAAGGTTTAGTCGCGACCATTGAGGGTATGTCGAGCCTTTTAACAGATACGCTGAACAGTTTGCAAAACGGGTTAATGTTTGCCGTATTGGTCATATTTTTGCTTCTGGCAGCCAATTATGAGTCATTTAAAGTGTCGTTAACCGTTTTGGTCACAATCCCCGCGGTAATATTAGGTTCAATCACAGCCTTATTGATTACGGGTTCAACGCTTAACCTGCAATCCTATATGGGCATGATCATGTCAACCGGGGTTTCAGTTGCGAATGCCATCCTTGTTGTTACTAATGCTGAAAAATTAAGGGTAGAATATAAAGACGCTGGCCGCGCGGCTATTACCAGCGCCTCCATCCGTTTACGCCCTATATTAATGACCAGTTTTGCGATGATTGCAGGCATGATCCCGATGGCCTCGGGCATGGGAGAAGCGGGCGAACAATCAGCGCCGCTTGGCCGTGCTGTCATTGGCGGTTTATTTGCCTCAACGTTTGCCGCATTATTTATATTACCGATGGTTTTTGCATGGGTGCAAGATAAAACCACTTATGATGATGGATCATTAATGCCCATGGAATCAACCGATTTATCCAATCAAACATAAAAGAAAATGAAAAACAGACCTTATATATTAATAACCGTAATTGTTTTTTTTGCTGCATGCTCCGGGAATCAAAAACCGGTTGACTTAACCGTAAAAACAAAACAAGCCAGTAAATACCAATTTGGTATTGTGGCTGAAAAAGCGCTTTCAAGCTCAGCTCGTTTGCCCGGGCAGCTCGTACCATTTAATGAAGTAAACCTGTTCCCGAAAGTGAATGGATTTGTGAAACAGCTATTTGTTGACCGGGGCTCAATTGTAAAAAAAGGGCAGTTGCTTGTGATCCTTGAAGCACCCGAAATGGAATCACAGCTGGAAGCGGCTAACTCACAATATATTCAGGCACAGGCGGATGCCGAAGCCGGTAAAGAAAAATACGACCGGTTGAAAGAAGCCGCCAAGGAACCGGGTTCTGTATCTCCGTTAGACCTGGATGACGCAAGCTCACAAATGAAAGCCAGTGAAGCAAAGGCCCAGGCCCAGCATTCAAACGTGGAGGCGGTTAGGACAATGCTGGGGTACCTCCGGATTTACGCTCCTTTTGATGGAATGATCATTCAAAGAAATGTTTCTCCCGGCGCTCTTGTTGCGCCAGGCAAAGCTACCGACCAGCCTATGCTTATCCTGCAGGATATCCATAAAATGCGTCTTACAGTAGACATCCCGGAAGATTATGTAGATAAGGTTGATTTATCACAGCCGGTTACTTTCACGTTTAATGCTATGCCAGGCCAGGAACAGACAGCAAAGATCAGTCGATCTGCGAATGCTTTGGGAAGTATGCAGCAGGAAGCCATTGAAATTGATGTGTTGAACAAAAATGGGCAGCTTAAACCCGGCATGTATGCCGAGGTGAGAATACCTATGCTATCAGGGGCAAAATCTCTGCTGGTGCCTAATAATGCTATTGTCCGTTCTACTGAACACGAGTACGTTGTTAAGGATAGCAGCAGCAAAGCAATCCTTGTGAACATTAAAGAAGGCCTGGTCAGTAACGATTCAACCGAAGTGTTCGGCAACCTGAAAGCTAATGATAAAGTTTTGCTCCATGCATCTGATGAGATCAAACAGGGAGATGATCTGCAATAAAATTTGAGGTGTTTTATTGTTTTATGGTCGGCAGTTGTAAAAAGCTGCCGGTTTTTTATTTTATAAATTACTTATATTCAAATAAATATAAATTAATTTATTTTTTTTTATTAAACATTTGTGAATTTAAATATTCGCCCTATCTTTACACTACTAAATAGGTAGATAATATAGATATTAAAACAAATGAAAACTTTTAAGCCTCACAAGCAACTCGTTTCTATTCTTTTCGGTTATTCCAAATTAACACACTGTTATATGTATTGTTGTTGTTGCTGACCTTGCAACACAACCTTCAAAGCATTATTTAATAACAATTTTTCACGACTAATTTAATCAGATGAAATTACTTTACGTAATCAGAACGGTACTCCTATTGAGTATACTTTTTACCGCAATAACAGCGAAAGCACAACAAAATGATGACTTAATTAACATACTTCTTAAAAAGAATGTGATAAGTCAGAAAGAGGCCGATTCGCTCCGCGCGGACCAGACGCTAAAAGAACAAGCCAGGAAAGACAAAGAAAACCAGCACGGTATAACCATTGGCAGCAAAGCCCTGCAAATAAGCGGTTTACTGCAAACCGAATACGAGGGGTTTCAGCAAACAGGGGTTAATAACACTTTCCTGCTTCACCGTGCACGCCTTGATGTAAAAGGCGATATTGATGATAACTGGAACTACGAGGTTTACACCGAATTTGCTGGCGCCACCAAACTGCTTGACGCCTATACATCTTATAAAATAGCCGACTTTTTGAAATTTACGGCCGGTCAGTTTAAAGTACCTTTTTCGCTCGAAAGCCTTGTTCAGGATAGCCAGCTGGAATTTATTGACCGCTCCCAGGTTGTTAATGCACTTGCCGCAAGGTCGACAGACGTTATTGGCAATCAAATTGGCCGGGACATCGGTATCCAGGTTAACGGAAGCTTTGCAAAAGTAGATGGCCGTTACCTGTTCGATTATACTTTGGGCGTTTTTAACGGGGCTGGATACGATGTAACAACCGATAATAACAGCCATAAAGATATAGCAGGAAGATTTAGCGTACACCCTGTTAACAACCTCGTTGTATCTGCCGATTTTTATGATGGACAAGGCAATTACGGGACCCCGGCAAAAAATTATCTCCGTAACCGCGGAGGTTTTGATGCGAGATATGTTATCGGGGGATTGACATTAACCGCAGAATATGATAAAGGTACGGATGGAACCATAAGAAGAGATGGCTGGTATGGACAGGCTGCTTATTTTGTTATCCCTAAAAAACTTCAGTTAGCAGCTAAATACGACACTTATGACCCAAACAAGATAATCGCAACCGACCGTACCTGGATTTATACTGGTGGTGTAAACTATTTCTTTAACGAATGGGCAAGGCTTACAGTTAATTACCTCGACCGCAGCAAAGAAGTTACACAGATATCAAACAATATTTTTGAAGCGCAGTTACAGTTGACTTTTTAAAAAAGTATATATAGTTTTTAATAAAATCACACAATATTGTACACATTCAACCCTTTTTTCCAATAGAACCTTTAGGTTTCGCGTCGTACAATCAGGCATAATGTCATTTCTCTATGTAAACAAGAATAAACGCACAACATTCACCGCATTTTCCCCGTATATTGCAGCATTTATCAAATAAATGTCCTATAACTATCAGCGTATAATTATTAAGATCGGTTCAAACGTTATTACTCAAAAAGACGGCTTGCCTGATTTAAACCGGATAAACCACCTGGTTGAACAAATCGCCAAAATAAAAAAACAGGGTAAGGAGGTTATATTAGTTTCTTCGGGCGCGGTAGCATCAGGCAGGAGTTTGATCACCATTTCCGAGAAATATGATGCTATTGCAACCAGGCAGTTATTTGCTTCAATAGGCCAGGTTAAGCTCATTAATACTTATGCACATGAGTTTGAAAAGTATCATATCCTTTGCTCGCAGGTGCTGGTAACCAAAGAAGATTTCAGGGACAGGCTGCACTATCTCAATATGAAAAACTGCCTCAAAATTTTATTGCAGCACCATGTCATCCCGGTAGTAAATGAAAATGATGTGGTATCGGTTACTGAACTGATGTTTACTGATAATGATGAACTGGCGGGATTGATCGCTTCTATGCTGAATGCCCAGGCGTTGATCGTATTAACAAATGTAAATGGGATATACGATGGCGACCCTGATAATGAAAGCACTAAGGTGATTGAAGAAGTTATTGGCACTACACTTGATTTTTCTTCTTTTGTAAGCTCGGGCCGTTCACAATTTGGACGTGGCGGTATGATCACTAAGTCGACCATGGCTCAAAAAGTAGCTCAATTGGGCATTGCCGTTCATATAGCTAATGGTACAAAAGAAAATATTTTGGTTGATGTTTTGGAAGGTAGGGTTGCGCACACTTATTTTATCCCAAAGAAATCAGCTTCGGGAAAAAAGAAATGGATCGCCCATGCCGGAAATTATGCTAAAGGCATTGTACAGGTTAATGAAGGTGCAAAAGCAGCGCTTACATCGGCGAAAGCATCAAGTCTGCTTCCGGTTGGGGTAATTAATATTATATCGGAATTTAAAAAAGGTGAGATCATAAAATTAGTTGATGAGAATAATAAAGCTATCGGTTTAGGTATTGCTGAATATGGCTCAGACAAAGCCGCTGAAATGATCGGTCAAAAAAATCAAAAAGCGCTCGTTCATTATGATTACCTTTACTTAGAAAGTTAATTGAAAGGAGTAAATCATATAAAATGCTTACCAAGCAAATAAATTACACCGGCTATTTTGAAAACGCCAGGATAGCAAGCAGAAAAAGTATTGGCCCGGCCATTATCAACAACGTATTGCAAGACCTTGCCGCCGCCGCTGTTGCGCAAACTGATTATTTGTTAAAAGAAAATAAAAAAGACCTTGACCAGATGGATCCAAACGATCCGAAATACGACCGTTTAAAACTTACGGCAGGCCGTATTGAGGATATAGCAGGGGAAATAAATAATGTAGTTGAGTTGAAAAGTCCGTTAGGGCGTATTCTTTCAAGAAAGACAATGCCAAATGGTTTACAAATATCGAAAATAAGTGTGCCGCTTGGGGTGGTTGGTGTAATTTATGAAGCGAGGCCAAACGTTACTTTCGATGTATTTTCACTTTGTTTTAAAACCGGTAATGTATGTATCTTAAAGGGCGGCAGCGATGCCGAATATTCAAATAAAGCCATTATTTCCATAATTCGCCAGGTTTTATCAGAGCATGACATTGATGTAAACGTGGCAACCCTCCTTCCGCCAGAACGTGAAGCCGCCGATGCCTTGTTAAACGCCGTTGGATATGTTGATGTTTTAATACCAAGGGGAAGCCAGCAATTGATAGATCATGTCCGGAATAATAGCAAAGTACCTGTTATTGAAACGGGCGCCGGGATCGTACATACTTATTTTGATGAATTTGGTGACGTAGAAAAAGGCAGCAATATTATACTCAATGCCAAAACCCGCCGTGTAAGTGTATGTAATGCGCTGGACTGCCTGATCGTTCATTACAGCAGGCTAAAGGATTTACCAATGCTTGTAAAACCATTAGTTGAAAAAAAAGTTGAACTTTATGCAGAGAAAACTGCCTATATGATACTCAAAGGCCATTACCCGGATGCATTATTGCACCATGCGAAACCAGAACATTTCGGAACAGAGTTTTTATCATTAAAATTAGCTATTAAACTTGTTGATACTTTTGAAGATGCGCTTGACCATATTGCCACATACAGTTCAAAACACAGTGAAGCCATAATATCAGAGGATACTGCGCGTATTGAGACCTTTTTGAACCGGGTTGATGCCGCCGCCGTATACGCCAATGCCTCCACCGCTTTCACTGATGGCGCGCAATTCGGGCTGGGCGCCGAGATAGGCATAAGCACCCAAAAACTACATGCCCGCGGCCCCATGGGATTGGAAGAACTATGCAGCTACAAATGGATAATTAAAGGGGAGGGGCAAATACGAAAGCCGTAAGCAATTTTCAACTTTAAACTAATAAAAATAAACGGGCGCTAAATAACATTGTTAGATTAAACCTGAAGTTTAAAATGATAAAAAGACCGCGGGCCGCCTGTTTCGGTAGAAGTCAACTCAAACCCAAGCTTATCCATAACTTTTACAGAAGCATCATTACGTGTATCAATCATGGTTACAATACGGTTAAGCCGAAGTTCATCAAATCCAAATTCTATAAACGCACGGCCCGCTTCGGTTGCAAATCCTCTGCCCCAATACTCCTTAGCTATATACAAACCTAATGAGGCCTCGCCGGGAATAGGCTCTCCGTCAGTATTAAAATGCGGATAAATGCCGCAACGGCCAATATAACTTCCCTCGGGCTTAAAAACAGTTGCCCAGACGGCCAAACGGTCGTTTATCGGTTCGAGCGAGCCTTTAAATCTTTTTTCGGCCTCTTCACGGGTACGCGGCCTGCCGCCAACATATTTACGGAAATCGGGATCAGCCTCCATGGCGCAATAGGCCTCCAGGTCGGCGACTACGTGCTGCCTGAATAATAACCTTTCGGATTCCAGGATAATTACATTATTCATATTATCAGCATGATACAATCTGAATGTTAACCTTTAAAATGCGTTAAATTCCATTTTCGCATTGCTTTTAAGCTCAATTTTTTTCACTGCGCCTGTGCCCTGGAAACTAAACCCCATACCAACAATTTTTACCTCGTATGAGGGCATCGGGGCCTCATAAGCCAGTTTATTATTTATAAAATACTGAATTTTATTGCCGGTATTTTTACAGGAAACCAGCACCCAATCAGAAAAGTCGATGCCAAACGCGGAAAGGTCGGTTGTTTTGCCTGATATGATCCAGTTCACGCTTATCATATTGAGCTCTGATACACAGCCCTTAGCAGATAGGGGTATGATGATCGGGAAGCCATCGGTAATCAGCGATACATGAACAAACTGGCATGCTGCCGAGCCTTCGCTGTATTCATTTTTAACCAACGTACTAAAGGAAAAACCGGTTAATGGAACAGGCATAAAATTGCCGACATTATAATATTTCGTTACAGGTACCTGCGATTGAAGCCCTGTGTTTTTCGCCCATATTGGGCCGACATTGTATTGCATTACATCTTTAAAAACAAAATCAGCCGGCTTAAGATAGAATGGGACGGGCTTATTTTCAATAAGGCCAAGCCAGCCTTTTGTTGGTATCATCAGTTTGTGCTGTTTAACTACCTTTCCGCCTACTACCAATTTTGCCTGGTAAAAACCAGGTTCATAGTAAACAGATGTAAACTGGTGCATACCTTTGCCGACTAAAGTTTTTGTACGCGGGTCCCATGATTGCTGTATGTAAACCGAATCAGTAGGCGATGACGATGCATCGTAGTTAAAAATAACCGAATTAGGAATGCCTTTGGCAAGACGCTGGCTGGTAAACACATAATTATCAGGGCTAATATCGGCCCTTGTTCTTGTAATCCAAAAAGAAACGAAAATACCAACCAGCACAGTCGCCAATATCACCGCAGAAATTTTCAGATACGACGTGAAATTAGATTTACCTACTGGATGATTCGCTGTTTTTGCAGCTTTGTGCCGCTCGCTATTTGTTTTTAAAAACGCCCGCCAGTTTTCAAAGCCCGCAAACTGTGAAAGCGTATCTAAAGTGGTGGCGCTGGGTAGATGATTATACTCCACCCTGCCCCATATCCTCCGCAACGTGCTTGCGCTTAATGATACTTTGGTTTTTTCGAATATCAATTGGTTTAGAATTTCAAAGTCCTTGCTTTGCCACGTTGCGGCATCGCCCCAGCCGAGTTGGTTTTCAATAATTTGCAGAAGTTTTCCGATGTCAGATATCATTGAAAATCAATATGATAAAACTTGAAAAAACTTGACAGGCAAATGAATTGCCACAAAAAACAAGCTTCTGTATTTTTATGTAAAAAATAGCGGCGCCGAATTGTTTTACTGCTATACCCGTTATAATAGTTTCCGCATCGGCAGGCCTGGAACAAATAGCAAATAATTGCAAAGCTGATGCATTTTTAGCTAAGCCTTTTGATTTGGACGCATTGATTAAATTGGTTAAACACTATTCAGATTTACAACTATCTTTTTAGGGCAATTATCCACTCGGGGTTTTATTTTTTCTAATCAGTTTTTTTTGGGTAATGCGATCAGTAAAAATGTTAGCCTATTCATGATTTGTCGTCACAATTTAAACCTGATGTTATTTCATTTTCTTTTTAAATATCCCTGCTGGAATGTCACTTCCATCAGAACCCGGAGCAAGGTTTAAATAATTATGCGGCTGGTACCGATCGGTTTTTATTTCCACAAGTGTAACATGGCCTGTTTTGCGGATGCCAATTTCCTTAAGGTTACTTTTTGGTGCGGGTATAAGGTCGTTTGAAATATAGCCCATATAATTATCATTTTCTGTGATGAGCGAATTGCTAAAAGTATATGCTGGTTGGGTATCCTTCGGCCTCACCCAGAAAAAATTACAACGGGTAACAATATTGTCCCTGAATACAAAAGGCGCATCAGAAGCCCCGAACCATACCGCCGATTCGTAGGCGCCATAAATTATAGAATTGGTAATGGAGAGATCTTTGATGCCTTTGATAAGCACCATGGCATTCCGGCAGTTAAAAAAAATGGAATGATCAACATGAATGCCGGGGCCATGTGTCCATAAGCCGCTTTGTAACCGTGTTGAATTTTTTTCACCAATAAAATAGCACTGGGAAACCTCAAGGTCGTTTAAGTTTTCGTTTTCGCGGGTTATAGGATAATAATAGGCTACATAAGGGCTTGCATTGCCAACAAATTTTAATCCTTTAAAACTTACACTATTTTTGGCGACCAGGAAACCTACGCTATGCGTAAATTGTACATTTGAATTATTTGGGGAAACAGATTGTATCACAGGCATTTTTTCCGGCTGCCAGCCTGCATCATCGGGCATTATTGTTGCTTCGATAGTAAAGTTTAAATCATCACCGAGTTTTTTACTTGTTTTGAT
>Ga0207042_1041_pt1 | contig 29903 bp, 28 predicted proteins | sample Alteio_BWMinCont_70_FD_153310 | JGI IMG/M metagenome (GOLD analysis project Ga0207042, IMG submission 153310) | Enriched cells from forest soil in Barre Woods Harvard Forest LTER site, Petersham, Massachusetts, United States -... | ecosystem: Environmental > Terrestrial > Soil > Temperate forest >... | reverse complement strand
GATACAGCCCAGGTCGCAGCGCAGCGGAGGCCTGGGTAAATAATAATAAAATATTGAGTCCTGAAGGGACGACATAACTTTGTTACCTTTCAAACTTATGGGTAATAGGATGCGGGCACGTTCACGATTTAGGACGGGAAGGCACCAGCGCGAAATCCTTTTATTTATTTTTGCAACTGGCTCTTTTAGGCTGCTTCTGGTGTTGCTTCTAGCTCTTCTTCTGCAAAGATAAATTCTTTAACTTTCTTTACTTTATCTGGAACTTGTGTTCCCAATGTAATATGAAAATCATGCCCTTTCAGTTTTGAAGAAAGACCATAGCTTTCACGTAACTTTTCTAACTCAGGTGCTTCTACTGCTATCAACCAGAGTTTCTTAAGCTTATTGTCTCTATTTAATTTTACTGTTCTTACTTCTAGTACTGTAAAAGTAAATTCTTCTCCCAGTTCTTTGATTTCCCAAATCTCATTTGCAATGAGTTCATTTTCATAGATCACGCTAATATGAGCTCCAATCCCCTTTTTACTTTTATAATGACTTGGTGGAACAATTTTTCCAGGTGCATCAATCAATGGCAGTGTTTCAGCAATAAAATCTTTATCTACTTTAACGTAAACATAACCATTGTCTTTCATCTTCAGAGTTCCTTTTTGTTTGAACTCAGATACCTTTTCAATGACAGATGGCTGATTTTCAATTTGATAATCTACTGCAGCATAGGCAGAAGAATAGAATGAAGCTGCTAAAAGAACAGCAAAAATTGATTTTTTAATGACTGATTTAACCATTATTAGACTCCTTTTATTTGGAATCTAATAATGGTTACATATTATTGAAATTTGCTCAATATATTTGATTAATTACTTTCTTTATGGAAAAAATCTTGGATTTTTTGTTTGTAATCATGGCACAAACCCAAACTACTCTTTTTATACTTCCATCGAGCTTCGTTCGATGAAGCGACTATCTTCGCTAATTCATCCAATTTCTTTCCGTTTGTCGCAAGAATTTGTTCTTTAATCTTTTCTTTGAGGACTTCCATCCATGCATCATCTGCCATTTCCAATAACTCATGGGAAAATCCTTCATGCCCTTCATGGTGATGATCACTATCATGACAGCTGCATGAACAACATTGACTACAGTGATCTTCTTGATGCTCACAATGTTCACAAGAATGATGATGATGATGACTCATAATACCCTCCATATTTGATAATTAATCAATAAATAACATAAATTTAAATAAATTCATATAAAGTATTTTAAATATTGAATTTCAATGATTTAGGAATAATTAAGTGCTAATAAAAGGTTCAAGTTCTTGTTCCAAAATAGTTACACGTTGGCGAAGAAGTTTTAACTCACCTCTAACATGAGGAGAAGGGTCGGAATTTTTTAATATTGTTGTGATTTCTTCTTTCAAACTTTCGATTTTATTCTGCAATTTATGTATAGAGCTTTGTCGATTACTAATATGTGGAGATTTAAGGAGACGATTTAGCTCTGATTGAATTTCTTTGTAAGTCTCTTGTTTTCGAGACAAATATAAATTTGCTGCATCTTCATTACTCATCATTAATCGAGCACACTCTTTTCTTCCTTCATCCATTGTAGGACGCATTTTGGAATCTGGATGACGACATTTCCAGGCTAAATGATTTAATGTCTCTTTTTCTTGAGGTTCGGGATCAATCGTTGTATGATTTTGAGCTAAATTTTGAGCGCTCGCATTTACCGCACGACCTCCTTGTTTATTGTATTGGTCGTAACCGATATTTTTGGGATCAGCATGAGGTGGAGGTGTTCCATGAAGATTTTCAAACATACTTGCTCCCCATGCAAAAGAATCTCTTGATTGAATCGTTCGAAGAATGTCCTTTTGAGAATTTCCTGCCTTCACCTGATAAAGTCCCTGACTTTTTTGATCGGTAATGCTCATTAATACTTCCGGAGCTTGATATCCAGTGGTTCCCGTAGGAAAAAGGCCACCCTCATTATTAAGTTCGTCAATCACGTGGACCATTTCGTCAAAATCCCCTAATACAGTGTTTGAATTGGAATCTAAAAAGAAGTTATCGGGTTTTACATCTTGATGAACCGCTCCCTGAGCATGAACTGTATGAAGTGCACTTGTAGTTTGGAAAGCCATCACTAAAGTTTCGGCTTCTGACAATTGTTTTTCCGAATTTAGAGTCAGCTGAGTATCTTTCCCATCAACTGCATCTACGAATAATCCAACAATCTGATTTATCCCTTCCTGATCTTGCTTATTATTATATTTAATAAGTTGACCTGCGATACGATTACTACTCTGCGATTTTAAAAAATCAAGCAAAGGATTTGTTTCGAAATCTTGACTCTTCCGTTTAGGCGTTCCCGGAGTCACTTGTGGTAATGCCTCCATTAATAAATCTCTAATTACCTCTTCAGAAGTTTTACCTTCTGCTATTCCTTCTTTTATTAATTGATCAAGTTGATTTTTTTTCTCTTCATTTTTTTGAAAATAATGAGTAATCGGATCATTAGACAAAATTATTTTATTTCTATCTGTTAATTCTCCACCTGCATAATATTTGGTTAAAGACACTTCTTGATTGCTCCCATTTTTACTTTGAGAAAATACCTTTCCTGAATGAGATTCCATCAGGTTTTGATGTCCATTTATTCTATTTAGTATCTCTGCACGTTTAACATTTGTTATTAGATTCTCTTTTACTCCCCTAACAACAGGCAATCCTGTTTCTACGTCTATAGTAAACTTAACAGCCTTTTGCGCACCCTTCGCAAAGTGTTGCTTGATATGTGCAAAAACTTTTCCTTCCTTTGTTACTGTTATGCCAACGGGTAATCCTGTCGCTCTTTTTTTTAAGTGTACCGCATCTTCACCCGGCTTTAGACTACTAATAATAGTTGACAATTGCGGGGTTATTTTTTCTTTAACTTCTTTAATGATTTCTTCTAATGACAGATCTAACTCAGTAGTTTGCTCAGAAGCATGTGCCTTAACATGGGGATCAATATGATTTTCGTGTTTTTCTACACTTTCTCTCAAATGCCAAAACTGAGCTAAAGCATCAAGATGATAATCTTCACTAGTTTTAAAAGTGTCTTTTAACCTGGCCATTTGTCTATTCATAAAAGAAACAATTCGAGATCCAGACTTAGGTGAAATGCTTTTTAAAACTCTGCCTTCAAGATGTTTTTGAATGTTATCTAGAATTTTAGGATCTTTATTATAAGCAGCTTCAATATATCGCATTGCTTCTGGCGTCTTCATATATTGAGCGATGGATTTAGCTGAAGATTTAAGGTCCTTATTTTGGGTTTTCTTAATACGCCCCTCATCAATCACCATATAAATTTTGGGTTCGGCTGAAACAGATGGTTCTTGTATTTGGGAACCTTGTATAGCATTAGGATCCCTTCCTGAGTCGGAACCTATAGACATGTTCTTACCTCAATAATTAACTATATTAATTATATTATAATTTTATTTTTAATAATATTTATTAATATTCTGTTAATTTTTGGGTTTTAAAAGAGAATTCTATATAAATTATCGGGAAAAAATGAAAAGAAAATAAGGGCAATGACCGAGACAAATCCGACAATTCCTGCAGGCCAGGAAGATGGATGGATTTCCTCTTTTGTTGAAGATTCTGAAAGCATGATTCCCACTATACGTAAATAATAATAGGCTGACAATATTGTGGTAAATAAGGCGACAATCACTAATGAATAATAACCTGCTTGAAACGCAATTTTAAAGAGATAAAACTTAGCCAAAAAGCCAATCGTCGGGGGTATCCCCCCTAAAGTCAATAAACAGATAGAAATTAATCCGGCTATCCACGGAGAGCGTTTAAACAATCCTTTTAGATCACTTAACATAACCCCTTCCTGACGTGTCTCTAAAAACGAAAGTCCTGCAAAAGCGCCTAATGTAGCAAAAGCATAGACAGCTAAGTAAAAAACTAAAGCCGGAATAGCCTCTGAAGTTCCTACAGCCAATGGAATTAATAAAAAGCCAGCATGGGAAATCCCCGAATAGGCAAAAAATCGTCTTAATTGAGTTTGTTTCATTGCTACAAAATTAGCATAAATTAATGTTGGAAATGCTAACAAAGCGATGCATTCATTCCATAAAACATTGAATTGAGGTAAGGAATACAAAAAAATTACCGTGAAGGCAGCAAAAGCCCCTGCTTTTGTGCCTACAGCCATAAAGGCTGTGACAGGAGTTGGTGCGCCTTCGTAAACATCCGGTGCCCAAGTATGAAAGGGAACAATCGCCGCTTTAAAGGCTAACCCAAAAGTGACAAAAGCAATTCCTGCTAAAAAGAGTCTTTGATCTGAAAGGACTGTTAATGCTTTATAACCATTTAATAACGCATCAAAACGTGTTGTTCCTACGGCTCCATAGATTAGGGCTATTCCATATAAAAGAAATGCTGCGGCCAACGAACCGATTAAGAAGTACTTAATGGATGATTCTTGTGAGATCTGCCATTTTTTCATGTAACCACACAAGACATATAACGAAACAGATAGCGTTTCTAGTCCTAGAAAAAAAGTCAGAAAATCTGCAGCTGATCCTACTAAGATTAATCCAAAAAGCGAGGATAGTAAGAGAAAATAATATTCCCCCCGAGAAGCTTCAAAACGATCAAAAAATGAGTCTGATAATAAAGCTGCACCTAAACCTATCGACAAAAACAAAAGTGTAAAAAGGCGTGCCAGGTCATCAAAGCGTATCCATGGTGTCAATAATGGATTGTGACTTATGGGTGCTGCCCAAGCAGCATAAATCGCTAATACAATTCCTAATGCGGTTAGGAATAAAGAATATTTTTTTGCAGCGGTTTTTGAAAAACATTCGAGTAATAAAAGAATAAGCGCTGTAGCTAACACAACAAACAACGGAGACAACGCTGCAAAATCCACAAGACTCAAAACAGTATTCATTGTGTTTTCTCCATTTTAATTGCACTAGGTTGAATAAGCTTTAATACCGGTGCAGGGTAGATTCCAATCCACAACACTAAAAGGATCAAAGGAAATGCAATACACAACTCCCTTTTGTGAATATCGACCCATCTATTTTGAAAGGGTGCGGGTTCTTGGAAATAAATCAGTTGCATCCAACGTAACATATAAATGACAGATAATATAACGGATAAGGCCAAAAAGGCGGCCTGCCATGGATTTACTACAAATAATCCAAATAAGATCATCAGTTCTCCGATAAAACTATTTGTTCCCGGCAAAGCAACCGAAGAAAGTACAAAAAAGAGTGTAAGCCAACATAACTGAGGCATATATTTTGCGAGTCCACTTTCTTTACCAAAGGCGGTGGTTCCAATACGTTCTTCCAACCAACCTGCAACCAGAAAAAGAGCCGCAATTGTCACACCATGATTTAAGGCTTGTAATATTCCACCTGCTTCGGCTGTTTGATTCCAGACAAATAAAGCGACAAGAATAAAATTCACATGGGAAAAACTGGAGTAAGCGATCAGTCTCTTGTAATCCTTTTGCAGCCATGCTGCTAGGCCTCCATAGAAAACTCCGGCAATAGAAAGTCCTAAAAGAAAAGGACTCCATTCTTTCATAATTAAAGGAAATAATCCCATTCCAATTCGTAAAATACCGTAAATACCGGCTTTAGATAATAACGCAGAAAGTAAAATGGTTCCGGATGTTGATGCCTGACAATAAGCATCAGGAAGCCAAGCATGAAAAGGAAACAGCGGGGTCTTCACAGCAAATGCCAGTAAAAATACGGCACAAATCCATGGGGCATATTTTCCTGCAGCTGCCACATGTTGAAGGGTTTCTAAATTAAAGGTTCCGGCGGCTAGAAATAATCCTAGGATTGCTGCCACCATTAAGAAGGATCCTGCAATCATATAAATCAAAAATTTTATAGCTGCTTGGTGGCGTTGAGGACCGCCCCATACATTCATGATAAAATATAAAGGGATCAACATCGCTTCCCAAAACAAAGTAAAAATCGCTAAATCATGGGCAGTAAAAAATCCGATAAGTAGTCCTTCTAAAAGAAGAACCCAGCCATAAAAAAAGTTAGGCATATTTAGGGTAGAACTATGCACAGGCAGTATACTGATCGGGATAATGACAGCGGTCAAAGCTAAAAATAAAAAGGAAAGAGAATCCACCTTCAAATAAAATTCGATAGAAAGTAACGGCATCCAAGAATATTTTACTTCAGAGCCAATCAAGTCAGGAAAGCCATACACTAATAGAGCTAATGGAATCAGACTTAAAACAAACGCGATTTTCTTTAAATTTTTTCCTGTAATCGGCAATAAAAAAGCTACACACGCCGAAAAAAATGGAATGACAAATAACCACATCAATAAAGACATTTCGTTTTCCTTAAAGTACTAAGTATATGACTAAAAAAACCATTCCTAATGCAATCCACGCCACATAAGAACGAATCTGACCACTTTGCATTTTTTGTAAGGCCTGGGCTGTTCCCTGAGTTACTTGGACTGAACCTTGGATTAAACCATCAAACACTTTAGGTTCCACCATTGCATCAATAAAACGAGAAACTGCTGCTAGAGGTTTAGCAAACAGATTCCAATAAATTTCATTGATGTAGAAGGAATTTTTCAAGACTTGAATGGTGTTTCCTAAGCGATCTCTATATTGGGTATAAATCAATGCAGCACTTCCAAATCCTAAGAAGGCCCCGATCATTGCCATGATTGCTTCTGGAGTAAAGAAAGTTGTGGGTTCAATCTCAGGTAAGGAAATATCAGATTTTTCTAAGAATCCTTCAAGAATCGCATCGCTACCACAGCAACCTAAGAATCCACCACTTATAGAAAGCAATGCTAATAAGCCGACAGGAATAAGCATTGCCGGAGGTCCTTCTTTTACAGAGCTATTATTGATTTTTAATGGGCCTAAAAATGTGAGACAATAAGCACGTGTCAAATAAAAAGCCGTTAATGTGGAGGTCGTTAATCCTACATAAAAGAGTGTGTAAAATCCGGCTAAATATTCTTGTTCCAAAATCATTTCTTTACTGAAAAAAGCAGATAACGGGGGTATTCCCGACAAAGCAAGAACGCCAATCAAAAAGAGCCAATGTGTTTTTTTGAAAATTTTTGCAAGGCCGCCCATTTGTGCCATTTCTGTGGTTCCATGCATCATATGAACAACAATTCCTGCGGAAAGAAACAAAAGGGCTTTCACAAAGGCATGCGTCATCAAATGAAACATCGCTGCATAAAAGGCCCCTATTCCACAGGCCAAAAACATCAGTCCTAGTTGGCTTATCGTGGAATAGGCTAAGACACGTTTTAAATCTGTTTGGGCCAAAGCGCAGAGAGCTGCAAAAAGCGAGGTGAGTCCGCCGACAATTCCGACTAGGTGTAATGCCCACGGTGCCATCATAAAAACAGGATGCATCCGCACGACTAAATAAACACCGGCTGTAACCATTGTAGCGGCATGGATCAATGCGGAAACAGGTGTCGGACCTTCCATGGCATCAGGCAACCAAGTATATAAAGGTAATTGGGCCGATTTTCCTATGGCACCTATGAAATAAAGGACGCACAACAGAACTAATATGGGGGCTCCACGTGCATATTCTGTCGTGACACGACTTGAAATCTCAACTATGTCCACTGTCCCGAATAATACTAATGTTAATAGAATTCCGGTAAGTAGTCCCCAATCTCCGATGCGATTTATCACAAAAGCTTTAGTTGCTGCTTGAGCCGCAGAAGGACGCGTATACCAAAAGCCGATGAGTAAATAAGAAGCTAGTCCGACGCCTTCCCATCCGACAAAAAGCAGGAGTATATTTTGAGCTAAAACTAACAACAGCATGGCAAAGATAAATAAATTCAAAAACGCAAAATAGCGCGCATAATCCGTTTCATGATCCATGTATCCGGTAGAATACACATGAATCAAAAAACCGACTCCGGTGATAATGAGAGTCATCATCAGTGATAATGAATCCAAATAAAGCGTAAAGCCGGCATCGATTCCGGAAACAGGAATCCATTGAAATAACGTCAAACTAATGGGATTAGAAAACGTATAGAGTAAGCTTGCAAAACAAAGAAACGAAATAAAAACTGTACTACAGCCTATGATATTTGCCGATCTTCTTCCTAGAATCTGAGAAAAACTCATGAGTCCCAAAAAACCTAGGAGCGGCATAAACAGACCAAGACAAAGCTCGTAATGCATGTTATTCCCTTAACTCATTATATTGATCCACATCCACAACTTGTTTTGAACGAAACAAGTTAATAATCAAGGCTAAGCCGACTGCCGCTTCAGCAGCAGCAACAACAAGTACAAAAAAGACCCAAACGAGTCCGGTCATATTTCCCCAATGATAAGCAAATGTCACAAAGAGTAAATTCGCCGCATTAAGCATCAATTCAATAGATAAAAAGAAAATTAAGGCATTTCTTTTTGTTAATACGCCAATGACACCGACAGCAAACATGGCCATACTAATAAAAATCATAAGAGAAATATCCATTTAGTCTCCTCTCTTGGCGATGTAAAGCGCCCCGATTAATGCCACTAAGAAAAGTAAAATGACCGCTTCAAAAGGAAAAAAGAAATCCACATAAAGGGCCTTTCCTAAAGATTCCACCATTCCAAAATCTTTAGGAACTGTTCGCTGAGAAGGCGTTAGATATCTAAGCGCATTTCCTAATAACCCTAAAGTAAACAAAAATGAGACCACAGAAAAAATAAGAAGGGGTCGCGAACTTTGGGATTCCAACAAATCAATTTTATGATAGGCATCTTGAAACAAAATAATAACGAACATAAAAATAACTAATATGGCCCCTGCATAGACTAAAACTTGCATAACGGCAATGAATTGGGCATCAAGCTGTAGATATAATCCTGCTAAAGACATTAATGTAAGTAAAAAAGAAAGACTTGCATGCACAGGTTTTCTCGCTAAAAGGACTCCGATGGAGGAAAAAACAAGAAGAAAACCTAAAAACCATTGAGCCCACGGTACTGTCATTGCCATCGATTAAATCTCCCTATGAGGATCACGTCCTGAATCCCCAGGTTTTTTTTCTGTGAGCATTTCTTTTGTGTAAATTAGGGACTCTTTGGTGTATCCGGATAATTCATAATCATTTCCTAAAATGATGGCTCCGGTCGGACAAGCCTCTTCACAGTAACCACAATAAATACAACGTAACATATTAATTTGAAAATCAGAAGCGTAACGTTCTCCATGAGAATGCACGTCTCCCGGTTCGTTTTCTGCAGCTTTTACATAAATTGCTTGAGCGGGACAAACAATTGCACAAAGTTCGCAGCCTACACACCGTTCTAGACCATCATCCCATTTTGTTAAATAATGACGTCCACGGGAACGTTCAGGAAGTTTTCGTTTTTCTTCGGGATAACGCAAAGTCACAGGTTTTTTGAAGGCATATTTTAAAACAATAAAAAGCCCCCATATTACTGACCAAACCTGACCTAACTTTTTTTTCATGTTAACACCAATTTAAAGTAAGCCGTGATCAGCAAATTAAGGGTGGCAATGGGAACAAGGACTTTCCATCCAAAACTCATCAACTGATCGTAGCGGAAGCGAGCCATCGTCGAACGGACCCACATAAAAAAGAACACAAACAAAGCGACCTTCACTAAAAACCACACCACAGGAATATCCCAGGGACCTTGCCATCCACCTAGAAAAAGGGTGACTGCGATCGCAGAGACGGCTAGGATATTGACATATTCCCCTAAGAAAAAGATTGCGAATTTCATTCCCCCATATTCTGTATGGTAGCCTGCAGTGAGCTCTTGTTCTGCCTCCGGTAAATCAAAAGGGGCTCGATTAGTTTCCGCAAAAGCAGTAATCAAATAAATGATAAAGCTAATTGGATTGGTCCAAATAAACCAATGATTGCTTTGGGCCGAAACAATTTCTGAAAGACTGAGTGTCCCTGCGGATAAGGCTACTGTGAGTAAAGATAAGCCCATCGGAACTTCGTAACTGATCATTTGAGCTGTTCCGCGAAGTCCGCCTAATAAGGAATAACGATTGTTTGAAGACCATCCGGCTAAGACAATTCCATAAACCGCAAGAGAAGAAAACGCTAAAAGAAAAACAATCCCAGAATTGATATCTGCAATTTGTAGTTTTACAGGATAGCCCCAAATGTTGACCGTTCCTCCAAATGGGATAAGAGTAAATGCAAATAATGCAGTGAATAAAGAAATTCCCGGAGCAAGCCAATAAGTGAATACGTCAATATTGGCGGGTCTAAATTGTTCTTTGCATAAAAGTTTAATTCCGTCGGCAATCGGTTGTAAAAGGCCTAAAGGACCGACACGATTAGGACCTAAACGGAGTTGCATGCGTGCCATTACAATTCTTTCTAAAAACGTCATGTAGGCAGCAGATAACATTAAGAAAGTAATGACAACGATCCCTTTGATTAATGTTTCTACAATAATTTCTTGCATTCGTTTTCTCTTTTTATATTTTTCAATATATCAAGGGGTAAATATGTACCCTAGGCTTTAACCTGGGCGTTCTCTGTCCTAAAATCGTGAACGAGCCCGAGCCCGAGCCCGAGCCCGAATTTTGTTACTGCATTAATGCTCAACAAAACTCCGACTAAAATGTCGTAATTAATTCGGGCTCGGGCTCGGGCTCGGGCTCGTTCACGATTTTAGGACAGGGAACGCCCAGGCTAAAGCCTAGGGTACATATTCATCCCATCTCTATCTCTATTTCCAATCCGTTTAATAAATTTACTCCCCATTCATAGGGTGTAATTTCATCAAATCCCAACGGAATCACAATCGTGCCTTCAGCCACTTTATCATCATATTGAACGATCGCTGAAATTTTTCGGTTGTTTGCACTCAATTGAACTTCGGCTCCGTCCTTTATTCCTCGCTGTACGCCTTCCGAAGATTTTAGTCGTACGCGTGGGCTCTTTGTCAATTGAATCACATGAGGATTATGCTTCATGCGCACGCCCTCATCAAAAAGCGCATGTGCAAAACTTGCTCTTAACTTTCCTTGAATTCCTGGATTTACAGCCACTCTAGAATTTGAAAGTGAACTTGGTCTATTCAAGGGAATTTGCTCATTTTGGAGCGCTTGAATCAACCCCGGAGAATTTTTTAATTGAAGATTCAATCGCATTCCAATCTGCGTAAAAATTTCTGCATCGCTCAAAATAGCATTAGGAATTTCTTTTCCGGGCAATAAACGTTGAACGCGTTGTTCAATATTTACGAAGCTTCCTCCTTTTTCAACAAAAGAAAGAACGGGAAGCACAACATCTGCTTCTTGAGCCGTTTCTGTTAGAAACAACTCTTGCACGACTAAAAATCCCAGTTTTGAACGCACTTGTTTCCATAATTCTGAAGGAATTTTTTTAACAAGATTTGTACCGGCGACATACAAAAAATCCCAGCCGGATTGCGCTGCTGTATCCAAAATTTCTTGGGTGTTTTTTCCTGGCTGAGGTCCAAAATCAGGACGCATTCCGGCAATACGTGCCCCCATGCTATTGCCACGACCTTCTAAAATATTAATCGATACATTTGGATTCTTTTGACGAATCTCAAGGAGTTCAGCTAAAATCGCTTTACGACTAGGCGATGCTAAATACTGGGAACCAATAAAAATGGCGCCCTTTGTTTCGGGATTAATAAATTTTGACAATTGATCACGAATAATCTCAATTTCTTTTCCAGGTGCATGCAAAATAGTTTGTTCTAGATAGGTAGAAATTTCCGGAGCATAATGTCCGGCAAAAATTACTTTTGCTCCTTGATTAATCGCTTGTCTTAATCGCAACCAAATCACCGGAAAATCTTCTGTGATGTCCAAACCAAGTAGAACCGCATAAGAAAGTTTTTCACATGCACCGATGGAAATTTCCATGCCTGGAGCAATCCCCTCTTCTTCCTTAGAAAATAAGGGCATGCCCACCCGATGATCCACGTGATTCACTCCGGCGCCTTGACGCATTAATTGCTGAAACAAATCATTTTCTTCGGTGGTTAATGGATTTCCCCCCAAACCTGCGAGTTTTCCTGCTGCTTTATAGTGCTTAATTTTAGTCGTGATTAAGTTTAAGGCTTCATCCCAAGAAACGGGTGTTAATTGTCCATTTTTGCGCACTAATGGGTGTTGCAGACGATTAGGATCCGAAGTGAATTCATAACCAAACCAACCTTTGTCACACATCCAAATATCATTGACGTCATCATTTATTCGAGTGCGTGTCCGCATGATTTCTCCATCACGCGAATCCAAAATCATGCTGCATCCTACAGGACACAAAGTACAGGTACTATTGGTAGGTTCGTTATCCCAGGGACGTGCTCTGAAACGATATACTTGACTTGTGAGTGCCCCTACAGGGCAAATCATGATCGTATTACCAATGAATTTTGATTCAGCAGGACCACCACCTGGTGTTCCTACTTCCGATTTATAGCCCCGATCTAATAATTGTAATGCATGATCTCCCGCAATGACTTCTCCGAACCGCGTGCAACGGGCACAAACTACACAACGTTCGCGATCAAGCATTAGCACAGGCCCTAAAGGCTTTGCTTTTGTAAAATGACGTTTTTCTTCGTAAAAACGACTTTGACCCGGACCAAACTTTAACGTTTGTTCTTGGAGTGGACATTCTCCGCCGCGATCGCAAATCGGACAATCTAAGGGATGATTAATTAATAAAAACTCAAGAATTCGTTTGCGCGCGTCGACTGCCATTGTACTCTGAGTTTTAACAACCATGCCTTCGGTTGCTTGTAAGGTACAGGATGTTTGTGGCTTCGCCATTTTTTCAACTTCGACCATGCAAACACGGCACGCTCCAAAGGGAGGCATACGATCTTGATAGCAAAAAATCGGTAAATCGATTCCTAAATTTGTCGCGGCTGTGTAAACAGTAGTTCCTTTAGGAACAGTCACAGCTATTCCATCGATAGTGAAATTGACGACTTCCGATTGATTTTCCGACATTTAGCCTCCAACCTTTAAATAAGGATAGGAAATTTTCATCACCGGACGTTGATCTGCCTGGGGATTTTTTTTGATATAAGCTTCGAATTCTTGCCTAAATTCTTGAATTGCACTGACGACAGGCGGTGCGGCTCCGACAGCAAGAGGGCAAAAGGCTGTTGCTGCCATATCGTTACACACTTCATCAATCACTTGTAAATCCCAGGTTGTACCGCCCCCTGAAAGAATCCGAGCCAATATCTGAACTGTCCAACGTGTTCCTTCTCGACAGGGTGTGCACTTACCACAAGATTCATTCTGATAAAATTGCATTAAGCGATGAGCTACTTTGACCATATCGGCTGTATCATCCATTACAATAATCGAAGCCGTTCCTAATGCAGTTTTTCTAGCAGCAAGACTTTCAAAATCCATGGAAATATCTAGATCACGTTCAGTAATTAACGAACAAGAAGATCCTCCGGGATAACAGGCTTTAAACTTACGTCCGGGCAGCATGCCGCCTGCTGTATCTAATACTTCCCTAAGAGAAACACCTAAAGGAAATTCATAACAACCGGGTTGTTGAACTTGACCGCTGATCTGAAAAATCTTTGTGCCGGTATTTTTTGGTTTCCCGATGGACTGATACCATTCGACTCCGCGATTGACGATGTGCACAACATTACACAATGTCTCCACGTTATTAATGATCGTCGGTTTTCCATAGAGTCCTGCTATCGCAGGAAATGGGGGTTTTAGTCGTGGTGTAGCTCGATATCCTTCCAAGGAATTTAATTGAGCCGTTTCTTCTCCGGCAATATAGGCACCTGCCCCAGGATGCACAACAATTTCTAAAGAATAATCCGATCCGAAAATTTTATTTCCCAGATAGCCTTTCGATTTAGCTTGATTGACAGCGGCACGTAATTTTGCGATGCCCCCGTAAAATTCTCCGCGCGCATAAATAAAGGCGACATGGGCACCAATTGCATAACTGGCTAGAATAACGCCTTCTATAAGTTGATGCGGATCATTTTCAATAATCAGGCGATCCTTGAATGTTCCTGGCTCGCTTTCATCAGCATTACATACTAAATATTTAGGTCCTGGGGTCTTTGGAACAAACCCCCATTTAGCGCCTGTACCAAAACCGGCACCTCCGCGTCCACGCAAACCTGATTGCTTCACCATTTCAATGAGTTCGTCCGGAGCTATTTTTGGGATGATTTTTCGAATGGCTTGATATCCGCCGTTTTTTTCATAAGTGTTGATTTCCGACTGATTAGGATCATTCATATGAGCCATGAGAATGCGCATTTCAGGCATGATTGGCCTCCGTGTGTTCTACCGGAGAAGGGTGTCCTGGACCTTTTTTAGCATCGGCTAAGATGCGTTCAACATCATATTCTTGGACCGGACCGATGACTTTATCATCAACTAACATCATAGGAGCCCGATCACATGCGGCTAAACATTCCGAAGGGATCACAGAAAATTCTCCGTCGGCCGTGGTGCCTCCGGGAGCCACTTGTAATTTTTGGCATACTTGGTCTAAAATTCCATCAGCTCCACGCAGCATACAAGAAACATTTTTACATACGTGAATCAGATGCTTGCCCATCGGCTTTTCATAAAACATATCGTAGAAAGTAACGACTCCGTTAACTTCATTAGGATCGATGTTGAAAAGATCTGCCACTTCTTTTTGAATATCTAAAGGTAAATAGCCGACTTCCGTTTGAGCCAGATGCAATGCAGGAATAAGTGCAGAACGTTTTTCAGGATAACGCTCTTGGAGTTTTAAAATGGATTGACGTGTTTTTTCAGATAAAGTTGTCATCTGTCTACATCTCCTAAAATAGGATCCATACTCGCAATTCCTACAACGACATCGGAAAGTTTTTCTCTGACTAACACCTCTTGCAACACATGGACATGTGGAAAAGACGGAGACCTCACGCGGACTCGATAAGGTTTATTACTTCCATCACTAATAACAAAATGTCCTAACTCACCACGCGCAGATTCCACAGCTTCATAAATCATTCCTGCCGGCGGATGAAAGCCCTCACTCACTAATTTAAATTGATGAATCACTGCTTCCATACTTCTAGGAAGTTCACTACGAGGAGGTAAGGCTACTTTTCGATTATTAGTAATCACCGGACCAGGTTTTAATTTATTCAGCGCCTGTTCAATAATTGAACAACTCTGACGTAACTCTTCTAAACGGACTAAATAACGTGCGTAGGAATCCCCTGCAGACTGAATAGGTGTTTCAAACTGATAATTTTCATAACCTAGATAAGGAAAAGCCCTACGTATATCATATGCGACACCGGCCGCACGTAATACAGGACCCGTACACATGAACTCTTCGCACAACTGCTGATCTATAATGGCTATACCCTGTAATCGCTCGCACCAGACGTAATTATTGGTCAATAAATTGTCTAAATCTTTCCATGTATTAGGAAATTCTTTAATAAATAAACGAACTGCACTTTCAAATTCGGGATTAAGATCTTTAGCAATTCCCCCAATACGCCAAAAAGAGGGAAACATCCGGGCTCCTGAAAGAGCCTCAAAGATATCTAAAATCTTTTCTCTTTCGGCAAAAGCATACATAAACACAGAGGACATATTTAATTCTAAGGCACTTGTTCCGACCCAAATTAAATGACTGGCAACCCGCGACAATTCCAAAATAATGACACGAATAATTTGGGCACGTTCCGGAACATCAATACTCATTAATTTTTCGACAGCACCCGCAAACGCTTGTTCTTCAGCAGGACCAGATAAATAATCGATACGATCAACTAAGGTAAAAACCTGATGGTATGTTCTGGTCTCACATTCTTTTTCAATACCGGTATGCAGGTATCCAATCACCGGTTCTGCAGAAACAATGAGTTCACCATCCAGCTTTAATTTTAAACGCAAAACACCATGCGTAGACGGGTGCTGCGGCCCTAGGTTTAACTCTAGAAGGTCCCCTGTAGAATTAAGTTGCTTTTGGTTCTGCTGTGACATAAGGAATAATTTCCGAAGGTATTTTTGGTTTAACGCCATGCTTAAATTGCACAGGTACTTCCGTTAAAGGATAGTTTTTTCGCATAGGATGTCCAACCCAATCGTCAGGCATCAGAATGCGTTTTAAATCGGGGTGATCTTCGAAATGAACCCCAAACATGTCAAAAAGTTCACGTTCATACCAGTCAGCACCTCTCCAAAACTGAGTCACAGAAGGAAGAGATTCATCTCGATGAACAAATACAAAAACGCGTAAGCGTTGATAGTTCGATGGATTATGTAACCAATAAAGAATTTTAGTCCCTTCTTTTGGCTGTAGATAATCGATCCCTGTTAAGTCCATCAGCACTTTAAAGCCAGTTTCTTTGAGCAATTTAAAGGTAGGAAGCATCGCTTCTTTATGAATTTCGATCGTCATTTGATCGTATGTGCATTCTTCATGAATAATGGCGTTGGGTATGACTGATTTTACCTGATCTACCGCTTCAATAGTTTTCATTGTCACGCTCCTTTTTCTCTTCGTTGCGTGAGAATGGTCTTTCTTGTCGAATTTTCTTTTGTAGCATGATCAGGCCATCTAATAATGCTTCCGGTCTTGGAGGACAGCCTGCAACATACACATCGACTGGAACAATGGTATCGACTGGAACGACAGCATAGTTATTAAAAACGCCCCCACAAGAGGCACAATCCCCCATAGAAATAACCCATTTAGGTTCCAACATTTGGTCATAGACAGTTTTTAATACCGGCGCCATCTTTTGACTTACGCGACCTGCAACAATCATGACATCACTCTGTCTAGGGGAGGCCCTAAAGACCTCCATTCCAAAACGTGCCATATCATAACGACTAGCCGCCGTCGACATCATTTCGATCGCACAACAGGCTAAACCAAATTGAGCGGGCCAAAGCGAATTGGATCTTCCCCAATTAATCAATTTTTCCAAGGAACCCACTAAGAAAGGGGGCTTTTCTTTAGGAGTCATTCCCATTCTAATCCTCCTTTACGCCATACATAAATAAAACCGACCAAAAGCACGAGTAGAAAAAAGCCCATTTCGTAAAACGCAAAGGGACCAATTTGTTTACCGACTACAGCCCAGGGATATAAAAAAATCACTTCGATATCAAATACGAGAAAAATCAAAGCCACGAGATAATGATGAAGATTAAAGCGTTCTTGTTGTAGATGCGTTTCTGTTTGAATTCCCGACTCATAAGGCAAAAATTTAACACGGTTTGTTTTAATCGAAGGAAAAAGGACTGATACGCCTAATACAATAAGAGTCACTACAAGTACTAACCCAAAATAGACGTATACAGGAATAAATTCAGACACAGCGTCATCCTTTTCAAAACTTATCTATCTTTTTTTGTTTATAGCATCGAATTTTTTTTTGATATAGCAGGAAGATGGAAAAAGATGAGGCCGGTAGAAACCGGCCCCAAGGGTTAACGGTTAATTGTGTTTAAATTATTTGTAACACTTTTAACTTCAGCAACTTGTTTTGCAATAGCTTCAACTCTTGCTTTTTCATTTGCATTTTCAACGTTTCCGTTTAGAACGACAACATCATTATTTACAATGATCTCAACGTCTTTAGCTTGAGGAGATAAGCTAGAATCGTTGCTTAATAATCTTCTTACTTTAAAAGCAACAACATCGTTTGGATTACTATTTCGTTGATCGATCCAACGTTGATTATCAGACCCATATTGCTGAGCATTGGAACGACGGCAGCCATGATTTTCGTAATAGTAATGATTGGAAGGATAATCTTCCCCTACTTCGTAATCGTACTCTTCCTGGTGAGCATATAAAGAAAATGCTGAAAAACAGGCAAGTACAGCTAGACTAAATGCTTTAATGGACATAAGATCCTCTACGTTAAAGTTTTATAGAGAGCGAAAAACTTTATGTAATGAACTGGGTTGTGAGATCTATTTGAGTATCTTAACTTTAAGGATTGAAATCCTTATTATTGGTATGCTTCACTTTTTTGCTTCAGTAATCTACCTGTAGCAGGTCTAAAAGAAAGCTGTCAACAACTATTATTCTCTTGGAAGCTTCTTGCATCATAAATCTAGTCCAACTACTGTGTTGATTTTGAAACTTTGTGTTAGGAGCTAATTATGGCTAAAATTGTTACTGGGTACATTAATCCGAATAGGTTCTCTCAATATATAAGGCAAGAGGATGATGATTTAACAATAAACGAACGAGGACGCCTATCTCATTATGACTTTACCTCTCAAGAAGTAATAAGAAGGTCGATTGAAATTGGTTTAACAGAAAAATTAAAAAAATTTGGATTTCCAAAATTGATTGGGACTCCAGAAAACTACATTGCTTCTCTAGAAAGATCGTCAACTATCCAACAATTTTATCATCTGATGACAACTCGAGATGATTTACATGCTGCGCCTTTGATCCTCTCACATTCAATTCCATCTTACGGCTTAACTGTTCAAGGTTTTCAACAACAACATTCCTACGCTTCACCTAGAAGTTTTGATATGATGATGCATAGAGCCATAGAAGATGCCTATTATTACGTGAAAGAAGAACGTTGGGGTTTCCAAGAACTTATGTATTTTTTTTCTTACAGACGATTTTTGCATGCAACTGAGTCTCAACATCCTGAAGCTCAGTATTATGGGCACCCTTCAACTATTCAATGGAAAACAATCTGTGAAGGAGTTTACGCAGATATTTCTCACAGAATTCCAAAAGAAGATATCTATATATGTGACAGATTAGTGGGTCAAGTAAAGATAGAAGCAGGAAAACCCGTGTTTTATCATTCAGATCCGGTGAATATGGAAAAGTTGATGTGTTATGCCCGCTCAGCCTACGATATTTGTATTTTTGTTTCAAAAGAGACCGTGGTACAGCAATTAGGCCTTTTTTTCTATTTTTTCTGTTTGGGGAAATTTGAAATAAAAGGAGAAGTAAGTATAGCAGAGATGTTTATGCGCACTATTTTGAAATTAAAAGGCTGTGAAGATATTGGACCATGGAGAAGTGGAGTGATTCCCTGGGTCGAAGTGATTTGTGCAAAAGAAGCAGAAGATTTTGCAACAATTTTCCCAACATTATTTGAAAGTTAATGCACAACTAATGAACCTGTTCTAATCGTGAACGTGCTCGTGCCCGTATGTCCGAGGGGTAACAAAGTTATGTCGTCCCTTCGGGACTCAATATTTTATTATTATTTACCCAGGCCTTCGCTGCGCTGCGACCTGGGCTATATCATGTCCCCCTTGCAGGGGTTAGGACAAATGTTAAAGCTAAGAGATTTTTGTATTAATGCTTGTCCTAACCCCTGCAAGGGGGATATGATACAGCCCAGGTCGCAGCGCAGCGGAGGCCTGGGTAAATAATAATAAAATATTGAGTCCCGAAGGGACGACATAACTTTGTTACCCCTCGGACTTACGGGCACGAGCACGTTCACTATTAAATAAAAAAAAATCAATCTTGACAAAAACCTAAAAATGATCCATAGTTATCATGTGGGAAAATTCAACTAAAGCCACAAGGAGATTAAAATGTCATCACAGATTGTCAACAAGGCCGATACGTGCCTAATTTGTTGCGACAATCCACTTAAGGATTGTTCACGCTCATCCTCTCAGTCCATTCAATCTATCTCTTCTATGTTTAGCTCTTTCTTTTATATGTGGCATCATAGCCATCTCTCTTATTAATCCATTTTTTTTGTTTACAGTTTTAAGCTTTAGACCTCAATGGTCTTAGCAAATTAGGTCGTTCTAGAATATTGATTAATCGCTTTTAGCATTTTCTTCAATTTTCTCGTTCTTCCTTCCCTATTCACGTCGTGTCTGCACACGGCATGAATATATATTTATTTTTTTATTATTTATTATTAGGTATTTTTTATGTCTATTTCATTAGTAGCCTCTCTTATTCCAGACAATGGAATAAAAGAACGAAACAAATTCGTAAAGCAAACAACCATTAATTGCTCTACATCCCTATCTATTCGACAAAAACAGCGCACTCAAAATATAAAATTGGGTCAGCTATTTTTGACTATTGCTCAAGAGGCGGCAAATGCCGTTCTTGAAAATCGTTTAAAAGATTTCGATGCTTTGATAAAAAATTTTGGGTGCCAAATCACAGCGTTAGAGGTACAACAATTAGTGCGATCTCCTCAAATTCGCTCTGAAGCGGAAAAAATCAAAATTAAAACCGAAGAACTTTCAAAAAAATACAGAGCGGGTTCCCCTTTTGTGGAAACGCACACGGTGAATCTAATCGGCTACTTACAAACTGCCGGCTTAGATTTTGATGTATCTTTAGAAATGGCTCGTTTAATTCGTTTTCGGATGCTCTGCATTGTAAACACCAATAAACTGGGCGAAAATGGAAAAGAAGTTCCTATCACAAATCTTAGGCCTTTAACTAATAAAATTAAAAAACTTAACACTTGTGTCGATAAACTCATACTTGGAATTCAAGCGGAAGAATCCATACTGGCAGCGCATTATATCAAAGCAGAAGCCGATCAATTAATAGGAAATGAAACTGATCGGGCTTCGATATTACAGCGTTTAGTGAGCGAACTTTTTTGGAGACAAAGCGAAATTTCTGAAAAATACTCGCCGATTACCTCTGTGCCCTTATTTTATAATACGGAAACAGTGTTTCGTCGAACTGTGGGTTTGGTGTTACTTAAAAATAAATGCACATTACTTGAACAACCTATAGAAAATGCCCAAGAAATTAAAGTGTTTGTCAAGATGCCAAAAGCAAAGGTGATTTCATTTGAAAAAGTGAAGAAAAAATCTGACGATGAGGCCCTGTTAGTCATAGAAGGTTACGTGAATTCTCCGGATTTAGCTGTGCAAATCGCACAAATCGGATTCTTTAATATTCTTTTTGCAAACCTGGCGCCTTTACCCCAATATGCTTCAGGAACTTGTCAAGATGTCCTGAGTGACAATGAAGCAGCTGCTGAACTAAATACGTTTGCAGGAAGAACAGACATTATTGAAAACAGTCTTTCGATTGACCACATCTACTGTGCAAGCTTAGGAGAAGAACGATGAATACAACTCAACCAAAAGCTCTTTATTTGCTGAATTTTGTGTCTATGTGGGAGTGCTTTAGTTATTACGGCATGCGTGTATTACTCGTTCTCTTTATGACCCACGAATTACTTTTTAACGATCAACAAGCGTTTATATTATATGCCCTCTATACGACGTTAATAGAATTTGGAGGCGTGGCCGGCGGAATTATTGCGGATCGATTTCTAGGATTTAGGCGTTCAATCACTTTAGGTGGTTGGACGATCGCCTTGGGACATCTAGCCATGGCTATTCCCGATTCCCAAATCAGCTTTTTTTTAGGACTTGGATTAATCATCGCGGGAACGAGTTTATTTCGTTCAAATGTCGCTGCTTTTTTGGGCGAATTTTACGAACAAAATGATACTCGACTCGATGCTGGATATACCATTTACTATACAGGCATCAACATCGGAGGATTTTTAGCGGCCATTCTTTGTGGATTTGCCGGTGAAGTCTATGGATGGCACATAGGATTTGGATTAGCTGCCTTAGGAATGCTTATGGGGAACATAGCACTTCTGATGGGGAAAAAACTGTTAACTCCAAGTCGCGAACAAAAACAACCCACAAAGATAGCGACAGCCATCGGAATCTTAGGCTTAGCGATTTTTGGCCCAATATGTGCAATCGCTTTATATTATGCAGATGTTCTCACACTATGGTTTCCATTAGTGGCTATCGCTTGTATTTATTATGCCGTGCGGCAAACAAAAGATTGCTCGCGATCTGAAAAACAAGGATTGAAAAGACTCGGATTGTATATCCTATTTCTCATTCTGTTTTATGGATGCGAAGAACAATTAGGATCTACTTTAGTACTTTTTGCGGAAAGACATATTGATCGTCAGACGATATTCGGAATGATTCCGTCCTCATCGTTGATTACGTTCAATCCATTAACGATCCTTATTGCCGGTCCCCTTTTATCAAGATGTATTCAAACATGGAATTTTTGTGATTTGAAAAAAATTCTTTGGAGTTTTGTCTTGTTAGGCCTCTCTTTTTGTTTGTTAGCGATGAGTTGTTACACCGCATCGATTAACGAAATGGTAGGACTAGGTTATGGAATTGGCAGTATTGTGTTAATCGCTTTGGGAGAAATCCTCATCGGGCCCACACTTTTTGCAGCAGCATCGAAATATGCCCCTGCAAAGTTTCAGGGCCTTGTCATGGGGATGGTCACTTTAGGCTTTTCCTTAGCTAATTTATTTAGCGGATTGCTTAGCCAAACAATGGCGATTACAGAAGAAACCGAATCACTCGGAATTTACGCAGGAGGGTTTAGTACATTAGGCGTTGCAGCGCTTTTGATTGCTTTCCTCTTGATGATGATACAAAGACAAACAAAGAGAGTTACAGCATGATTAACATTTTATTTACTAAAGAAATTCACGACAAAGCAGTTATTTGGGCAGAAGCTTTTTACAAAGAGACATTCCCGAAAGGACTTCCGTCTTTTATTGATAATGTTCTCGAAAGAAAACCTCAGGAACAAGTGATTGAAGTCTTTTGCGCTGATCACCGTTTTTTTGCGCTTCGAATATTAGAAGATTCTATAAAAGGGCGCGAAGAGGCTGGGGCAGCTCTTTATAAAAAAGCCTCTGAGGGAATAGACAAAACATTACTGTTTGATTGTCGCTTCCTTGACGAGTCTTGTATAGATATTTTATGTGGAATCCAACTTGCACATTGGAAATTTGATAAATATAAAACAATAACGAAACCAGAGGAACAATCCTCTATTGTGGAAATCGTTGTTTTATGCAATGAACCTGATGTATTCCAACATATTTATGAGCAACAAGTCCCTTTTATTGAAGGGGTTCTTTTAGCTCGTACACTGACCTCTGAACCCCCTAATATTTTTTACCCTACTGCCTATGCAGAAAGTTTAAAAGAACTGGAAGCGATTGGAATTCAAGTGGAAATTCTTCATGAAGAACAATTGTTAGCCATAGGAATGACTGCCATATTAGCTGTGGGCCAAGGAAGTGCAAAAGCTTCGTCTGTGGTAGTACTAACTTGGAAAGGAATCAACAATCATGGTGAACAACCCATTGTTGTCGTAGGAAAAGGAGTCTGTTTTGATTCCGGAGGACTATGCTTAAAACCTACAGCCCATCAGCATGAAATGAAGTGGGATAAAGCCGGGGCCGGTGTTGTTGCTGGTTTTTTAAAAACGTTAGCTTTGGCTAAAACGAATTGTTTTGTAATAGGAATCATTGGCTTAGTCGAAAACATGCCGGATGGAGCAGCTGTGAAGCCTGGAGATATCATCAAGACAATGTCTGGACAAACAGTCGAGATTGTCAATACAGATGCAGAAGGAAGGCTTGTGCTAGCAGATTGTTTATGGTATGCGCAACAAAAGTACGCGCCAAAAATCTTGATTGATTTAGGAACTTTAACAATGGAGACATTTGCCTCGTTAGGAAATGTTTATGCCGGTTTATATTCTAATGATATGCCGCTTGCAAAGAATCTTAAAAGCGCAGGAGAAAGCTCCGGTGATCTTTTGTGGGAACTTCCGATGGGGCCTTTTTTTGCTAAGCAAATCGAATCCCCTGTTGCGGACATGAAAAATGTCGGTGTTGATTTTTTAGGTGAAAATGGAGCAGCAGCAGAATTTTTGAAGCGTTTTGTTAAAAATGTGCCATGGGCACACATAGACATCGCCGGTGTTTCCTGGAGCAAAGAAGATTTACCCATGTCAGTTAAAGGAGTCACAGGCTTTGGTGTGCGACTCCTCTACGATTGGATAAAGAAATTATCTCCATGAAGAGTTGATAAAAACATTAGAATGAAGTTAAATAATATTTCTATATGGAGGCTTTTATGGAATCTCGAAAACTCGGTCAATCCCCAGTTAAAATCAGTCGAATCGTGTTTGGTGCCTGGGCGATCGGTGGATGGATGTGGGGAGGAACCGAAGAAAAAGAATCCATAGAGGCTATCCAAGCTGGAATCGATAATGGAATGACAACTATCGATACTGCTGCCATTTATGGCATGGGATATAGCGAAGAACTTGTGGCCAAAGCGATCAAAGGCCGACGCGAACGGGTTGTAATAGCCACAAAATGTGGTTTACGTTGGGATACGGACGAAGGTTCGGACCCTTGGCCACAACAAGATGCTTCAGGAAAAGTATTTACCATTCGTAAAAACAGCAAAGAACAAAGTATTTTTTACGAATGTGAACAAAGTCTTAAACGATTAGGAGTCGATGTCATTGATTTATATCAAATTCATTGGCCTGACTCCCAAACTTCGATAGAAGATGCCTGGAATGCTATGGTTAAATTGAAGCAGCAAGGAAAAGTACGTGCTATTGGTGTCAGTAATTATGATTTAAACCAATTACGTGAAGCACACGCGATTTACCCAGTCGATAGTATTCAACCTGCCTATAGCTTAATTCGTCGAGAAATCGAAGAAGATATCGTGCCTTTTTGCAAACAAGAACAAATTAGTATTCTGGCTTACTCCCCTTTGGAACGAGGTTTGTTAACAGGTAAAGTCACACTGGATCGTCAGTTTTCAAAAGATGATCATCGCAGCAAATATTCTTTATTTTCGTTAGAAAATAGAAAAAAAATATTAAGTGATTTAGAGAAAATAAAGCCCATTGCAGAAAAATATCATGCCACCCTTGCACAAGTTGTTTTGTGTAGCACGTTAAGAGCAAATGTTGTTGACGCAGTAATCGTCGGTGCCAGAAACGCATCTCAAGCTATCGAGAATGCAAAAGCTTCCACATTAAAGCTGACAGATCAAGAATGTCAATTTGTGATTGATTTGCTAAGTCATGAAAGCAGTATCACAAAATAATCCAAAAACGCTATACTTTTTGTTTAAAACAGACTTTAGGTAACGAAGTATGCCGTCCTTTCAGGACTCTATATTTTTTTGTAATTTACCCAGGCCTCCGCTGACGCTGCGACCTGGGCTGTATCATATACCCCCTTCAGGGGATAGAACAATTATTAATTGTTTTAACATTTTGAAAGTAAATACTGTCCTATCCCCTGAAAGGGGTATATGATACAGCCCAGGTCGCAGCGTCAGCGGAGGCCTGGGTAAATTACAAAAAATATAGAGTCCTGAAGGGACGACATACTTTATACCTAAAATCTTTTTGATATAAAAATTATTGCAACATTTGAACTAATTTTATGCGTTTATTAAATCAAACAAATACTCTTTTTAACATTATTAATGCTGCCTTTTGTGTAATCGTTGTTATTTCCAACATCATTTCTTTCAAAATATTACGCTTACCTTTTTTGTCCGATCATGGAATCCCCGCGGGATTACTCACTTTTCCCCTCACTTTTTTACTAAGCGACTTAACAACAGAAATTTATGGACCTGCTAAAGCAAAAATTATTGTCTATACTGCTTTAGGTATGACCTTATTAAGCTATCTCTTAATTCAAGCTGCTCTGTTTCTGCCTTCTTGGGATCTTGATAATCAACAAGTTTTTCAATCGGCTTTAGGCGTAAATGGCTTAATCATCTTCGCTTCTTTATCCGGGTACACCATTTCACAACTTATTGATATTCAATTGTATGCGCTTATTAAAAAGTGGACTGGTTCAAAAATGCTTTGGTTACGCAATAACGTTTCTACCTTAATTTCTCAGATCGCAGATACGTTTACTGTGAGCATTATCCATTTGTACTGGGGATTAGGAATGGAATTTGATGTCGTTTTACACATGATTCTTTTCTCTTACATGTACAAAGCTTTTTTTAGTGTTGCTAATACTCCTATCTTTTATTTCTGCGTTTACCTTATTAACCGAAAAAAAATGGCTCCCTTGTCCTATAAATACGTTTAATCTGGTTTATTTTAAAAAAATCAGTACCATAAAACTAAAAGGTATTGATGATGATAAAGAATTCCCTGCACCCTGGAATTGTTCTTCAAGTAGAGCAATCTTCAAATCATTTTGATGATGTGTTAACAACCGAAGCCCTCGAATTTATTACTAAACTCCATCGTACGTTTAATTCGCGTCGCCTAGCTCTATTACAAGATCGCGATCGTCGACAAAAACTCATTAATCAGGGAAAAGATCCTTCTTTTTTAGAAACAACAGAAAACATTCGAAAAAATCCTTCTTGGAAAGTCGCAGCAATTCCCTCCGATCTACAAAAAAGATGGGTAGAAATCACCGGTCCGACAGATAAAAAAATGTTAATAAACGCACTTAATTCTGGTGCAGATATATACATGGCTGACTTTGAAGATTCCAATGCTCCCACCTGGAACAACATGGTTGAAGGACAACAAAATCTAATAGAAGCGGTCAGAGGAACTCTCCATTACAAAAGTTCGGAAGGCAAAGAATATCAACTCAATCCTCAAAGAGCCGTATTAATGGTACGCCCTCGGGGGTGGCACTTAGATGAAAAGCATGTTCAAGTCGATGGTCATGCTTTATCAGGATCCCTCTTCGATTTTGGACTTTATTTCTTTCATAATGCCAAACAATTAATCCAAAACGAAACAGGCCCCTACTTTTATTTAGCCAAATTAGAAAATCATCTGGAAGCGCGTCTGTGGAACGATGTGTTTCTTTTTGCTCAAGAAGAATTAGGAATTCCAAGAGGGACAATTCGAGCTACCGTCTTAATTGAAACAATTTTGGCTGCTTTTGAAATGGAAGAAATTCTTTATGAATTGCGCGAACATTCGGCGGGCCTGAATGCTGGACGATGGGATTACATATTTAGCATTATCAAAAAATTTCATGAACGTTCCGATTTATTTTTTCCAGATCGTTCTGAAATTACGATGACTGTGCCCTTTATGCGAGCGTATACGGAATTATTAGTCCAAACATGTCATAAACGTTCCGCACAGGCCATGGGTGGAATGGCAGCGTTTGTTCCAAGCCGCAAAAACAAAGAAATCAATGAGATCGCCTTAGCCAAGGTACGGGAAGATAAAGAACGTGAATCTACAGATGGCTTTGACGGTACTTGGGTGGCTCATCCTGATTTAGTTCCTATTGCACGCGAAATATTTGCTAAAAACTTAAATGGAAAGCCAAATCAGATCGAGCGCAAACGAGGAGAAGTCCACGTTTCCTCCAATGAGCTTTTAAACTTTCATATCCATGGTGGAAAGATCACTGAAATAGGTGTACGAAAAAATATTCACATTGCTCTTCTTTACCTAAATTCCTGGTTAAGTGGTACCGGAGCAGTCGCTATCGATAACTTAATGGAAGATGTCGCCACAGCAGAAATTAGTCGTGCCTTATTGTGGCTCTGGGTTCATCATCCTAAGGCAAAATTAGATAACGGCATACAAATCACACCTGAACTTTATAGTCTCTATGCCGATGAAGAATTGGAACGCATTAAAGAATTGTTTTCTTCAGAAACTATTCAACACCAACATCTTTCGCGAGCACGACAGTTGTTAGATAGACTTGTGTTGAGTAAAGAATTTCCAAACTTTTTGACCCAGAATACAGGAGAATAAGGAATGTATACCAAAAAAGAGATCGATACTCTACAAAACGAATGGAAAACACATCCTCGTTGGAAAGGGATTAAAAGACCTTATTCTGCAGAAAAAGTGGTTAAATTACGTGGTTCTTTACCGATTAATCATACCTTTGCTGAATTGGGGGCTCAAAAATTTTGGGATTTACTGAGCAAAGAGCCTTTTATTCGCGCAATGGGCGCTCTTACCGGAAATCAAGCTGTACAACAGGTCCAGGCCGGATTAAAAGCTATCTATGTTAGCGGATGGCAAGTCGCTGCAGATGCCAATGATGCTCTACAAACTTATCCAGATCAAAGCCTATACCCTGTATTGAGCGTTCCCCATTTAATTCGTCGCATTCAAAACGCATTTCGACGTGCGGATCAAATTCAACATCTTGAAAATCACAGTAATATTGATTGGTTTGTGCCTATCATTGCAGATGCCGAAGCTGGCTTTGGCGGCCCTCTAAATGCTTTTGAATTAGTCACGGCGATGATTGCAGAAGGGGCTGCCGCAATTCATTTGGAAGATCAACTTTCTTCCTTAAAAAAATGTGGGCATATGGGTGGAAAGGTTCTTGTCCCTGCTTCTAATTTTATTGAAAAGCTGGTAACAGCCCGATTAGCTGCCGATATTCTTGGCGTGCCTACAATCATTATTGCAAGAACTGATGCTGAATCGGCCTCTTACATACGTTCTGATGCCGATCCCTTAGATAAACCTTTTCTTACCGGAGAACGTTCCTTTGAAGGATTTTATAAACTCAAAGAAGGCATTGAATTTGCGATAGCACGGGCATGTGCCTTTGCTCCTTATTGCGATATGATCTGGTGTGAAACTTCTAAGCCTGATCTAGACCAAGCCCGCGAATTTGCCGAAGGCGTTCACAAAAAATTTCCAGGTAAGTGGTTAGCTTATAATTGTTCTCCCTCATTTAATTGGCGTCGAAATTTAGATGAGACAACGATTGCTAAGTTTCAGGAAGAGCTTGGAAAAATGGGCTATAAATTCCAATTTATTACTTTAGCAGGATTCCACACGCTTAATGCAAGTATGTTTGAATTGGCTCACGACTATAACCAAGAAGGAATGGCCGCCTATTCACGTTTTCAAGAACATGAATTTGAATTGGAAGAACGTTGTGGATACAAAGGCATTAAACACCAGCGCTTTGTAGGTGCAAGCTACTTTGACGAGTTATTAACGACTATTGTCGGTAGCGAAGCCTCTACAAAAGCAATGACTGGTTCCACAGAAGAAGCTCAGTTCGAGAAAAAACTTTTATGATGCCTGAGCATTTGACATCGAGTCGTTGATTTCACGCAATTTACGAATATTTTCTTCAATGGCTTGATTACTTCTTTGGATCGTTTCAATATTACTCTCGATTGCCGCTGTGCTCATTTCGACAGCTTCACGATTGCGATGAATCGCATTTGTGCTTTCATTGACCATATTGATCATGGAACAGCTTGAAAGCAACCCTGCAAAAATAGGAAGAGCGATCATATATGTTTTCATTTCAACCACCTTTTTTATATTTTTTCCTTGTTATTTTAGATAACAAACCGACAGAATAAAATCTATGCTATTCAGTTTATTTACAGGAATGCTTATTGGGCTTTTTCTTGCCGCTCCTATTGGGCCCATTGATTTACTCTGTATTCACCGATCATTAACGTATGGAATCCGAGCAGGATTTTTGACAGGATTCGGCGCAGCTTTTGCCGATGTGATTTATGGCGGCATAGCTGCCTTTGGTATGACTGAATTTACTTACTTAATTAATCAATATAGATTTGGAATTCAATTAATTGGCGGAATAATTCTTATTTGTTTTGGAATAGTTATCTTTCGAAAAAAACCGATCGAATATTCAGATGACGTAACGAATCAAAGTAATTGGGCCGCCTTTTTGATGACATTTTTTATTGTGTTAACAAGTCCTATGACATTAATTAGTTTTGTAGCTGCATTTACATTGTTAGGGGTACAATTCGATGAGCTCAATGTCATCAATGCAACATTGTTAACAGTAGGCGTATTTTTAGGATCTACCCTGTGGTGGATTATTCTCAGTAGCGTAGTTCATTTATTCAAAACAAAGTTTATTCACGTTCATTTGTTATGGCTAAATAAATTGACGGGATGCCTATTGTTTTTGTTTGGCATTTCTGCCATTGCATTTCTTTAATTTTCGGTAAGGAATTTATTATGTCTTCACATCAA
>Ga0207042_1040_pt1 | contig 30197 bp, 33 predicted proteins | sample Alteio_BWMinCont_70_FD_153310 | JGI IMG/M metagenome (GOLD analysis project Ga0207042, IMG submission 153310) | Enriched cells from forest soil in Barre Woods Harvard Forest LTER site, Petersham, Massachusetts, United States -... | ecosystem: Environmental > Terrestrial > Soil > Temperate forest >... | reverse complement strand
GACATTAAAATTTGTAAATTATAAGCCGGGCATGTATATTTGCTAATATAATTAGTATGTCAATTTTGTGAATATGAAAATTTTTACATTTATCATTATATTTTTTTTGATACCATTTTGCGGCATCTCACAACCTAAAAAAACGATAGATTCATTTTTGGGAATAAAATTTCGCAGCAGCTATGAAATGGTTAAAGACAGTATGAAAACAAGATCAGGACACTTTGACACCGCCTTGAGCAAGCCTGATTTTTTATTTTTCGACAGTGTTAAACACTATGATCTAATTGCCGGAATAGTTAACATTAAATTTGTTAACAACATGGCTTATGAGGCTGGTTTTGTGTTTAAACCAGATTTTGAAAGCAAAATCATAGATTATTATTATTATTTAGTTAATGAACTGAATGCAGTATATGGCGCCAGCAAAATAATCAGAAATTTCAAGCCCCCTTATACCGGTGGCGACTATATCCGACTCAAAGCGTTAAGAACCCACCACGGCGATTATTATAATGTGTGGACAGCAACGAATAAAAACCAGATAGTTATGTCTATTTCGCCTGGTCCTGGTGATGACTCATCCTTATATATCATGCTGATATACCAGGATGGCGCACTTGTAGATGAAGTAACGGCAAAGACCAGGGCAAATTAAACGGGCAGACTTTTAAAATACATCGTTGGCAGTGTTTTTGCAACATCTGCGGAAATGCTTATCCTCCATTTTTCTTACTTCCTGCTTTACATCTTACATCATAAATACTAAAACAACCTATAATATGGCAGCAGACGACATTAATAAAAAAATCACCATCGATGTACAAGTCAATACCGATGGGCAGCAGCAAATTGACAAGACCAAGGCATCAATTGATAGCCTGCTTGCTTCAGTTGGCGGTTTGGGTAAACCATTAGCCGAAGCAAGCAAAAGTGTGGCAAGTACCGGGGATAGCGTTCAAAGTAGTATGGGTAAAGTAATAACGGGCATAAAAAAATTGTTCGCAAATGCTATTGGTTATTATAAAAAACAAGGTAAAGAAAATACGCAAAATACTACAGATGCAGCTACTCAAGCTGCAAATGCAATTGCTGGTACAACTAATGCAGCTATCGCTACTGTTGCTGGTACAGCTAAAACAACAAATACTACAGTTGCTGGCGCCACAACTAAAATTGCCGATAGCACAAAAACCGCCCAGGATAAAATGCTAACCACCGCTGTTGCAAATGCCCAAAAAATATCCGATGCTGTTTTTAACATCGTTACCAAAGGTATAGCGCAACAAAGCGATGCCAAAGTAAGGGCATTGGACGCAGACAAAACAAACGAGTTGAACAATACCAACCTTACTGCCGCCCAGAAACTGGCTATAACGGATAAATTTAAAAAGCAGGAAGGCCAAATAAAGCTAAAGGCATTTAAAGAGGAACAAAAGGCCTCCATAGCCCAGGCTGTGATTAACGGCGCTGTTGCTGTTACCAAAGCTGATGCCACTTTAGGGCCGGTTGGAGGTACAATAGCTTTAGGGGCTATTATTGCCCAAACCGCCGCACAGATAGCCACTATTGAACGGCAACAGCCGCCGGCAATGGCCAAAGGCGGGTATTTCCGGTCGGATGGCAAAGGTACGCTGCTACCGGGTTACAGCCGCACCGATAATACCAATGCCTACCTACGCTCGGGCGAGGCTGTAGTGGTATCCGAAGCCATGCGCAACCCCTGGGCGCGAAACTTAGTGAGCGCCATAAATGTAGGTTTCGGCGGGCGCGATTTTTCAACGCATGTAACCGGCCGCGGGTTTGCCGTAGGCGGTATATTTACCGATGGCGGCAATGCCAACCGGTATTACAACCAACCCATAAACGACCAGAAGAACCTGGCCAATACCGTAGCTTACCAAATGATCAACAACTTCCCGCCTGTGTATGTTGATGTAAAAGATGTAAACAACCAGCAAAATATACTGGCGCAAACTATCAATAGAGTGAATTTATAGGCCTCCATTAATTATTTTTGCGACAAAATTAAGGCTGCCAATTTATTCAGCATAAGGCTTTCTTTCGGTTTCATACCGAAATCAATATATTTACCATCGGCTTCAACCCGGGCGCCGGTAAAATCAGCCTGCGATATTTTATATATATCATCACGCGACACATAAATTGGCATTGATATAGCCCAATATTGATTCGTATAATAACCTTCACGGAGCGTTTGGACGCTGGCTTCAACATCCTGCACAACGGTCAGGGTAATTAATGAATTATCGGCTAATTTTAATAATATATGGCTACCCTTGCTAACCCTGTAATAACCATTATTTTCTGTTAGCAAGTTACACCCGATATGTAACCTGTATGCCGTGTCGCCTGTCCTGGCAAAATAAGCTACCAGGTTGTCGCCTGTGGTAGTGGATGCAAATGTCTCCGTGGTGGTAAAAATAGTAACTTCATTTGTAAATCCGTCCACTTGTTGCGTATCCATTTTCTGCGCAGATACACCAAAAGGCGTCAATAATGCGCCTGAAATAAAAATAGCTTTTATAATTTTTTTAAACTGTGATAACATAAATATGCAAAAATTAAGTGCCGCAATATAATAATATACTGTTAACTACAAAATATTGCTTAAAAACTCTACACTATTTAAATAATACACAAACAACCTCGAAACACAATGAATATTAAACTCGCCAACACTTTATTTGACGATGGCATATTTTCGGCTATGTACAAGGCCGGGTTTATCACAACAAAGGTTTTCGTTTACCGGGAGATATACCTTTGGGTCCAGGCGCAGGTAAAAACACGGGGCATTCCCAAAAACCAGGCGGTGTTAGAGGCGGAAGTAAAATTCAGGAAAGATGAACGCACAATTTGGCGGGCGTTGAATAGTTTTGAGGGGGGCAATTAAAAAACCCTACATAAGCTAATTTATTTCATTTTTACATTAACTTGGTTTAGTTAACTTAAATTGGATGAAAACAGCGCGAACTATATTATTTATAGCTTTTCTCTTCGCTTGCGGGAAATCGCATGCTCAGGAGAAAATAAACCCGGAAGCCAGAAAATTGAACGATTCCGCAGTAGGATCACGATTTAGTGTAAAATACAATAATCCGGATCAAGCATTAGAGCATTCTATAGACCTTCTTAATCAGGCAATAAAAATAGACACCAACTACTTTACGGCATACTGGAATAAATTTATGTCCCAAAATGATTTAAAACAATATAAAAATGCTGAGGTTACAGGTAAGCAATTGATAAAACTTAGGCCCTTAAATGCTTCGATAAAATTTATGGTAGGAGAAACATTTGAAAAAATGGGGGATACAATAACTGCTGCTGAATACTACAGAAGTTCATTATCGATACTGGACAATATACTCGATACGATGAAGGTAAGTGATAAAAAGAACTATAAATCCACGATGGTTAACAAGGCAATAGTTCTTATTTTGCTAAATCAACCGAAAAAAGGTTATGGCATTTTAAAAGACCTCTATAACAAAGAAACCAGCGAAAATTACAAACAGATGCTACAGACGTTTATAAATTTTACGAGGCATGATGTTATTTATGGTAATGACACAAGCACCTTAGATTATAATGGCGATCATTAAATTAACGTGAGTTCGATATAAGAAAAACCTTTGCCCCATGGGGGCTACCGCTTTATAGCACATCAGTCAAGCGTTATTTTTGCCACGTTAGTGGCTACCCAATTCGCGCAGGGTAGCCACTAACGTGGCAATTATACATTGTTAATTGGTTTCTACAAAGCGGTAGCCCCTATGGGGTACCTCGAACTCACGTTAAATTACGCTCACCGCACATGCTTTTGCAGCTCACAAATGGCCTAAAATGAGCTTGAAACAGATTTCTCATGAGCTCCATTTAAGACAATTTAAAAATAAAGCTCAGCTACTTCCAATTTGTAGCTCAAAATTCCATTTATTTGAGCTATATTTGATTGTAAAATGAGCTGCAAATATGATGAGCGACACCGCTGATAACATATTGGCGTATGTAAAAGACCATGCCTCACGCTCGTCTAAAGAAATATATGACGGACTGAACGGGACAATAGGGTACGCAACCGTTAAGCGGGTTTTAAACAAACTTCGTTCGGATAACCTGGTCAGCACCGAAGGGAAAGGCAAAGGAACAAAATATGTGATCAGTGCGGCCTACGAGTTGCTGTATTCAATCGATCTGAATCAATATTTTTAAAAAGAGCAGGACGAAAGGCAGATTAAAAACAGTTTCAATTTCACACTTATCACCGATGTATTAAGCAACGTTAAACTATTTACAGAAGACGAGGAACGACGTATTGAGGCGCTGCAGTCAAAGTTTAAAGATAATATATCACATCTGTCGTCATCGGCATACAATAAGGAACTGGAGCGTTTGGCTATTGACCTGAGCTGGAAATCATCTCAAATTGAGGGCAATACCTATTCCCTTTTAGAAACCGAACGTTTATTAAAGGAAAAGGAAACAGCTGCCGGCAAACCAAAGGATGACGCTGTCATGCTGCTAAACCATAAGGAAGCTATAAACTTTGTTGTTGAGCATCCTGACTGTGTGGTACCCTTAAATATTCGTGGAATTGAGGATATTCACAGTTTATTAATAAAGGATTTGGGCGTCGACCGGAATATCAGGCAACGCAGGGTAGGTATATCAGGCACCAATTATATGCCTTTAGCTAATGAACACCAGATTCGCGATGCTTTAAATGACATGTGTGTTTTAGTAAACAACAAGGAAAATGTATTTGAAAAGTCGCTGCTTACCCTTGTGCTTCTTTCTTATATCCAGGCATTTGGCGATGGCAATAAAAGGACGGCGCGAATTGTAAGCAATGCTGTATTAATTGCTTATCAATATTGCCCGATCTCGTTCAGAACAGTTGACTCTATTGAGTACAAAAAAGCCATGTTGTTATTTTATGAACAAAACAATATAAGCGCCTTTAAAAAGATATTTATAGATCAGTTTGAATTTGCGGTAAATACCTATTTTTAACGGACTTGGTTACTGATTTTTATAAAGATTCACACATTACTTGTCTTAAGGTTTCTTTGTGATCAAGTCAAGGTAGTTTTCCTGGCTGGCGATTGTAAATGTGGCCGCAGGATATGCTTTATCAAAAGCTACCGGCTTTTTGGCCCGGTTATTTTTCCATTTGCATTCGAAAGCGTGGAGATTCCCATTATGCAATTCTATCAAATCAATTTCCTGTCCGTCGTAAGTCCGCCAAAAAAAATACTGCGGATGATAGCTATGATAAGTATTGTTCTTTATTCGTTCACTCAATATATATTGTTCCCATAGCTGGCCCACATCATTACGCTGGCTTAAACCACTAAAGTTATTAATCAACGCGTTTCTCAGGCCATTATCAAAAAAGTACCATTTTTTACTTTTTGACACTTCCTTGCGTAAATTATTACTGTAACCTGTTAAGGGATATATGATGAATACTTTTGAAAGCAGATCAAGATAGCGCTCTATAGTAATCTTATTCAATTGTAAGCTGTTGCCAAGTTCTACTGTGCTTACCTGGCTTCCAACCTGCCAGGCAAGCAGTTGCAGCAGCCGGTATAAAACATCCGCTCCTCTTACGTTTTCCATAGTTAACAAGTCCTTTAACAGGTAACTACTGACCATTTGCTTAAGGTAATTTTCTTTTTCCTGAAAGCTATCGATATGCCACAGTTCAGGATAACTGCCGTAAACCAGCCTTTGTTCCAGGTTTCGGGCCGTAGTGATGTAATCCTCGACAGCAGACAATTCTGCCTGTGCAATTGGGTACAATTGATATATCAAATTGCGGCCAACTAAAGGTTCGCCGGTAGCATAAACCAAGTCAAAGCTACTGCTGCCGGTCACGATAACTGTGATACCTTTCACCCCATCAATCAGTAATTTTAAGATTTTACCTATTTCCGGTATCGTCTGTGCTTCATCAATAATAATGATCTTTTTGCCAGCGGTCAGTTGGCTATAATTGGCTATTGTCCTTCGCTGCAGTATTTCCGATACCTGCATGTCTTCACCCTGCAGCAATAGCGTATCTTCAGCGTGTTTGCTTACGATGTTCTCTATAATTGTAGTTTTTCCGGTGCGGCGTGTTCCATACAACATTAATACTTTTTGCGTACCAAGTTTGGCAATAATTTGTTGCTGAATTATTCTTGGAATATTCATTCTGATAATTACGTTGTTAAAGTGACGCAATTTACGTAATTAAAGTCACTTAGCCGACGTATTTTACAAATTTTATTTAATGCAGGGTCTTCGTAAGCCGGATTAATTTAAAATCCTTAAAGTCCATTAAAATTTAGCAATGGATTTTAACATTGAATAGTTAGATTTCATCCTCTTGCTTACAGCCGTTGGTACAATTTCCGATTTGGATTTCTCCATTTCCTGATTGAATCTAATGGCATCCTTACCCTTTAATATAGGCGTGTCCTTTATTGGCTTTGACATGATGTTTTTGACTTTGTTATTTGTATAAGTTCAAGGCAAATATACTTATAGGTATGTTTTATAATATATTGTGTGTTGTAGCAAAATGTCATTTTTCGAGATTGGTACATTCAAATATGTGTTTCCATTAAATTTTTATTGTAACAATTCCTCAAAACATAAATCTAAATTGATAAACCCCGTTTATCATGAATTTGAAAGACATATTCAAAAAGAAAACTACCAAACCCAAACCAAAAAAATCAAAAGCCCGTGAGTGGGTCGATGCGCTGGTATTTGCAGTTGTAGCCGCAACTATTATACGTGGTTTATTGTTTTCGGCCTATGCAATTCCTTCAGGTTCAATGGAAGGCACTGAATTAACCGGCGATTATTTATTTGTCAGCAAGTTTAGTTACGGCGCACGCATGCCAATTACACCTTTAGCCATACCATTTTTAGAATCGAAGGTTTATGGCATAAAAACTTATTGGGACATATTACAACTTCCATATTTCCGTTTGCCAGGAACATCTGAAGTTAAAAAAGGCGATATTGTTGTATTCAACAAACCTGATGAAGCCGATCTTTCAAACAGCATTCCGGTTGACGAACGCACCAATTTAATTAAACGCTGCCAGGCCACTCCCGGCGATGTGCTTACCATTGTTAACGCACAGGTTTATATTAACGGCAAAGCAGCCAAAAACGCTGAGAAAGCACAAACATCGTACACGGTAGTTACTGATGGCAGGGATATAAATCCACAGTCTTTGCAGGACCTAAACATCGAGGTATTGCAGCCATTGGCTGTTAACACGTATGAAATGATCATACCAAATCAAAGTCTTTCATCGCTCAAAAGTTTTTCAAATATCAAAAGCGTCGTCCCTTTTGTTGAACCAGCAGGCGAGTATAAAGCTGATGTGTTCCCGCATAACCCCCGTTTTAAATGGAACCAGGATAATTTTGGTCCGCTGGTTTTACCAAAAAGAGGCTGGACAATACCTCTCAATGATTCAACCCTTATACTATACCGCCGGGCTATCGAAATTTATGAGCATAACAAGGTTGAAACCCCAGGAAATGATATCCTGATCAATGGCAAAAAAGCCGGCAGCTATACCTTTAAAATGAATTACTACTGGATGATGGGCGATAACCGCCACAATTCGCTCGATTGCCGTTTTTGGGGATATGTGCCCGAAGATCATATTGTAGGTAAAGCTATGATCACCTGGCTGAGCATCGATTCAACACAGGACTTATTTCACAAGGTAAGGTGGAACAGGATATTTAAGCCGATTGATTAAACAGGATTGTTTCTTTAGGTGGTGAAATATCCGTTCGGGCAAAAGCGAATTAACTTGCACAATCTTCGCTAAGGATTTCACGTACCATTTCCCGGGCCACGTCTTTTGAAGTTGTGATCTGAATGCTTCCTACTATCAAAATGAATAAACCCAAAAATAGCAGCCCTGTATAATCCCATTGTACTATTAAAAAAATTAAAATTGCGCTTAAAAGTAGCAATGTCTGCAAGATATCTAAATAACACTTGAAACTAACTGATTTACTACCATCCGATGCACAAATTTCAAATCTTCCTCCATCTAATCTCCTAATTTGTTGAAAATTCCATCTTAGCACCCACGGGTCATCATCAAATGTTATGCTATTATCGGTTACCTCTTGTATCCGATATTTTTTATCCTTTAATAATATCAGTATTCTATCAATTATAATGGATGGTTCGAGGTTTGTAGTTTGAGAAACCTGAAATTTTATTTTCATTGTTGTAAGGCTTTCCCAAAGTTACAGCAATTTGTGGTATAAATTCCGGCAAATCCTGATTTAGATAGCTACTGACAAAATAGTGTCACCATTTAATAAAAATAAAGTTCCGACCTTTGAATTATGCCAATCAGCATAAATATCATTACTGACAAAACAGTGTCACCATTTGATTAAAAACTTGTCCGGATATTTGTATAAATCAATTGCCTGAACCGGAATTAAACGAATTTAAGAATTAACAGAATTTTTTACACCTCGTTACTAATTCAATAAATTCCTTAATTCTAAAAATTCGGGTTCAGACAATTTCATCTTCCGGACTACAAAAAATCTCATATCTCATATCTCATATCTCAAATCTAAAAAATGAGCTACAAAATATATTTATACGATACCGATACCGATTGCATAGGCTCCGGCACCTTATCATCATCATACGTTCAATGGCAACTGGAAGCAGCAGCCGGTGAGGATGTGGAAGTTCACATCAGCTCGGTAGGCGGCAGCGCGTTTGATGCAATCGCTATTTACGACCTGCTTAAAAAATACGAAGGCAATGTAACTACTTACGTTGACGCATTGGCCGCCTCGGCAGCTTCTATAGTTGCAATGGGCGGCAAAACCGTGGTGATGAGCAAATATGCGCTCCTTATGATCCACAAACCTATGGTAGGCACCGGCGGTAATGCCGATGAGCTTTTAAAAGATGTGCAGATGTTAAACATTGTCCAATCGCGCCTGGCGCAGATATACATGGACAAAACCGGGTTGGATGGCGTTACTGTTAATAGTTTGATCAACGCCGTCACCTGGTTATCTGCCGACCAGGCCCTCGACCTGGGTTTTATAGACCAGGTAGAAGATTACAATATCCCGATAGATATCGGGATAACCAACAGCGCAATCATTAAAAAATATGTAAGCACAGCGCCGGCTGTTTACCAGCGGTGTATCAATAAAATATTAACCAACAACAGCAACATGAACATCGAAAACAAAGAACTTATCGAAAAAACCACGTCGGTTTTGGATAAGATTATGAACTTCTTTAAGAAGGTAGTAAACAAACAAACCATCACCGATAAAGGCACGCTGCACCATGCCGGTGAGCTGGCCGAGGGCAGCGGGGTTTACAACGACGAGGACATGAGCAGCCCTGCAACCAGCGACACTTATACCACCGCCAACGGAAGTAAGTTAGCGGTGCAAGGCGGCCAGGTGCAAACGATTACACCAGCTGATCCTGACGCTGACCCAGACGCGGACGATGATGATGATGACAGTACGCCATCAAACAAATTTAAAGCGTCGAAAAAGCCTTTGGATATCCAAAACAAATTGCAATCCATTAAAGCAAAACTTCAGGCCCAAAATGCTTTATTAAATGAGGCTAAAGAAGCCCTCGAAGCTGCAAACGTCCGCCTCAAAAAAACACGCGATGAAGTAAAAAACGAGATCCGCTCAGACTTTAGCCCCGAAGGCTCAAAACGAAGCAGCAAAGCAAAAACAGAACCTGTCCCCTTCTTCGCACCACAATCTACCCTTGCACAAAACGCGGTAAGGAAAGCGGTAGCGAGGTAGTTTGCGGTTGACAGTTTGCAGTTTGCATATATCTAAAGATAAATTATCGCCACTTAAAACTGCCCACTGCCAACAGCAAACTGCGCACCTATAGACAAAAGATTTAACAATACTAAAACAAAACATGGCTCAATTTACATTTACAAACAACACCTATGCCGGCGAAGCGCTGGCCGGGTTTATGGCCAGCACGCTCCTGGAAGCCGATTCAGTTAAGCGTGGACTGCTGACCGTTATTAACGACGTAAAAGCACGCAAGGTGATACTTGACGTTGACGACAACGTGGTATTACAAGACCCATCAGGCATATTTAACGACCAGGGAACAACAATACTGCAAACCGAAAGCTATCTTGACCCGGTAGTGTATGAATTTATGAAACAGGAACAATGGGATAACCTTATTCAATCGTGGGAAGCGCAAAGCCTTAAACCAGGCGCGTTTTTAGATTACGAAGGAGTTGTAGACCTGTCGGATTTTATGGTACAACGTTATCTCACCAAAATACAGATCGCTAATGAGCGTTTGTACTGGCTGGGTAAAGGTTCAACAAAAGAAGCCACGTTTACGGCTGCGTTCCCCGGCCTGTTGCCAACCATATCGGCGGCATCGGGCGTTTATAAAGTTGGTTTGGGCAAACCTGCAACTTCAATGGCTGCAACTTCTATCGATGCTACGGGTTTGGTAACTGTTTCTGATACGTCAACATTAGCCGACGGGGATGTGGTAACCATTACCGCTGTAACCGGCGCCAGTAAAGATACTACCAACGGTGCACCAGGTATTTCTATACAGGGTCAATCGTACTTTATACAGATAGCAAGCACAACCAGCTTTAAGCTTGTACGCAACTACAACGAAATAAACAGCCGCCTGACGGCAACTTTTACAGGCGCTTCTACAGCCGCAACCGTTAGTTATATAAACGTAAGCAATGTACTATCTGTACTTGGCAGTGTTTATGCACAGCTTGACCCGGCCGACCGTATCCAGGATGATTTTAACCTGCAGGTGCCTTTACATGTTGGTTATGCTTTTGCACAGGCGCAGGCAAATAAAGCCCTGAACGTTATCAATGCTTTTACCGATATCAAAAAGATGGATTACTTAGGAATCCCCTTACAGATCATGAAGCACTGGCAGGCAAATACCATTTTAGGGGCGCGTTCATCAAACCTGTTTTTAGGGGTCGATCTGCTCGGGGATGCTTCCGAACTTTCAACCGTTTACATGAAGCCCTATACCAATGATAACGTGGTACGCATGAAAGCCCGCATGAGAGCCGCAGTAAACTATAAGTTCGCTAACGAGATATTTTACTTGTCGGCATAAGCCCCACCCAACCCTCCCCGGTAGGGAGGGCTTTAAAACCAATTTCATAAAAAATATGCCATTCAAAAGTCTCCCCTACCGGGGGAGATTTAGAGGGGCTTTAACCAATTCTCATGTCAATTTACAATAAAATAAACACAGGGTTCAGTTTGGGAACTGGATCGCCGGTTACGGCTGGTATTGAGGATGTGATATACATCTTTAACCAGGATGACTTCACACTTACTTATGATGCAGCCAACCCGCTCATCGTTACCGGTTTAACAGCGGTGGGCACTGTTAACATCTATAAATTTGAAGGCACCAACAACAGTTTCAATACTACGTCAAAACTGGCCAAAACCTCTGTCGGGCCACGTTATACCGAAGAAATAGACTTTAATATAGCCGGTTTTTCGGTAGAGATAAAAGCACAGCTTATGGCCATGGGTTATGGGCGTGTATGCGCCATAGCGGTAAACAACTACAACTCCAGCGATTCGGCAATAGAGTTATTCGGCGCGGTAAATGGCTTGATCCTTACTGATGCCGAACGCAGCGCGGCTGATGAAACTATGGATGGCGGCTACAAATTAAAGCTTACAAATCCTGATAAACTAAAGGAACCTTATCCTCCGCGTGCCGTATCCATAGCGCCAACCAGCGGAAGCGCTACTTTCGCCAGCACAATTGCCGCAATTGAGGCGCTGGTGGGATAAAAAGTCCATAGTCGATGGACCATGGTCGATGGATATGGTCTACGCATAATATACAATTCGAGCTATGGCTATGGACTATCGTCTATGGGCCATGGACTAACACAATAACTAAATGAAAACATACCTGCCACAAATTGAGCGGAGGATATTAGTACGGCCAAATCAAACATTCGGCATACTTAACTACGACCTGGATAATGCTTATCCGCAACGCATGCTCGAACTGGTAGCAGCTTCGCCCACCGCTAAAGACTGCTGGAACAAACGGGCGAAATTTATTGCAGGCAATGGTTTTGAAGAACCCGGCCTGGGTAAACAGATAGTTAATCAAAAAGGGTTAACCCTGGCTAAATTGTTAAAAGCCGCAGCTACCGATAAAGCTTTGTTCACCGGTTTTGGCATCCATGTAAATTACAATGCCAATTTTAAGATAGCATCTGTAAATTATGTAAAGTTCGAGGATATCCGCATGGGCGACACTGACAGCCCTGATACTGCCGGTAAATATGCGCTGTACTCAGATTGGGGGCGCAAAACCTGGAAAAATATCATGCGGAGCAAGATCACCTTCCTTGATAAATACAACCCGGATGAACAAGCCATAAAAGAGCAGGTTTTGGCAGCTGGCGGATGGGAAAACTATAAAGGGCAGTTATATTATTTTAACCCTGAAGTGGATGATTACCCGCTGATAGAAGCAGATTCTGTATGGGAAGATTTTGAAACCGAGGCAGGGATAAAGATCTTTAATAACCGCGAGGTAACCACAGGCTTTTTGCCATCGACCATGCTCTTTATGCAATCAAGGCGTGAAGAAGCTGACAACAGCCTCCCGGATAACGATGAATTGCCTTACAGTCCCGCAGGTGCGGGACCATCGCAGCTTGAAAAAGACCTTGGTTCGTTCCAGGGAGCAAAAAGTGCACAAAAGATCATCGTTATCGAGTATGAGGATGAAACCTCGAAACCAGAATTTCAGCCCTACTCTATCCAAAATAATGATAAGCTTTTTGCAACGACCGAAAAATCAGTCGAGGCACGCATCATTAAGGGGTTTTCGATCCCAAAAGAACTGGTAAATGCCGAAGGCACATCAGGCTTAAGCAATGGGGGAGAAAAAAAGGAGGCCATACGCGAGTTCAACGACAATACCGCGCCCGAAAGGCTGGAGCTATCAGAAACTTTTGCAGAAATATTCAGTCATTATTACTTAGACATCAATCCGGCCGGCAACTGGAACATATTACAAGTTCCGGCAAATGTGGCCGATGATATAGTTGGGAAAGTTGCAGGGGCCAATATTAACCAACTGCTGGTAATGGGAATACCAAAAGCAAATAAAGTAGCCATGCTTGTTAACGCTTATAATTTCAAACAAGATGAAGCAATGTCCATGGTTCCCGAAGATAATGAGATTACAAGCAAAGTTTTAAATGAACCGCCAAAACCTATAAACGAATGAGTCAGATATTTTTAATCAGTCAGTCAACTTTTGCTAGCTATGAGGATATTTCAGTCAACATAAAATCTGAACGCCTGAATGTATTTATAAAAAAGGCCCAGGAGCTTGATCTGAAACCCTTTTTGGGCCATGCTTTGTATTACGACTTTATCCGGAATTTTAATGATGACGGCACTATTAAAAACACTGCCCCGCAACCTTACATTGACTTGTTAAACGGCAGCGAATATCTCGATAAGAATGGCCACATTGTATTGTACGAAGGGCTTTTGCCAACATTGGTGTACTTCACTTTTGCCCGTTTTATCGAAGCCGATGCGGTGCATTATACAGCAACCGGGCCGGTTATAAAACATCATGACAACGGCGATGCCGTGGCGCCGAAAGATATTGTAAAACTGGTACAGCAGCAACGCAGCGTAGCTAACGCCCATGCTAATGAAGTGGAGAAATTCCTGCGGGACAATAAAGACGATTTTCCGTTATGGCGCTATAATGGCAAAAATAAAAGCAGCCGGCAGGCGGGCCCGCGTATCCGGAGCGTTGACAGGACCAATTTCAATTTTCCATCAGGATTCAACCAGGCAAATGCAGATGATTCTTTACCGCTCACTGAATTCATGAACTAATTGTCTGAACCGGGATTTTTAAGATTAAAAATCTGTGAAATCAATTAAATCAGTTTAATCCAGATTCAGACAAAATAACTATTAAAACTATGCCAACTGATAAAAAAATAAGCGAATTACCAATAGCCCCGTCCATCAGCGCATCGGATATTTCTGTATTGGTTGATAGCGGGACTGACTACCAATACACGTTTACCCTGCTTCTATCTTTCCTCGAGGCCAATCTTACAACAGGCGCCAACATTTCTTTTGGCGCCGTTTTACCCCAAAACACAACCGGTAACAATGGCGACGTATTTGTAAATACGTCAGCCGGATCATTCGCACAAAAGGTATCCGGCACCTGGATAGTTGTTTACGCCCTGCCTGCTGCCAGTGCAGCCGATGGCGCCTTGCTTTATGGCGCCGGTTTGCCCGGACCAGCAACAGGTAAAAATTCGGATAGCTACATAAATACCTTAACGGGAATATTTTATCAAAAATCGTCAGGCGCCTGGTCGCAGGTGTTTTCGATAGCAACCGGGCCACAGGGGCCGCAGGGCGCAGCGGGGGCCAACGGTACAAACGGCACCAATGGAAATACAGTTTTATTCGGAACAACAAATCCTTCAAATAGTACAACGGGCGTTAACGGCGATTTTTATATAAATACCGCTTCATATAACATCTTTGGTCCTAAAACAGCAGGTGTTTGGGGTGATGGCGTATCAATTATTGGTACCGGTATTGCCGATGGTGGTACAGCGGGCCAGGTATTGGTAAAGGTTGACGGCACTGCTTTCAATACTAACTGGGAAGATAATTCCTTTGCAAATCTTTCAGGCGAACCAGGGGATAATATTAATCTGGCAGCGGCTTTAACTAATTTACAAAATAATATAGCCGCCGAAACAACCAGGGCCGAAGCAGCCGAAAACAACAAAGTTGATAAAGCAGCCGGTTTCGGACTAAGCAGTAATGACTATACCAGCGCCGAAAAAAACAAACTTGCCAGCCTGAGCAATTATTTCGTTGGGGTGTTTGCCAGCGCCGCCGCTTTATCAGCGGCCCATCCTGCCGGCACTGACGGCCAATATGCCGTAGTGGAAAATACCGGCTCAGACGCCGTTGAATACGTTTGGGATACGGCTAATAATTTATGGGTGGCTGGCGGAACACGATCTGTTACTTCATCCAATTTTTCGTATAACTTTTATCAATCAACATTATGAACAGTTCATCAAATACCACATCATTTGCCACACTGACCGGCGCATATCCGGCTATTGGCCTTGCTTCGGGATTAACTATAAATACAGATACTTTAGTTGTCACAGGGGCAACAAATGCCAGTGTCGTGTTAGATATCCTGTTTAGAAATACCGACGGCTCAAATATCAGGAACTTTGATATCATCATTTGTCCTACCGGGGCAAATACCACAGCCCAATATAACATAACGCAAATTGCTGTCCCTGCCAATGCGGGGAATAATGGCAGTGTCTCCTTAGCTTCATTAGCCGCACTTGCTCCACAATTATTTGATATAGACCTGGCAGGGAACAGGCTGATAACATTGGAAGGCACAATGTCGGTTTATGTGAGGAACAAAGCTGCTCTTACATCTGACGTATATGTAATGGTTAAACAAAGGAACTTCTGATGATTCCGGATTAAACCTATGACTAACTGACTAATGACCTAATGACTAAGCAATGCAAACTATATCTACAAGTCCATTTAATTTATCCATGTTGCGTAGTCGCAATGTTTGGTATACCATAGCCGACGGTAATTGGAGTGATGCCGGTGTTTGGATGAGTAATGGCACTAAAAGGCATTCATTACCGCAGCCCGGGGATGATGTGGTAGTTAATCACAATCTCACTTATGATAATGTCAATAACCAAACCATTAACAATTTATTTGTAAACGGTAGCCTTCTTTGGGCGAGCGGCTTAAATCAAGCGCGTTTATTTATTAACGGCAATGTTCAATGTAAAGGAACTTTTGATTTATCGGGTTCTACCGGCGGCGGCGGAGCTTATGTTTTTATAAACGGGGTTAATAATTTCTTTGCGAATTTTGTAACAGGAAACAGCAGAAGCAATATAACTATATATTATACTTCTCCTTTTAATTTTGCAATCCCTGCAGTTAATTATTATAATTTACAAATAGGCGGCAATGGCGCTACTAAGACAGTGCAAAGCGATTTAAGTGTGGAGGGGTTACTGAGTATTGATGCCGGATGTACATTTGAATTAAGCCGTTATAACGCAACTGTTGGTGATATAAATATTTCAGGTACTTTAAGTAAAAACAGCAGTAGCGGTACTTTTACAGTAACCAATTCATCCATAACCAATTTTAACGCAGGAGCAGTCAATTTTACTGGCAGCCCGACTATAAATTGGTCTGGTAATATGTCGGGAGATTTAAGAGGCGGTGTAAATTTTGGTACAGGAGCTTTCAATATACTTACTAATTCAACCTGGACTTTTGCAAGTGCGGGAAATGTACCCTCACCAATAGGAAGTAATAATTTTATTATAGCATCCGGTAAAACAGTGACTTTAAATGGAGCTGCTGCATGGATGAACACAGGCTCAGTAACGGGCAGGGATGGTACAAGTAATTTGAACGTGGTAACACATTACGCATACGGCAATAATAATGCGGTAATGGCTACAGGGGTTTTTAACTATAATTATAGCGGTACATCTACTATCTGGGTAGCAAATAAAGCATCTGTGTCATTGGCTTTATCATCTTTTTATAACTTAAATATATTCGGCGGCACAGGCACATTATCGGCAAATACCACAGTTAGTAATATTTTAACTGTTCAGGGTACCCTGCAGTTATCAAACTTTGATTTTACCTCATCCGGTACTGCTATATTTAGCGGAAGTATATTAAAATCAGGAAGCGGTACAGTCAGTTTTAATACGCTGACTAATTCTAACAGCACCGGCAGTATTGATTTCAGCAGCGGAAACCCTATTGTTAATATATCGGGAGATGTAAGCGGAGATAGCAGAGCGGGCTTAAACTTTGGAAGCAATGCAATAAATATACTGCAATCAATTATATGGTCTACCTGGACTGGTGGAAACGTTCCGTTACCTACAAATATCAGTTATTTGATAGCATCCGGTAAAACATTAACAAATATCGGGATAAATAATACTGCCGGGGGCATACAGACTACGGGAACGATTAATGGGGCTGACAGTACAGCTATTTTTGATAATCGCAGCGTATGTAATTATCAAAATGCCCGGCCGCCTATGCAAACAGGCAAATTATATTGTAACCAGGCACCAAATACTTTTGATTACCAATTACCTGGTGACCAAGACATCGGGGCGCCATCTGATCCAACATCGCCAGGATATTATAATCTGACATTATCGGGGTCTGGAAACAAAACATTGCGGGGGAATGTATCGGTTAAAAACACATTCACATTAACATCACCGGCGACTCTAAATTCAAATGGATTTGCGTTAACTAACCCTTAATTTATACCCCTTCTTTTACGGGGATGAAGACAAAAACTCTTAATTAAAAATTATAAAAAACAAAATCATGCAAACATCATCACTATTCTCCTTAAACTTCAAGGATCTCGGAAAAGGGCTCTTAGTTGCCATCGGCGGGGCCGTTATTGCCGCCATTGAAACCAGTGCGCAGGCCGGCACATTAACATTCAGCTGGAAAGCCATAGGCGGTACTGCTTTGGCGGCCGGGTTATCGTACCTCGTAAAAAACTTCTTTACGCCTGCCCAAACGGTTACCCCGGCTAAATAGGGAGGTAAAAGGTGAAAGACGAAAGGCGGAAATACCAAGAACCCAATGGCCAATGGTTAACGCCTCACCCAACCCTCTCCAAAGGAGAGGGCTTTAAAAGTCCTTCTCCTTTGGAGAGGGATTATGAATGTAATAATTAATTTTTAGCGGCATTCATGAGGGCTATGCCGTTTAGGATGAGGCGAAATGACCAATGAACGATTAAATTATGCAATTAAGCGAAAATGGATTTAAAATAATCAAAAACTTTGAGGGGCTGCGTCTGTCTGCTTATCGCGATGTCGCCGGAGTATGGACCATAGGCTATGGGTCAACCCTGTACCACGATGGCAAGCAGGTAAAACCGGGCGATATACTTGCAAATGAAATACAGGCAGCCGCCTTGTTTCGAAACACACTCGGCCAGTACGAAAACGCCGTTAACCGGTCGGTAAAAGTACCCTTGACACAAAATCAGTTTGATTCCCTGGTGTCATTTGTCTATAATGAAGGCGCCGGGGCGCTCGAAGGGTCGACCCTTTTGGTTAAACTCAATGAAAAAAACTACGCCGAAGCCGCTGCCCATTTTTTTGCCTGGGACAAGATCACTGATCCGGCAACGGGTAAGAAAGTGGTATCCGAAACCCTGGTACAGCGCCGCAAGGAAGAAAGCAAACTGTTTTTAACCGAAGGTAGCTAAAAGCATAAAGCGGAAAGCAAAAAGTGGAGAGCTTTCTGAATTAGGAAATAACAAATAATTAACAGGCATAGAGCTTTGGACTTTTAGCTTTATGCTTTTAGCTTAAAATAAAACGATAAATAATTAACACGCCTAAAGCTTTGGACTTTCAGCTTTATGCTTTCAGCTTAAATAAAATGGATCAGCACTCAATAAATCAAATTGCTTTGCTTCACCCTGTTGCCCGGGTTGATAGTACCAATGCCTGGATCGAAGTACAGGCAGCTATGCCGCCACATGTTAAAGTGCAGGTTGGAGAATCGCTGCGCAGTTTTGAAAGGACTGATGCGCTTTATAAACTGGGCCGAACGGTAGTAAATCCCGATGGAAAGTCGGCAAATAAACCGAGGGGCGATATTGTTAGCTGGGCAAAGGCCGGTTTATCATGGCATGATTGGGGCCTGGCTTTTGATATGACAATGACCACCAATGGCAAAGAAGATTGGACTGTTGGGCCAAACTGGATGAAGGTTGTCAGCATCATGAAAAAGCATGGCTGGGAATGGGGCGGTGATTTTCCTTTTGGAAAAGAAGACAACCCTCATTTTGAAAAGAAATACGGACAGACTTTAAGCGGGTTAATGGCATTGCACAATGCCGGAAAGTTTATACCCGGTACACGATATATTCAATTTTAATAATCATGACCGCTATTGAGCATACCGAATTAAAAGGGATCACCATAAAAAATATGGCTGTGACTGTGATCAGCACGGCCAGCATTGTTATATCAGTAATGTCCGCTTATTTTAGTTTGAAGGCTGATATGCAAGAAATCAGAGCGTCCCAGGAGACAGAGGCAAAAATAAACAATATCCGCATTAAAATGCTGGAAGGCCAGGTTACACTTTTACAGGCCGAAATAGTGGCAATAAAAGACAATAAAAAATAGCATTATATGAAAAAATTATTATTCCTATCATTATTCATTGCCGGCTGCAGATCGTCATACTATGTAAACCGTGATGTTAAACGACTGGACGGCTTGTCATTGCAATACCCAAAAGAATTTGCAAGGTTATCAAACCTTATTAACCCATGTTTTACCCGCATAGCAAAAAGCGGCAGGGTAGTAAAGCAAACAAGCGATACAATAATCACGGCAGGTGCAGAACCACTTATTCAGGGCAAACCCGGCAAGCCTGATACAATATACCGGCCCGGTAAAACCATCAGGAATAATATTTATACCACAATTCATGATACGTTAACGGATAACCGGGCCATAAATGCTTGCAATGTATTTGCTAAGTCGGCAGCGGATAGCCTGATCGTTATAAAAACGCAAAGCATACAGTTAAAGGCTGATAAAAGCGCCTTAATTAAATGGGTAATAGGCTTAGCTGTTTTACTGCTTATTTTTTTTGGCACCTGCATTTATAGATTCTCTATCGGCGACGTGATTTTGGGAGCTGTGAAGAAACTGGTATAGCAAGCAGGAGTGGTACAGGTAAAATAAGTGGAAACTGTTGCCGGTTTATAAATAATAAAACTTCAAGTCTTTTAGTTAGGAAAGATGAGATTTTTCAAATGCGTCGTTGGTGCAAAATGCCGGTAGAAAATTCATTTGAAAATAGTTTAGCATGCTGTAGGTATGTAACACCGCGGGTTTTGTACCTACGGCACACGATTTTTTTGCTTGTTTTTTACCGACCTGTAACCCCGCTGGGGTTAGTCCCAAGGCAAGACAAAACAAAGTCAATCATCACGAAATATGCTCCGTTAGGAGCAAAAGGTCGGTAGAAAAAAAAATCAAATTCAGTTTTGCGCCGTAGGTGCAATACTGAACGTACTATTTATTCTATTGGCCTGTTTTCTACCGACCTTAAACCCCGATGGGGTTATTATTTTTAACTAAACGACATTAGATCAACAATCGGAATTTCCATGTAGATTAGTAAAAGCAATATGTAAAAGTTTTTCTAATGAATATTACAGATGAGGATTTAATCAAGGCCACAAATAAATTAAACTTCGCAAAAAAGAATTGGCATTTGCTTGATGATGGCGATGTTTTTAAAACCCACTCCAGCTTATTGCAGCCTGTTATTTATAAGGGCATAAAAGCTTTGCTTAAGATACCGGTTTCTGCTGAAGAACGCCGCGGTTCTGCTTTAATGATTTGCTGGAATGGCAATGGATCGGCACAGGTACTTGAACATGATAAAAACGCGCTTTTAATGGAGAGGGCCGTTGGAACCGGATCACTTAAACAAATGGTTTTAAACGATAATGAAGACGAGGCAAATCAAATTATTTGCAGTGTCGCTGCAAAACTTCATAGCGCAAAATGCCGGCATATCCCCGAACTTGTCCCTTTGCCCGAATGGTTTAAAGCGCTTAAACCGGCCGCAGATCAGTATGGCGGCGTGTGGGTTGAATGTAACGAAGTTGCCGACCAATTATTAAATATTCCTGTTGAAACTGTCGTTCTTCATGGGGATATACACTATGAAAACATTCTTGATTCGGGCACACGGGGCTGGGTTGCTATTGATCCCAAAGGGTTAATTGGCGAAAGGGGTTTTGACTTTGCCAATATATTTTGTAACCCAAATATTGAAATCGCCGCATCGCCGGCAAGGCTATCAAGGCAAGTGAAATTAATTGCTGATGAAGCTGCCTTAGATCCAAAACGCCTTTTAAACTGGATAATTGCCTGGACAGGGCTTTCAGCAGTCTGGACACTTAATGATGGCGAAGATGCTACGCTCCCTTTAACAGTCGCCCAAATTGCTATTAATCAATTGAATAATTTTTAGATACGGATACTTTTAAAACCTGAAACGGCGAAGCCTCTTGAACACCATTAAAAAAAAGCAATAGTGAAAAATCGTAATTCAATGCCGTTTAGTTAAGGAAAGATGATATTTTTCAAATGCGCCGTAGGTGAAAAAAATCGGTAGAAAATATAATTAAAAATAATTTAGCATGCCGTAGGTATGCAACATTGCGGGTTTTGTACCTACGGCACACTATTTTTGTGGCTTGCTTTCTACCGACCTGTAACCCCGAAGGGGTTATTTTCCTCAACTAAACTACATTCAATCGTAATTCGTAAATCGTAATTCGTAAATCAAATCAGTTATTCAAAGTAATAAACCCGCCATCAATAGGATAATCGCATCCGGTGATGAACCCAGCTTCATCTGAACAAAGGTACAATGCAAGCGCAGCTACTTCTTCCGAGGTTCCCATACGGCCTATGGGCTGGGTTTTTGATAGTTTTTCAAATATCTCCGCTTCGTGCCCGGCATAATTTTTAGCAATAAAGCCATCAACAAAAGGGGTATGTATCCTCGCCGGCGATATGCTGTTGCAGCGGATATTATCATGCACATAGTCGCGCGCTACCGATAATGTCATGGCATGGATAGCGCCCTTGCTGGTTGAATACGCAAACCTGTCGGTAATCCCTACATGCGCCGCTACCGAAGCTGTATTTAAAATTACCCCGCCATTATTGGTTTTCATTAAAGGTATAGCGGCAAATAAACAATTGTAAACACCTTTAATATTAACATTGCAAATGCGGTCAAAATCGACTTCGCTTGTATTATCAGCCTTTCCAATATGCGCGATGCCTGCGTTATTTATTAAAATATCAACTTTGCCAATCTTACTAAAAGTATCAATAACCTGTTGCTGGTTACTTACATCGCAGGTATGGCTAAATGCTTTTCCATTGAGCGCAGTTATTTCATCAACAGTTTCTGTTGCTGCTGCGATGTTTAACTCGATTATATTTACCTGCGCACCCTGCTTTGCGAACAGGACAGACATAGCCTTCCCTATCCCGCTGCCGCCGCCTGTAATTACTGCTGATTTATTGGTTAGTTTAAACATTTAGCCCCATATAAACGGCTCAGCTTTCGTGAACGCCTTTTTAAAATTAATACGATGTGAATAAATTTCAACCCCTAATCTACAAAAGTTTAAGCATTTATTTGTACCAACAGTTATTCGCGCGGGCGGATAAACTATAGTATCTTTTGAAAACGTAAAAATGCTGCGTAATTTTAGATGCAATAAAATAAAGCAATAAGCCGATATTTATTGTTATTACCCATAAGTAACGTATCTTTGTAACGTTATAAGTCGTATAACAAAACTCAAAAAGAAGGAAAATACTATATGACCAACCTCATCAAGACCGATGGAAATCGTGTTGTGAATGTTTCATTAGAGGTAGAATTAATTAAACAAGGCGATTACATAGTATCTTACTGCCCGGCGTTAGAATTATCATCTTTTGGGATTACAGAAGATGAAGCCAAAGACGGATTTGAAGGCGCTTTAGAGACATTCCTTAAGGATACCCACCAAAAGGGTACATTAGAACGTGTGCTGCTTGATTTGGGGTGGACTCTTAAAAAAATACCGATAGTTAAATACAAACCACCAATTAAGAAAGTTCGCACCCAACAACGAAATTCTTCTTATATACGCTCTTTTAATGAGCGCGTAGCTATTCCTTTATAAAATCAATGGGTGTTAAGCAAGTACCGACTAAACTTTTTTTACAATATTTAAAACATATCGGATTGGTATTTATCCGAAAAGATAGATGGAATCACGATTTATATGATTACCCCGATGGGCATGCGAATGGTAAGTTGTTAAGGATGGTAGCTGTCAGAACTAATTATAAAGAAATACCAACGTTCCATATCCATACCAATTTAATAGCCGCCGGGAAAACAAAAGAAGATTTTGAGGAATGGCTAAAATCAAAATCAGGTAAAAAGAAAATATAAAGCTCCAAATAGGGTAAAGGTTTTGGATTTGATGTAAATTTAGACATTAGCGCTCTACCTGGTTGGTCGCACTCACAACGACACCCCTCTTTTCCAGGGTATAAAATCATCTTGCCCCAATTGAACCGCCTTTGGTTCCATCTCACCGCTGGCTATCTGTATCACATATTCCAAAATCCGCTCACCTGCTTGCTGAATAGTTTCTTCTCCTTCTATGATAGTTCCGCAATTTATATCAATAATATCAGGCATCTTAACTGCTGTTGCTGTATTGGTTGATAATTTAATAACAGGCGTAACCGGGTTGCCGGTTGGTGTGCCCAGGCCTGTTGTAAATAAAATAATATTGGCGCCGGCAGCTACTTCCGCGGTGGTACTTTCTACGTCGCTGCCTGGGGTACAAAGCAGGTTTAAGCCGCTTTTTGATACCTTTGCAGGATAATCAAGCACGTCGGTAACCGGTGAGGTACCGCCCTTTTTAGCCGCTCCGGCAGATTTTATGGCATCGGTAATTAAGCCATCCCGTATATTGCCTGGCGAAGGGTTAGCATAAAACCCCGAACCATCTGCTACTGCCCGGGTATTGTAGGCAGTCATTAGCTGCATAAAATGATTTGCCTTTTCTTCGTCTATGCAACGGTCGCTAAGCTCTTGCTCCACTCCGCAAAGTTCAGGGAACTCTGATAAAATAACCGCGCCGCCCAACGAAACCAACAGATCAGATACATAGCCTAATGCCGGATTTGCTGAGATACCCGAAAACCCATCGGAGCCCCCGCATTCTAGCCCGATACACAACTTAGAAAGTGGCGCAGGCCCACGTTGCGAATGATTAGCCAGTACAAGGCCGGCGAAGGTTTGTTTTAAAGCCTGTTGCATCAAATCAGTTTCCGTACCTACTTTTTGCTGTTCCAGTATAACGAGCGGTTTGCTGAAATTGGCATCGCGCAGCTTTATCTCATTTTGTAAAATGCTCACCTGCGCATTCTGGCAGCCGAGGCTTAATATAGTTGCACCTGCAACGTTTGGATGAGTGACGTAACCGGCTATCAATCCGCATAAAGTTTGCGCATCTGAGCGGGTGCAGCCGCAGCCCATTTCGTGGGTCAGGAATTTTACACCATCAATGTTTTTGAACAGCCTTTTTGAATGCGCCTTATCTGAATTTGGTTGTATGTCTGCATTCAGTATTTCTTCAACCGTTCTGCCGGCCCGGTAAAGTTCAATCAATTGCTCAACGTCACCATCGTAGCTTTTGGCCCTTTTATAGCCAAGCTTATCAGATAAAGCCTCTTTTAATACATTGATATTCCGGTTCTCGCAAAAAACCAATGGTACTACTATCCAATAATTGCCTGTACCGACAGAGCCATCGGCGCGGTGATAACCCATAAAAGTTTTACCTGTAAACCTGGCGGTATCCGGTTTGTGCCAATCCAGTTTACGCTTGCCCAAATGAAATTCGTTCGACGCGTGGCTTACCGTTTGTGTGCTGATAGGCCCGCCCTTTGGAATGTATTGGGTTGCCTTGCCTACAAGCACCCCGTACATAAATATTTTATCGCCGGGTTCAAGATCAACAAGACTGAATTTATGTTTGGCGGCAACGTGATCAGTTAAGTTAAATGTTTGACCCTCAAAGTCTATGACTGTTCCCTGTTCAAGATCCTGCAGCGCTACCAGCACATTATCATGCGGGTGTATCCTTAAATATTTTTCTCTTTGTTGCGACATTTGTCTTTCTCTATTTCATCCTTATAATTAACGGGTAAACGCGTAAAAACAATTCCTTTATCATCGTCCCGAAACTGCCTTCACCGGGGAGGCTCCTGCCCGAGCCCCCGGCTTTTCCGTTTTTCATTCTATAAACAGGGTGCTCCAATGGAGCTAATGGTTTGTTTCGTTAAAATCGGTTTAACTCCGTTAGGAGTCTCCTGTTTATAGAATACCCTAATTCCTTACATTTTGGCTCCATCGGAGCCTCCTTACGCTCACTGTTTAAGTCAAAGATTCTGTAAACTGTTTTAATGCATTTGCTCTGTAATAATTAAACCAATTAACTTTTTAATATTATTGAAGTGTCAGTTCAACAACCGGTATTTCATAAGGCGGCTTTTTTAGCGGAAGTGTTAATTCAAGGTCCCCCGCGTTTGCTGCCGATGGTTTATAGATCAATTCCGAGTGATCATTCAAAAATTGCGCATACTTAATTTTTCCATTATAGCCCGGCAATATCAATTTACCCGAAGGCGGGTAACTAAATAAATGAACGTATAAACGATTGGTAGCTTTTTTGTAAGTAAGTTTTTCACCATCGGGTATTTTATAGGTATCCGGCGCATAGGTGCAATCGTAAACCGATAAGCTATTGGCATGCATCCAGTAACCCAGGCTATCCAATGCCCGCGTAGCCCTGTAATCGAATTCCCCGCGTGCAGTTGGGCCTACGTTTAATATCAGGTTACCGCCATTGCTTACCGATGTAATAAGCAGGTCAAGCAGCTGGCGGTGTGTTTTCCACGTATTTTCGTCGCGGTAATATCCCCACGAACCTGAAAAAGTTTGACAGGTTTCCCAGGTTTTGCCACGGTATTTAGCTAATTCGGCAGTACTTACCTGCTCGGGTGTTTCAAAATCACCACCGTCTTTATATTCGCTAAGGCCAAGCCTGTTATTTACAATAATGCCCGGCTGCAGTTTTCTAACCAGTTTCAGCAACTCTACCGAACCCCAATCGTTTTCACCTTTTCCACGCCTGGCGCCTTTGTCCCACGACCAGTCGAGCCATAACACATCAATTTTTCCGTAATTGGTTAGTAATTCAGTTATCTGGTTACGCATGTATTGCCTGTATTTGGCCATGTCGCGCCCTTTGTTTAAGCGTTTATAGTTTGCCTCGCTTGTATCAACCTGCACAAGCGGGTGCACATCGTCCATCGTATAATCAGGGTGGTGCCAATCCAGCAATGAATAATAAAATCCGATCTTCAAGCCCTGCGCCCTGAAAGCATTTACATATTCGCGTACCAGGTCGCGTTTGGCATGGGTATTAGGCGCCTTATAATCAGTGTATTTCGAATCAAACAAACAAAACCCTTCATGATGTTTTGAGGTAAGCACAGCATATTTCATACCGGCAGCTTTAGCTTGTTTGGCCCATTTATTCGGGTCGAACAGATCAGGGTTAAACTGGTCAAAATACTTCTGGTATTGTTCGTTGGTCATGTGCTCATTATGCTTAACCCACTCGTGCCTGGCAGCGCCCGAATAAAGCCCCCAGTGTATAAACATCCCGAAACGGCTGTCTTTCCACCATTCCATGCGCTTTTCCTTTTGTGCATCGGTTTCGTGGCCGATCATTTTCTGGGCAAATACAGGCGAAAATATCAACCATATGGCCACCAGCAATAATTGTACTTTTTTTATCATGTTCATTGGTCATTAAGTCATTGAGTCATTGGGTCATTAAGTCATTGGGTCATTTTATCTTTTTATCTGAACCCGAATTTATGGAATTAACGAATTTATCGAATTTGGCTTTCCTAAATTCTGTTAATTCATAAATTCCATAAATTCGGGTTCAGACAATTTTATAATTCAAATATCTTATTCATTAAAATCCACTTTTCACCTTTCATTGCTTTTTTTAGCGGCTGCTGATAGTTCCACATCAGGGTTTCCCACTCCTGTACTTTGGGGTTGAAAGCATCCAGTTCCTTTTTTTTATCAAAGCTAAAACTTTCGTCGGTTTCCATTATCATAAATAAACGGGTATCATACCGGTATATCTCCATATTGGTAATACCCGAATCAACAATGCTTTTGCGAATTTCGGGCCAGATGGCGGTATGATATTTTTCGTATTCAGCAATTAATACAAGGTCGTCTTTCAGATCGAGCGTTAAACAGTATTTGTGCATGGGCAGATTTATTTTGGTGAACCGGATAAAGCTAATTGGTTTAAAATTATCAGAGAATAAAAGTAGGAAATTAAGGCAAAATATTTTGTGTTATTTCACTATTTGAATGAGTTGTATTTTGATTTAGATTATTGAAATTCAACACCGCTTTATGCTGTGTTTTTCCGTCATTATCAGGTAAAATGATACTTAGTGACGATAAAAACCATCATTATTCTGGGAATAGGGGTTGTGGGATTATGGGGTGAAAGGTAAAGGGCGAAAGCTGAAAGCTGAAAGGGGCGTCATCCTGAGGTTCTCGAGGGGGTGGGCACAGAAGCCTGCACGCACTGCTTAGCAGGCCACCAACCCGTCCGTCTGTTTTTAACCTGTCATACCTAAAAACAGACGGACACCCTCACCACCACGCCGTTGCGAGGAACGAAGCAATCTCTGGACTATACCAGTCAAACAAGTAAATGCTTGTGGTTAGATAATGCCAGGCTTTGTTGTTTGAAGTAAAAATTCCCTGCTAACGTATCAAAAAGTAGATTTCGTTCCATTGATTAGCATGTGTAGTGATTGCTTCGTTCCTCGCAACAGGCGTAAGGGGGTAGTCCGTCTGTTTTTAACCTGTCATTCCTAAAAACAGACGGACACCTCTCCAAAGCTCTTAGAAAGCAATGATGCGCTGAATCATGGTTCAGACAAAAAGCATCCTAAAAATTCTCACCTAAATTAACAAAAATACCATGTGAGCCATAAATACCATAAGCATAGTCGAGGCAAACGTTTGTGTTGGAGTGCTTATTAATTTTTACCCTGATACCGGTCCCTGCTGCAGGTGCTATTTTCACAAACCTGTTGGTTTGCAAGTCGGTAAAGGTTTCGGCATTGCTAAAAACCACACCGCCCAACAAACCATTCCTCAAGATGCCGAAACGGTACTCGCCTTCTAAATAAAGCTCATCCCTGCCCCTGAACCTTTGTTCGGGGTATCCCCTGCCGCTATTGTTGTAGGTATCTGAGGCAGTGTAAGGCAGGTCAAGGTAAGGAACATTGCCATTTGTAAAAGCAAGGATACTCCAGAGTGCAATTATATTGTTATTCCTATCCGGCGATACTTTGAAATATTTCCTCAAATCCAGTGATAATTCCTGCCAATGGGTATCGCTCCCTAAAAAAGTAAAATTATTACGATAGATAATAGATACATACCCCCCGTTAAGCGGGTTTATTGGGTTAAGCCTGTTATCAAATAACAAATTTAAAACGATACCCGAAGAAGTTGATTGGGTTGTAAAGCCATATTTCGTAAAATCAGAAACGGTGCCATTGGCATTGCCCGCCTGGGTAATGTTATAATGATCATCATAATCATAACCAATACCTCCATAAAAAGAGCCGGAAATTCTTTTAAAAAAGGTACCATAGGTTCTTATGTAATTATACACTATAGGGTTTGCTGTCGCAGTGCTTGCCGTAGTCCCTAAACCATAAGTATTTATGGGGTACTCTTCCCAGCGCAAATCAGTGATCAGCTTATATTCATTATTATCGAACCATATTTCAGACCGGCTGGCAAATATTTTTTGATTTTTGGTATCATAAACAGTCTCCAGGTCCATTGCTGATAAATTATTGGTATGATTGTCGCCTGTATAAAACGCCATATTCGCGGTTATATCAGCAGCAAGCCCTGTTGTTAGCGAAAGACCAACTGCAGGCACTACAGAAACCACTAATTTTTTGGCATGTAACCTGCTGTTGGCAGGCGTATTTTTTTTTACTATTTTTTGCAGAAAATCAATTATGTCACGCTGTTTGGAGGAGTCAATAACTGCCTCCTGCTTTTTATCGGATACTTTTTTATTCGCTAACAACGTGTCCGTTTGTGCGAACCCCGTATAAAAACTAAAAATTACGATCAGGCTTAGTAAATATTTTAAATTTTTCAAAGTATCTGATTTATGTTAGGCTCAAATATAACAGCCAGTTGGTGAAATTTTGATGATACCGTTTTTTGAGTCTTAATTTTACTTAACGGCAACATTCAACATGCAATCAAAACACCTCGCCGAGGTTAACAAAAAAGCCGTGAGAGCCGCCTGTGCCAACGCCATAGTCTATACAGATATTAGTGTTTGAATGCTTGTTTAATTTTATCCTGATACCAGTGCCCGCAGCCGGGGCTACCCCTTCAAAAGCATTGTTTTGCAGTTCTGAAAAACTTTCGCCATTTGCAAAAACAACCGCGCCCAATAAACCGTTCCGCGTAATACCAAAACGGTATTCAGCTTCTAAATAAAGCTCATTTTTACCCCTGAACCGGCCAACTGCATAACCTCGTCCGCTATTATTATACATATCACCCCCCTGTAGCGGGCAAATCAAGGTATGGTGCGTATCCCGAAGTAAATGCCGCAATACCCCACATAGCCAATACATTATTTGAATGCGATGACAATTTAATATACTTACGGAAATCAAATTGTAACGACTGCCAATTCGCATTGCTGCCCAAAAGCGTTAAATTCTCGCGGTAAATAACACTGGCAAATGTTCCGCTAAGCGGATTAAGCGGGTTCTTACGGCTATCATACAAAAAATCAAAATTAATGCCCGAGGATCTTGAATTTGGCGTTTCGCCGTATTTAATAAAATCAGAAACAGTGTTATCAAGGTTGCCGGTTGCCGTAATATGAGAGTGATAATCCAAATTATAACCCATGCCTGCGTAATAATTATCGGCTATTTTTTTAAGACCCGTTGCGTATACTCGCATGTACCGGTAATCAATGTCGTTATCCTTTGCCAAAGTTGTAAAAGTACCCAGGCCATAAGTATCGGTAGGATATATTTCATAGCGAATGTCGGTCACAAACTTAAAACTGTTTTCATTAGCCCAGATTTCCGAGCGGTTACGGAAAATTTTCTGGATTTTAGAATCATAGCCCGCATCGGCTTTTATTACAGAAAGATTTTGCTGATGGCTCGCGCTGGTAAAGAAACCTACATTAGCCGATAAATTAACCGTTA
>Ga0207042_1005_pt3 | contig 31012 bp, 28 predicted proteins | sample Alteio_BWMinCont_70_FD_153310 | JGI IMG/M metagenome (GOLD analysis project Ga0207042, IMG submission 153310) | Enriched cells from forest soil in Barre Woods Harvard Forest LTER site, Petersham, Massachusetts, United States -... | ecosystem: Environmental > Terrestrial > Soil > Temperate forest >... | reverse complement strand
TGCCCTCATAACTGGCTTCGCGCTTTTCTAGAAATGCAGAGATGCCTTCAATATGATCTTTATTACTAAATACAAGGCCAAAGCAGCGCTGCTCCATGGCGTTTGCGGTGCGAATGTCAGCGCCCTGCCCTTCGAGTAGAAGACCTTTTACGAGCGAAATGGCATAAGGGCCGCGCGCGCGAATTTTATCGGCGGCGGAAATCGTGGCTTCGAGAAGTTCACCCGATGGTAACACGCGGTTGGCAATGCCAATGCGTAAGGCCTCACCAGCGCGAATTTGTGCCGCGGAAAAAATCATCTCTTTAGCACGTGCTTCGCCGATACGCCGTGCAAGTCTTGCGACGCCGCCAAAGCCGGGGATTAGACCGAGTTTTGTTTCGACAAGACCAAACGAGGCGTTTTCGCTTGCATAGATAAAGTCGCAGGCGAGCGCCAGCTCTAGGCCTCCACCTAGGGCGTAGCCGTTCACGGCCGCAATCACGGGGATGCGCATGCATGCTATTCGGTCAAATACGCGGTGGCCGAGTTTGGAGTGCTGCTCTGCTTCGATTGGCGTTAGGCCCTTCATCTCAGAGATGTCGGCACCTGCAACGAAGCTTTTTTCGCCGGCTCCCGTGATCACAATTGCACGTAGGCTTGATTGCTGATCGGCCTCGAGAAGCGCTTGCTCTAGCTCGAGCAGGGTTTTTCTGTTGAGCGCATTCATGACTTGGGGGCGATTGATGGTGATTACGCGGGTTTTGCCCCGATCAGCGACAATCAAATTTTCGAAGGTCATTCAATTATTCTCCGCCTCGTAGCGATACACACCCTGCAAAACCTTCTTCCCCACCCAACCCGCATCCACATATTGTCTCAGCAACGGACACGGCCGATATTTGCCATCGCCAAGCTCACTATGCAACACTTCCATAATGGCCAGGCACGTATCGAGCCCGATGAAATCAGCAAGTTGCAAAGGCCCCATCGGTTGATTGGTGCCAAGCTTCATCGTCATGTCAATATCAGTTGGCGACGCCACACCTTCCATGAGCGCAAAGAACGCTTCGTTAATCATAGGCATCAATATGCGATTCGCGACAAACCCCGGGTAATCCTTGCTCAGCGTCGTCGTCTTCCCCATTTTCTGCGCAAGTTCTGCCGTCATTTGATAGGTTTGATCAGAAGTCGCTAAGCTGCGAATAATCTCGACCAACTTCATCCGTGGCACCGGGTTCATAAAATGCATGCCGATGAATCGCTCAGAGCGCCCCGAAGCCTTGCCAAGACGCGCGATGGAAATCGATGACGTATTGCTCGCAATCACCACATCGGGCGCTAGCACTATATTCAGCTCGCTCAGGATTTTCTTTTTCAGACTTTCGTTTTCTGGAACAGCCTCAATCACAAACTGCGTCGCCAACAAGTCTTTTAACGATTCTGACCAGCTCATACGCTCCAGAATCTGTGCAACATCTTGTTCAGACAACTCACCTTTTTTCTGAAAGCGCTGCAGACTGCTCGCGACCATCGCACGGCCCTTTTCGAGTGCCGACGCATTCACATCGACAACATGCACCAGAAAGCCAGTCATCGCTGCAACTTGCGCAATTCCCGCGCCCATCTGGCCTGCGCCCACAACGCCAATGTTCTGAATCGCCACGCCTAGTCCCTCGATAGCACCATGGCCACCGCTTCACCGCCGCCCAGGCACACCGCCGCACATCCCACGCGCACACCACGTTCTTCCATCGCAGAAAGCAGCGTCACAACAATGCGCGCGCCCGAGCAACCAAGGGGATGGCCAAGGCTAATGGCACCGCCCCAAACGTTAACCTTGTCGTGACTCAGATTAAGTTCCTGCATCGCCGCCATTGCTACCGCTGCAAAGGCCTCGTTAATCTCAAACAAGTCCACATCGCTCACCGACATGCCAGCCCTCTTAAGCGCAAGCTGAATAGCACCGACCGGCGCAGTAGTAAACCAAGCGGGATCTTGGGCAAATGTCGCCGTGGAGACAATCTTCGCCAGCGGCTTTAGTCCCCGGCGCTTTGCCTCTCCTTCAGACATCACTATCACTGCAGCCGCAGCATCGTCGATTTTAGATGCGTTCGCCGCGGTCACAGTACCGTCTTTGCTAAAAACAGGTTTAAGCAGCGATATCTTTTCTGGGCTAAAGCGAGCCGGTTCTTCATCTTCGTCCACAGAGCGATCAGTCTGCACTGGCGCAATCTCGTTCGCGAAATAACCAGCTTTTTGCGCCGCCAAAGCTCGCTTGTAACTTTCTCGCGCGTAGGCATCCTGTGCCTCACGAGAAAAGTGATACTTGCTCACACATTGTTCAGCAAACACACCCATAAGCGACGATGAATAAGGATCCAAAAGTCCATCCGCGAACATCGAGTCAATGGCCGTTTGATCCCCCATCCGCGCCCCTTTGCGAAAAGTTGGCAGCAGATAGGGCGCGTTTGACATCGATTCCATGCCGCCAGCGACGCAGACATTGGCCTCACCAAGTTGAATCGACTGCCGCGCCATCATAATCGCCTTGAGACCAGACCCACAGACCTTGTTCACCGTCGTGCAAGGCACTGAAGTAGGAATGCCGGCAAATATCGACGCCTGACGCGCCGGTGCTTGACCAACGCCAGCAGTGAGCACTTCTCCCATGATCACTTCGTTCACATCACCCGGACTCACACCCGCGCGCTGCAAGGCGGCCTGAATGGCCACCGCACCAAGCTTTGGTGCAGACAAGCCACTGAGATTACCCTGGAAGCTACCAATTGGTGTACGCGCCCGACTTACAATGACGGCGGCATTTTCCATCAGACCACTTGGCCTGCCGAGCGCTGCGATCCAGCCGGCTTTTGCACTCCCTTGTTCGCTTCGACCAAAGTCACCAAGAGCCGGGCCGATACCTGATAGGGATCACAATTTGCGCCTGGACGTCGATCTTCAATGTAGCCATAACGCTTTCGGCTAACAGCATCGGGGATTCGAATCGACGCTCCACGATCCCGCTCACCCATCTTAAACGTGTTGATGTCGCAAGTCTCATGATGACCAGTCAATCTGTCTTCTAGGCCGTGCCCGTATACGGCGATATGAGCTGGATGATTCTTGGACAACGCATCGACAAATCGCGTAATCGCATCCCACCCGGTCTTTGGATCACGCGTGCCTCTGGTAGAAATATTGGTGTGCGCACCAGCGCCGTTCCAGTCTCCCTTCATCGGCTTTGGAGCAAGACTCACGGAAATGTCAAAGTCTTCGCCAATGCGACATAGCAACCAGCGCGCTAGCCAAAGATGATCCGATACATTGAGCGGATCCGCGCTTTCGCCTTCAAAACCGCGATAGCCAACTTGAAATTCCCACTGCGCAGGCATCACTTCGCCATTGATACCATAGATCATCAGGCCAGCTTCCAGACAGGCCGAGGTATGTGCCTCGACGAGCTCACGGCCCCACGCGCGATCAGCTCCCACGGCACAATAATAGGGTCCTTGTGCGCCGGGAACACCCTTTTCAGGCCACCCGTAAGGACGACCGCCCTGAAACAGCGTGTATTCTTGCTCAAAACCTATCCATACATCCTCGGCATCGCCGCCCGCCTCAAGAGCGCGTCTGAGTTCTGCGCGGGTATTGGTTTTGTGCGGCGTACCATCTGGGTTAAACACTTCACACATGACCAAAAAGTTACCGTCGCCACGAATGGGATCCGAGACAAAGTTCACAGGCTTCAGGACGAGGTCGGAATGATGCCCTGGCGCCTGGTAAGTGGAAGAACCATCATATCCCCACTCTGGGAACGCATTGATCGACACATTTTGCCAATCTGCGAGCTGCAGGATGCGCGCCTTGCTACGCAGCTGCTTAGTGGGTTCAGTGCCGTCGAGCCATATATATTCTGCACAGCTTAACATCTTCATATTCCTCTCTAAAGCAGGTTTTGGTAAATGGGAAATCGGTTACACAGCTGATGCACTGCCTCCCGGACCGACGACAGATTTTGGTCTGTTCGATCGCTCAAGCAAGTATGCACAAGATCAGCAATCTGCTGCATTTCGCTGGTGCCCATGTGTCGCGTTGTCACCGCGGGCGTGCCTAGACGCATGCCACTGGTCACGGTCGCTGGTGCGGGATCGTAGGGAATCTTATTTTTGTTCACAATCATGTCTACTTTGCCCAAAGTCTCCTCGGCATCCTGACCTGAAATGCCTCGTTTGCGCAAGTCGACCAACACCAAATGATTGTCTGTGCCACCAGATACCAAATCGAATCCATGATGCGTTAGCCGCTCGCCAAGCGCCTTCGCATTCTGGACAACTTGGTTTTGATAAGCCTTGAACTCGGGTTGCAAAGCTTCTTGAAAACACACGGCCTTACCGGCGATCACGTGCATCAGAGGCCCGCCCTGAATACCTGGGAAGACCATGCTGTCGATGGCCTTTTGATGTTCGGCTTTACAAAGCACCATGCCGCCACGCGGACCACGCAGTGTCTTATGCGTCGTCGTGGTCACAAAATCTGCATAGGGCACCGGGGAGGGGTGAAGACCTGCAGCCACCAATCCTGCGATATGCGCCATATCGACGAATAACTTTGCGCCGACTTTCTTGGCGATGTCTTGAAATCTCGGGAAATCGATCACACGGGCATATGCCGACGCACCCGCAACAATCAGCTTGGGCTTACTTTCGAGAGCCAAGCGCTCAACCTCATCGTAGTTGATCCGACCGGTTTTCTCATCTACGCCGTAAGCAACAATATTGTAAAGCTTACCAGAAAAATTAACTTTCGCGCCGTGGGTCAAATGACCGCCGTGATCGAGGCGCATGGCCAGCACAGTATCGCCTGGCTGAATCGCAGCCATGTAGACAGCCATGTTGGCCGTAGCCCCAGAGTGGGGTTGCACATTCACATGCTCTGCTGAAAATAGTTCTTTGGCTCTAGCGATGGCAATGCGTTCGATTTGATCGTGGAATTCGCAGCCGCCATAATAGCGACGACCTGGGTAACCTTCGGCATACTTATTGGTAAGAACGCTGCCGACAGCTTCCATCACAGCCGGCGACACATAGTTTTCGCTCGCAATCAGCTCAAGACCTTCGACTTGCCTTTTGATTTCGCTGCGAATCAAACGTGCGATTTCCGGATCCGTCTTGGCAAGCGCATGCATCTTCAACCTCGTTATTGTTCGGAAACCTCAGCGGTGACACTTGTCATGTCTTCCGTGACTAAGAAGCGTTGGCAAGAGGGGCACTGTTCAATTAGCTCGCCTCTGAATACGCGAATAAACAACTCCGGCGGAATGGTGCGGCTGCAAGCCTGGCACACTTCGCGGCTGACCACAGCAACGCCGACGCCCGCCCGACGAGAGGCAATCTGCTCGTAACGTTTAAACAAAGGCGCGGGCAGATTTTTTGAGAGAGCCTCACGATTCTGCTTCGTTTGTTTCATCTGTTGCTCAAGTGCTTCAAGCGCTTCACGCACGTTGGCCCACTCTTGTTCCGCACGTTGGTTAGATTCCTTGGCTGAATTTTGCGCAGTCAAAAGCTCTTTATTGGAGATCTCCAACTCTTTATTCAGCACCTGCAACTTCTCTTCAAAGTTTGTGATCGCTCGCTTTTGCGTGCCGATCTCCGACATGAGCGCCGCATATTCGCGCTCTCCGCGAATCTTCTCTGCCCTGCCTTCCCATTTACGCAAGTTACCGCGCTCTGTCCCAAGCTCCAGATCAACCTGTCTCTTTTGCGTCAAAAGCTCAGCGTTTTTTGCGGCAAGCTGTGCTTCTCGTTGAGAGAATTGTGCACCTTGTTGTTGCGCTTCTTCCGCTTTCTTTTGCAAAACCACACGCTGATCTTGCAATTCTTTGATCTTAAGATCACACCGACCCAATTCAGACAACTGAACCAACTGCTCGCGAATATTCATGCTTGCTCTCTTTCCCTATATTTAGACTGGTGGGCCCGGCGGGATTCGAACCTGCGCGCGGTCGGTTATGAGCCGAATGCTCTACCGCTGAGCTACGGGCCCCAATTTCGCAAGTCATTTAAGGCGAGAGAGTGAATTGATTTATCGCGAAGCACAAGACCCGGTCAAAAGAAAGTGAGCCAATTACACCTTAGGCGGCACTTCCGTCGGGTCACTAAACGCAAACAGCTTCTTCGCCCGCGACGGATGTCGCAGCTTTCGGAGCGCCTTCGCCTCAATCTGCCGAATACGCTCTCGCGTCACTTCAAAGTCCTGCCCAACTTCTTCCAGCGTATGATCCGATCGCTCACCAATACCAAATCGCATGCGCAACACTTTCTCTTCACGCGGCGTCAACGTCGCCAGCACCTTGCGCGTTTGCTCACTCAGATTCATGAGCATCACCGCATTCGACGGATTAATTGCCGTACGATCCTCAATGAAGTCACCCAGCGAACTTCCGCTATCATCTTCGTCGCCAATCGGCGTCTCAAGCGAAATAGGTTCTTTAGCGATCTTCAATACCTTGCGCACTTTATCAACCGGCAGTTCCATTTTCTCGGCGATTTCTTCCGGCGTCGGCTCACGACCCAGCTCTTGCACCAAGTAACGGCTCGTGCGCACCAGCTTATTGATCGTTTCGATCATGTGCACAGGGATACGAATCGTACGCGCCTGATCCGCGATTGCACGCGTAATCGCCTGACGAATCCACCACGTCGCATAAGTCGAAAACTTATACCCACGCTTGTATTCAAACTTATCCACGGCCTTCATGAGGCCAATATTGCCTTCTTGGATCAAGTCTAAAAACTGCAGACCACGATTCGTATATTTTTTCGCGATAGACACGACGAGACGCAAATTGGCCTCAACCAATTGCTCCTTGCCACGGTTCGCTTTGCGTTCACCTTTTTGAATCAGGCGATAGGTGTCTCGCAAAAGTGACACATCTACCTGCGCTTCTTCCTGCACGCGCTTTACGCGATGGATCGCCATCACGATCGTGCGGTACCACTCCTGCAGAATATCAACCGGCACATTCCATTTCTTGGCAAGTGCCACCATCTGTTCATTCGACTGGCGCGCCGTGCGGATATCGCGCAAAACAAAATGGGACGCCTTCGCTGTTCGGCGCTCAATATTGGCTAGCTCATACTCAACTTTATTGACACGCCGCACCAACACTTTGATGCGCTGCACAATACGATCGATCTGGCGCTTATTGATCTTAAGCTCACGCAGCAGGTGAATGATCTCTGATTGCACTTCGCCAATTCGCTCGTCGTGCTCAACAACCTTGCTCTGCTTTTTCTGTGCTTCCGCAGTTGCCTTACCTTGGTTTTGCTCAAGCAAAATTTGCCGGAGATCACTCAACTCGCCGATTACACGCAGCGCACGCTCCGTAACCTTGGGCTCGTCAAATTCGATGGTCTGCCCATCTTCGCCTGGCTCATTTTCTTTGACGATCTCCTTGACGCGAATCTTGCCCTTCTTTAACCGATCGCCCAAATCCAGAATTTCGCTCAGGCAAATTGGCGTACCAAGCACCGCATCAAGAACTTCGTTTTCACCCTCTTCAATACGCTTGGCAATTTCAACTTCGCCCTCGCGGGTGAGCAAATTCACCGAACCCATCTTGCGCAAATAGAGCCGTACCGGATCGTTACCCTTATTGAAATCGGCTAGCTCAACGCTGGCCTCTTCATCTGCCGGGCCTTCTTCAAAGATCTCCTCGGCTTCTTCCTTGCCCATCCCTTCTGGCAAGAAACGGTTCATCTCGTCGACAATTTCGATCTCGGCTTCCGCTAAAATCGCGATGACGTTCTCGAGATCCTCCATCTTGGTGATCTCTGCACTCAGACCATCGTTGATCTCGTCAAAGCTCAGCTGGCCTTTCTCTTTGCCCTTGGTGATCAGCTTCTGAATGGCTTTTTTATCAAAAAGACCAGCTGGAGCTGAAGCAGGAGCAACAGCTGCAACTTTTGCCGCGACTTTTGGCAAGGCCTCGGGCTTTTTAACTTCCTTCGGCGCTGGTGCTTTTTTTTCTTTTACTTTCAAGTTTAATTTTGGTTTCGCCTTCAATTGCTTAGCCTGCACCTTCTTCATGGGAGGCTTTTTGCGCACGGGTACCTGCCGCTTCTTCTGCGGCTTCACGCTTTTCTTCTTCACTGAATGCTTCAATGCACTTTTTTTTGATTTATTCGCACGTTTCATCGCCACAATTCGCCCATATCCTCAAAAAGGTTCTAACTGCCTATATTTAGTAAGGTTACTTGCAATTGTATTCAAACCCGGTGCCAATATTGTTATATAGCCTACGATACAATATATTCAAGCCCGCTCTGTATGTTCGTCCCACTCCAAATCAAATGGCTCAGCCGCGGGCTTATGTAGCCGACCATCTCGCAGCTCTTTGAGCTGCGTAGACTGATTGAGCAAGGCGCTTCTCATCTGGCCCAAATCCCCTCGCTCTTCGGCCAATGCCAAATCTTCTCGATTCTCGACGATCTTTGCTTGATAGCGCTTAGCAAGGACTTTTGCATTGAAAGCGCGCACAATTTCTTCGGCTATTCCGGCTGGCATTGCCAAAAGCCCACCCTGGGCCGTCACCAAAAGCGGGATCACCGACGAATCCTTAGCCACTGGCACATTGCGCAAGATATCGCCAGCGAATTCACCCGTGCCGCCTCTCACAAGTGTCAAAAGTTCTGTCATAAATGCACGCAGGTCTGGGTTCATCTCTGCCAGCGCGCTCTCTTCAAGCGCCATCACCGCCCGCGGCTGCCGCACAGCCGCAAAGAGTAGCTGACGTTCCGCATAACTCCACGCCACTTTTTCTCGACTCTGCGGCTTATTTTTGCTGAGGGGCAGCTGAAAGCGTACTTTTGGGTTTTGTCTGGTGACTTCTCGACGGAGAGTGCTTTCATCTTCTTGAAATACCCGCGCTGCGTAGCGCACATATTGGCCAATCGCGAGCGGACTCTGCACCGATGCAAGATATGGCACAAGCGCTTCGAGCGCACCGATGCGTGCGGCCATGCCTGCGGATCCTTCAGCCATTGCGCTAAGAATCAAAGCTTGCAGAGCATCTTTAGGTTTGGTGAGCAGCGCTTTCAGCGTATTGGCTCCCCCTGCACACACCAAGGCATCGGGATCTTTTTTTCCCATCTCGATAGTAAACACCTGAAAACCCTGCCGAAGCAACATAAGCAACGCGCGCTTATGCGCTGTTTTTCCCGCATCATCCTGGTCGAACGCCAAGATGATCTTCTTCGTCAATCGGGATAGAGCCTCAATGTGCTGCTCTGTCAAACTCGTTCCACACGGCGCAACGGCAGCAAAGCCAACGCGATGCACGGCAATGGCATCAAAATAGCCCTCCACAATCACTGCTGGTCGACCATTCTTGAGAAAGGGGAGCGACTCAAAAAGGCCAAACAAGATGGCGCTTTTGTCATACACCGGACTCGCCGGGCTGTTCACATACTTGGGCCTTTTATCGTCGGCGGAACCAAATATTCTACCGCCAAAGCCGACTACATGACCGCGCACGTCACGAATAGGAACGGTAATGCGCCGAGAAAATAATCCATAGCGGCCATAGCTCCCATCGCGTAGCAAACCGAGATCAAACGCAGTTTGATCGTCAACTTGCTGTTGCTTCAAGTGTGCTATCAGCAAAGAATCATCCGTGCCACCAAAACCCAGCTGCCAATGCTCTATGGTTTGACCTGGCAGCTTTCGCTCTTTCAGCAAATACTGCGCAGCAGGGGTATTTTGCGGCAGTCTAAGCTGCTGTTGAAAGTAGGTTTGCGCAACCGAGAGTGCCTCCTGCAACTTTTTTTGCTGCACCTGCACCGTGAGTTCTTCCGTCGTCTTTTGCTTAAAACTAATCTCGATGCCCACTTCTTCGGCAAGCTGTTTGGCCACCTCGACAAAAGGCTGGCCGGTGTGCTGCTCCATAAAGCTAAACACATCACCCGATGCCCCACAGCCGAAGCATTTATAAAATCCTTTATCTGGGCGCACGTTAAACGACGGGGTTTTTTCTTGATGAAATGGGCAAAGGCCAAGCCAATTCAGCCCGCGCTGCTTGAGCTTGACATAGCGCCCAATCACTTGTGCAATATTGGCCCGACGCTTAATTTCTGAAATCGCGTCTTCAAACTTCATACGCCTGTTAGACACTCGCGCACAATGGCTTGTACCTTGCCGCCGTCTGCCCTGCCCTTCAGTTTAGGCAAAACAGCGCCCATCACTTTGCCCATATCTTTTGCTGAAGTCGCCTGGACTGATATGATCGCATCTTTCACTGCTTGGCGAATTTCTTCGTCGGTCATTTGCTTGGGCAAATAAGACTCGATCACCGACAGCTCAAACGTCTCTTTATCGACGAGATCGGCCCGGTTAGCAGTCTTGTATGAGTCGATCGATTCCCTGCGCTGCTTGGCCATTTTCATGAGCACGTCGAGCGCGATGGGATCACTGACCTCCGTCGAGGAATCACCACCAGTTCTCTCGTTGATCGCTTTGTTTTTTAGTTCAGTACGCATAAGGCTGAGCACGTCTTTTTTTGGATCGCGAGCCTTCATCGCCTCCTTCCAATCATCGCTTATTTTCTGTTGAATTGACATCATCTCTCCCTAAGTGAGCCTGGTCGGAAAACCATTTTTGACAAGCAAGGACTTGGTGTTAGCAAAGAAATCCGACTCAAGATAGGCAGTTTGGTAAAAGGCGACCGCATCCGCGCCCGACAAGAACATTTGCAATACATGTTCTTCATCTGCTTGCCCGCACAGGGTCACCAGAGGAACAGGCAGGTTGCCATAAAAAAGGTTGAGCAACCCAGTATCAACAGCACCATCCAAGATCACTTCCTGGACACCCGCTTTGACTAAGCCAAAAACCATCCCGATCACATCTAAGCCAGTTCCCATATAGCCGGGGCGCACAACCAGCTCCCACATCCCCGTCTCAGTTTTACTGACCGGCACGAGGGCAGAGAGGGAATCTTGACCCATTTCTTCTGCGATCGCCCGAATTTGCTGCAAGGGGTCAAAGGAATTGAGTTCGCTCACATCTACGGCAATCCGGTCACCGCCCGAACGGCATAGGCCGACCACCGGAACAAAAACGGACAACAGCATTTGCGATATGGTTCTTTGAAAGCGCACTTGCGGAACATTCTCGCCCGCCTTCAGCCAGATTTCATCCGCACCGCGAGCAACAAGATCCTTCGCCAAAGACAAGCAAGACTCTGCATCATCTGAGACTTCCACAATAGCAATGAGACGGCGTGCAAGTGTCATTGGGATTTTTTACACCAGGCTTGCAAGATGTTTAGACCGAGTGCGCCGCTCAACTCAGGTAAAAACTGACACGCAAAAATATTATCTCGCCAAATTGCCCCAGCGAAGGGAAATCCGTGATGGGCCACCGCAACCTCGGCAGCAGTGACCCGCGCTCCGATACACAATCGGTGCCGAAAATAAAACCAAGCACCACGCTGCTCTGAGGGGAATTGCGCTCCAATCACCGGATGACGGTCGAGGCCAACGACAAAACTAAAGCCCATGTGCGGCGACTGCAGTGGACTTCCTTCTGCATCGATCATCTCTTGCTCAAAGCGGTAAACCGGAGCGTCAAAAACACCTGCACCCGAGAAAAATGTTCGGCGCAACATGCAGCCCTTCGATAGAAGAAGCATCCCAGCGCCTATCGCTAAAATTGGTCTGTTCCTGTCCACATGCGAGGCCACTGCCTCGATTGCTTTTGGTGTCACTCGCCCAAGAAACCGCGCACCATCTTCCCGCGCATCGGGCAATACCAGCAAACCTGCGCGCTTAATTTCCCGCGCGTTTTGAACAATGTGCGTATGCACCCCAACAGACTGCAAAGCAGACTGCAAGCGCGTGTAGCGCGCATTGTGGTAGTTAAAAATGTGGGCAACCAAGCTCATCCGAAGTTCTATTGTTTTGCGCGGGTGACTTGAGCGCCTAGCGCAGCCAATTTCCGCTCGATCTTATCATAGCCCCGATCCAAATGATAAATGCGCAAGACTTCTGTTGTACCCTGCGCCCGAAGCCCCGCCAGCACTAAGCTTGCCGACGCTCGCAAGTCGGTCGCCATCACCGGCGCACCGCTCAATATTGCAGAACCCTTCACCACCGCGAGACCCCCGTGCAATGCAATATCGGCGCCCATACGCATCAGCTCGAGCGCATGCATAAAGCGGTTTTCCCAAATCGTTTCCTCGACGTGGCTCGTCCCCTCTGCCACCGCCATACAGGCCATCAATTGCGCTTGCATATCGGTGGGGAAACCCGGATAAGGAGCGGTACGAATATCAGCAGCAAGCAAGCGCTCAGGCCCTTTGACCCGTAAATCAGTCACGCCGTGGGTTGGCCTCGCACCATCAATCTGGCAACCAATTTTCTCAAACTGTGTGATCACTGCTTCGAGGTGATCTGCACGTATGCCCCGAATTAAAACATCGCCACCGGTAATTGCAGCAGCTGCAACAAACGTCCCCGATTCAATGCGATCGGGGCCAACAGTATGCTCCATCGGGCGCAAGCTCGAGACACCTTCCACCTGAATAGTGTTGGTGCCTATGCCAGCTATTTTTGCACCCATCTGTATCAGGGCCTCAGCAAGCTCCACGACCTCAGGCTCACGCGCGGCGTTTTCGAGCACCGTTGTGCCCTTGGCTAGAGTCGCTGCCATCATGAGATTCTCGGTACCGGTCACCGTCGATACGTCAAAAACAATTTTTGCGCCTTTCAACCCGCCCGCTGGCGCAACAGCATCGACATATCCATGTTCGAGCAAAACTTTTGCACCCATCTGCTCAAGCCCATGCAGATGCATATCGATTGGCCGAGCGCCGATGGCACAGCCACCTGGCAGGGAGATTCGCGCCCGCCCAAAACGTGCGAGCAACGGACCAAGCACTAAGCAAGACGCCCGCATTTTTCGCACGATCTCATAAGGTGCTTCGAGATCGTGAATGGAAGATGCGTCGACCATTGCGACATTGCCATCGATTTCAACTTTAGCGCCAAGATGAGACAAAAGCGCTTCCATGGTTTGGATATCGGCAAGACCTGGCACATTCGACAGCACACTTTTGCCATTGGCCAAAATTGTCGCTGCAAGCGCTGGTAGCGAGGCATTCTTGCTGCCCGAAATAGTCACCGTGCCTTCTAGTTTACGACCGCCTTCAATAATTAATTTATCCATCACATTTCCTAAAAATGCAGCCCCGCGTATTGCGCCCATAGTCCTCAAAAAACGTGGGGCTCAAAAATCCATCTCGAGGCAAAGCAGAAAGTGCATCTTTCTGATCATAGCCGATTTCCAAAACGAGATATCCGCCTGGTTTGAGTAGAAGATTAGCTGCCTTAATGATTTGCGCATGACAATGGAGGCCATGTTCGCCAGCGCCAACCAATGCGATTTGCGGTTCGTAGTCTCGCACAGTTGGTTCAAGTTCTAGGTAGTCCGAAAATCGGATATAGGGAGGATTGCTGATGATCAAATCGACGAATGGTCGTGGTGTCATTGCGAGAATTGCCTCCAGTAAACTCCCTTCATATATGTTCACTCTTTCTTCTAAACCATGGCGATGTATGTTTTGTCTGGCGATATCTGCCGCATCTCTACTTATTTCAGTTGCAAACACCCCGGCGTTTTGCCGTTCCAGCGCAATGGTCGCAGCGATGCAGCCCGATCCCGTGCACACATCTACCACGGTAACCGCCTCATCTTTGGGCAACAGCATCAGAGCCTTCTCAACCACCACCTCAGTGTCTGGCCTTGGAATGAGAACCGCATTAGTCACCCAAAAAGCATACCCGTAGAACTCCTTCTCTCCAGCAATATATGCGAGCGGTTCATGCTTTTGTCGACGTTCTATCAGCTTCCAATACACTGCTTCGCTTTCAGCAGAAACGCATTCCTTCGGGTGCAAAAAAAGCCACATCCGTTCTACAGACATGGCCTGTGCAAGCAAGAGCTCTGCATCTAAGCGAGCTGACGTGATCCCTGCCTTGGCAAGTATCTCAGCGCCTGCCCTCACCAAAGATAGGGTCGTTGGCAAGTCACAAATTTCATGCATACATCACCCTACAATCGCGCGCAGGAGATACTATGTTCGGCATTGGACCTTGGGAATTGCTTCTTGTTTTCGCCATCGTTTTACTACTCTTCGGAGGCAAGCGCTTGCCCGGCATCGCCTCGGGTCTAGGCACCGCAATCCGCAACTTCAAAGGCGCACTCCGTGAAGGTGAGGCAGAAAGCGCAGATAAGCCCAAAGAACTCCCTAAAGCTTCCTGATTGCCATCCAAATACTGCCCAGTGCGAGCGCTGCACACAGCAAGAAGAGCAGCGGATATCGCCACATATCCCAGGGTTTTTCGTCGACAATCAAAAGACGGGCATCGGGCGATATTTTCATCGACAGTCGCCCGGAGAAAAAGTTTCGTACCTGCCAGAGTTCACTCTTAGGACCAAAATCTACCAGGCGCCCGCTTAGCGTTACGCGTGAGAATGTTGGCAGCTGGCTGTTCAATTTATTCTGGTCATATTCGATAAAAATCTGGCTTCCGAGCAAATGTCGCACCTGAATTGGTCCAAGACGAAACGACCCAGGCCTTACGCCAGTGATTAAAGCACCTTTGTTGCCAATAACTCCTGTCAATTCGACATATCGCTCCGTAGGAAGTTTGACATCCGGGAGCAGCCTAGTCACATCGCCGAGCTGCAGAATTTTCTGATTGGAAAAATGATAGAGCAACTCATCGATACGCTGCGAGCAAACCCAAGCTAAAACAACCACTAGAGCTGCAGAAATAAACAGGCGATACCAATTCACAAAAATCTCGTATTCTTAAAAGCGAAAAATTGCGCGGAACTTCGTTTCCACTTCTTCTTGCGTAATACCCTTTGAAATACTGATTTCGCGTACCAGCAAAGAACGAGCCGTATCGAGCATCTTGCGCTCACCGAAGCTCAACTCTTTGTCGCCCTTCAATACATAGAGATCGCGCAACACCTTCGCTACTTCAAACACAGAACCAGTTTTAATCTTATCCATATATTCGCGATGTCGACGATTCCACGTGGTGGACTCCATCATCTTTTCGCGTTTCTTTAACACATCAAATACTTTGTCGGCCTCATCGCTCGATACAATTTCTCGCATGCCTACCTGATCAACGTTGGTCATTGGAACCATGACGCGCATTCCATTTTCCATAATTTTCAGCATGTAAAACATTTGTAGGTCGCCACCGATATCCCGCTTTTCAATGGAAACTACTTCGGCAACACCGTGTGCTGGATAGACAACTTTATCTCCTACTTTAAACGTCGCCATTTAAAATTACCCCTTAAGTCCCGATAACCCAGCTGTGGCCCTATGCAAAGGCAAATAGTGGGTGATGGTACCACAACAGTTTCACCTTGGCGAGGCCCATTTTAGCATGCTAACCAACTGAATTTATGTGTCTTTTTATAACCTTAAGCCGACATCCTCCTGCTGTTTGAAGGCTCTGGAACCAAGACTTGTCGGTAATAGAGATTCCGCTTGATGTGCGTCGCAAGCTCACGTCGCGCATGGAACAGGCGCGTGCGCACCGTGGCGTCGGGAATACCCAAAACGTTTGATATTTCTGGTGCCGTCATGCCCTGCATATCAGATAGAATGAGCACCAACTGCTTCTTCTTGGTCATCCGATTCACCAGTTTCCAGACCGTTCTGCGCCGAATCGCCGACCATATTTGCTCGTCCGGTGCGCTCTGTGCCGTACCCCACAAGACCTCTGTGGCATGTTCATAGATTTGGCTGTCGTCTTCCTGGGCAAGAACCATGCGACCAGTCTTGCGATGAAAGCTCAAACAAGTGTGAATGGCAATTTTGATCAACCAGGTCGAAAACATGGAGCGTCTTTCAAAGCGACAAAGCGAACGCCACGCCTCTAAAAACACCTGCTGGACGGCATCTTCTACATCGGCTTTTCCCTGCAGCATGCGCATGCAAAAAGCGTGGACTTGACCCGAATGGCGAAGATATAATTGTGAAAAGGCACTCTTGTCGCCTTGCATCGCGGCGACAATCCAACTATTCTCCTCTTCACTTTCGTTGAAAATTGGTTTGTTGGTTATCTCCATTGGAGCATCATGGCACCATGACTAGACACTCCACATCCGACAAAGGGACGAGATCTGCTCCGGCAATTGTCGGCGGTTGTAGGACACCGTTTATCAAGAGCAATGGCGCATTTGCGACCCTCATATCTTATGAGCTGGGCCGCTTTGCCGTCAATGCATTGCTCGACAAAACGGGACTGAAAGCGGACATTGTACAGGCACTTGCGATGGGCACTGTGATCTCTGACCCGCGCACCTCGAACGTTGCGCGCGAGGTCGTACTCTCAAGCGCGTTGCCTAACACTGTTCCCGCTCATACTGTGACCATGGCGTGCATTTCATCCAACATGGCGGCAACGTCCATCGCCGACATGATCCGCCTTCGGCATATCGAGGTAGGAATTGCGGGAGGATGCGAAACGTTTTCCGATCCACCTATCCGTGTTTCACGACGTGTGCGCATGGCGCTTGCCAAAGCGTCAAAAGCCAAAGGCGTAGGAGATTATCTCAGACTCTTGCGCACCCTTTCGCTTGCAGATTTACGCTTAGATTTTCCCTCGCCAACCGAATTTTCGACCAACGAAACAATGGGCCAGGGTTGCGAAAGAATGGCCAAACAGCTTGGCATCTCTCGAGAAGAAAGCGATCGCTTTGCACAACGGAGCCATGCGCTCGCGGGCAAAGCGTGGTCAGAGGGCAAATATGATATCGATGTCGTCGCTGTCGATGTGCCACCGCATTTTCATAAAGTCTCCCGCGACGATGGTCCACGTCCCAACTCCACATCCGCGGATTTGGCCAAGCTCAAACCTGCGTTCGACGCAGAGTTTGGCGTTGTCACAGCAGCCAGCTCATCTTTCTTTACCGATGGGGCAAGCGCGGTATTGCTCATGTCGGATGCACTTTGCCAAAAGCTCTCACAAAAGCCCTTGGCCCATCTCATTGATTATGTTTATGCAGCAAGCGATCCCTTGCATGAACTTCTGTTCGGCCCGGCTCGTACCATTCCGTCTTTGCTTGAACGAAACGGCCTAAAAGTCGCAGACATTGATGTTTGGGAGCTTCACGAGGCGTTTGCCGCACAAGTCCTTGCCAACCTCAAGTTCCTCGCGCCGACCATAGGCGAAATCCCTATGGACAAGTTGAATCTTTGGGGCGGCTCTTTGTCGCTTGGGCATCCTTTTGGCGCAACAGGTGGACGCTTGCTGCTCACTGCTGCAAAGCGACTTGAGGCAGAAAATGGCCGTTTTGCCGTCGTGTCGGGCTGTGCAGCTGGTGGGCTTGGATCAGCGATCTTATTGGAACGACCGTGAACAACTATTTAACGTTAGAGCACCGAGATGACATCGGCATTGTTTGGATCGATCACCCGACCAACAAAGTGAATACGCTGAGCCAACAAGCTGCTGCCGAATGGCAGAAAATGCTTGCCCAGATTGAGGGAGATCCCGCTCTCAAGGCAGCTATTTTCATCTCGAGAAAGCCGAATAATTTTATTGCAGGCGCTGATATCGAAGAGTTTCAGTCCTTTCGCAATGCAAAAGAGGGAGAGGAACTCAGCCGTTTCGCGCAAACCCTCATGGATAAGATTGCCAACAGTCCCAAGCTTTGCGTGGCGGCCATTCATGGCTCCTGCCTCGGGGGCGGCCTCGAGCTTGCGCTGGCGTGCCATTATCGGATTGCTACCGATGATCCACAAACCATATTTGGCCTGCCCGAGGTCAGCCTTGGTGTGTTGCCTGCAGCTGGCGGCACACAACGGCTCCCGCGACTGATTGGGCTTCCGCCGGCGCTACACATGCTGCTGACCGGAAAACGCGTGCGTGCGGTTGAGGCGAAGCGGCTTGGCCTTATCGATAGCGTGGTCGTCACGGACGGTTTTGCGAACACTGCTGTTCTCGCAACAAAACAGGTACTTGCAAAACGTCATCCGCGTGCACTGTCTTTCATACAAAAGCTTGAACTTCTCACCCCGTTGCGTCAGATCATTTTGGCGCAGGCCAAAAAACAAGCACTGCAGAAATCGGGTGGGCACTATCCTGCTCCAGAAGCGATTTTAGACGCTGTTAGCGTTGGCCTCGCCCGAGGACTTCCGGCTGGCCTTCGCGTCGAGGCAAAACAATTTGGTGCATTGCTGCAAACTAATGTTGCGCAAAATCTCATTCGCCTGTTCTTTTTACAAAGCAGCCACAAGAAGTCGAATCTCAAAGACGATAAGCCGTCCCATGTCGGTGTCATTGGGGCGGGATTTATGGGCGCTGGTATTGCCCAGGTAAGCTTGCAGCACGGCTACGACGTGATCTTACACGATGTCAAAGAAGACATGCTTATCCGCAGCGAGAAGCAGATCTGGGATGCTGTTCAGAATCAGCGGCTGATCTCGAAGTTGCATACCGAAACAGATTTCTCTCATTTTGGTAAATGTGATGTTGTCATCGAAGCGATTTTTGAAGACTTGAAGCTTAAGCAAAAATTACTTCGCGAGCTTGAGCCCCATCTCAAAGATGACTGCGTCTTTGCGTCAAATACGTCAGCGCTGCCTATTTCGTCTATTGCAGAGCACAGCACGCGCAAATCACAGATCATCGGCATGCACTATTTTTCGCCCGTGCCCAAAATGCCGTTGCTTGAAATTGTGCGAACCAAAGAAACTTCCGCACGCACGCTTGCGATCGCTACAGAGATAGGCTTTCAGCAAGGCAAGACCATGATCGTGGTCAACGATGGACCCGGCTTCTATACATCGCGTATTCTCGCACCGGTGATGGACGAGGCCATCGTGCTCGCGCTCGAGGGTGTCCCTCTCAAAGAAATCGATCAAACTTTTCAATCTTTTGGTTTTCCCGTGGGTCCCATCACCTTGATGGACGAAGTTGGTATCGACGTCGCTGGTCACGTTGCCAAAGCGCTCACGGCATTCTTCGGCGCAAGAATGACTGGCGCGAAATGGGAGGCAATGGAAGAACTTCTTCGCCGCAATATCCTCGGACGCAAAACCAAACGCGGCTTTTACGTTTACGACAAAGACGCGAAGCATAAGAAAATTAATACGGAAGTTCAGCTCATTTTGCTCAAGCATCGCCAGCCGTCGAAGACAGTGAGCAAGCGAGAAGAGATTCAATCTCGGATCGTGTTGCGCATGATCAACGAGGCTGTTTATTGTTTGCAGGAGAATATTCTGCAAAGCCCTGAAGATGGTGATGTAGGGGCGGTGTTTGGACTTGGCTTTCCGCCATTTCTGGGTGGGCCATTTCGTTATCTGGACAAAATTGGCGCAAAACACATGCTCAGCGAGCTTGAAGCGCTACGCAATAAATTTGGTGAGCGCTTTGCGCCAGCGCCGCTTTTGATGGATATGGCGGCTAGATAAGCCCACCGTGAAAAAGCCCAAAGTGGTGTGCCAGCATGACCGACATGAGCAAGGCACCAATCCCAGCGACAAGCACATGCCGCGTTCGGCGCAAATCGAAAGCTCCCACACGGCACACAAGCAAGTATCCAACGATAATGTTAAATGCACCCCAGAGCACATTCACCATCGAAGAAGAGAGCCCTTCACCCGGTGGAGCGGCGAATGGGCTTTGGAATGGGTGCCCGGTAATTCCGCTCACAAAGTGAGGAATGGCGTTGGCGAGAAAGGCTCCGCCGAAAAAATAGGAAATGTAGTGATTCCAGCGCATCGGTTTGGTTCTCCTTCTTACTGGATAACATGAACCCCTTCGCAACCAGCCAAAAAATAATCGCCCTTCGCTAGCGATTTGCCTAGAAGGCGGAATATCATCTCCCGACAGCATGGAGCACAGGCATGTCGGGTGTCGAGTTTAGTTCATTGGTCCATCTCACGGTTGACCGCGCCGAAAAGCAGCCAGAAGGGACGGCTTTCAATTTTTTTGTGAGCGACGATGAAGAATTATCCATCACTTACAGTGAACTAGATCGGCGAGCAAAAGCCATTGCTGCTGTCTTGCAAGATATGAAGCTATCTGGTGAGCGCGCGCTCTTACTCTACATGCCCAGCCTAGACTATGTCACTGCGTTTCTGGGTTGCCTTTATGCTGGCGTAGTCGCGGTACCAGCCTATCCGCCCGACCCCCATCGCCTCAATCGCACGTTACCCCGTCTCTTAAACATTATGCACGATAGCCAAGCGAAAGTGATCATGTCGACATCTAACATTGAAGCGCTTGGCAAAAACATGTTTGCTGGCGATCCGCAGGGAGATGACGTCACCTGGGTCTCTACAGACATGATCCCGACCGAAAATAGCGTCAGCTGGAAGGAGCCAAAGTTATCACGCGCTTCACTGGCTTTCCTACAATACACCTCCGGATCAACCTCCGCGCCACGCGGAGTGATGCTCACCCATGGCAACCTTCTCAGCAACATGGTTGTGATTGCCAATTCACTCACCGACATTAAACATCTAGCAGGTGTGTCGTGGTTGCCGCCCTACCACGACATGGGGCTCATTGGTGGCATCTTGCAGCCCATCTATTCCAAGTTCACCATGACGCTCATGTCTCCGCTGACTTTTCTCAGTGACCCGTTTTCTTGGTTGAAAGTGATGTCCAAAAAACGTGCGAGCGTCAGTGCAGGTCCCAACTTTGCGTATGACTTGTGTGTCAGGCGTGTCACTCCGCAGGAGAGAGATACGCTCGATTTAAGCCAATGGCGCATGGCTGCAAATGGCGCCGAGCCTATTCGGCCAGAAACCATGGAGCGGTTTGCCGATCATTTTGCACAGTGTGGGTTCCGTAAAGAAACCTTTTTCCCATGCTATGGCCTCGCCGAAGCAACGCTCTATGTGTGTGGCAAGGGCACGAGCGGGAACTACAGTACCCTGTCGGTTGACGCAGAGTCTCTCGAGCACGGCATTGCGAAAGTGGCCACAGCAAACACAAGTCGGCGGCAAAGACTTGCAAGTTCGGGCAACATCCATATTGCGCAGCGCGTATGCATTGTTCATCCACAAACGAGGATGCCTTGCATCGAGGGCCAAATTGGTGAGATTTGGGTTACGCATGACAGCGTCGCACAGGGCTATTTCAACCACCCTAAAAAAACCGCAGAAACTTTCGGCGCACACCTAGAAAATGGTGAAGGTCCATTTCTCCGAACCGGCGATCTCGGCTTTTTAAACGCCGGCGAATTGTATGTGACAGGCCGACAGAAAGATTTAATTATTATTCGAGGACGCAATCATTATCCCCAAGATATTGAGAAAACAGTCGAGGAATGTCACGACAATGTTCGCCCAGGATGTGTCGCGGCGTTCTCTATCGATGAACATGGTTCTGAAGAACTGGTTGTAACCTGCGAAGTCAAAAGAGATAAATCGAAGGCAGAGCTCAGCAAAACGTTTGCTGCTATATCAGAAGCAATCTCGGCGCATCACGATATTCGCGTGGAATCCGTTGCGCTTCTGAAAGCGAAATCCATCCCGAAGACTTCCAGTGGAAAAATCCAACGACACGCAGCCAAGGACATGTTCCTCAAGGGAACGCTCGACACTGCAAAGCTGTGGCGAAATAAAAAGCTCCCTGCAGTTAAAAGCGAATCGCGCGACGATGACCTAAATCGGCTGGTGCGCAAGGTCCTCGGACTTCCAGCATCCACCATTATCCATGACAGCGATGCTCTTACAGCTTATGGGCTGGATTCCCTCATGCGTCATGAGCTGCACGGAGCGCTCGAAAAAATGGTAGGCCAAAAGTTGCCGGCAAACATGCTCGATGTGCATCAAGCATTTGGCACCCTAAGAGCGTTCTTGCGCAGCCAGCAATTTGTTGACCCTCCATCACCACCACACAGCGCACAAAATAGTTTTAAAGACTTTCCCGAATACGCCGCCCTAAGAGCACAGTTCGATGGTCTTCGTGCCGCTGGCCTCAAAAACCCTTTTTTCACGGCGCATGAAGGCTTGGTTCGAGACACCACCATCGTCAATGGCAAGACGCTGGTTAACTTTTCTAACTACAACTACGTGGGGCTCGCCGGACACCCCATTGTTTCTCATGCTGCTAAAGAAGCCATTGAACGTTATGGGACCACTGTGTCGGCCAGTCGACTCGTCTCTGGCGAGCGCCCGCTGCACATCGCGCTTGAGAAGAAAATCGCTTCGTTCGTCGGGATGGAAGACGCTGTCGTCTACGTCAGCGGCCATGCCACCAACGTCAGCACAATTGCCTGTCTGTTCGGCGCCGATGATCTCATCGTTTATGATTCGCTGAGCCACAACAGTATCCTGCAAGGTTGCATGCTCTCTCAGGCAAAGACAATGCCCTTTCCACACAATGACTTGCAGGCTCTCGACTCTATTTTGACGCAAAACCGGCATCTCCATCGCCGCGCACTCATTGTCATCGAAGGCGTTTACAGCATGGATGGCGACATCCCAGACTTGAGGAAGTGCCTCGAGCTCAAGAAAAAACACCAGACGTTCCTGATGATCGATGAGGCCCACTCCATTGGTACTTTGGGCAAGAGTGGCCGAGGTATTGTTGAGCACTTCGGTGCCATACCCTCCGATGTTGACTTACTCATGGGCACGCTCAGCAAATCGCTTGCAAGTTGCGGCGGATATATTGCAGGGTGCAAAGAGGTGATTGATCTCTTGCGTTATAACTCACCTGGCTTTGTGTACAGCGTCGGCATGTCTCCTCCAAATGCGGCTGCAGCGCTTGCAGCACTGGAGACGCTCGAACAAGAACCATGGCGAGTCAAAAAGCTGCACGACAACGCAGCACAGTTTTTAAGGCTTGCAAAACAGGCAGGCCTCAATACTGGCATGTCGCATGAATCCGCGGTCATTCCCGTCATTATTGGTAATTCGATGCGAACACTGGCTCTCGCAGAACGTCTACTCGAGCAAGGTATAAACGTTCGACCGATTATTTATCCTGCCGTCGAGGATAGCCTGTCACGTCTTCGCTTTTTTATCACGTCATGTCATACTGATGAACAAATTGAACGAACAGTCGTTAAAGTGCGACAACAGCTTGAGAAAGAGGAGTGCTCCCCATGCGCGTCTTTGTAACCGGTGGCAACGGATTCATCGGATCCGTCGTTGTCCGCAAATTGCTCGAACAGGGTTACCAGGTGCGCTGCCTTCTCAGAAAAAAGAGCGACTTCACACGCATCAAGGGGCTACCATACGAACGCGCAACTGGCGATGTGCGCGATAAGAACACCATCCAAGACAGCATGTTTGGATGTGATGCGGTGGTACATTTGGCAGGCCTCTCGAACTGGAAAGATATCAACTCGCCACTGATGGAAGAGGTCGTCGTCAAGGGCAGTCGCCATGTGATCGATACAGCTTGCTTTTTGGGTAATTTGCGTACGGTCTTTGTGAGCTCCGTCGCTGCAATCAATGGGACAAAAACGGCAGAAATTCAAAACGAAAATAGCCCTTGCACGCTCAACTTAAAGAAGTTCACTTATTCCAGGGCAAAAATTGCGGCAGAACAACAATGTCTCAAAGCCTACAGCAAGGGACTGCCCGTGGTCATCGTAAACCCCGGTGAGGTCTATGGGCCAAACGACACAGGGCTAGTGACAGCAGGCAACCTGGTGGACTTTGCAAAGAGCTCCCCCGTGCTGACCTGCCAAGGTGGCACCAGCGTCGTGCACGTAGATGATGTGGCAGATGGCATCATTGCAGCCATGAAACAGGGGCAGCCAGGGGAGCGCTATATTCTCGGTGGCGATAACCTCACGGTACGCGACTTAGCAAAACTCACGCTGGAGCTCCTGAAGCAAAAACAAAAGCGCATTCTTCAAGTGCCCAATTGGACCCTCCAATCGGCAGGAGCATTGGCCAGCAGCCTAAGCCTGCCTTTCCCCATTAACCCAGCGGTCATCCCCTATGCGACACGCTATTGGATGATGGACAACAGCAAGGCCGCAAGAGAACTCGGGATTCGCTTTCGCAATGCTCGCCAGACGTTGGAACCCACCCTTGAATGGCTAAAATCTGAACACCATATCTAGACCACCAAACAAAAATAATGATACAATTGTCCTTTAGGGTGGGCATGTGTCTGGATACATAATAATATGTGACGATGAGCCGTTTTTGCGCGATATGATTGCCTCTTACCTGTCCATGAGCGGATATTCCGTGGTAGAGGCGTTAGATGGAGAAGAGTGCATTGAACAGGTAGAGGAAAAACGACCAGATGCCATTTTGCTTGATTTGAATATGCCAAAAATGAATGGTCTTGAGACACTGAAAAGGCTCCGTGATTTCGGCCATGACTATCCGATCATCGTGATAACTGGCGACCCAAGCCAAGGCAAAATTGCTGAGGCTGAAAGAATAGGCATTCAAGGTCTACTGGTGAAGCCTTTTCATGTAGCGGCCATCCGGGAGGAACTTGCTAAAGTACTGCCTCCCCTGCTTCAGCTAGATCTAGGTTTGGCCAATCGAAAAGTGCAAACCTAAGCGGTCACTCAAAGAGAAAAATGTCCTACGATTGCCATCAAATAGCCGAATACCGAGGTCAAGCATAAGAGCGCCAATGGGTGTCTGGTAACGAATGCCAAAACCCGATCCCATCGCCATCGTTTCGAAGGAAAAGTGACCTGGATCAATCAGTAACTCTCCAACATCGACAAATGTGGCGGCAGCTAAGTTCTTTGTGATAAAAAATCGCACCTCGCTTCTTAAATTGGCCACAAAGTTCCCACCGAGGCTCGGCGGGTAATTACTCGCCTGTTCGAGATTGAACGGGTAAGTACGGTATCCCGGCCATCCCGTGTCGTCTGCGGGCAAAATTTCATCTTCGCTGAAACCCCGGATGCTGTTGGTTCCACCTAAATAGAACCTCTTAAACAATGGCACATAGTTCCCGTCTGCTAGGGAAAAAATATTGCCTGCGCGCAGGTTAAAGACAAAGGCTGTGTCCTTTGCAAACGGCAAAAGCCCGTTGATGCTCGCGACTACTTTTGCGTAATTGATTGGGACAGAGTGATTTGCGTTTCCTACAAGATCCGCAGTGCCTACCCCAAGATCAGCAGAAAGAGATCCAAAAACTGCTGTCTTGTTGCCTGCTCCAACATTGTCGCCCCGGCTATCAAACGAAGAAAGAAACTGTAGTGTGACCTGTTTGACGACGCCCGAGTCGAGACGCCGCGTCAAAATATTGGATTGATCAAAGCAGGTTGAACCATCAATAATTTGCGTCGGATCGCAATCAAAATTGGCATATTCGACCTCAGCTGAAGGCGTAAGCTTGACCCATGTCCGAGGGGAAAAGCCAAAGCTCATCTGCGTCGAGAACTTATTCAAATTAAATGCTGGACGAATATCGCGCTGGACCGCAAAATCTATCTTGCCACTGTTTTTCTTATATGACCCGAAAATATCTGGATACTCTAAAGAGACAAGTCCTTTGCCCTCAAAGAAGAGTAGCGCACGTAACGCAGGTGGCTCGTCCGCGAATTTATTTTCCAAAAATTGGGCAGTGTTTTGCGGGTAAAAGAAGGGTATCTGGTAAAAGAGAGCTGGATAATTAATCTGCAATCGCGTGCGCAATGCCAGTGCCAGGCCAAAGAGATTGCGATAATCAAACGCTGCGATCAAACGCGGACCGTCCTCTAGAGATGCGCCAAACCCAAGTTCTATTGTGGCAGGTTTACGCTCTTCCACATGGATAAGAAGGCGCCCGATGTTCCCTCGAACTGCTTCCTCATCAAGCGAGACATCAACGCGACTAAACAGATCTGTTTCAAGTAAGCGCGCCCTCGACTCCGCCATCTTATTGACGCTCACGATATCGCCCTGAGATAGTGCCAGGCGCTGCATAATTATCTTCGTTCGCGTCTTCACGTTTCCGGAGATCACGATCTCATCGACGTGTACCAAAGGACCGGCTGTGGTTTCAAAAAAAATATCCGCACGTGCAGTATCTTCGTGCTCCTTCATTTCCACTTTCACACGCGCAAAGGGATAGCCCTCATTCCACAATTTTTGCTCTGCCTGGTGGCGTAGCTCTTCAAATTTTCTCAAATCGACCGGCGCACCAATCGCAATGTCGCCCTGTTCCGGCAGACCTTCGACTCGCGCGATGAGAACTCTCCTACCTTCCGAGATGGCGTAGACAACCCGCGCAAACAGCCCATCGTCGGAAAAAGAAATGCGTGGAGGTGAAACCTCAGCGTGAAGATAGCCAAGGTTATGATAAAAATCCTGCAACGCAGGCGCAACATCCTCGAACGCTCGCTGATTGAGCGGCATCAATTGGGCTTGTAGCGATATCGATCCGTCTGATAAAAAAACTTCTTCATGATCGTGTGCGCCGAATTGCCTACCAACCATCAGATCATCTATGTCTCCATGATCAATAGGCCTAAACAGCCCTTGGCTCTGCTCAATTGATGCGAGGCTACGCCAAACTTCCTCCCGCACTTCCTGTTCAGAAACCTGCCGCATCCCCGTTAGCAGAATTTGGTCGACAACAACCTGATTGCCCTCATGAATGCGAACAGAAAGATGGCTATTCAGAACTGACGCCTCAACACGGGCGTGAATAAAACCATTTTCCTGATAAAAAGACGCGATGCGGTATTTCACTTGCTCGAGCAAGAGCTCGCTGATATTTTTACCTTTTATGCTTGCGTGAATCCGGTCGACCACGCTCTTTCGCGGGAAAGCATGCACCCCCGCAATCTCCACAGTGGCATCGCCTTTTTTTTCAATAGATTCATCCCAGATCGCTGCCTCACCGCTCGCCTTGGCAAAAGGTTCCACAGCGAGCAAAATCATGAGAGCGACAAGACAAAACCGCATTCATTTTCACATAGATGTGCGCCAATCAGGAAAATGCGCCTCGGCACAACCAAAGCCGTGCTTGACAAGGACACTTGCTGATTCATTTCTGAATGAATAATAGCCCTCTTGCCCGGCGATGCATGACATGAACTGCTTAAAGGCTGCTGCTTTGCCAGACGCTCTTTGCGTCATGTAAATCCATATGCGACCATCATTTTCCAATCGCGCAAGTTGCCCCAAACACTCCACTCTGTCACTTGCTTCAAAGCTTCCGAGAAGTTTCGACATGCCCTCAGGTATATTGTAAGAGCGCGCCGACGCCAAGACTGCCTGCGGATTCATGCACTGTTGTTGGCTAAGACCAATATACCAATCGAGCAGCACTTGTTCCTCCTTCGACAGGTTTGCGCTCAGAGCGGCGTTGCGTTCACTTAGACTCACGCTCTGGCACTGGAAACCAGCCGAAATAAAAACCGAGCATAGTACAATTAATATGTGGATATAATAAATTGATTTTCTCATGGCTTCACCTTTCCCATATTTGCAAGATCGAACAATACGATTTGCAACTGCGAAGTCAATTACACACTTTGAGGAAAGTGAAGATATTTTACGAGCTGCCCTTCGTACAGTGTTTCCTGGTCGGCTGGCAAAAGGCATAGTGCATTAGCAGCGGCCAACGTGCCAAGTTCGTGAGAGCCCTGCCCCGGAAGAATCTTGATAGTCCCATTGTCGTCTGCAGTGCACCGAGCAAAAGCTGCAAACCCCAACTTCTTTTGAAAACCGTCGACGAGCTTGCCAATACGCCAGGCCAACTCGCTATGACGGCCCATCATGCAGTGTAACGCCATGGTTACAAAGGTATGGCCCATCACATAACATGCCACCGGATTGCCTGGAACGCCAAACACAAGCTTACTGGGCTCAGCTCGGCCAAAAAACAAGGGTTTGCCCGGCCGCCAAGCGCCTTGATAAAAGACCTGCATGACACCAAGCGCCTGAAACGCTGCACCCGCGAAATCATATTTTCCGACCGAAATCCCGCCAACCGTGATCACAACATCGGCCATACTGAGTCCCTGTTCTATCGCATGCTTGGTTTTGGCGAAGTCATCCTGCACGTGCAGGGCGGATACGACTTGCCCACCAGCGTCCTTGATCAAGGCTTCTAGCATCGCTCCGTTGCAATAATAAACTTGCCCACCGGAAAGCTGCTGCCCCGGCAAGACAAGTTCGGAGCCAGTCGCAATGATGGCTACTCTTGGCCGGGGATAGACCTTCACTTGTGAAATGCCAAGCGCGTGCAAAAGACCGATGTGGTTTGCGTTGATACGCGTTCCGCGCGACAGCACTTGAGCGTCAGCACGCACATCCTCTCCCGCAAAGCGAATGTTCTGTTTCCTCGAAATCTCATCGTGAAAACAAACTGAGTTCTCATCTGGAGTGACGTGTTCCTGCATCACAACCGCATCAAATCCATCCGGAATTGGTGCACCCGTCATAATGTGAACAGTGGTATGAGGGGAGAATGCTGCGGGAGCAGTCTGACCTGCAGCAAGCGTATACGCCAAACGAAGTTGTATTGGGTAGGCCTTCGTTGCGCTGGCAAGATCCGTGGATCGAACGGCAAAGCCGTCCACAGCCGAATTATCAAAGGGCGGCAAATGAATAGGAGCAAAAATTGGCTCAGCCAGCGTTAATCCTTGGGCCTCATCCACCGAAAGCGTGATGGGCAAGAGTCGCTTGGCATGCTCCCGCACCAATTGCCATGCACTGTCGATGTCAATCAACGGCGTATTCACACACATCCGCAGGCCTCGTCCACCCATCGGTGGGTCCCATCGGCATAACTCTCTTTTTTCCAAATCGGGAGTCTCGATTTCAACTCACGCATTGCGAAAGCAGATGCTAAAAATGCCTCCTGGCGATGCTCAGCCAAAACGCCGAGCCACACGCCAGACTCGCCGACAGATAAGTGGCCGACGCGGTGCACCGCCCGCATATCTATGATGCCAAATTGATTCTTGGTCTCCTCAACAATTTGAGAAAACTCAACTTGGGCCAGGCGCTCGTGGGCTTCGTAAAACAGCCCCACCACATCGCGGCCATGATTGATGCTGCGCACACGGCCTTCGAAACTCACCAGTGCGCCGGCATGCGCATTGATCATCAAACGCCCGTAGGTTGCACAGTCTAACGGTTCGGCCGAGACAGAAAATTGCACCCTTTCACCCACCCGCCACTGGCGGCACAAATACAATGTGATCGCCGGATTGCATCTGCGTGTTCCAATCAACAAATCTGTCGCTCACTGCCACACGCATATGCTCTGGCTTCAGCGAAAACTCATGCTTCGTTTGCAGCTCACTATAAAGCTCGCGCAAGGATCGCATCGCTGTTTCCAGAATCTCGCTCGAGCATCCCCTTTGCTCACGGAGCTGGGCGAAATAGGTAATTTGGACGGTCTTTTTTGCAGAGCAGCTGAGTTTTGCTTCTTCGCGTTCCTCAATGTGATTCACATTCTGCAGCCATCGATCATTGTGCGCAACAATCAAATGCGCACCGATGGTACGCAAAATCGACCGGGGACAATGCGTGCCTGCGGCCCAGAATTCGAGCAGCGTTGACAATACACTTGGCTCGTAAATCGCGCACAGAGGTTCTACCATTTTGTCGACGTGGCAGAAAGCGCTCACAAGCCGATCTGCGTCACGATTGTGAATAAGCGCGCGTATTGCGTCATCATCCATGAAAGGCATGTCCACGCCAATCACCAACCACGCTACACTTGGATGCGTTCTCATCGCCGACAATATACCCGTCAAAGGGCCAAAAGACTGTTCAAAGCGATCAGGGATCTGAGGCACATGCATATCAGCGGGCCGCCAATAAGGTGACACGGATAAAAAAGCCTTGGCGCAGTGACGTGAAAGCAGCGCGAGAGCGTGCTGCCATTGTGGCATGCCGTGATAATCGATTTCAGCCTTTGGCGTTTTCATCCGCGCGCTTTTACCACCACAAAGCGCGAGGCCGAACAGTTCAGGCTTTGAAATCACTTTTACCACCCGTCTTTTCCAAGAGTTTGATCTCGCCAATCACAATGTGATGCGACACGGCCTTACACATATCGTAGATAGTAAGCGCTGCAACACTCACCGCAGTAAGCGCTTCCATCTCAACGCCAGTCTTTCCATTTGCACGCACACTTGCTTCAAGCAAAATCTGGTCATCGACGATGCGCGCTTCCAGCCTACAGTCTTCTAGACCCAGCGGATGACAAAACGGAATCAGCGCACTGGTTTTCTTGGCAGCCATGATCCCTGCAATGCGCGCAGTTTGCAAAACTGGCCCCTTTTTGCCAAAAATCTCGCCGTCGCGCGCAAGCGTCAACACCTCCGCGGGCAGCCGCACCACTGCATGCGCTTGGGCAAATCTGTCGGTAACATCTTTTGCACTGACGTCGACCATGATCGGATTGTGATTTCTATCGATGTGGTTGAGCATGTTGGGAATTTCTGCTACATGACAAAATTGCTTTCGACTAGACAGGGCCACCAAATGAAGAGCTTTACCAACGAAGAAATTGTATTCTTATCCGCTAAACGCACGCCTTTTGGCACCTTCGGCGGTGCGCTCAAAAGCGCATCGGCAACCGATCTTGGAGTACATGCGGCTCAAGCTGCAATCATGCAAGCAGGCGTTAAGACCAATCAGATCGACCACGTGATCTTCGGCAACGTCATCCAAACATCGACAGATGCCATCTATCTCGCGCGTCATATTGGGCTTCGTGCAGAGCTACCACAAGCGGTGCCCGCCCTCACCGTCAATCGCCTGTGCGGATCAGGTTTCCAGGCGATCATCCAAGGCGCTGAGCAGCTTGCCCTTGGCGAGGCACAGTGCGTGTTAGTAGGCGGCACAGAATCGATGAGCCAAGCGCCCCATATAATTCGTGGCGCACGCTTTGGCCTCAGGCTTGGCAATAATCCGCTGGAAGATAGTTTGTGGAGTGCCCTGACCGACACTTTTACGGGACTTTCCATGGCGGTCACGGCCGAGAATTTAGCGGAGCAATATGGAATCTCTCAAGAGGACGTCGATACGTACGCCGTGCGTAGCCAAAAG
>Ga0207042_1039_pt1 | contig 31157 bp, 28 predicted proteins | sample Alteio_BWMinCont_70_FD_153310 | JGI IMG/M metagenome (GOLD analysis project Ga0207042, IMG submission 153310) | Enriched cells from forest soil in Barre Woods Harvard Forest LTER site, Petersham, Massachusetts, United States -... | ecosystem: Environmental > Terrestrial > Soil > Temperate forest >... | reverse complement strand
AAATCACATCAGGCTGGTGCATGTTAGTTCCATTGCGGCTATTGGCCTTGCCAAACCCGGTGACCTGGTAACTGAAAACCATCACCTTGATCAGGCCACTGAGACCGATGGCTACGCCATATCAAAATTAGAAAGTGAAATGGAAGTTTGGCGGGCTATTGCTGAAGGTTTGGATGCGGTTATTGTAAATCCATCTATCATCATTGGCGGCGGCCAGGATTTAACTTATCCGCAGTACCTGGCTTATGAAACCCTGGACCAAAAAGTGGACCTGGTTATTGTTGATGCAAATTTTGACATGGATGATGATGATAAAGCTACAGAGAGTATTGAAACCACATCAGCATCATATCTCAATAAAATATTTTTACATGAGCCCAATTATCTTTTTAATTTCAGCAATCTGGGCTATCAAACTTATTTTACCAGCAAGGAGAGCCTGAGGGTAATGGATAAGCTTTATTTTGATGTACACCGCCTGGGCGAGCTAAGCGGCAATATCACGGTTGCCGAGCCGGTTATCCGAAACGCCGGTATGATAAGTTTTGATATTGGCGCCATCAGGTCGGCGGATGCCATGGGGAATGCTAACGCAGGGCCAAATGGTTTTTATGGAGAGGAAGCCTGTCAGATTGCCCGTTATGCCGGTTTTAATGATAAACTCAGCTCTATTGGTTTTTACGAATTTAATCCGGCTTACGACAGTAACGGGCAAACGGCAATTTTGATAGCCCAAATGGTATGGTACTTTATTGATGGGGTTTACAACCGCAAACGGGATTTTCCATTAAACCCTAAATCGCAATACCTGCTCTACAAAACCAGTTTAAAACACGGGGAACATGAACTGGTATTTGTAAAAAGTAAAAAATCCGACCGCTGGTGGATGCAGGTGCCTTACCCTACCGGGGGCTCAAAAAACGAACGTTTTCACCTGGTTCCATGCCATTATGATGATTATAAAACTGCAATTTCCGGCGAAATGCCCGATCTTTGGTGGCGTACTTATCAAAAATTAAACTGATCAGCCATAATTCATTTACTATTTATACGTTATCACAGCTTATAGTTCAGTCAAACAAATGAAGAAAATATTTTTATTTATAATATCATTATTGCCGTTGATGGCATTTGCACAGGAGCCTCTATCGTTTGAAATAAAAAGCAAAGTGGGCAATTTGAATGCCCCATCAAGGGCTTACCTTATCTACCAGTTAGGAGCAAACAGGGTGATAGACTCAACTTTTATTACTAATGGCAGTTTTAACTTTAAAGGACAAATAATAAGCCCAACAGCCGCGGTATTGGTTATCGACCGTTTTGGTTTTGGGTTGAACACATTGGATAGTACTTCTGATAATTTAAGTTTTTATATTGATAAAGGGGAATTTGAAATTACCAGCAAGGATTCATTATGCAAAGCTCAGATCACGGGATCAAAAATAAATGATGATAACAAGAAATTACTGGCGCAATTAAAACCATTGATCGAACGGGCGCAAAAACTGAAAGCCGAGCAGGATTCTGCTACACCGGCACAACAAAATACAGCCGAATTTCAAAATGCTTTACAGGCAAAGCATAAAGAATTGCAGATAGAACAAAAAGCAACACTTAAACTGTTCATTTTAGGCAACCCCGATAGTTATTTAAGTTTGCTTGCCCTCTATTCAGTCGCAGGGCCTTCTCCTGACCCGTCGGAGGTTGACCCGTTATACGATGCACTGTCTCAAAATTTAAAAAACACGGAAACCGCAAAGGTTTTTAAAAAGTCGCTTGATGCATTAAGAAATACCGCTATTGGGGTTATCGCCCCTGATTTTTCACAGAATGATATAAATGGTGTACCTGTTAAACTTTCTTCATTCAGGGGTAAATATGTTTTACTTGATTTTTGGGCATCCTGGTGCGGGCCATGCCGTCAGGAAAACCCGAACGTTTTAAAAGCCTACAATAAATATAAAGATAAAAACTTCACCATTTTGGGGGTATCGCTCGACAGGCCCAACGGGAAAAGCGATTGGCTTGCCGCCATTAAAAATGATGGATTAAGCTGGACCGAAGTATCCGATCTTAAATTCTGGAACAATGAAGTTGCCGCTTTATATTCTATTACGTCTATACCGGCTAACTTTCTGATCGATCCAAATGGGAAAATAATCGCCCGGGACCTGCGCGGTGATGACCTGGATACGAAGCTGGCAGAAGTTTTAGGGAAATTGTAGGAGGTCGGAAAGTCCGGAAGTCCGGAAGTAAAATAATAAACCTAAGTTAAGGAAACCCCATCGGGGTTTAAGGTCGGTAGAAGAATTAAACCCGTAGAAAATCCGTGCCGTCAGGTACGCTAAATGATCAATAATTGTATTTTCTACCGACGTTTTGCGCTTCTGGCGCATCTTGCTTTTTCAAAACAACAAGCTTTAACTACTCTCTTAATCAACCAAATCTACCTCAATCAACCAATTTCATCGATAGTTTTTATAATCGTTCATAAGGCGTTATATTGCATTAAATTTCAGAGAAATGAAGAAAATAGTTTTGATATCGCTGGCATGCCTCCCTGCATTTGTATTTGCACAGGATAGTAAATATACAGTTAAAGGGATAATAGGTACTTATAATGCGCCGGCCAAAGTTTATTTGCGATACCGGATTGGAAAAAAGGTTAAAATAGATTCAGTAATCTTGAAAAATGGGAATTTTCAGTTTACAGGGACAATTAGCGGTGACCCTGTTTATGCAAACCTGATGTTTAATGCCAAAGGCACAGGTATGAATTATAGTGACTACAAATCAATATACCTGGAAAAGGGAACTATAACTATAACAGGCGCCGACCTGCTTGGCAGTGCAAAAGTTTCGGGTACTAAAGCTAATGAGGATAATGTGCGCTACGAAGATGCATTAAAACCGGCTAATGATGCATACGATGCTTTAGATGTAAAGAAAAAATCTGCCGATACGACCCTGCAAAAATCAGAATCATTTCAAAGAGAAAATAACAAGGCAGAAAAAGAAATTGCAGCACAGGAAGCCGAAGCAAGCAAAAAATTTATACAGGAAAACCCAGATTCGTATATAAGCCTGATCAAATTAGATGGTTATGCTTATTCGGCTGATTACGTGGATATAGCGCCATTGTTCAATGGTTTATCAGACAACATAAAGCAAACTGATGCAGGGAAAAAATTTGCCGAAAGGCTTCCGAAATTAAAGACTGTAGCTTTAGGCGCTACTGCGCCTGAATTTGCAGAGGCCGACACCAGTGGCAAAATCCTCAACCTTTCCTCATTCAGGGGTAAATATGTACTGATAGATTTTTGGGCCTCGTGGTGCGGCCCGTGCCGCGAGGAAAACCCGAATGTTGTGAAGGCGTTTAACCATTATAAAGGTCAAAAGTTCACCATAATAGGTGTTTCATTAGACAGGCCGGGCGATAAGGCTAAATGGTTAGCAGCGATTCATAAAGACGGGCTGAACTGGACACAAGTATCAGACCTTAATTTCTGGGATAGTAAGGTTCCGGCACAATACGCTGTGCGGGGCATACCTCAAAACTTTTTGCTCGACCCCGAAGGAAAGATCATCGCCAAAAACCTAAGGGGCGATGATTTGGAAGATAAGTTAGAAGAGTTGTTTGGGAAGATTTGATGTGGGAAGTCCCAAAAGTCCGAAAGAAAAACGATGAAGCTTCTTTCGGACTTCCTGACTTGCGGACTTTCTCACAACAAATCAAACCCAATATCCTTCCTGAAATACATGCCGTCGAAATAGATCCGGCTGGCATCGGCAGTAGCTTGTTGCAGTGCTGTAAACATATTATCCTGTAATGAAGTAACCGCCAAAACCCTGCCGCCTGCTGTTTTTATAGTTTCATTATCAAGATAGGTACCTGCATGAAATACCTGTGAATCACGAACATTCTCAATACCGGTGATGGTTTTATTTTTTAAATATTCACCTGGATAACCACCGGAAACCATCATTACAGTTGCAGCTATTTTATCGGATATAATTAATTCTTTCTCGTTAAGGTTTCCTTCGGCTACCCCGGATAAAAGGTCGACCAGGTCTGACTTAATCCTTGGCACTACGCTTTCAGTTTCAGGGTCGCCCATGCGGCAGTTGTATTCAATTACCCACGGTTCGCCGCTGCAGTTCATCAGCCCTATAAAAATAAAACCTTTGTAAGGTATATTCTCTTTTTTTAACCCTTCAACTGTTGGGATAATGATGCGTTCTTCCACTTTTTTCATAAATGCAGCATCTGCAAAAGGCACCGGCGAGATTGAACCCATGCCGCCGGTATTTAAACCGGTATCCCCTTCGCCGATACGCTTATAGTCTTTTGCTTCCGGTAAAATTTTATAGTGTGTACCGTCAGTCATTACAAATACCGAAAGCTCAATGCCCTGTAAAAATTGTTCGACTACCACTCTTGAGCTTGCTTCGCCAAATTTAGCTTCGGTAAGCATTTCTTTTAGTTCCTGTTCTGCTTCTTCAATACTAAAGCAAATGAGTACCCCCTTGCCGGCGGCCAGCCCGTCGGCTTTTAAAACAATGGGTAAGCCGATTGTGGCAAGATATTCAATGCCACTCTGCAAAGTATCTTTAGTAAAAGTTTTTGACGCCGCCGCCGGGATATTGTGCCTCTCCATAAATTGTTTCGAAAAATCCTTGCTGCCTTCAAGTTGTGCACCTTCACGCTGCGGGCCTATCACCGGTATGTTTTTTAATTTGTCATTTTCAAGGAAAAAATCGTGTATGCCTTTAACCAATGGTTCTTCGGGGCCAACCAATACCAGGTTAATACCGTTGTTTAAAACAAACTGCCCGACGCTTTCAAAGTCGGTTACTTTAATATTTACGTTTGTGCCAAATTTGCAGGTACCCGCGTTGCCGGGCGCTATAAAAAGCTGTTCGCATTTAGGGCTTTGAGCTAATTTCCAGGCGAAGGCGCTTTCCCTTCCGCCCGAACCGAGGAGCAGGATATTCATGTGGCAAAGATATCTTTTTTTGATGTGCGGATGTGCAAATGTGTAGATGTGCGGATGTGGGAAGGCTTTTATTTTTTTCATTTGCCATTCGACATTAATTTTTTTTCATTTGCACATCTGAAATCCGCACATTTGCACATTAGCATTCTCAATCATGTCGCGCCGATTAGAAAAATACGAAAAATTGCCGGTATATAAAAAGGCGCAGGAATTATTTGACCTGGCTGAGATCATTGCCGATTCCCTTAAAGAGGATGAAATGAAAGAACACCTTGCGGCACAAATGTTTACCAATGCCGCACTGGTACAGGCCAAAATTGCAGGGGCCGAAGGCGGCGGATTATATTCCTTAAGGATGCAAAATGCAGTTTTAATAAAACTTGCAGTGCAGGATATGTTTAACGCTGTATCCTTTGCTTCCATGGTTGAAATAAACGAAGAAGACTATGTAGACCTGATGCGCGATAAAGTAGAGGAATTCAGGCTGGTCTTTATAGATTGGATAAGAAGTTTTGATAAAACTTATGATATTCCGGATAACTGGGCAATCCGTTTTGATACCAGCACACCAGAACAGGAAAAACTCGAAGAATTAATGTTTGATGAGGACCGTTTTCTTGATGAGTTTGACGAAGACGAACAAGAAGGTGATGATGAGCCGGAGGAAGATTAGACAGTTTGCAGTTTGCCGTGAGCAGTTTGCAGTTTTAAAATCAGAAAAATCATTTAAATCAGTGTAATGCAGGTTCAGACAATCACCCTAAACTGAAGTTTACTATAACACTCCTGTAATCATTTCCGTATAAACTCAAACAGGCCTTTTAAACTGGCAATAAAATATTGCTTTACAGTATTTTATTCGTGTTAAAAACTCGCTTAATAGTTCAATTTAAATAAAACAAGATGCTTACTGAAGAATTGCAGGCCAAACCTAAATACAAGGAAGTTAAAGGTGTGGACAGGAGAACAAATTTGTCGCAAGAGGAATTTTTAAATGTATATGTTAAACATTCCCGCCCTGTTGTATTAACCGACGCCGCCAAAGACTGGAAGGCAATGAAGAAATTTACCCCTGCATGGTTTAAAAAAAATTATTCGCATATAAATAAAAACATAAACGGTGTTACCTACAACATGGGCGATTTTATCGACATGATGCTGACTTCAACGGCTGAAAATCCTGCACCATACCCGTATAATTTTGACGTAAAAAAAGTTTTTCCTGAATTCATGAATTACTTTTTACCTGAAATTATTTACGGCAAGATCGACCGGATAAACCATAAATTAATGCCCCAAAAACTACTGCAAGGTACAACGGTTTATGAAATATTTTTAGGCGGCAAAGGTTCAAGCTTTCCATTTTTGCATTATGACGCCTTATTTATGCATACCCAAATCACGCAGGTATACGGTTCAAAGGATTTTATAATGTATCCGCCCGAGCAAACACCATGCATGTACCCTTTTGAGGATAACCCCAAATTTTCGCAGGTGAATTTTTTGAATCCTGATTACGAAAAATTCCCGCTTTTTAAAGAATCAAAACCGATAGAATTCACTTTGCAGGAAGGCGAAACATTGTTATTCCCGTCAGGCTGGTGGCATACTACAAAAATTACCGAACCTTGCATTTCCTTAGGCAGGGCGCAGTTAAATGGCTATAATTGGGATAACTTCATTAAAGACCGCTACGTTAACTGGAAGAAAAAGATATCCTACGCCGCGTTGCCGGTACTTGCGTATGGTAAAGTGGTTGGGGGAATAATGAACGCGCAGGAGAAGTGATCACATAATATTTCTTCCATAATTTGTGTGAACCTGATTTGCACCTTTCTTCTTTAAAAGCGCCTACGCTGTTTTAACTCCGGTCAATCAACTTCCTGACCTATTCGATCTTTAGGCGGCGTAAATAACCTTTGTTTTTTCGGCAGCCACCCTGGTATAATCTTTCCTAAACTGCTGTTGTGATAATTGAAATCTTTTTTTAAAAAATAATTATAAAAACATAAATAGCTCATTGTAAACAGGTTCCAGTTTCAATAACCTTATAACCTTTTAATTCTCTTTTGCGTATTAACGTTCGCCCCTGCGATAAAAATTTAAACTATTGATTTTTATTTCTCCGGCGCAAATTGAAAAACAAACAACTTAACGCTTTAATCCATGAAAATACACTTACTTGTCATTTTGGCTTTCCTGGCGATTAGCTATACGGGTTGCAAAGACAGCGCCTACACACCTCCCCCTCCTTCACAAGCCAACACCTATTTGCCCGAAACAGCTGGTTCTACCTGGAGGTACCGTGACTCTATTTATAGCGAACCGACCGATACAGCGACCATTGCCGGAGTGAAGATCGATACACTGACCTTTACAATAAACGGAGGTACAACAGACTTCAATGGTAGAATATGCTATAACGTTGGAATATCTTCAATTCAAAATGGCCCCGGCACTGCTTATTTTTTTGCTGAAAATCACACTTTTGGCCTATTTGAACAAGTTACTCCATTTGGATTGACCGATTTTGAGGTCCTTGTTGATCCTGCTTCTGCTGGCTACAGTTGGGTTAGCGCGCCAACTCTAAACACGTTGTTAAATGGCAGCCCTATACGAAGTGTCAATACTATTGTCGAAAAAAATATCGTCAAAAAAGTTGGATTGCAAACTTTCACCGATGTTATCCATACTTCTGTTAATTTTGAAATAAATGTCAATGGGGCCGGGTTTCATAATATCGCTTATTATGATTTCTACCTGGCAAAAGGCATCGGCCTGATAGAAAAAGACGCCTATGTTTACGGCAATTTAAATGAAACTGAAACCATTCTTAATTACAATATAAAATAGTTGTTAGGTTAATTATAAAGCTATAATTTACTTGCCAAATCAATTTAATTGTATCTTTGCCGGAATTATAAAACAATTCCACTATCTTTTATATTGTACCTTTGTGATCATTTTAATATTTTTCATTGCCCACTGGTTCCTTTCTTTATTCTTTCAAACATTTTATTTGCACCGTTACGCTTCTCATAAAATGTTCAGCACCAATAAATTTAACGAGCGTATATTTCACCTGCTGACATTCATTTGCCAGGGTTCATCATTTTTAAACCCGCGTGCTTACGCCATCATGCACCGCGAGCACCATGCCTATAGCGACACAGAAAAAGACCCTCATTCTCCTTATTTTTTTAAGGATGTTTTTCAAATGATGTGGCGTACTGCCCTTAGTTACAAACTATATGAAAAACGACTGAAAGAGCCGGAAACTCAATTCAAAGGCAACTATCCCGAATGGCGGCTGCTGGATTACTGGGGTTCAACTTTTACGTCGCGCATTTTATTTGGCTGCTTTTATGTGGCTTTTTATATAGTTTTTGCCACCCATTGGTGGATGTTTTTGTTGCTCCCTATTCATTTTATGATGGGACCTATCCACGGAGCCATTGTAAACTGGTGCGGCCACAAATATGGCTATGCCAATTTCAATAACGGCGACAAATCAAAAAACACAACCCCTTTTGGGTTTTTTATGCTGGGCGAATTATTCCAGAACAATCACCACAAGCGTCCGAACAGCGCCAACTTTGCAGCCAGGTGGTTTGAGTTCGACCCCGTTTATCCTGTTATGAAATTTATGCACTGGATACGGCTGATAAAGCTTAGGGAAGCGTATTTGTAGGTGAGGTGAAAGGACAAAGGTGAAAGGTTTTATTTGAGGTGACAGCGGAAAGCATAAAGGCGAAAGGTAAAGGTGTATTTGCGGAGATTTAAATGTTTTTGCTGTAAGTAAATTTACCTGTCGCCCTTTACCTTTCACCATTCACCTTATAGTCGGTAATCAACAACCGCTCGTCACAAAAACTATATTCATGTTCCTGGTTCGAGCAAATGATGGTTAGGCGGTTTCGGGCAAATTTTTGTACCAGGCCTAAATACCAGTCAACACCCTGTGCATCTAAATTAGAAGTTGGCTCATCCAGCATCAGCATAGGCGTATCGGCACAAAAAGCGAGAGCCAGTTTAAGCCGTTGTTTCATCCCTGATGAAAAATATTTGATCAGCTTATTTTTACTACCGGGCATGGCTAAAAGATCAACAAATTCATTCTTATCAATACCGCTTTTATAGGATTTGAATTTGAAATGAAAATCGATCATTTCATCCAGGGTAAACTCTTCTATTAATTCAAGATAAGGTGCTGCAAGGCTAAGGTGTTTGTAAACCACTTCAATTTCAACAGGTTTATCTTTAAAAAAATAACTGATATTACCTGCCGAAGACGACAAGCTGCCATTTAAAACTTGCAATAAAGTTGATTTACCGGAACCATTCGGCCCCAAAACAGCATAAATTTTACCGCTGATAAAGGTATAATCAATCCCCCGGAAGATCCAGTCGCGGTTAAAACGGCGGCCAATGTTTTCAAGGGTGATTTTCATTTGGTTCATAGTTCATGGTTCATAGTTCATAGCCGAAAGGGATAGTGGTCAATGGTTAATATTAGCAACAAGATCAGTATTACCGAAGCTACCATGAACTATGAACCATGAACTATGAACTAAATTAACTATTCCCAAACCCCTTCATGATGCCCCGTTGCGAGTTCTGCACAAAATTGATGATCTCGTCCCTTTCAACGGTAGGATTAAATTCAGCTTCAATAATATCCAGAGCCTTGGTAATATTATACTTTTTAAGGAATATGATACGGTAAATTTCCTGTATCTCGTTAATGGTTGCCGCCGTAAAGCCCCTGCGCCGCAGTCCGACAGAATTTATACCGATATATGACAAAGGCTCGCGCCCTGCCTTGGTATAAGGTGGAACGTCTTTACGTACCAATGAGCCACCAGAAATCATACTATGCGCACCGATCTCCACAAACTGGTGCACGGCCGAGGTTCCGCCAATGAAAGCATAGTCATAAATATTGATATGCCCCGCAAGTTGTACCGAATTAGCAATGATCACATTATCGCCAATCACACAATCATGTGCAACGTGAACATAAGCCATCAGCAGGCAATTGCTGCCAATAGTGGTGGTGTTCTTATCAAGCGCTGTACCTCGGTTGAGGGTAACGCATTCGCGGATGATGGTGTTGTCGCCAACTGTAACGGTGCTTTGTTCGCCGCGGTATTTCAAGTCTTGCGGCGGGGCCGAAATTACCGCTCCCGGAAAAATACGGCAGTTTTTCCCGATACGGGCGCCGTCCATTATCGTACTGTTTGAACCGATCCATGTCCCTTCACCTACTTCCACATCTTTGTGGATTGTAACAAATGGTTCAATTACTACGTTATCGGCTATTTTAGCTTGCGGATGTATATATGCTAATGGCTGGATCATGCTTCGTCGGGTTTTTGTCTTTTTACAATCTGTGCCATTAATTCAGCTTCAACAACAATACGTTCGCCAACCATGCCGATACCTTTCATCTGGGCAATACCCCTCCTGATAGGGGCAAGCAAACTGCAATGAAAGATGAGCGTGTCGCCTGGTACCACCGGCGCTTTAAACCTGGCGTTTTCAATTTTAAGGAACAAGGTAATATAATTTTCAGGATCGGGCACGGTGTTTAAAACCAATATGCCTCCGGTTTGGGCCATAGCTTCAATTTGCAAAACCCCCGGGAACAAAGGTGTGCCCGGAAAATGGCCCCTGAAAAGATCCTCATTCATGGTCACATTCTTAAGCCCAACCACATGGCTTTTAGTTAACTCCAATACTTTATCCACCATCAAAAATGGCTGGCGGTGCGGAAGAATGTTCATGATCTGAACGGTATCATACACCGGTTTTGCATTGGGGTCGTAAATTTTTATGTGTTTGCGGCTCCTTTCCTTTTTTATCAGAGTTTTTATTTTTTTAGCGAAAGCCACATTGGCCGCATGCCCAGGCCTGGCTGCCATAATATGGCCGCGCAAAGGAACACCTACCAAAGCAAGATCGCCAATCATATCCAGCAATTTATGCCTTGCAGGTTCGTTCTGGTGGCGAAGCTCGATATTATTTAATATACCTTGCGGCGCTACTTTAATATCCTTACGGTTAAATATTTTTGCAAGGTGCGCCAATTCTTCATCATCCACTTCTTTATCAACTACTACTATCGCGTTATTTAAATCGCCGCCCTTTATCAGGTCGTGTTTTAAGAGCATTTCCAGTTCATGCAAAAAACAAAAAGTCCGGCATGAGGCAATTTCTTTATTAAACTCGGATATAGTAGAAATACTGGCATGCTGGCTGCCCAATACCTGTGAGTTATAATCAACCATGCAGGTAAAACGATAGTCGTCAAGCGGCATTGCCACCATTTCCACTTTTCGGTCAGGCTCAGAGTAATGTATGTTATAAGGGATATGGTAGTATTCACGGTCGGCGCCTTGCTCAACTAAGCCCATATCTTTAATAGCGTCAACAAACTGGATGGAACTACCATCCATTATTGGTGTCTCGGGCCCGTCAAGGTCAATCAAAACATTATCCAGCTCTAATCCAACCAATGCGGCAAGCACATGTTCTATAGTGCTTACACTGGCCCCATTTTGTGAAATAGTTGTACCACGCGAAGTATCAGTTACATTGTCGACATCCGCATCAATTACAGGGCCGCCCTGCAGATCAACTCTTCTGAATTTATAGCCGTGGTTTTCGGGAGCCGGGTTAAAAGTCATTGTAACACTCTCGCCGGTATGTAAACCGGTGCCCGAAACTGAAACCGGCGCCTTAATTGTTTTTTGTTTTACATTCATTTTTCAGATAGTCATTATGTCATTGGGTCATTATGTCATTAAGTTATGGCGTTGAGGAACAAACCAATGACTTAATGACCCAATGACTTAATGACTTTTTTTTGATTCACTAATTATTTTTTCAAGTTCTGTTACCCTTTTTTCCAATTCAGGTAAATGAGCTGCAGATGCCTCTCTGCGCAAGTTTTCCATATAGCTGGTAAAAAAGGGGGTCCCGCCCCATTTTTTGTATTCTTCTGCTATATTCTTGTTAACCCCGGATTTAGCCATTATTTGACTTCCCCGGGCAATATTTAAATGGCCAACTATACCCACCTGGCCGCCTATTACGCAGTTATCCCCAATCTTAGTACTCCCCGATATACCTGTTTGCGCTGCTATTACAGTGTTGCCGCCGATTTCTACGTTGTGCGCAATCTGCAGTAAATTATCCAGTTTTGCGCCTTTGTGTATGATGGTTGAACCCAAAGTTGCCCTGTCGACGGTAGTATTGGCGCCAATTTCAACATCATCCTCAATAATAACATTACCTATCTGGCTTATTTTAGTATAAGTGCCATCTGCCGCCGGGGCAAAGCCAAAACCATCGCTTCCTATAATAGTGCCCGAATGTATAATAACGTTATTGCCTATCTTACAATCGAAATAAACTTTTACGCCCGGAAACAACGTAACATCATTGCCAATTATTACATTGTCGGCAATATAGGTGTGCGGGTATATTTTGGTATTATTACCTAATTTAGCGTTTGGCCCGATATAAGCAAAAGCCCCCACATACCCGTTTTGGCCTATTTGCGCCGAGGGGTGAATATAGCAGGGCTGTTCGATCCCTGTTTTATTTAATTTTAAAGTATTGTATTTTTCGAGCAATAATGTAAACGAACTGTAGGCATTATCAACCCGTATCAAAGTGGCTTTTGGAGGCGCTGTAAGCACCTGGTCATTATTAATGATGACCACTGACGCATCTGTAGTATATAAGTATTGCTCGTACTTAGGGTTGGCCAGAAATGAAAGGGAGCCAGTTTTGGCTTCTTCTATCTTAGCCAGTTGATTTACCGGCACTAACGGGTCACCTTCAACTGTTCCATTAAGCAGCAAACCTAATTCATGTGCGGTAAATTGCATCCGGCAAATTTAATTGTAAATATTTAAGCAGCAAAATTAGTTGATTAGGTTGATTAAGTGAGTGATTGACTAAGGTAAAGAAAATTACATAACCCAATCAACCACTCACTTAACCAACTCAATCAACCTTTTATCATAGCAAAGTATGTATTTTTTTACTGTTTTGGCCAGCGCTTCCAAATTTGAATTATCGCTGGCCGCTGCAATGTCTTTTACAGTGCCGTCTTTCATCAAAATACGGATGTTGCCATCGCCGGGTTTATAGGCATCGTTCCCTATGATATCATCAAAAACAAAATATGACGCTTCATGTTCAGTTATGTCATATTTTTTAGCGGCAAGCCCTGTTAATTCAGCAATAAATTGTTTTTCTGGTGCTTCATTGGTGATATCAACTTTATAAAGGTCGCGGTGGACAAGATCGCGGCAGAGTTTTGACAAAACAAAATCATCATGCCCTGCCCAAACTTTTACAGCAGCCATAATATCCGTATCATCAAGGGTGGCAAACATTTGCAGATGATGGTCTTCATTCATAAAGGCATCCCTGCTGATTGGTTTTTTAAGAAAGTGGCTTAATGCAGGCGTGGTAAAAACGGATTCGCCTTTTAATGCGAGTTCGCGGCTGCGTTTAAGTATTTTGGCCAATAACTGCTCCGCTGCTATTACCGTTTTGTGTAAATAAACCTGCCAGTACATGAGCCTGCGGGCAATTAAAAACTTCTCGACGGAGTAAATACCTTTTACTTCAACTGCGATCTGGTCGTCTTTAACATTGAGCATTTTAATTATTCGGTCGGAACTGATCACCCCTTCAGAAACCCCTGTAAAAAAGCTGTCCCTGTTCAGGTAATCCATTCTGTCCATATCCAACTGGCTTGATACCAGCTGATGAAGGAACTCACGATTGTAGGTACCGTTAAAAATGTCTATAGCCATTGTTAACCGGCCACAGAACTGTTCATTCAGGTTGTTCATCAACATAGATGAGATGTCCTCGTGGGATATGCCTTCAACAATGATCTCTTCTAAGGCGTGAGAGAATGGCCCGTGCCCAATGTCGTGCAATAATATTGCTATGATAACAGCTTCTTCTTCTCCATGGCTAATATTTTGGCCTTTGTTTCGCAGCGTCTCAACCGCCATACCCATCAGGTACATCGCGCCCAGCGCATGATGAAAGCGGGTATGTAATGCTCCCGGATAAACAAGGTGCGTCATTCCCAATTGCTTGATATATCTTAACCGTTGAAAATAAGGGTGTTCAATAAGATCGAAAATCAGGTCGGTCGGGATACTGATAAACCCATAAACAGGGTCGTTTATAATTTTCTTTTTATTCACTGTCGTTATAATAGTGCAAAAATGTTAAATAAAGGTAAAACCCTGTTGTATATTTGTTAATTTATGTTAATCTATTTAATAAGCCGTAACAAAACCCGTGCTTTGGGGTTATTATCAGAGCTCAGAGATTAGTGGCTGGAGCTTAGGAAGAAGTATAACATTACTCAACTAACCTCCAATCACTAACCTCTAAACTCTAAACTACGTACCATGCAAGATACAACCATATTATGGGCTGACGATGAGATCGACCTGTTAAAACCACATATACTTTTTTTAAACGAAAAAGGCTATAGAGTTACAACGGTAACCAATGGTAATGACGCGGTCGACGCATTTAAAAACACGCATTTCGACCTTGTTTTTTTAGACGAAAATATGCCGGGATTAACCGGCCTCGAAACCCTGTCGCAAATAAAAAACATTAATAATGATGTACCGATCGTTTTGATCACCAAAAACGAAGAGGAATATCTGATGGAGGATGCAATAGGATCAAAAATTGATGATTATTTGATAAAGCCGGTAAATCCTAAGCAAATTCAGCTAACTATAAAAAAACTTACTGAAAATAAACGCCTGGTTACTGAAAAAACAACCATGGCCTACCAGCAGGATTTCAGGAACCTGGGTATGATCCTTAATGATAACCTAAACTTCCAGGAATGGGTTGACGTTTATAAAAAGCTGATTTACTGGGAACTTGAACTGGAGCAGCTGGAAGACGCGGGGATGCACGAGATACTAACAATGCAAAAAGCCGAGGCCAACGTGCAGTTCTGCAAGTTTATTGAAAGAAACTATTTAAACTGGATGAAAGACCCTGAATCAGGTCCAATCGTTTCTCCCCAGTTGTTTAAAAAGAAGGTTTTCCCGCGACTTGATGGTAAAGGTCCGTTATTTTTTATTTTGATTGATAACCTGAGGTATGACCAATTCAAGATCATCAATTCCCTTATAACTGAATATTTCAGGCTGGAAGAGGAAGATGCTTATTATAGTATTTTACCTACAGCTACCCAATATGCCCGGAATTCTATTTTCGCGGGCCTGATGCCTTTGGATATGGAAAAACGCTATCCGGAAATGTGGCAGAATGATGAAGATGAAGGGGGCAAGAATTTATATGAAGGACAATTTATTGCCGACCAGATAAAACGCACGCAGCGGAGAGACGTTAAATTCTCTTATCATAAAATTTTAAATATAGATGAAGGCCGTGCGCTCAATGATTCAGTAAATAACCTGATGGGCAATGAACTGAATGTGGTGGTTTACAACTTTGTGGATATGCTTTCGCATGCCCGTACTGATATGCAAATGATACGCGAACTGGCCAGCGATGATGCCGCTTACCGCTCCTTAACGCTATCGTGGTTTGAACATTCGCCTTTGTTTGACCTGCTTAAATTTTTGGCCCAAAAACAGGTGAGGGTGATCATAACTACCGATCATGGTACCATAAGGGTTAATAATCCAAGTAAAATAGTGGGCGACAGGAATACCAATACGAACCTGCGCTACAAACAAGGCAAAAACTTAAACTTTAACCCCAAAGAGGTGTTCCATATCCGCAACCCCCATGATGCCATGTTACCTAGGCTGCATGTGAGTTCGAGTTTTGTATTTGCAAAGGAAGACAAGTATTTTGTTTACCCCAACAACTACAATCACTTTGTTAATTTTTATAATGAGACTTTTCAGCATGGGGGTATTTCCCTCGAAGAAATGCTGATACCGATAGCGGTGTACGGGCCGAAGTAATGGGAATTATTTGAGTATTTTTGAATATTAAAAAAAAAGACTTACGAAGTTTTAAAAACTTCGTAAGTCTAACCGGAGTTAAATACAGTTAGGATATGATTTTAATATTAAAAAGCCGCAAAGACATCAAAAAGATAAAAGAAATTTTATCGGATCGCCTAACCAAAAAACCGTTTGATGCTAAAAAATTTTGCGGTATATTAAAGGTTGATGAAGATGGATTAGTAATTCAGTATAGATTACGAAATGATTGGAATTAGTGTTACAATGATCCTAAATGCAACATCTCTAATCCAACTGCCCGGCATTGCATCCAAAATAATATCATTTGCGGCAAGCTCCCGCATTTTTCTTCTTTACGGCGATATGGGCGCAGGTAAAACAACGCTTATCAAATCATTATGTGATTGTTTGGGGACAACCGAACCTGTAACAAGCCCTACCTTCTCCATTGTGAACGAATACTCAGGGACAAACAACAAAATCTATCACTTTGATTTTTACCGGATTAAAAACCAAACCGAAGCTTTGGATATGGGTTATGAAGAATATTTTTATTCGGGTGCGCATTGTTTTATTGAATGGCCCGAAAAGATCCCCGACCTGCTGCCACAGCATTATATCAGTATTCGGATAGAAGTAACCGGCAGTAATTCGCGGCGGATAATTATTGGGAAGATTTAATTTAAAATTGATCCTTTTTTTTACTTATCTTCATCATCCAGAAAATAATACACAATGAGTTCAGGGAAATACAGTGGGTTTTCAGACGTTGCCAAACAAGCCATGATGCAACCCCAGGAGTCGATGCTGGAGGTGAAAAACAAAAAGCACAAACTATACATCGGCATTCCAAAAGAGATATCCTTCCAGGAAAACAGGATACCATTAACGCCATTATCAGTGGCCTTGTTAATTAATAATGGCCATGATGTAATGCTGGAAAGCAATGCCGGGCAGGCAGCCAACTTTTCGGATAAGGATTACAGCGAACAGGGGGCGCAAATTGTTTACGATACCAAACAATTGTACGAGGCGGATATTATAATAAAAATAGCGCCACCGACACCCGGCGAAATAGAGTTGATGAAACCCGGACAAATACTGATCTCGGCCTTGCAATTATCAACTTTCAAGGCTGAAAGCCTGCACGCTTTGATCAATAAAAGAATAACAGCGCTTTGCTTTGAACATCTTCGCGATGAAGGCGGTTCGTTAAGTGTAGTTAGGGCCATGAGCGAAATCGTTGGGGCTACTTCAATTTTAATTGCCGCAGAGTACCTGAGCAATATCTTTGACGGTAAAGGACTAATGCTTGGCGGCGTAACCGGTGTGCCACCAACCGAAATTGTAATATTAGGGGCCGGTACCGTGGGCGAATATGCAGCACGTACTGCTATATCATTAGGAGCCGAAGTAAAGGTTTTTGATCCCTCAATTTATAAACTGCGGAGGCTGCAAAACAACATAGGCAGCCGGGTATTTACATCTGTTGTTCAGCCTATTGTTTTAGAAAAAGCGATAACTACCTGCGATGTGGCCATTGGCGCCATGCGTGCCGAATACGGGCGCAGCCCGTGCATCGTATCAGAAACAACCGTAAGCCGCATGAAACCTAATTCAGTAATTATCGATGTAAGTATTGACCAGGGCGGCTGTTTTGAAACCTCAGAAATAACCAACCACACTCACCCGGTTTTCCGAAAATATGATGTGATTCATTATTGTGTGCCTAATATTGCATCACGGGTGGCCCGTACAGCAACTTACGCGTTGACTAATATTTTTGCCCCCATATTATTGGACATTGGCGAACATGGCAGCCTGAAAAATATGATCTGGCAAAAATCAGGAATGCGTGAGGCTGTTTATATTTATAAAGGGCATCTTACCGATAAACACATGGGCGAACGCTTTTCCATTCCAACTAAAGACCTTGACCTGCTTATTGTTTCTCATCATTAAAATATGAAACGTTATATTGTTGTTATACTTGCTATTATAGCAGCCCGTGGAGCGCAAGCCCAGCACTATAAATACATTGATAGTTCGAAGGTTATGGGTTCAAAAAGCTATGAACAACAAATAAAGGCTCAGCCCTCAACGCGGCTGGTAGAGATAAAAAAATATATCCCCGGTATTGTGCTCGATATAAGATACGCTACCAATAATAATTTTACCCATCATCAAATGTATAAGGAAGCCAAGGCATTTGCCCGCCTGCCGGTTGTTTTAGCTTTAAAGGATGTGGAATCCGATTTGAGAACCAGGGGGCTGGGTATAAAAATATATGATGCCTACCGTCCTTATGCCATTACGGTAAAATTTTACGAAATAGCGCGTGATACCAACTTTGTGGCCGATCCGCGCAAAGGCTCAAAACATAACCGCGGGTGTGCCATAGATATGAGTCTGATTGATCTTAAAACCAGCAAAGAACTGGATATGCCTACTGGTTTCGACAGTTTTAGTAAAAAAGCTGCCGCCAACTACCCCGACCTGCCAAAACAGGAAATCGCTAACCGCGAATTATTGAAAAGTGTGATGTCGGCACACGGCTTTACGGTTGTTCCATCTGAATGGTGGCATTACGATTTTAACGGATGGTCAAAATACCCGCTGCTTGATATCCCGTTTTCGGAAATTCACTAAAAACAATTTAAAAATAACTTTCAAACATTTTTGGCTGTAAAATCTTTCTATAAAAGGCAATTACAATTGATGTAATAATCTTTTAGATTAAAAAATGGCATTTAAAACAGGTATGAAAGTTTTTAGTAAAGAATATTTTAAAGAAATATGGAATATAATAGCAGCCACATTTATGGGCTTTATTAATGACAACGGCTTAAAGTTAAGCGCTTCATTAGCTTACTATACTATTTTTTCAATAGCTCCCTTACTGATATTAATAATTTCGCTGGCCGGATTGGTTTGGGGCCACGATGCGGCTACCAACAAGTTATATCCGCAGATAGCACACTATGTTGGTTCGCAGGCAGCGTTGCAAATACAGTCAATTTTAAAAAACCTTCAGCTTTCAGGAAAATCCGGTACCGCTGTTACAATTGGCATTATCACATTATTGATAGGCGCAAGCAGTATATTTGTAGAGATACAGGAATCGTTAAATATCATCTGGCGTGTAAAGGCCAAGCCTAAAAGAGGCTGGCTTAAATTGATCCAGAACCGCTTCCTATCCTTTTCACTGATCATTAGCTTAGGCTTTTTGATGCTGGCATCGTTATTAATTAATCTTCTTTTAAATGCCTTAAGTTCCTGGATCGTACAATTTATGCATGCTATAACAAGTGTGCTGCTAAAAGCGGTCAATATGGCAACAACGTTTATTATTATCTCAGTTTTATTTGGCATAATATTTAAATTTTTACCTGATGTGAAAATCCGGTGGAGAGATGTACGTACGGGTGCGTTTTTTACTGCGGCGCTTTTTATGGGTGGTCAGTACCTTATTAATTTGTATATAGAATATGCTGCAAAAACATCGGCTTACGGAGCTGCTGGTTCCATTTTAGTAATATTGGCCTGGATATATTATACTGCTGCGATATTATACATTGGGGCTGAGTTTACGCAGGTATACGCCGAAGCCATCGGCAGCCAGATAGAACCAGCGGAGTATGCAGTATCTGTTCAGCAAACTGAAGTTGAAAAAGTGGTAACTAATTTGCCTGCCCAAAACCCGCAGCTTAGCGGGCATCTTAAGAAGGAGCCTGTCTCAAAAGCGGGGTAATAAAATTGGGGCTAAAATATATTTGTCGTGTATAAAAACTTTGTGCCTTTTGTGAAATTCATTTTGTCCTCTGTGTTAAAAATTAGCCACTAAGATTTAATTAATCACCTTAATAAATTTTAGAAAAATAATATCCAATTCTTTTTCAAAGCGGTGCTTTGCTTAAGTTGAAATTCCTCCAATTCAATGGAATGCATTTAGATTAATTTTTGAGATATCTTTACTTTATTCTTAATTATTACACTACTATCATATTTATATGAAGTTATAAACGTAACAGACCATATTTGATTCAAAACATTGGCTTTGTGTATTTTATAAAGATTTATTTGGAAAGTTCATGAAAATTTATTCTACATTTAACATAGATTTGATATTAAACCGCACGATTAAACTCTTATAAACCCATGATGAAACGGCAATTATTCATTTTATTAATGCTTTTGCTAGCTATTAGCCAAACCCATTGTGCTCATATGCATCAAGCCGAAGCAGCCAGTTTGTTGGACAGCGCGTTAATTTGGAAAGCACGTTTTGGTGACTATCAAGGAGCAATTGCCCTTTGCGACCAGGCAATAGATTTGGATTCGAAATTTGCAAGAGCCTATTGCGATCGCGGCAGATACAAAGCATCTATTTCAAGCCATTATGACGATGCGATAAACGATTTTGACCAGGCAATTGCACTGAACCCGAAAGATACCAATGCATTTGCCTTGCGTGGTGAAGTAAAAGTTCTTTTAGGCCGTTACGCCGATGCGATTGTAGATTGTAACAAGGCAATTGTTTTGGATGCTAAATATACCAATGCTTATAACACCCGCGGCTACGCTTATTATAAATTAGGCGGCACCAAGGTTAATTATCAGAAATCCATTTTAGATTATGATAAGTCTATTCAATTAGGCGGCACTAATTATGAACCTTCTTTTGAATACAGGGATTCTATAGTGGCAGCCTTGCATACAGCGGGAGACAAGTCATATGCCAAAACACTCCAAATACCTGATCTCCAAACAGCCACACTTTGGTTAAAAAAAGCGTTTGAAAAAATAAAAAATAAGGACTATGAAGGGGCAATTCACGATTTCACCGAGGCTATTTCTCTGGATCCTAAACTTGCATCCGCTTATCACAACCGTGGTTTTGTAGAAGGTCATTTAGGTCAATATGCCAATGCAATTGCCGATTTCAAACAGGCTATAGCTTTGGACCCTAATAACAAAGCTGGCTATTACAACCGCGGTATTATAGAAGATAAATTAGGCCACTATGCCGATGAGATTGCCGATTATAACCAGGCTATTGCACTTGACCCGAAATTTGCCGATGCCTATAGCTGGCGTAGTATTGCAAAAGTTGATTTAGGCCATTATGCCGATGCGATAGCCGATTGCGACCAAGCCATCGCCTTGGAGCCAAAAGAATTCAGCGCATATAACTGTAGGGGTTATGCGTATTTTAAAGTTGGCAACTCTAAGGCAAATTACCAAAAAGCCATTGCGGATTACGATATGGCAGTTCAATTAGGTGGCAACATTTATAAACCTCATTTCAAATACCGGCATGAGGCAGTTGCTGCTAAAGATAAGCTATAGGCTATAGGTGAAAATACTTGTAATTTAAACTAAATAGCAATTTTCAAAAATCAAAATAATTTCCCAGTGAAAATTTGTTTTACAATTTCATGTCAATTTTTACCAAGATAGAAGAAAATTTGACTTTGGTTTAATATTATTTCATGTGAGCTTGTTTTCTGTTCAAAACTTGTAACTAATTGTAAAATAGCAAAATATATAAATTTTTCATTTGCATGTTCAAAATTAATTCATAAATAGATTTTTGCATATCACTTGCAATCATTAAACCAACGAAACTGTTTGAAATTAAACTGATTAATTAAAAACTTTAAACAAGCACATTATGAAATGGCAATTAATTCTCCTAATGCTTTTCTTGGCTATTAGCCAAACACATTGCACCCAAAAAGGCGTATCAAACCAAGCAGTTAGCTCACGTTCATCAACAAATTCATTAAATGTCAAGCCGAGCCCAATCAGGCCAAGAGTTAGGTGGGTCAAAATTAGAACAAAATTCTTTGTGCGTAGGGGTGGTGGTGCTGACATTTCTCCTAAAGAAGGTATTTATAGTGATGGTGATAATGATGGCGATGAAATCCCGGCTATATCTATGTCGAATAATTCCGTCTTCGTAGCAGGTGAACTCAAAGTTCAAGGTGAAGGGATCAAACTCATCAAGATTGTCTGTGATTTTGAAAACCCATTACAGCAAATCGAATCTTTTAAGATCGGTGATGTCGCTCTGATTATCGGCCAATACCGCTCGAATAATTTTCTTGCAGTTGGCTACGATTCAAAATTGTGTGAAATTTCACACGAATACCGTGATTCCGTGAAAAAAATTGTTGTTGAGGTTCCCGCGAAGGGAACAAAAACACTTTCTTTCGTGTTTGCCTTCGCACTCAATAATTTTAAGCAGGGAAGCATCGTAATTGGCGGTTCCACTCCGGTTCCTTTCCAGGTCAATTCGAGGGCCTATAAGTAAAACGGGCAATTCTGTCATTTTAGGGGCCCTTTCGTAGAACAAAAACGTAAATTATATAGGCACAAAAAATTATGTTATGAAATAACCCTTAACAAAAATGAATAGAATTCACATTTACTTTACGCTTTTATACCAATCATCGATTCTCGACCTCGCCGCCCCCACAAAGTAGTTATGTTGGCTTGCAGTAGTCCTGCTTTCTGCGACCTGATTCAAGATGTCGCAAGGGATGGCAATATGTGACGGATGTGAACACTGCTCAAAAACAATATTCCCTTAAAGATAAAATGGTAAATCATATAACCTTAAATAAACAAAACATTAAACTGACATAATATTAAAAAATGCTTTCGTTAACCACCCGCCAGTTCAAATATCTTCACATGAACTATAATAATTTAAGCGTCTGCGCTTAAATCGCGCGTGAGCGTGGGCGTATGCTTGACTGGGCGGGGGGAACAGGCTTGTACTGTGCTTTTTTATTTACTAAATTTTCAAGGTCTATACCTGCTCCGCGTCAATTGGCTGAGCAGGTATAGGTTCATTTCTTTTAAACAGCGCCCCAAAAATAATCGCTAAAACAAATAAAAGAATGATTTGAAGGGTTTTTATGCGTATTATATCAATGACATTATTTTTTTGATTGTCCAAATTGTTTTTTAGATCTGTTATTTTTTCATCAATTTGCTTTTGGTCAATCTGCTCTTTTTTCATCATTATGGTTATTGTAGCAGCTTGTGTTTTATAAGCCATATTTGGTTCAATAAACTTTTCGAAAATTAAATCTACTCCAACTGTTTGTATTACAAAGGCTGTTAAACACATGATAAATATACCCGTAGTTGCCTGCTTGAAATTCCAATAACCGCCGATTTTTTTCCTCTCGTTAAAACAAAATATTATAACAAGGGCAATTGGTAATAAAGAAAAAAATACAGGGGTAATTAAGAATATTAATTGAGATTGTACGATTTTTGTAATAAAATAAAAGGAAAATATACTAAGCGCCAACAAAACAACACCCAATAAAGAGCCGTACTGTACAGAAAACTTATTAACTAACGCATATTTAATTTTATTTGTCGTTCTTATCAGGATAAGAAACGCAGCTTTAACAACAAAAATCGCAATAATAACACCAATTGCCCGCCAGAAAAAATCTACAATGTAGTCAGCAGTTCCCAACTGCATATTAAAGGAGTCCATTAAAAACCGATGAAAGTCCGTCACCTGGAGCGTTGGAGCAAAGCTATCGACTACGACCCCCTGTAAGATTCCAGGTACAGCAACAGAGACAACCCATAATAATGCCACTGTTAACTTAGACAGCTTCTGCCCCGGCAACGGTGTGGACCTAATGATCCAAAAAGAAGCGATTATAATAAGAACCCATGGTATGAATTGAAATAGTTCCATATGATAATGATTAGATATAAAGTTGGGTTGGAGAATTTCTAACTAAAATTAAACAATAATTTTAATTTCTAACTAAATTAAACAATAATTTTTTCAATCATACCATATTCTCTATAGAGGATTTGATCCTGTATTTGGGTTGCAGTTATTGTTTTGTTTGAGTCGCAATTGTAAATACGTTAGCAAAAAGTGGATCGACAATGTGTTAAGCTCTGATCCACTTAAATTCGAGGACGTACATATTTGGAAAGTTCATTAAAATTTATACTACATTTAACATAAACTTTATATTAGTCTTCATCGTTTTCCAACCAACCTAAATATCATGAAAAAACACAAAACCATCCTGCTTACAACAATCTTTTTAGGCTTGTCCATTTTAAGTTTCGGTCAATCAAAATGGACCTGCTTTCCAAATAATGATTCGCTTGAATTCAACTCGGGAGCACTGGGGATGTTCAATTATACAGATGGGTCTACCTGGATGATCAATGTTCACGGGATATACATTTATAACGGATCGTCATGGTCGATAATTAATAATAAGAATCATCTGACGCGAAAACAGATTTCAACATATTTTGTTGATAGCAAACACAATATTTGGATTTTTTCCTTGCCCCAAGGTTTCGCTGGAGGTGGTATAAGCCTATATAATGGAAAAAATTGGGTGATTTTGAGAAAAGACGATTGGGATTTTCAACAACCTTTTGTACATCACTTCTATGAGACTTCCAATGGAGATGTTTGGTTAGCCATTTCTGATAATGCTTTATATATTAACCCAATTGATGGACTTGCAGTACAGTTAGGTACGGCCATTATTAATTCCTCCAGATGGGGAGCCTTGGTACAATATAGTCAGGGTGAGTCGACGACCCACACAAAAGATTTACCTTGTTCTGGATGCAGATTTGCAACTGGTATATATCAAACTGCAGACAAAAAGCTTTGGTTTTGGACACCATCGGGAAGGGCTTTTTATTATGAAAACGGCAAATTTATCCAGGTTAGTGGAAAAGATGGTTTTCATATTTCAACAATTGCGAATGATATTGTTTGGGGATTTAATGATTCAAAAGGAGATCTTTTACTAACAACCAGGGGAAAAATAACAATGTATAATGGTCAGAATTGGAAATCATTTGGTATCTCAAATATGGCTGTTCCCTATAGTTTAAAAGAAACGCAAGATGGCAGTTTGGTAATAATCGCATCTTCAGCTATATACAAGCTTGATGGGGTTGATAAATGGAAAGAACAATTTGAATTCGAAAAAGGAATATATAGTGAGCATCCTCAAATTGCTGCCCGAACTGACCGTGAACGGAATATTTGGGTATTATACAACGGTGAATTGGGCGTTTATAATGGGAGCCAATTTAATTGGGAACGGGAAGGTTATGATTTAAAACTACTGTTCATCGACCAGCAAAACAGAGTTTGGACAGCTAATAAAATGGGTGTTTTATTTAAAGAAAACGGTACATGGGAAAATTTTGACAACATAAAAAAGGCTAAGGGGATTTTGGAGGATTATAATGGCACCGTTTGGGTATCAACAGAAAATGATGGGATATTCAGTTATTCGGATGGAAAGTGGCAATCATATACCGAACAAAATGGCCTGCTCTCGTCTAAAATCTTAAAAATATTTCTTACGGCAGATAATACGCTTTGGGTGATTACTGATAAAGGGTTATGCAAATTTAATAGGAATTAAGAAAAATTTTGATGTTAAAAAATTAACCAGTAAGGTCACAAAGAAGCTACCAAGGTCAGTAAAACAAAATATTATTTTGATTCTTTCATCGCAAGAGATTTTTAAGAAGCCCCCCGCTCAATGTCCCTAAAAAAATTTCACATCAACTTTTATATATTAAAAAAAATCCCTATAATTGCACTCCGATTTTTACGGGCTAAAAATCGCTTTAAGAGCTAAAAATCATGGATTTAGTAAAATTTGTTGAAGAACAAACAGTAGAAAAAAGAGAGCTTCCGTCATTCAAAGCGGGTGATACGGTAAGTGTTCATTATAAAATACGCGAAGGAAATAAAGAACGTATACAGGTTTACCAGGGTGTTGTTATACAACGCAACAGTACCGGTAACACCGAAACCTTCACAGTTCGTAAAGTTTCAAACGGCATAGGTGTTGAGCGTATCTTCCCTATAAATTCGCCAAACATTGATAAAATTGAAGTAAACAGCCACGGTAAAGTGCGCCGCGCAAAATTATATTACCTGCGCGAACTTACCGGCAAAGCCGCACGTATCAAATCGAAAAGGGTTTAAGCCCTCTAACCTTCTACCGCGTGCCGCCTTAGCTTTAGCGGTGGCGCAAAGGGGGAATTTAAAATATTATAGCCTTCCTGAAATTTTTTTGGGAAGGCTTTTTCGTGCGCTAAATTACCCCTTTTTCCCAATCGTGTTTTTCACCGGCCTCGCCGCTGCAACTGCCTCAAATGTATTGGCTTCTTCTGTTTTTGCTGGTTTAACGGGAGCAATTATTTTTGTCAATTCAGCCAATACAGTACAGCCGCCCTTTACCGCTTCGCCTAATCCAACTTTTACAGTTGAGCCAAGCGGTAAAAAAACATCAACCCTCGAGCCGAATTTTATAAAACCGAATTGCTCACCTTGTTTTACTTTGTCGCCTTGTTTTACGTACCAAACTATCCTGCGTGCCATAGCTCCGGCAATTTGCCTGAACAATATGGCTACACCATCGCTGTTTTCGGTAACGATGGTTGTCCGCTCATTTTCTGTTGATGATTTTGGATGCCAGGCAACCAGGTATTTACCGGGATTATATTTAAAGTATTTTATTGCACCGGATATTGGATTACGGTTAACATGCACATTAACTGGCGACATGAAAACCGATATCTGTATGCGTTTATCCTTTAAATATTCAGTTTCTACGGTTTCCTCGATAACAACCACTTTGCCGTCTGCAGGGCAAAGCACCTGTGTTTCGTCGGCTTTTATATGTATGGACGGGCTCCGGAAAAACTGGAGGATAATAACAAAAAGGGAAAATGATAGTATGTAGATTATCCATTTTAGCGCAAGCGCTTGCGGGAAATAAAATTGTATCACTGCGTTCAAAACAAATATGAACAGGATGCAAAGCGCCAGGGAGGTATATCCTTCTTTATGGACCGTCATTTTTTTATTCTTTTTACAAAGTTACTAATTTGAAATGAGTTGGATATAACAGCGACGTTTTTTACCCCGCCCGGCCTCCCCCTAAATTTAGGGGAAGGTGTCGACGAAGGAGAGGGAGGGGGTAAAACCGCGTCAATTTATAATAAAATACAGGTATGTATAAACAACCGGGGCCGCCAAAAATAGTCCGTCGAAGCGGTCGAGCAGGCCACCATGCCCGGGTAGTATACCCCCGGAATCTTTAACATTAATGCTTCGTTTAAACATAGATTCAATCAGGTCGCCCAAAGTGCCGAAACATGATATTAAAATAGCTGTTGATACCCATTGGTTCCAAAGCAGTTCTTTAAAATAATAACCTATAATCAAAGCCGCTCCTGCGCTGATCAGGATGCCGCCCATAAATCCTTCCCAGGTTTTTTTTGGCGAATGCCGCTCAAACAATTTGCTGCGCCCGAATTTCACACCCACCAAATAGGCGCCGGTATCATTGGCCCAAAGCAATAACAAAAATGCAAGCGGGTAATGAAAATTAAAACCATCCTTCATATAAGCCAGGGCGTGGAAGAAAGTAAATGGCAGGCAAACAAAAATCAACCCGGCCAAAGTATAAGTAATATTGGTAAACGGGGCCATTGATCTTTTAAAGAGCTCCTGTATAAATATGGCGCTGATGGTTAAGGTTAGTAAAAACAGCAGCTTATGCCATATCAAGCTATCCTGGTAATTGATAAAAGCAAACAGGATGTAGATAAAGGCGCCGTTAAGCAGCCCTGTTTGCACATTTGGTTTTAACCCGCTTTGTTTTATCAAGCCGTAAAACTCATTTAAACATAAAAGCGTAAGAAGCAGGTAAAATATGCCGAAAGGATAATGACCTGACAACACGGATCCAAGCATTACGATAACAAAAAAGAAGCCCGTTATAGCGCGTGTTTTCATAAATTAATTTGATTGAGGATAATAATTTAATATTCCGGGATTTGTTTTTTTTCTGACGCTGTTTTTCTGTAAATAAAAAGTAAAAGCAGCAAAATTACAAAGCTAAATATATAGCTTACGGCATTAAACAAATGCTGGTCATCAGGGTTTATTTTAATTATTTTATGCTGAAAAAGATAGGTTGCAACAACCGCAGTCCCATTATTTAAGAAATGGGCCCAAACGGCCGGCCATATACTGCCGCTCCAGGCTACAAAATAACCGAAAAGCACGCCGAGCATCAAGCGGGGTAAAAAGCCAAAAAATTCGATGTGGAACGCGCTGAATAAAATAGCGGTTATCCATATTGCTACGTGCGTGTTTTTTGTCCAGCGGGTAAATATGGTTTGTATAACGCCCCTGAACATAAATTCCTCAACAATAGCGGTCAACAAGCCTATTAGCAAAACATCAATCATCATATCCCCGATGGTTTTCATCTGCAGCATTGAGTCTGTAAGCTTTTGTGCGCTGGTTTCGCTATCTTCCATCCATTTTTGAACACTGCTTAAAAAATGAGGTAATTCCATTTTTTGGTTGATGTTTGATAATACTTCTATAGTAGGATTTGAAAGCAGCATAATAAGCAGAACTAATGGGAAAAGCATCCATGGAAACCCGAAGCCAGGCTTAATATAATCCTTCGGATCCCTTACAATAACACGGGCGAAGAAGACGGGTGTGGCAAATATCGGTAAGGTTGTACCTGTTAATTGCAATATCCATAATGCATTAATGAAATGCGGGGCTGTAACGCTTAAGGTACCTACAGCCATTAACGTTTTTAAACCATATAAGGCCATAACAATCCCCGCCCCAACCATGGTTCCTGCAAAAAGCACTACTATAAAGAGGATTATAAATATCAAAAATTGTAATGCAGGATGTATCTGGTTGTAAGGCTTCTCTGTCATATCCTTAAAAATTCGTATTTTTGCAACGAAGATAAGTCATGTCTGTACAAATAGGAAATATTGATTTAGGGGAATTCCCACTTTTGCTGGCGCCGATGGAGGATGTGAGCGATCCGCCTTTCCGCTATGTATGCAAGCAATACGGGGCCGATATGATGTACACAGAGTTCATCTCATCCGAAGGATTGATCCGCGATGCCGCCAAAAGCCGCCAGAAACTTGATATTTTTGAATATGAACGCCCTATAGGCATACAAATATTTGGCAGCGACATTGACCACATGCGCGAAGCGACAGAAATTGCCTCGCTTGCAGGCCCTGATCTGATGGACATAAATTACGGCTGCCCGGTAAAAAATGTAGCATGCCGCGGCGCCGGCGCAAGTTTATTACAGGATATTGATAAAATGGTAGCGATGACCAGGGCCGTGGTGGAAGCCACACATTTGCCGGTAACAGTAAAAACCAGACTTGGCTGGGATGATAATACAAAAAATGTGTATGAAGTTGCCGAACGTTTACAGGATGTGGGCATAAAAGCCCTCACTATTCACGGGCGCACACGCTCGCAAATGTATAAAGGCGCTGCCGACTGGGCCCTGATCCGTGACATAAAGAAAAATCCGAGGATAGAAATCCCCATTTTTGGCAATGGTGACATTGATTCTCCCCAAAAAGCCGCAGCATGGCGCATGGAATTTGGTGTTGACGGGATGATGATAGGGCGGGCGGCAATAGGTTACCCCTGGATATTCAGGGAAATAAAACATTACTTTAAAACCGGCGAACATCTCGATAGGCCCACAATTGCTGAAAGGATAAGCGCCTGTACCATTCATCTTCAAAAATCAATTGATTGGAAAGGCCCAAAAACTGGCATATTTGAAATGCGAAGGCATTATTCCAACTATTTTAAAGGTATTGAGAACTTTAAAGAATACCGGATGAGGCTGGTTACGGCCAACAATTTGAATGAAGTACTTGGCATTTTAAATGAGGTAGAACAAAACCCCAGGTATGCCGGTGTTGATGTGGAAAGCTTAAGTTTGTAGCCAAAAGTCTTTTGTGCAAGGAGAAAAAACTTCAGACTTCGGGCCTAAGACTTTGGTCAGAATAAATCACCAAAATTTTATTTTTGAAATGGCTTGATATTTGCCTGTATAATATATATTTGAACAATTGAAATGCTAAATATGGTAACTATAATAACAGACGGAGTTAAGGTTTCGGTAGAAACCATTTACCAGCCTGAATACTCGAACCCTGCCAATGACCATTTTATGTTTGCCTATAAAGTAAATATAGAAAATATGGGGAATTACCCTGTGCGGCTATTGGGAAGGCATTGGTATATTTTTGACTCTAACGGTGCAAAAAGAGAAGTGGAAGGCGAAGGCGTTGTGGGCCAGCAACCGGTGATAGAGCCCGGCAGCTCACACGAATATGTATCAGGCTGTAATTTAAAAACAGATATGGGCAGTATGAAAGGCGAATACCAAATGGCCCGCACGATGGATAACTCACTTTTCAGTGTACAGATCCCTGAATTTTACCTGATCGCCCCTTACAGGATGAACTAACCAGCGTAAACTTTATAAAAATAAAAAGCAAAAACCCGCCCCGGTAAATCGGGGCGGGTTTTTGCTTTTTCTATATTTACTATATCCAGGCCGCAAATTTTAATTGTGTTTTTCGCGCTGTTGTTGTGGCTTTGGGTTATTGTTCGGATGTGGTTGTTGCCGTGCCCTTTGTTGTTGAGTATGTTGCTGGGGTTGCGGCTGCGCATTTTGACGCTGGGTCGCTGCGTTATTTGCCGGTCTGTTAGCATTAATAGGGCGGTTCGTGCCAGACCTGGCGCCGTTGTTTATTCCTGCACCGTTACGCCCCAAAGTTGAGGTTGTTGCAACATGGCCCTGCTCGTTAAAGGGGCGGCCGCCCACCCTGTTCATTGCGGCGGCTGCGGGGTGCCCATTGTTTACGGATGCAAACTGGTTTCTGTCTTTACTTGCAAGCTGCTGGTGATTGGCTTGCTCCGAAGTAGGCGCGATATGCTGTTCGCGCATCGCAGCCTGCTCCTCGGGTCTCGGCTGTGCGTTAACGCCGCCTGCCCCGTTAAAGCTTGTATGATTATTGACCACAGTATTATTGATCACGGTATTGTCAACATAAGTGTTATGAACTACAGTAGTATTTACATTAACAACAGCCGTGTTGTAGCGGAAGTGTCCGCCGTCCCATCTTCCGCCGCCATACCCGTAACCACCGTACCCATATCCATAATTAATCCCACCATAAAAACCTACATGAAGGCCCCAGTAGCCCGGATGGAAACCATAAACACCCCCTCCAAAAC
>Ga0207042_1038_pt1 | contig 31254 bp, 23 predicted proteins | sample Alteio_BWMinCont_70_FD_153310 | JGI IMG/M metagenome (GOLD analysis project Ga0207042, IMG submission 153310) | Enriched cells from forest soil in Barre Woods Harvard Forest LTER site, Petersham, Massachusetts, United States -... | ecosystem: Environmental > Terrestrial > Soil > Temperate forest >... | reverse complement strand
AACCTTAGCACACTTGTTAAACTCTATTCCCAAACTCCTACAAATTCCCCAATGCTTTCAATATTGCCTGCTTATAATCTTGATACCGATTTTTTAAATCATTTTCTGTGATTCGATATTCAATATCTGGCTTTATTCCCAAATTCTCAATGGGATCCCCTGTGGGTCGCATCGCAAAGGTTGTCGTTGCTGTATAAAAGGCGATGCCAAACTTACTTGCTATCGGAAATAAATTAACCGCGCCTCCCGCTCCTGCTGTTCGTGTTCCCATTAATGTTGCACGCTTATTATCTTGCAAAATGGCTGGCATAAAATCGCCACCGGAAAAATCTAATTCATTAATCAAAAAAAGAATGGGTTTTGTATATCGCACAGAGGGATGAGGCTCTATATCCATGATTCCTTCCAACGCACAATAATCTGTCATCCTTTTGCCATCGTTATATTCCGACAAAACAAAATTTGTAAAACCTGTTAACTGTAAAATCAACTTTAAAGTGATTGGATACCCGTCTAATGTCTCTCCAAATAATTCCTTGGCTTCTTCTTCATTAGTCACTTTAGCTAACATAAATTGAAACCAAATCGCATCCCATACTTCTTGTTGGGTCATGGCCATTTTATGCAAAGGAACCTCTAAGGGACGATTTGTCAACATGGAAGCCAATGCATACAAATACAATGCAGAGCCACCAGGATTATTGACTTGGTCAATCACCAGTGCTCGGGTTTCTGCTTGCATCTTAGCAATGATTTCCTCAAATTCTTTCGCGTAATCTTCATCACCTTCATAGGATGGGATGCGTACATACCCACATTTTTTCCCTTTTCTATCGATAAAAATATAAGCATGAAAAGGATTTTCATCTGAACTGCGCCAGACCACTTGTCCCAGATCGGGAATAAAACTCATACGTGCGCCGATTTCATGAGATGGCGTTGAAACCTTTTCTTGAGGATATAAAATTTGAGTACGCTCATAGGTAGGCACTTTCATTTGCTGATTCAACAAAGGATGTTTCTGCACAAAGGTCTCTTTTTTACCAAGGGCTCGATACCCCGACACAAATTCAGGGTGATAAATCCATCTAGTTTTCAGCTGATAAACTTTTCCTTGAGAGGCAGTCTTCAAGGTCAAAACCACTTCTCCTTCAGGAAAAGTAATATCCCCGCGTCCACCATAATAAAAAAATAAAGAAGATTCTGCTAAGGAAGTATTAGTCGCATTAGAGACCCCAAACAACTCTTTTTCTCGTTTTTTCACATATTCAGTGACGGGCTTATTATCAATAGAAATGATTTCATCCCCTATTGAAAGAGGACAATTTTCATCAAATTCCTCTTCGTCCACGTTAACGACAAAATAATGTCCATTAGCCCCTTTAATACTTATCGGGAGATAACTCATTTCTGTAGAATAAAAACGCACGCCCACATGATAATCTCGAGTCGACTGAAAAATCTGATGAATAATCTGATGAAAATCCTTAATCGTTATTTCTGGATTATCCCAAACTTTTTGTTTAGACCTCTTCATGATCTCTTCTAGGTTCCAACCAAAATGTTCTTCTTTCCATTCATTAGGAGCATACTTCATCGCCATGACATGGTGCATTCCATTAATTTCATGACACATTTTTTCTTTAACATCATCAGTTGCTAAAGTTGCAGACACAGTAAGAGGAAGAAGTAATGAAGCGAAACAATGGACTCCAATATTCAATAGACGCATAAGAGAAGACTCCTGAATGGATTTGAGAATAGAATTTAGAAAATTTACTCTTAAAAATCAAACGATTTTTTTTAATTCATTTTTTATATCGTTTTATGTAAAATACTCCTCATATTCAACAAAAGGAAAATACTATGACAGAACGTACTCTTTCAATTATTAAACCGGATGCAGTAGGCAAGAACCACATCGGTGACATTATTTCACGCTTTGAGAAACAAGGCTTAAAGATTGTTGGTGCAAAAATGAAGCAACTTTCCCAAGCAGATGCAGAAGGTTTTTATGCTGTTCACCGTGAACGTCCTTTTTTTAAGGATCTTGTTTCTTTCATGATCACAGGACCTGTTTTGGTGATGGTTTTAGAAGGTAACAATGCTGTCTTAAAAAATCGTGAAATCATGGGTGCTACTGATCCTAAAAAAGCTGATACAGGCTCTATTAGAGCTGATTTTGCTCAGAGCATCGATGAAAATGCGGTGCACGGCTCAGACAGCGTGGAAAATGCAGAAATTGAAATAAAGTATTTCTTTGAACCAAAAGAAATCTGTAAGCGTACTCGTTAAAGAAATTTTTAACACAAAGGGGGACGCAAGAAACAAAGACACAGAGAGTGTCGTTTTGCATTCCTTTTCACATAAAAATAATAAAATTTTATTTGAAAAGGAATGGAAAACGACACTCTCTGTGTCTTTGTTTCTTGTGCTCTCCTTTGTGTTAATATGTTCTTAGCTAATTAAATCCTGCTATGCTACAATCAAGTCGCAAAAATAATTAATACATAGATATATGGCTAAACAACGATTAAGTAAAGTCCTTGCTGCGGCAGGCGTTGCCTCTAGACGAGCTTGCGAAGAGATCATCTTTGCCGGTCGCGCAGCCGTTAACGGCAAAGTCGTCCTTCTACCTCAAACTCCTGTAGACGATTCCGATACCCTCACCGTAGATGGAAAAACTGTCAGTAAATCCGAAGAAAAAGTTTATTTTATTCTTAACAAACCAAGAGGCTACATTTGCTCTGCAAAGGGCATCGATAAAAGTCATCTTGTGATTGATCTTTTTAAAGAAGAAAAAAAACGTTTGTTTACTGTCGGTCGTTTAGATCGCGAAACCGAAGGTCTATTAATTGTGACCAACGACGGACATTTTGCTAATCAAGTCATACACCCCTCTTCAAATATCCGTAAAGAATACCTTGTCAAAACAGATCGAGAAATTACAGCAGAACATTTAATTGCGATTTCTAATGGCACCCTAGTTGAAGGGACTTTTGTCAAGCCACTAAAAGTGACTAAAGTACGTCGCGGGACATTGAAAATCACGATTTCCGAGGGCAAGAAACGAGAAATCCGCCTCCTGATGGAAGCAGCCGGTTTACCAACAAAAGAGTTATCACGTATTCGTATTGGTGGCCTTCTTCTAGGCGATATTCCACCCGGACATTATAGACATCTAACAGAACAAGAAAAAAAACTGATATTCCAATAATACTATGAAACGCAAAAAAGCTCCTACAGCAGATTTAGAAACGATTATGCCAATCCTAATCGGAGCCTGGCGCCGTTTTCGTCAAATTCCTGGACCTCCAGATCGTTTACAAACGCGAGAATTTCGCAGTGTTGTGGACGCTGTTCTAAAACTTCAAGCAAAAACCGATGAAAAAGGACAATCCTTAATCGGAACGGACTATTTTTCTAATCCTGAGCTGTTAGGTGCTTACCTTCTTTATTTTTGGGTATTGCATTATCAAGAAGGACTGTCTGTAATCGGAGAACTCCCCTTTACCCCAAGACGCGTTCTAGATATCTGTAGTGGTGGAGCTCCCTTTGCTTTTGCAGCGCAGCAACATGGCGCTTTAGAGGTTTATGCAACAGATCAGAACGTGCGCGCTTTAGAACTTGGAGCCCAAGTCATTGGCCGTTACGGAAATAGCTTAGCTGTTCGTAAATGGACCTGTTTAAAAGAAGCCTGTCCTGTAGAAGGAACTTTTGATCTTATTATTTTAGGTCACGCCTTAGACGAACTCTTTCCTGATAACCAAAAAGGCTGGAGAGATCAACAAAACACATTTATCCAAAAATTACTGAATCGACTTACACCTCAGGGATGTCTTTTAATTGTCGATAGTTCGCAAGAAGTCATGAATCATCGTATTCTTCAATTACGAGATACTTTAGTTGCTGCAGGCGTTCCCGTCCAAGCCCCCTGTGTTTGGAAAGGTGATTGTGTTGCCCTAAAGGCAAATAGTGTTTGTTATGCGCAACGCCCCATGGAAAAACCCTATTTGCTTAAAGAAATCCAACGTGCAGCAGGAATTAATCTAGGGTCATTAAAAATGAGCTACCTCATCGTACGCCGTCCCGATGCAGCATGGCCCCAACTCCCTGAAGGCGAAAAATTTTATCGCATTATTAGTCCACCAGTTGAAACGCATCATGGCACCCGTTATTATCTTTGTGGAACAGATGGAAAGAAAAACTTAGGGACACGTTTAAAATTACACCCCGCTTCTTCGAAAGCATTCGAGTACTTAAAGCGCGGAGAACTCATTAAAATCACAAATGCGCTTGAACAACATCACATTTATGATATTGTAGAAGGTACACAGATAACTATTGAAGCCGCGTTAGGCAAACCCGTAAAAGAGGTGTATCATGATGACTGATCCAAAGCAGCAAGTTCTTGCAGCTCTGGATAGATTAAAAGCGTTTACCGCTTGGAAAGAGGAAGCCTCTAATCCAACCCTAGCGGCAAGAATTTTTAAGTATGTCAATCGTGTGTTTTCTTCAGATTCTAGAAGGAAAATACGTTCTAAAGAGATGAACATGCATGTTTCTTTGGAAATAGCCACAAACACTCTTCGCAGCTACCATTATCTGCTGCAACACGATCCCGAACTGGCCCAGCAAGCCCAAAAAGTCATTGATCAGTACAACACGCAAATTGCCCAAACAGACATTTTATTTGTTCAAGCTGAAGACAATTTACATCCCATTGAAATTCCTTTTTCTAAACCACCAGCTGCCAAAAAAATCGATGCCCTCTTCTACCTTAATTTACCCAATAGTGTTCCAAAACAAGAACACAAAGATTCACTCCGTGCAAAGACATTACGCTATTTACAAGATTCGTTAGGCGTAGCGAAAACTGTCGAGGCGCTAAAAAATACGGCTTATTTTAAGATGTCTGGAACAACCGCAATGCTAAGTGTTCTACCGGGGATTTTTGCCACCGCAGATTTTCGTGAAATGGGTACACATAGTATTCTTATTCCTGAAAGTTTTTCCATTTCCGCAGACTCATTATGTAACGGATTCCCCTTGCCTGCGTATCATACTGGGATGGCGTTGCATGGCGCCTTAATACCGACCTGTCCACGTCGACCGGAACACTTACCTAAAAATTTATATCGTTTATTGCAGCAGCAAAAAGCTATTCGGCTTGGCTTAACGCTTGACGGACCATTAATTCCTAAAGCCTGGCAGATTTATTTAAAGAAAAAAGAAGAATTTGAAAAAGACCGTGAGATTATTCTTACGCTTCAAAACCAATGGTGGGAAGCCTTATTTCAGGCAAATGAAGAGAGTGTTGATGCGTCTATTTCCCAATTTTTTGAAGCCTGCAAGAAAGCGAATATTCCTTATGAGACTTTTACTGAAGTAAATGAAGGTTTATTAGATCTTTTTGTCCATACACCGATCGTTGCTTTGCAAAAAGCTTGGGTGACACCGAATCATCCATTAAGGCATTCTCAGAATAAACAACAAGCCGCCTTAGCTTTACTAGAAAAAGAAACTAGTGAAGCTTTGACAAAAGTTCAAACATCTCTATCCCAAGCACATTCGTTGTTGCATACCGGTATTTTACACTACGTGAGCGTAGCAGGTACCACATTGGCCAGACATTGCCAACGCATCTTTTTACAGCATTTTTCAGAAACCACGGAAATTTCTTCCCTACCGCTTTCTGATGCCGATCTGCGAATCCATATGATTTTGTATTCTCAATTTATTGCATATACGGATGTGTTTCAAAACCGACAAACTCTGTCGATTAAGGAGTTGTTGCAACAAGAAATTAGTATTTTGAGAACGCCTAATATCGAAAAAATTTCGCATCCGGCAGCCGAGATCGTGGCTGAGTTAGGAGCCTATTTCATCGCCCAAAGAAAGTAATATTTTCCGTCTGTTGCTAGGCTACGGTAGTAGCCAAATGTGCAAGCCCCGTGTGTAGCGAACGGCAGTGAGCGGAGCGCGGGGATAATGAGGAAAAGAAGACTGTTGCTAGGGCGGCGGTAGCTGCCCAATGTGCAAGCCCCGCGGTATAGCGAGCACAGCGAGCGGAGCCCGGGGGATAAGATCAGAAGAATAAGTCCGCTACGGTAGTAGCGGAACAATAACAGATAAAAATTGAAATTTATTTATGGATTTTGGTATATCTGTATGATCTTTTTTCATAGGAACGGAATAGCAGCAATGTCACATTCATACAAAATACATTTTTTTCATCTAATTTGGTCAACACAGTCTAGAAAACCTCTAATCAGTCCAGAAATAAAAGAACATCTTTATCCATACATGGGCGGAATTATTAAAAATCTTAATGGAACTTTGTTAGAAATAGGTGGAATGCCTGATCACGTTCATTTATTAATTCATATGAACAATTTGGATAAATATTCTTACTTTATTAGAGATGTTAAATGCGAATCATCTTTATTTATAAATAAAAAGTTTGATTTACCTTCAAAATTTGCCTGGCAAAAAGGTTTTGCATCGATATCAGCAAGTTTTTCCCTTGTTGATCGGATAAGAAATTACATTAAAAACCAAGAACAACATCACAAGAAATTCACATTTGAAGAAGAGTTTATAAAGTTTTTAAACGATCAAAATATTCCATTTGATAAAAGGTTTGTGTTCGATTAGGTGTTATTGTTCCGCTACTACCGTAGCGGACTTATTCTTCTTATCTTATCCCCGGGCTCCGCTCGCTGTGCTCGCTATACCGCGGGGCTTGCACATTGGGCAGCTACCGCCGCCCTAGCAACAGTCTTTTTTTCCCTTCCTCCCTTCCTCCTATTTCTCTCTTCTTCTCTGTGTCTTTGTTTCTTGTGTTCGTCTTTGTGTTAAAATTTACTTAGATTACCCCTTACCACCACCCAACTGCTGCATCAACGAACCTAATTGCTTAAAAAAACTAAATTCTTCCTGACTTATCGGAAAAAAATGCGCTGCTCCCAAAAGAACAACCCTCGCCAATGCTTCTTTTTGCTCAGGCGTTGCAGCTGGAATCAATGTCTGTATATGCTCCAAACATGCATATAAATTTAATGGATCTCCTTCCCCTAACTTCAACATGGAAATCAATACATCAAGTCCTGGTTTTTGATCCAAAAGAGCATTACCGAGCTTCCAATAATCATGCGGTTCAAATGTATTCATCTGCTCGCGAAACGCTAATTGCGTTTCTTTAAATGCACCATTCCCAAATACACCCACCATCACCGCAAATACCGCATCTGGAATATTGGTCAACAAACCAAGACCCCCATTTTGCCGAAAATATTCAGCCAATGGATGATAACCGACAGGTAAAGAAAATGCCCCATGCTTCGAAATTTTTAACCCTTTCCACTCTTTCAATTGAACATCACTCGATAAGCCTTGATCCGATGCCAACAACAACATCCCCTTTGGACACAGTTGTGAAAAAAAATCTAATGTTCGAAATGCTCCAATAGGAAATGAAAAACTGGCTTCCGAATAACTTTCCAAAATTTTATTTAATCGTTCATCTTCATAAGGTTTTCTTTTTAAAGGTTCATACTGAACAACCAAATCTAAACTTTGAAGAAGATCGCTAGGCTGAGCATTTGCATCATCTGCATAGAGTGAAATCTTTCCTTCTTCTACAACTCCTTTTTTCACACGAAAAAGATCTTGGGGAATCGTATCAAAAAAGTAATTCGCAATAATCACCGGCGGATTGCTCAAACTATTAGGCTGAATTGTCGTATTAGAATGAATCAATTGAAACTCTTCTGTATCAGCATTATGATAAAAAGCAAAATCTAATTCCCCAGAACCTAGCCATTCTTGAAAAAAAGGATGTGCTGCCCACGCTTCCATATTTGCTGTGACAATATCTGTCATGACATAACGAAATTTAATATTTTCGAGGGAAGAATCGGATAAAAGTTGTTTAAGTTTTGACAAAAAGAGCCATGCAAAACGGCCGGTTCCCGCGCCTAAGTCAAAAAAATAGATAGGTTCATTGAGGTCAAGTGTCGTATACATATCGCGTAAATAGCCAAGAACAACTTGTGCATACTGTTTAGCAATTAACGGATGACTTGTAAGGTACGAAGGTACACCCTTTTGCCGCCAGGCATCAGGGCCAAATTCTTGGTAAAGTGTTTGTTGTAACGGCCAGAGGAGCGATTCGGATAGGCGCACATTTTTTTCAATACAAGCTTTCATACGGTATCGTTCCTACAAAAAATTTTAACACAAAGACGAACACAAGAAACAAAGTCACAAAGAAACTTGATCAGCAATTTTCTTTGTGACTTTGTTTCTTGTGTTCGTCTCTGTGTTAAAATTTATACGAACTAAAACCTTATTTTCCAATACAAAAAGTAGAAAAAATCGCCGTCAAAATATCTTCCGAGATATTCGTCCCTATAATAGATCCCAATGAACTCAATGCCTGACGAATCTCCAATGTCAAAAATTCGGGAGAAATCTCGGTTCGTAATCCTTCGACTAATCGCTGACAGGCTTCCACTGCATTTTGCAAAGCTTCCTTATGTCGAACATTCGTAATGACTAATTCATCCTTTGATGGAGGTCCTTTTTCCCATACAACAGAATCAACCGTTTTCTTGAGCTCGGTCAAACCTTCTCGGGTTTTTGCAGAGATCGAAACAACATGAGGCAAATGGATGGAAGGAAACTCGTCATGGGGTAAATCAGTTTTATTCCAAACAGCAATCGTTTTTCCAGGAGGCATTTCTGCAATTAAAATCCTCTCGAGGCATCCAAAAGTAAAAGAACTAAATCCGCTTGTGCAAACGCTTGCCTAGAACGTCGAATCCCCTCTTGTTCCACAATATCTTCTGCATGACGGATTCCGGCGGTATCCATCAATTTAAAATTTAAACCATTTAATCGGAGATGATCTTCGACAATATCTCGGGTCGTTCCGGGAATATGCGAAACAATGGCTCGTTCTTTATCTAATAATGTATTCATTAATGAAGATTTTCCCACATTGGGAAGTCCCACTAAGCAAAGCGTTAATCCTTCATGTAATATGCGGCCATCATGGAAGGAGGAAATTAATTCCTCCATTTTTTCGCGAATCGTGTCCAGATCTAAACAAATTTCATCCATGGTCGCAAATTCTAAACCTTCTTCCGGAAAATCCACCCAAGCTTCTAGGATTGCTGCCACATGGGTTAATTGCTTTTGAAAACTTAATATTCGCGTCGATAATCCTCCTTGCAACTGACTTTCAGCTGCATCCAAAGCATATTCATTCTTGGCTGCAATGAGCTCTTGGACGGCCTCTGCTTGGGCTAAATCAATTTTCCCATTCATAAAGGCTTTAAAGGTAAATTCCCCTGGCCTTGCTGCACGGGCCCCAGCAGCTAAAACAGTTTCCAAAACTCGGCGTGTGATTAAGGCGCCACCATGACAATTAATTTCTATCGTGTCTTCTCCGGTGTAGGATCGCGGCCCACGCATTAATACCAACAGAACGTCATCTACTTTGGAACCAGTCGCATTTTTTATCGAGCCATAATGCACGGTATGTGTAGGTAAAGCATCCAATGAACGTGAAAAGACTCGATTTCCGACCGCAAAAGCTTCTTTACCTGAAATGCGAATAATCGCTACGCCCCCTTCCCCTAACGGAGTCGTAATCGCAGCCACTGTTTCGCCAGGCTGATAAGGCTGATGAACAAAATCCATAAAATAATATTTTCTTTAATCAAAATGTAATGTATTAAATGTGTACTATGACATACCAATCCTATTCTATGCCAAACGCCTTTATTTGGCGAAGATTGCATTCTATTTCAGGCCTTTTTCTTGTTCTATTTTTAATGGAACACTTATTTGTTAATTCTCAAGCGGCACTTTTATTTGGCGATAATGGTCAGGGTTTTATTGATGCGGTTAAAGCCATTAATTCGCTGCCGTATCTTCCTGTGTTAGAAATTTTTTTAATCGGATTCCCTTTCGCGCTCCATATTTTCTTAGGGATTCGTTATTTGTTTACGGGAAAATTTAACTCGATGCGCAGCGATGGGAGCCAACCCGCCTTACCAGAATATTCTAGAAACCATGCTTATACGTGGCAAAGAATCACCTCTTGGATTTTGCTCGTCGGTGTCATAGGTCATGTCGTTCACATGCGTTTTACCCATTACCCGGCTTCTGCGATTTTAGGCAGTGAACACAGCTATTTTGTTAATGTAAGTAGTGATCCAGGACTTTACCCACTTTCAGAACGTTTGGGATTTACGTTATGGAATCCCGAAGAGGTTACACATCAGATCCAAGAATTTCAAAAACCTTTACCGGCTATTGAAACCCACAATGAAGGAGACGTTCTTCTTTATCAACAGCACGTCAAACAACGTGAAGGTTGGGTTAAAGCAGTTGAATCCTTACCTGTTTCAGAAGGAAACTTAATGGCTGTGAGTAAAGATTTTGGTACCGCTGAACTCCTCATGGTACGAGATACATTTAAAAGTCCGCTGATGATTGCTTTATATACTTTATTTGTTTTGACGAGTTGTTTTCATGCTTTTAACGGACTATGGACATTTATGATTTCTTGGGGTGTGACCTTGTCTGTGAGATCACAGCAACTCATGTTAAAATTCTCCACTGGATTAATGGTCCTGATCGCCTTCTTAGGCCTATCGGCAATTTGGGGCACTTATTGGATTAACCTTTACACGTAATACTATGCCATCTACAAAAAAACAGGTGATTGTTGTCGGGGGTGGCTTAGCAGGCCTTTCGGCTACTATGAAATTAGCAGAACAAGGCTGTCATGTTCAGTTAATCTCTGTGACAAAAGTGAAGCGTTCTCACTCGGTATGCGCCCAAGGAGGAATCAACGCTGCCATGAATTTAAAAGGAGAAGATGACTCTCCTCTTATACATGCCTATGACACCATCAAAGGGGGCGATTTCTTAGCTGACCAACCGCCTGTACTTGAAATGTGTCTTGCAGGACCGGCGATTATTCATATGATGGATCGTTTTGGTTGTCCCTTTAATCGGACAAGTGAAGGTGATCTCGATTTCCGACGCTTTGGCGGAACGCTCTATAATCGGACCGCTTTTTGCGGAGCCTCTACAGGCCAACAACTCCTTTATTCTTTAGATGAACAAGTGCGAAGGTACGAAGTCAAAGGACTAGTCGAAAAATTTGAAAATCACGAATTTATGCGACTTGTCCTAGATTCCGAAGGTCGCGCGCGTGGAATCGTGTTGATGGATTTATTTAATCTCAAATTAACTGTCTTAAAAAGTGATGCCGTTGTCATAGCCACGGGCGGATTAGGAGTCATTTTCCGTAAATCTACGAATTCTACTTTCTGTACGGGTGCTGCAAATGGAAGATTGTATCGACAAGGCATGTGGTATGCGAATGGCGAGTTTATACAGATTCATCCTACCGCAATTCCTGGGGAAGACAAAATGCGTTTGATGTCTGAATCGGCACGCGGCGAGGGCGGACGCATTTGGGTCTACGGAGATTCTTCAAAAGAAATTGTGGCACCCGACGGACGTACTATCCCCTGTGGAAAAACAGGTGAACCCTGGTATTTCTTAGAAGAATTATATCCTGCTTTTGGAAACTTAGTGCCGCGTGATATTGGATCACGCGAACTTCTGCGCGTTTGTGAAATGGGGCTCGGAATTAACGGAGAAATGCAAGTATATTTAGATGTCTCCCAATTATCTGCAGAAAAACAACACAAATTAGAATCTATTTTAGAAATCTACCAAAAATTTACCGGAGAAGACCCGCGTAAAGTCCCCATGAGAATTTTCCCCGGGGTGCATTATTCGATGGGAGGCGGTTGGGTCGATTGGCCAGCGGCTGACGATCCAGATCGTTGGGAACGTTTCCGCCAAATGACGAATATTCCAGGCTGTTTTAATGTAGGTGAATCTGATTTTCAATATCACGGAGCCAACCGTTTGGGAGCTAATTCCTTACTTTCGTGTATTTTCGGTGGACTGACAACTGCCGTAGAAATACCACGTTATTTAGATTCTTTATCTAGTTCATGTACAGATGCACCAGAATCGATTTATCAAGAAGCATTATCTGCTGAAGAAGCCTTCAAAAATGATTTGATGCAACGTAAAGGCGAAGAAAATGTTCATCTTTTACATGATGAACTTGCCGCATGGATGGTGGATAATGTAACCGTAAAGCGAAATAATACAGATCTGCAACGCACATTAGATAAAATTCAGCAATTAGAAGAACGTTATAAGCATATTTCATTAGACGATCGTACACGTTTTTCTAATCAGACGTATGTGTTTGCTAATCAGTTTAGAGCGATGTTGGATATTGCTAAAGTGATCACCAAAGGGGCACTGTTACGCGATGAATTCCGTGGAGCTCATTATAAACCTGAATTTCCAAAACGCGACGATAAACATTGGTTAAAAACAACCATTGCGACTTATGATCCGGAAAAACAAGACCCTGTAATAACATATAGACCTGTGGACATGCGCTACATACCCGATCCGATTGCACGGGATTATTCTCATGCAAAAAAAGTACAGCCCACTTTAGTGAATGTCCCGACAAATATCAAAGCTCCCATATAGGAGAAAAGATGACCGAAGGTAAAACATTTATTCTGAAAATTTACCGAGGATCTCCCGGTAATCAGTATTGGGAGGAATTCGAGCTTCATCGAAAACCTTATTTGAATGTGATTTCCGGATTGATGGATATCCAGAAAAATCCCATCAACCGTGAGGGAAATCGTGTGGAACCGGTTGTCTGGGATCAGGGGTGTTTAGAAGAAGTGTGTGGATCTTGTTCCATGCTGATCAATGGACGTCCGAGGCAATCATGTACAGCACTTGTAGATCCTATTATTAAAGAAACAGGCAGTACAACAATTACGTTAGCCCCTTTTTCAAAATTTCCGTTAGTACGCGATTTAATTGTCGATCGATCTTTGATGTTTGAGAACTTAAAAAAAGTGCATGCCTGGGTAGATACCGATAGTACGTTTAGTCGAGGCCCTGGTCCAAAAGTCAATCCCATAAAACAAGAAGTCATGTATGCTCTTTCGACATGTATGACATGCGGTTGTTGTGTGGAAGCCTGTCCTCAAGTGAATGAGCATTCGAAATTTGTGGGCCCACAGATTGTGGGGCAAGTCGATCTTTTTAATATGCATCCAACAGGAAGGCTCAATAAGGCAGAAAGATTGCATGTGATGATGGATGAAGGTGGGATTGCGGATTGTGGGAATGCCCAAAATTGTGTTAGGGTGTGTCCGAAAAACATTCCCTTGACGGATGCAATTGCCGAAGTGGGACGTGATACCAGTTTGCAGGCATTGAAGGATCTATTTAGTTTTCCGCAAAGAGATGTGGATGAGTAAAAAATAATCGGATCACGTGCCCGTCCCAACTCGTGAACGTGCCCGTGCCCGCATCCCATTACCCATAAGTCTGAGAGGTAATAAAGTTATGTCGTCCCTTCAGGACTCAATATTTTATTATCATTTACCCAGGCCTCCGCTGCGCTGCGACCTGGGCTGTATCATACCCCCCTTGCAGGGGTTAGGACAAGTTTTCTAGGTTTAAGAGATTTTTGTGCTGATGCTTGTCCTAATCCCTGAAAGGGAGATATGATACAGCCCAGGTCGCAGCGCAGCGGAGGCCTGGGTAAATGATCCAAAAATATTGAGTCCTGAAAGGACGACATAACTTTGTTACCTCTCGAACTTATGAGTAATAGGATGCGTACCCGTGCCCGATTTTTTACGACATTTAAGCATTAATTTGTAGAAGTTAACAAATAGAGCACGGGCACGTTCACGAGTTAGGGCATATTAAAAAAGGACAAAAGACCATGAACAAATACCGTACACTTTTTACCTTTCTCCTTATCATTAAAGGCCTTCTAGGCCTCGCCCTCATCCTTGTGGCAGGGATTGGACTTGGTCCCGACGAAGCGCAATACTGGACTTGGAGCCAACATCTTGACTTAGGCTACTATAGCAAACCCCCTGGCATTGCATGGCAAATCGCACTTGGAACACTATTTTGGGGAAACACAGAATTAGGCGTACGCTTTCTTTCTTTGATCCTGGGAACCATTATCCCATGCATCATTTATGCATTAGGCCTCAAATGTAAACTTACCGAACGCGCAGCGTTTTGGAGTGCCCTTACCTTTGCTTTTAGTCCTTTAGGTTTTTTAGCCTCTTTTTTTGCGATCACCGACGTCGGCATGTTATTATTTTGGGCAATTGCTTGTTTAGCTTTAGCAGCCCACGCCTCTTTGATACAAGTAGGTTTCTGGATCATGCTTGGAGCACTTTTTAAATGGCCTATTTATCTATTATGGATTCCCATTTTATTTTTTCCAAAAATCTCCAAAAAAGGATTAATTACTGGATTTCTCATTTCTTTACTTGGACTTATTCCCAGTCTTTACTGGAACATTGCCCATGATTGGGCAACATTCCAACATGTCTTTAATACAGTGCAAGGTGGCCATGGCCCGAAACATGGAAATATTTTAGAATTTATCGGATCACAAGCAGCCCTCATTTCTCCGATTTTCTTTCTTTTAATGTTAGTAGCTTTAATCCAACTTTTTCGAAAAAGACATCAAGCATCTTTAGAACTCAAATTTTGTGGATTTGTCACACTTTTATTTTTTTTCAGTTATTTATTAGCCTCAATTTTTATGAAAATCCAAGGAAACTGGGGTCTTTTTGCTTATCCCACCGGATTTATCGTCCTTGGATGGTATGCGTCAGAAGGCATCGCCTTAAAATGGTTAAAAGCCGGACTAGCTTTAGCGATCGTGCTCCTCTTTTGTGTATTTATGATTCCAACGATTCAATCTCAAGGATTATTTGGGAATATTCCGATCTCATATCGAATAAATCCCTTTAAGCACAATTTAGGTTGGACAGAACTTGAAAAAGTTCTTACAGAAGTTGGTTATCGGCCTGATCAACACATATTGATCGGAGACAAATACCAAACCACAAGCATCCTGAGTTTTTACTCGCCAGGGCAAAAGAGAGCCTATTTTTTAAATCTTCATGGAAACCGAAAAAATCAGTTTTCGTATTGGCCAAGCATCCCTTGGGGATCTTCAGGATATTACGTTGTCACAGAAAATGAGCCTCATTGGAAAAAAGACATGGATCGTTTAAACGAAATGGAAGCAGAACTAAAACCTTATTTTAAAGAGGTGCGTTTTGTCACTGCAGCCCCTTTATTTAAGAGTTATGGAAAAGCAGTGAAGGTAGCATTTATTTTCTTCTGCAGCGAATTTAATGGCAACGAACCCAAAGGTTCCGAGCTCTATTAAATTTTCAACATAAGATAAAAAGAGCAAATTGCAAAAATAAATAAAGGGATTTCGCGCTGGTGTCTTCCCTTCCTAAATCGTGAACGTGTCCCCCTCCTATTACCCATAAGCCCGAGAGGTGACAAAGTTATACCGTCCCTTCAGGACTCAATGTTTTATCATCATTTACCCAGGCCTCCGCTGCGCTGCAACCTGGGCTGTATCATGTCCCCCTTGCAGGGGTTAGAACAATATTCTTGAATTAAGAGATTTTTTACCTAAGGTTTCTCCTAATCCCTGAAGGGGAGATATGATACAGCCCAGGTTGCAGCGCAGCGGAGGCCTGGGTAAATGATGATAAAACATTGAGTCCTGAAAGGACGACATAACTTTGTCACCTCTCGGGCTTATGGGTAATAGGAGGAGGACACGTTCACGATATAGGAAGGGAAGGCATTAACATGAAATCCCTTTATTTATTTTTGTAACTTGCTCTAAAGTCTAGGATACATGTTTTTTTAAAAAATAAAATCAATAAGGATAAAGTATGGCATCGCTCCCTCCTATCTCAAACAATGCTTCCCTATCGATTACTATTAATTTTGATTTGGAATTTTCCCTTCTAGATAATAGAATTCGGTTCGAAATAGAACACGGAAATTTAAGCGGAATTAAAGAGATATTTAATACAAGCCATCCAAAGATAAAAAAACTCAAAAAATACGACCTTCTTTCATGGGCATGTCACAACAAGGCGCCTGAAATCGCTAACTTTTTGTATGAGGAAGGATTAAGAGCTTCATATAAGGAAATTTATGACTCTCTTGCAATCTCTTCTGATGAAGTTTGTATTGATTTATTTAAATATAAAACACACTTAGATGATTTTGAAATTAATTGGATTTTAGTTGAAGCCATCAGACAGGAAAGAACGGTTTTCGCCCAAGACTTAATTTCAAGTCAGAAACTAAATGGTTTCTATTTCGATAGGATTGTTCTGGTCAATCCCCCTCTTGATCTATTAGAGCAAATCATTAAAAACATTGAGCCCCACAACATAAGGAACGTTTATCAATGCATAAATTCCGAAGAGCTTTTTCTTTTCTTATTGAATCAAGGAGTTCCGTGGGACAGATACACATTAGAACATGCTTCAAAGAATGGTTATAACCAAGCCATCAAAGAATTACGTCAAAAGAATTGTCCTTTTAATGAAAATGAATTGGGAATTGCTGCAAAGCATAATCATGCTGAAACTGTTGCCTTATTAATTAAAGAAAAAGCACCTCATAATGTTCATACAATACCCGATGCTCTCGAATCTAAAAATCCCGAAATTGTGAAAGCGCTGATGTCATATGGTATTCCTTTGAAAGGTTGTTTAGAAAAAGCCTTTAATGTAGGGGATCTTGAAACAATCCGTTTTGTTCTTAATCTTGGATACAAACCCCACAAAAGTGAATTTGAGGAGTTTGGAAAAAATTTTTATTCTTTAGTTGAAGGAAAAACACTGGTCCGAAATCTCGCACAGATTCCTGAAATTGGTGAACATTGTATAAAATATTTTAAGTATTTTAAAGGGAAAGAACAAGCTGAACTTTTAGATCTTATCCCCAAATACACTTCCAAAAGTATCGATTACATTCTTGAAGAATTAAAGCTCAATAATAATACCTGGGGACTTGCTCGCATTAATGATTGCATATCTAAGGGAGCTACCTTAAAAAAAAGACACTTAACTAACGCCCTATGTAATTTTAACTTCGATTTAGCATTACAGTTAATAAAGCTGGGCTGCCCTTTAAGTGCGGAACACTTAGAAGCGCTATGTTTATATGTAACTAAAGAGTCTGAAAAGGAAGTACTCCCATTGTGTCAAATTTTTGTGAGACACGGAATAAAGCCTTCACTTACCTGCTTAGAAGCAGCTTCCGCAAGTTTATGTGAGAATTTGGTGAAGTTACTTGTTGATCATGGTGCGCCTATAAACAAATTTATAGCTTATGGGAACACATGTAGATTTCATAAAGACCAGTTAGAAATGTTAACGGTCTCTTTAGGATATGTTTTACAAATGGAATACCTTCCTTGGCATGAATTACTTCATTATGAAGTTCATGACCTTGTGAAAAATAACCTTTACAAATACATCCAATCTTGCCTTCCCTTTGAATTAAGAAATAAATTTTCTGTAGACGATGTAATACCCATTATTACTTATTATCACATACTAAATAGATGGAAAGAAACAACTTTTACTAAACTTTTTCCTCTAATACTAAAAAGCAAAGAAGATTATCAACTCTCTCTTAAAGAGGCATTTTTAGCTCATGTTCCTGGATGGGACCCACAGAACTCACATGGAAGTGGACGGATTGACTATTATCCCCATACTTATAAAAACGATTCCAGCCCACTTTATTATCACTCCACTTTTAGGTTTAATTTAGCTGTTTTTAAAGAAATTTTAGAATTTATTACTTCTAGTTGTAAAGGAAGTAATGAACTTATGAATACAGTTTATAGCTTTACCATTCTTTTCGGGAATGTTGAAGAAGTAAAACAATTTCTTGAAAAAAAATCTTTGGTACTCAATGAAGATTGCTCAATTGAAATACCTAAAATAGGAACTTGGGATACAAAGACTTGGAAGGAGTGGATTTTTGCTGTTCCTGAAGAAGAATCATATAGAAAAAAACTACTTCCTTGGGCCTCAAAACTAGAAACAGTCATTTTTGGAAGACTTCCACGCGCAAATACTTCAGATTCTATTGAAGAGCAGTGTACATTTTATCGTCAGGCCATTATTGAGCTCATATACTATGATCCTCTCTATCAACATGAACTTTCAGATTTATTGAGTGAACAAAAACTGAATAGTAGTGAATCGAATCAAAATTTAGATACATTTCTTTTGGAGAAGTGTCGTGACTTTTTACCTGTTGATTGGAGTCGTTATGTCCGCAGAGAAAAAATAAATGATAGTGGACATCTTCCGGATTTTTCTGAATTTTTAAAAGCATTAGTACAGAATAGAATGATTTCCCAATTTGATCTTAAAGAGATGAGTGAAATTTTAGCATACAAAGTAGCGCCGGAATCTGCTGAAAAGTACATGGATACCGCTTATTTTGTAGCTGCAAACGGTGAAAACAGATCGATTTTAAAAACAGCAGTAAAAATATTAACGATTCCAAAAGAACCGAATCTGTGTCCTGAAGTAGATTTTTGTTATGAAGATTATCATTTTTATAAATTAGCTTCTAATGATCCATTGATTCTAAAAATTATGACTATAGCAGACATAAATTTAATGCTTAAGGCATCAAGTTTTTTCTTTTATCGCAAATTTTCGTCTAACTTAGGATTTTATGCAGTAAAAAGGGACGATCAAGTCATGGCTCTAGCACAAGGATCGATAGGTCCTAATAATGACTTTCATCTTCACACGCAAATCTCTAAGGATAAAGTGAAGGAAAACATAATATTTAAAGTATTTCAAGAAGCCGCAAAAAAAATAATCGAACAAAACTCTTATATCAATCGTGTATTGGCATCTGTAAATAATTTTCCAAATTGTAAAACCGATGAATGCGATTCTTTTAAACAAAGAATATCAGGTAAATTATTAAATACTTATCACAGTCATGTTTTATCAAAAAGTGCGGTCTTTCCTCCAGCTTTAATACAGATTATGCAATCTGATCTGAGTATTCGGCAAGGTCAGAGAATAAAAAATAAAAAAGTTGATGAAAGTCTTTCGGTTAATCCAGTAAAACGTAATGCTTTTTTTCAAAGACATCCAAGGGCATATAATTTTTTAATGAAGGATATCTGTAACCCTTTAATAGAAGAAGGAGAGCCTAGAAAAAAAATACGAGACCGTAACGGAGAACTTTTCCTTACATCAGAAGCTATTATCAAATTATTTAGAAATAAATATAGTGAATCCCCTTTTGATTTAATTGAAGTCGATAGTTTCAATTCCGAACTTCTAATCCAACAATTAAAAACAATAAGCATCCATGAAAATAAGCCTCTTGCAATTCTTTTCAATAATGAAGGAAAAATTTTTACAGCATATATCCGAAAGGCGAATGATCATTATCAGTGCTATTTATTTCATCCCCAGAAAAAATTTCATGAATACCTGAAAGAGGTCCTGAGAAATCACTTTAATTGTATTGAATTTATTAGGATGAAGGGTCGGTTGTTGAATGATTTGTCGAACATGGGAACGATGGCCTATCAATCCTTAAAGTTTTACGCAAATTACGGGGTCGATATCTTTAATCAAAGAATTAAAGGAGTGCACCCCTATCTATTGAAGTTGACTCAGGATCATAAGCCTGAGTCTGAAGCGATGAAGGCTATCGTTAGTGAAAAAACTGGGTGGACATTGCAAGAGTATCTAACCTTCCACACAAAAGAGTATAACGGTAAGCCACACAATACAGCCGCACAGCGCAAGAAGTATAAATTAATTCACGAGTTAGAATTATTGTTGCAAGCAGAACTAGATTAATATACGAAGCATAGTATATGTACCCTAGACTTTAGTCTGGGCTCGTTTACGCGGGTTTTAACCCGCCAAGGTAGTCTACCACGACATTCAAAGCCATTTATTTTATACCACGAGACTTAAAGATAAAATAAATAGCTTTGAATGTCGTGGTAGACTATCTTGGCGGGTTAAACCCGCGTAAACGAGCCCAGACTAAAGTCTAGGGTACATATTTCTTAAAAAATAAAATTATAAAGGATAAAATATGGCATCGCTCTCTCCTATCTCAACTATTGATTCCCTATCGATCACTACTAACGTAGATTTGGAATATTCTTCTCTAGTAGAGAGAATTTCGAAAGAAATCAAAGACGGAAATTTAAGCGGAATTTTAGAAATATTTAATACAAGCCATCCAGAAATAGAAATACTCCAACAGTACGAATTTCAGTACGAATTTCTTTCATATGCATATAGGTACAATGCACCTGAAATCGCTGACTTTTTGTATGAGAAAGGATTAAGAGCTTCATGGAAAGAAATTTTTGAATCTTGTAGAGACTCTCGCAGCGAAGTATGTATTAATTTATTTAAATACAAAGACCACTTACACCTTGGTGAAATTCATCACATATTAATTGAAGCAATCAGATATAAAAAGACGGTTCTCGCCCAAGAAATAATTTCAAGTCAGCCACTATGTCCTTCCTATTTCTCTGCAATTATTAAATTCCCTCCTCCTTTGGATCTATTAGAGCAAATCATTAAAAAAATTGGCCCCCAAAACATAAGCATCGATTTTTTCGTAGATTCCGAAGAACTTTTTCTTTTCTTATTGAAACAAGGAATTTCGTGGGACAGATACACATTAGAACGTGCTGCAAAGAAAGGTTATAATCAAGCCATTAAAGAATTACGTCAAAATAATTGCCCTTTTTATGGAAATGAATTGGGAATTGCTGCAAAGCATAATCATGCTGAAACCGTAGCCTTATTAATTAAAGAAAAAGCTCCTCATAATCTTCATACAATACCCGATGCTCTCGAATCTAAAAATCCCGAAATTATGAAAGCGCTCATGACTTATGGTGCTCCTATGACAGGTTGTTTAAAAAAATATTTGACTGTGGTGGACCTAGACACAATCCTTTTTGTTCTTAATCTTGGCTACAAACCTCATAGAAGTGAATTTGTGGAGTTTGGAAACTGTTATTCATTATTAATGAAGGATAGAACATTAATCCAGCTTGCAAAGATTCCTGAATTTGGTGAGCATTGCATAAAATTTTTTAAATATTTTGATCGGACGCAACAAACTAAATTTTTAGATATAATACCTAAGTACACTTCCATAAGTATCGATTATATTATTGCAGAATTAAAGTCTAATTATAATGCTGAAAAACTTGCTGACCTCGATTATTGCATCTCTAAGGGAGCTACCTTAAAAAAGAGACACTTAACAAGCGCCCTGACCAATCTGACTAGTATTAACTTTGATTTAGCATTACATTTAATAAATCTTGGCTGTCCTTTAAGTGTGGAACACTTAGAAAAGCTCTGTGTATTTAATTTATTTGTAACAAAAGGGTCCGAAGAGAAAGTTTTCCAAATGTGTCAACTTTTTGTGAGACTCGGAATAAAGCCTTCACTTCTATGCTTAGAAACAGCTTTCCAAAGTTCATGTAAGAATTTGGTGGAGTTACTTGTTGATTATGATGCCCCTTTAAAAGAATTTTTAGTTAATAAGATAAAATCTAATAAAGGTGTGTTAGATGACCTTGTGATAAATCACTTACACAAATACATCCAATCCTGTCTTCCATTTGAATTGAGAAATGAATTTACTGTAGACAATGTAAAATCTCTTATTCATTTTCACGATAAGGGGTATAAATGGATAGAAACAAATTTTACTAAACTTTTTACTCTAATAATAAAAAGCAAAGAAGATTATCAACTCACTTTTGAACAGGCTTTTTTAGTTCATATTTTTCCTAACGACTCACTAAAATGGAGATACTATTTTTGTAATCCACATCTAAACCTTCCCAACTCTTATCAATCTCCTTTTATGTTTAATGAAGATGTTTTTTTCGAAATTTTAGAATTTGCCTCTACTTGTAAAGGAGGTATTGAACTTATCAATACAGTTTATAGCTTTACCATTCTTTTCGGGAATGTTGAAGAAGTAAAACAATTTATTCAAAAAAAATCTTCGACACTCGATGAAAATTGCGTATTTAAAATACCTAAAAAAGGGACTTGGGATACAAAGATTTGGAAGGAGTGGATTTTTGCTGTTCCAGAAGAAGAATCCCATAGAAAAAAACTACTTCCTTGGGCCCCAAAACTGGAAACAGTCATTTTTGGAAGACTTCCACGCGCAAACACTTCAGATTCTATTGAAGAGCAGTGTACATTTTATCGACAGGCCATTATTGAGCTCATAAACTGTGATCCTCGCTATCAACAAGGACTTTCTGATTTATGGAAAGAACAAGCACTGACTAGTAATGAATCGAATCAAAAGTTAGATACATTTCTTTTAAATAGATGTCGTGACTTTTTTCCTGTTGATTGGAATCGTTATGTCCGCAGAGAAAAAATAAATAACAATGAAAATCTTCCACATTTATCTGGATTTTTAAAAGCATTGGTGCGGAATAGAACGATTTCTCTATTTGATTTTAATGAGATGAGTGAACTTTTAGCATACAAGTTAGCGCCGGAATCTGCTGAAAAGTACATGGATATCGCTTATTCTGTAGCTAAAAATGAGGATCATAGATCGATTTTAAAAACAGCAGTAAAAATATTAACAGTTCCAAAAGGATCGAATCTGCTTCCTGAAGTAGATTTTTGTTATGAAGATTATCATTTTTATAAATTAGCTACTGATGATCCATTGATTCTAAAAATGGCTAACATACATCTACTGTCTAAGGCATCAAGTTGTTATATTTATCACAAATTTTCGTCTAAATTAGGATTTTATGCTTTAAAAAGAAACAATGAAGTAGTGGCTGTAGCACAAGGAGCGATAGGGCCTAACAATGACTTTCATTTTGAATCACAAATTAAGGATAAAGTGAATGAAAACATAATATTTAAAGTATTTCAAAAAGAGGCGAAAAGAATAATTGAACAAAACACTTTTATCAATCGTGTATTGGCATCTGTAGATGATTTTCCAAATTGTGAAACCGATGAACGTGATTTTTTTAAACAAAGAATGTTCGGTAAGTTATTAGATACTCATCACTGTCATGTTTTATCTAAAAGTTCAGCCTTTCCTCCAGCTCTTATACAAATTAAGCAATCTGATCTGACTATCCGGCAAGGTATCCGGAGAGGCGGCGTAATACTTAAATGCAACGAAATGGTTGAAAGTCTTTCGGTTAACCCTATAAAACGTAATGTTTTTCTTCAAGAACATCCAAGGGCAAATGAGCTTTTAATGAAGCATATCCGTAATCCCCTTATAGAAGAAGGAGAAGCGCATACAGGAGAGCGTAAAGGAGAACTTTTCCTTACATCAGAAGCTATTATCAAATTATTTAGAAATAAATATAGTGAATCCCCCTTTGATTTAATTGAATCCAATGGTTTCTTTTACGAACTTCTAATCCAACGATTAAAAGCAATAAGCATCCATGAAAATAAGCCTCTTGCAATTCTTTTCGATAATGAAGGAGAAATCTTTACAGCATACATCCGAAAGGCGAATGATCATTATCAGTGCTATTTATTTCACCCCCAGAAAAAATTTCCTGAACACCTGAAAGAGGTTCTGAGAAATCACTTTAATAATATTGAATTTATTAGGATGAAAGGTCGGTTGTTGAATGATTTCTCGAACATGGGAACGATGGCCTATCAATCCTTAAAGTTTTACGCAAAATACGGGGTCGATATCTTTAATCAAAGAATTAAAGGAGTGCATCCCTATTTATTGAAGTTGACTCAGGATCATAAGCCTGAGCCTGAAGCGATGAAAGCTGTCTTTAGTCGAAAAACTTGGACATTGCAAAATTATCTAACCAACCACACAAAAGAGTATAACGGTAAGTTTCATAATACAGCCGCGCAGATCAAGAAGTATAAGTTAATTAGCAAGTTAGAGTTATTGTTGCAAGCAGAACTAGATTAATATGCGAAGCATAGCATATGTACCCCAGACTAAAGTCTAGGGTACATATTTTTCAAACCTTAGGCTTAAAAGGCGAAAAACTTAATCGATGAATGGGGCACGCGCCATGAACCTCTATAGCAGCTAAATGTTCAGGTGTTGCATACCCTTTATGTTTAGCAAACCCATATTCAGCCCATTGTTCATGATATTCTAACATCATTTTGTCACGATGTACTTTCGCAATTATAGATGATGTTGCAATCGACAAAGATAAAGCATCTCCGCCAATCACCTGACGACACGGGACAGAATCATGAGGTAGTTTCATGCCATCAACTAAAAACAACGTTGGAGAAACAGTTAACCCTGACATAGCCGTTAGCATTGCTTGAATCGTTGCTTGATAAATATTGATGCGATCAATTTCTTGGGAAGAAATAATTCCTACACTGTAGTGAATCCCAGGATAAGAAATGATTTTTTCATAAAGCGAAAAACGTAATTCGGATGTTAGTTTTTTACTATCATCAATCCCATCAATTTTAAAACCATTGGGAAGAATACAAGCCGCAGCAACAACAGGTCCTGCTAAAGGACCTCTACCCGCTTCATCCACACCTGCAATTATTTCAAAGCCCTCTTTAAGAACTTTTTTATCAAATTTAGCGAGCAATTTCGTTTGAGACATAAATAGTTATTTAGTTGTTGTTGTAGTTGTAGTATTCAGAATCATTAATCTAATACGATGTGGTTGCAAGTTTATGTATAATAAGCGTTATTGTAAAGTGCAAATAACATGTGATAATATATGTATTCTAGACTTTAGAGCAAGTTGTAAAAATAAATAAAGGGATCCCGCTAGGGTTTGGAGTGCGAAAGTCCTACGGTAGTGAAAATCATTTTGCTACGACTACGGCAGTAGTCGAAGGTGCAAGCCCCATGTGTAGCGAACGGCAGTGAGCGGAGCGTGGGGTAAGGAATAAAAAACACAGTCGCTACGGCAGTAGCGAAACCATAACAGACTAATCGACTATTATTTCGAATAAACGTTTTTATCTTTAAATAAATCTTTGTTTTATGTGTTATTGTTTCGCTACTGCCGTAGCGACTGTGTTCTTTATTCCTTACCCCACGCTCCGCTCACTGCCGTTCGCTACACATGGGGCTTGCACCTTCGACTACTGCCGTAGTCGTAACAAAATGATTTTCATTACCGTAGGACTTTTGCACTCAAAACCCTAGCGAGATCCCTTTATTTATTTTTGCAACTCCCTCAAAAAAATCTAGGACAAAAAAAGGCCTCTTACATCACTTTGTGATGCAAGAGGCCTGTCTAAAGTCTAAGATATTTTAATCTTTATATATTACATATAATATATTATGAATTAGCTGCTTCTGCTGTTTCTGACGCTTGCGCTTCAGGTACAAAACTGCTTTCTTCTTGATTCTTTGCTGCTATGCTACGTGGTCCGCCAATGCGTCCTTTCACTTTTGCAGCTTTACCAGATGCTCCACGCAAATGATACAATTTACCGCGACGCACATGTCCGTGCTTCATAATTTCAATCTTTGCGATACGTGGGCTATTCAATAAAAATACGCGTTCCATCCCTTCACCATACGCAATACGATGAATGTTAATGGTCTCGGATAATCCTGTCCCTTTACGTGCAATCAATGTTCCTGTGAATACCTGAACGCGTTCCTTTTCACCTTCAATAATGCGCACGTGAATGCTCAACGTATCACCAATACGAAACTCAGGAATGTTCTTTTTTAGCTGTTCACTTTCCAGCTTCTGAATAACTACAGCTTTACTCATGGTTGTAAATCCTTTTTAATTTTTTCAATCAATTCGGGGCGGACCCGCTTAGTCTTCTCCCAAGCAGCTTGTCGACGCCATTCCGAGATTTTTTTATGATCTCCACTCACTAACACTTCCGGTACTTTCTTTTCTTCAAAGATCTCCGGTCTGGTATAATGAGGACAATCTAATAATCCTTCTTCCTCAAACGAATCTTGTGAGGCCGCTTCTTCATGCCCAATGACTCCAGGTACGAAACGCGCGACTGCATCCACCAAAATAATGGCTGCTGCACAACCGTTCGTCAAAACGTAATCCCCGATGCTAATTTCTTCGTCCACTAACATCTCAAGGACTCGCTCATCTACCCCTTCATAGTGTCCACACAATAACACTATATGCGATGACGCTGCTAATTCCCGGCATTTAGCAGCTGTCAAAGGCTTTCCCTGCGGTGATAAATAAATCACCTTCGCTTCCGGAGTTTTTACACTACGGATCGCTTGGGCCACAGGTCCCGGCATAAGAACCATTCCTGGTCCTCCTCCATAAGGACGATCATCCACCCGATTATGCTTATTTTCAGCAAAATCACGAATATCTAGCAGCCGTATATCCAATAACCCTTTTTCTTTGGCCCTCTTGATGATGCTCTCATCAAATGGTCCTTTAAAGTACCCGGGAAAAAGGGAAAGAATATCCCAGCGCATGCAATCCTTGCTTATGCTTTACTACGTGCTTTACGCTTCGCAGCTTTTTTAGCACGGTGAGCAACCATCTTTTGAGTATTCTGACGAATCACTTGTGGTGCTACTTTCACAATCAGAGATGCTGCGTTCTCGGAAACTTGTGCACCATTGTCTAGCCAGTACTGAATGCGGTCTTGCTTAACTTGCAGACATTTATCCAACTCTGCTTCAAAAGGATTGTACCATCCTAACATCTCTACGTATTTTCCATCACGTGGCGATCTGCTGTCCGCAACCACCAAGCGATAAAAAGGACGATTGTTACGGCCTTGCTTCCGTAGTCTGATCTTTAACGCCATAAGGCATTTCCTCCCATCATCTTTTGCAAATTTTTCATGTTCGGCATGTTTTTAAAAAACTGTTTAGCTTGTTTAAATGATTTCGCAAGCCGATTTATATCATCTATTTTTGTTCCACTACCCTTGGCTATACGCTTTCGGCGGGGAACAGATAACTCTACTTTTTCAGAGCGCTCGTCCGGTGTCATCGAAAGAATGATTGCTTCTACTTTGTAAAGCTCCCCTTCTTTCAGATCCATATCCTTGAACTGTCCCATTCCTGGTAACATGCTCATGATACTTTTTAACGATCCCATCTTTCTGACCATCTGCATCTGAGACAAATAATCTGTATAAGTAAAGGACGCTGTCCGAATCTTTTGTTCTAAGGACTTCGCTTCATCTTCGTTCATGTGCTCTTGGGCTTTCTTAACCAAGTTGATGGTGTCTCCCATCCCCAAGATTCTGTCTGCCATCGAAGTGGGATTAAACAGCTGCAAATCATCCAGCTTTTCCCCTACCCCTTCGAACTTCAAGGGCTTTCCTGTCACTTCACGAATCGAAATGGCGGCTCCCGCACGCGCATTTCCGTCCAACATCGTTAGAATCGTTCCTGTAATGGCAATCCGCGTATTAAACGCTGCTGCTATGGAAACGGCTTCCTGCCCTGTCGTCGCATTAGCAACAAATAATACTTCTGTTGGTTGCACGATTTGACGCATTTGCTCTAATTGAAGCATTAAATCATTATCTAAATGCAAACGTCCGGCTGTGTCTACAATCAACACATCGCAATTCTGCTGTCTTGCTTCTGCAATAGCCTTTTGAGCTACTACTAAGGGATTATTTTCCCCTTCGATCGCAAAAACAGGAACCCCGGCTTGCTCCCCTAACGTTTTTAGCTGTAATACAGCTGCGGGCCTTTGCAAGTCACAAGCGGCGATTAAAATTTTCTTCGCCAAATTCTTCTTTTTCAAGTACCGCGCTAACTTGGCACAATGCGTTGTCTTTCCAGACCCTTGTAACCCGCACATCATAATGACGGATGGCTTCTGAGTCAGGTCAAGAGTCGCTTCTCCATCACCCATAAGGGCTACGAGTTCATCATGCACAACTTTGATAAACTGCTGTCCAGGCGTTACAGACTTCAGGACATCATCTCCTAAAGCTTTTTCCTTTATCCGCATTATCAGCGTTTTGGAAACACCGTAATTAACATCCGCTTCCAACAAGGCAAGACGAACGTCACTCACCGCTTCGGAGATATTATCTTCCGTTAACGTCTTTTTCCCACCTAATTTGGAGAAAAGACCATGCATTTTTTCGCTTAGCGCGCCAAACATAGCGACCTAATTATTGGTGTAATTGAGCTATGATACTCGAAAATTCAGGACAATTCAAGGAAAAAAAAGCGATCGTGTCCTGCCCAGTCTTTTTCAACACGTTTTGTTTTCCAAATGGGCTCGTTAAACAGCTCAAGAACTGAACTTCCTTGACCTGTCCCCAACTCAAACCAGACTTTTCCTCCGGGCCTTAACACTTTCGGTAACTCTTCTGCCAGGCGTTTATAAAATTCTATCCCTGTCGGGCCACTCACTAAGGCCTTTTTAGGTTCATATTTTCCCACACTTGGATCTAAATTCAAAAATTCTTTATTGGTAATGTAAGGCGGATTACAGACTAAATAATCGCACAATTGTCCTTTCATCGGCTGCGTTAAATCCCCTTGAATCCATTGAATAGCGACAGCATTTTCTAAACTATTTTTTTTAGAAACATCCAAAGCTTCTGAACAAATATCAATTCCGTACACTTCTAATTCAGGCAATTTTTTTTTAATGGATATCGCTAAACATCCTGATCCGGTACATAAATCCCAAAGAACTTTATCTTGATAAGTCTCTTTCTTGATTTCTTGGACAATTTTATCTGCTAAAATTTCCGTTTCTTGACGAGGAATTAAGACCTGGGGGTTTACCTGTATTACACAATCTAAAAATTTAACGCTTCCATGGATGTAGGCTACTGGCTCACCATTCCCCCGTCGCACAATTCGATCACGCAGTTGTTGTAATTCTTCCGGATTCAATGGACGTTCAAATTGCATGTAAAGATCCATACGCGTGATTCCTAAACCATCTGCAAGAATCTCTTCTGCTTGACGACGTGCAGGTTGAATGCCTTTTTTTTCTAGGTAATCTGCTGAGAGTTGAATGACTTCAAGAATAGTTTTCATAGCTTACGTAGATGCTAATTGCTGCTGATGAAAATAGGCAACCAACGGAGTACACACATCTTCTAATTGACCATCCATAATCAAGTGTAAATTATATTTAGTTAGATTGATGCGATGGTCGGTTAAACGGTTCTGTGGAAAATTATAGGTACGAATACGTTCTGAACGATCTCCGCTCCCCACTTGTAAGGCACGTGTGCTTGCAATGGCTTGTTGTTTTTTCTCGCGTTCGGTATCAGCGATTTTTGCTTTCAACAATCGCATTGCTCTTTCTTTATTTTTATGCTGACTGCGTTCTTCTTGGCAATAAACGACAATTCCGGTGGGTAAGTGAGTCAATCGCACAGCACTATCGGTTGTATTTACATGCTGACCACCGGCTCCGGAGGATCTGTACGTGTCTACTCGAAGTTCTTTTTCATCAATAACCACTTCTGTATCTTCATCCGGCTCTAACAAAACGGCCACCGTAATAGCGGATGTATGCACACGCCCCTGAGCTTCCGTATCCGGAACGCGTTGAACACGATGCGTGCCCCCTTCATGCTTTAAAAAACGGTAAGCATTTTGACCAGAAAGAACCATGACATATTCTTTATATCCGCCAATTTCCGATTCAGTACAGGATAAGAGTTCATACTTCCATCCCATACGGTCTGCATACATTTTATACATACGGACGCAATCGCCTACAAATAAAGCAGCTTCATCACCACCTGTACCGGCACGTAATTCCATAATGCAATTGCGACTGTCGTTAGGATCGGGAGGAACGAGTAGGTTTTCTAAGGTAGATTCAAGATGCGGAAGCTTTTCCGAGAGGGAAGCAATATCTTCCTGCAACACTTGAGCAAAATCCGGATCTTTTTCGTCATGTAGCAGGGCTCTATTCTCTTCTAAATGCTTTTTAGACAGATTAATCTCTTCCCAAGCATGTTTGACATCACTTAGGTAGGAATGTTCTTGGGATAATTGACGGTATTTTTTTTGATCTTCAAAAACACCTGGATCGCCTAAAGCCGCTTCGACTTCAGCTAACCGTTGCAGCATTTTTTCAATTTTTTGTTCCATCTTGATCAAAAAAAAACGAAGGGTGAATAAAAACAAAGCTGCAAATCTATAAGATGCAGCTTTGTGAAACTTATTTCTTTTTAGGCTGAACTTTTTTGGTTGCAGCTGATTGCTCTTCTCGTTTTTGACGAGCATTCGCGTAACGGCTTGCAAACTTACCAATTCTACCTTCCGCATCTAACATTTTATTACTTCCTGTGAAGTAAGGATGTGAATAAGAAGAAGTAGATAGGTTACACAAAGGGTATTCTTTCCCTTCGTAAGTTCCTGTTGCTTCTGTTTTCACTGAAGAACCACAGACGAACTGAATGCCAGTGGAAGAATCAACAAACAATACGTCCCGGTAATTAGGATGAATATCTTTTTTCATGAAAGTCTCCGAAATCTTAGTATAGTAAAGAGAGGATTTTAGCTAAGTGAGTGATTAAAGACAATGAAAAAGTCTTTGGCACGGGTTTTGCTTCTTCTATAGCCAAAGACGGAGGTTTTTATGACCACTCCAAATCGTGAATTTACAGAACTTGAGCAATTTCGCCATACGGCTGAAGAATCCGGAATTGATATCCACCATCAGCCGTATCATCGGAAGAAAAAGCAAGTATTGACCTATAGGGCTATTTTCTTGGGTCTAGGCATATTATTCCTTATTTTGACCCTCATCGTCATTTTTATGACTCATCAGTTACCTTGGCTAGAACATGTTTGGACGTTGTCATTTACGACCACGAAGAGCTTTGTTGCCTTTGTAGGGATTATTTTAACTTTATTTTCTCTTTGGTTAGCCTATTCATTAAGGACAGAGAAAGAGGCCGCAATTCATATTTTTCATAAGGCTTCGCATAAATTGACACAAATTTATGCTCAAAAACATCTGAAAGCCGATTTAACACGTTTTTCGTGGTTTGGGAGCAGTTACACAAGATTTAATGCTTTGAAGCAAGAGTATCGTATGGCACAGCGTGAATTAGAAGAGCAAAAGGATCAGACATTATTTTTGTTGGGGCATATAAATAATAATGATGCGATTTCGCTAGAACAGAAAGAACAGTTATTTAATCAGGCTTTGTTGGAGTTGAAGGATAAGCTTCAAGGGGTATTAAGGAAGTTTAAGAATGGTTCGTAAAAAAGGGACCTAAGGGACCTAAG
>Ga0207042_1037_pt1 | contig 31412 bp, 29 predicted proteins | sample Alteio_BWMinCont_70_FD_153310 | JGI IMG/M metagenome (GOLD analysis project Ga0207042, IMG submission 153310) | Enriched cells from forest soil in Barre Woods Harvard Forest LTER site, Petersham, Massachusetts, United States -... | ecosystem: Environmental > Terrestrial > Soil > Temperate forest >... | reverse complement strand
AAAGCCACCCTGTGCGGCGCTAAAAGGATTTTGGTTAAACGGCACCGCAAGCCGCAGCTGGTCTGCGAGTTGCTGCCTCTCTTGGCCACCGATGAGCCTGATTTCTTCAGGTTGAACCAAGCGTGCAATATCGGGAGGGGTTGAGCTTTTTCGAAGCTCTTCCGCTTTTGGCGTTACGCCCAACTCTTCAGTGCTGCGAACATCTACCAGTCCTGTTTTACCTTCGATTCTTGGCATTTTTCACCCAGCGCTCAGCTTCGCTTCTTCAACTCGTAAACGAAATTTAGCACTTCTGCCACCGCCTCGTAAAGCTCTTCTGGAATTTCTTCGTCGATGTCCAGCTTATGCAACGCCTGTGCAAGCGGAACATTGCGCAAAATCGGCACACGACTTTGACGGGCAATTTCTTTAATTTTATCGGCGTTTAACCTTAGCCCTTTGGCAACCACAATCGGTGCGGTCGATTTTTTGGCATCATATTGGATCGCCACAGCGATATGTGCAGGATTGGTGACAACAGCATCCGACTTGGCCACCCGCGCTTGGCCGCCCTCCATCACAAGCTCTTGCGCAAGCCGCTTACGCTCGCCCTTCATTTCTGGATCGCCTTCAGATTCTTTGTACTCTTGCTTCACCTCGTGCATGCTCATCTTCATGCTCTTATTAAAAGAGTAGCGTTGCCAAAAATAGTCAGCGAGGGCGATCGCCAAAAATAGTAGCGCCACCCGAATACAAATATCTTTGAGAATATGCGAAGCGATCGTGGCGGTGGCGAGCAAGTCCATGCGCTGCGTCATGATCACATCGCGCAAACGATCCTTGATAGCCATGTAGACAATCCAAGTCACCATGGTGAATTTCGCGACTTGCTTTAACAGCTCCACCAATCTCTTCGCACTAAACAATTGTTTGAAACCGGAAATCGGATTAATTTTCTTTAAGTCAGGTTTGAGCTGCTTGCTGGTCAACAAAAACCCGATTTGAAAATAGTTGCCAGCCAATGCCAACACGAAAGCAGCACTGAGGGCGGGCAACGTGACAACGAAAGAAACGCGAAACCCTTCGGAAATGACATCTGCCATCGCCACGGTTAGATCTTTCTGAGAAGCAGCTTGAATACACGCGATAATGAAATTGCTGAAGCTAGAGGTAAGCGACTCGATTCCACCGCCAATGGCGGCCACAGCGCCGATAAATACCAAAGCCGAAACAAAGTCTTGGCTTTTTGATACCTGACCTTCTTCGCGCGCTTTTCTTAATTTTTCCGGAGTCGCTTCTTCTGTCTTTTCCCCCGGATCCACCGTCTTCTGCCACGCTTTCCCACCTGCTTCGTCGGAGATGGTTATACCATGTTCCCCGAGGTGCATCTTATCAATTCTCTCTCCTCGAGAAAACAAGCTGAGACGCTTATCTTTGTTTTGCTCCGAGGTGACCAAAGTCAGCAGACCATTCTTACCGCAGCCATAGCGACGGACTTTACCAGTCGCAAACATCGGGCCGCTTACAATGCGCAGGAAATCTGATTCTTCTTGTTGTGGTTGTTTGTTGTGGCCCAAAAATAAGTAGCTGTATTTTAAAGTTTGCTTACGAAAGCCAACCTCGCGATCAATTTTGCTCAGCATTGCTGGCTGACTCCATGCAAATTCCGCATGACACCAGCTCTCTTCTGTCTGAAGCAATGGGCATTTTGCTGCTCCAGTGCAAGGGGCATAGATAGAAAAATTTCCATCTTCTTCTATCATATCTCGAAGTGCCATGAGCGCACGCGTACTGACACGCGTGGCGGGCTCCACAATCAAGATTCGGCCGTTTTCGGAAAGACATTGCTTGGCAGCTAAAATAACCTGCAGCCGCTTATCCAGCGCGCGCCGTGCATCACCGAGCTCATTAAGCACATGCGCAATTATAATGAGATCTGCAGGCTCCGACGGCTTCCACATCGATGGTGGGCCCAACAGACTTGCAGTACGAATCGCCACACGAGAGGCGACTGATGCTGAAAGCTGTTCGAGGAGATCAAGGCCGAGGCGCATTGGACCTACTTTCAAATCTACTGCTGTGGCTTTTTTAATTTCGCCAAAGGTCAGATAGCTTCCTAGAACGCCGACCAAAGGCCCTGCACCGAGATCAAGCACGTGAAGACCTTCTTGGGGGATCGCAAAACCATGTCCTTCTTCCCACATACGCTGCAAAACGGACGCGATTTTAATCGCATAGGTGGGTGCATAGTAACCGATGTAGGCTCGCCTTAGAGCTGGGTCACGAAAATACTCGCCAATAGATTCTGAGCGCGCTTGCGTAAAGGCGTAAGACAACCTTGCTACATCGGGCGCCAAAGCGGATCGATGTATTCGCTTGACCAATTTCTCTGCGCTTAAGCAGAGCGCTTCTGCTCGCTTATTCAGTTCTTGATGCATGTCAGGCAGTTCTAGCGATAAAACGCGTAGTTAGCAATGGGCATTACTCCCTGAAAACACGCGTAATTTTATATAAAATACACGCCTGATCTTTACTCGCAACCTTGCCCAGCCGATAATGGGAGTTAGGTTGTATTAAGGAGATGACGGCAGCTCTTTTGCGAGGGAGTTTCTATGTTCATTCGTACCTTGGCTACTTTTCACCTCACCACAGTGGTCCCGCCTGCCTGGATCATTGAGGAAGAGGAACGCAGAAGGAAAGAGCGGCGCAAAAGAGAAAATGCCGATAAACATCCCCCTATGCGCTTACCCGTGCGGGAAGATCACCCCGGCCATGAGCCCAAAGCAGATACGGACGCTGACAAAGAAAGAGAGAGAGTCATTATTATCGACATCTGAATTTACGCGATTCTCGCTTGAGAAGCATAGCGATAACGTGTAAGTGTGGGGCCGTGTTCTTGCGCTCGAGGTCCCAGTGTACTCAACTTCTGATTTTCGCCGCGGTCTGCGCGTTCTTTTCCAAAATGAGCCTTATGAAATTACTGAATTTCAGCATCATAAGCCCGGTAAAGGAGCTGCCATTGTACGCACGCGGATGCGTAATCTGATCTCCGGACTTACCATCGACCCCACTTTTCGCTCCGGCGACAAAGTTGAAGTGCCCGACATCGCTGAACACGAAGTGCAATTTCTGTACGCATCCGATGGTGTTTATCACTTCATGGAGCCATCGAGCTATGATCAGTTTGAGGTTCCATCCGCAGTCCTCGGTTCTGCCACCAATTTTCTAATTGAGAACATGACGGCATCATTGTTGTTTTTCAAAGGCAGACCTGTTTCGATCGACCTACCCAACAACGTGGTTTTAGAAGTAACGCGATGCGATCCAGCTGTGCGCGGCGACACGGTGGGCGGTGCTACCAAAACAGCTACGCTCAGCACAGGGTACAACTGCCAAGTGCCCATGTTTGTGAATGAGGGAGATAAGCTGAAAATCGATACACGTACCGGACAATATTTAGAGCGAGGCTAGTGGTGCCGCGCATGCTTGCTGATGGGCATCACACGGATAACACTGCCAGATTCAACAAACTTGCAACCCACCACGTCAACCACTGCCTGCAAAGCGTCTTTCCAGGGGACGTGGTTGAGCTTAACGGTCACTTTGCCAGTCACCTTTTCCGAAGCGACAATATTCATGCCGCTCGCTTCGCCAATCAAGCGCAGCACGGCTTGAATATCAGCGTTTTGTAAATCGAGCGAAATCAGATCTGGCTGCTTCACCGGAGCCGGCGCAGCCGGGGCGGGAGCGGGAGGCGGAACCGGCGTCGGCGCTTTTTGTTTCACCAGCGGGCTACGCTTCATCGGCACCGGTGCTGGAGCCTGCACATGTGCGGAAACCTGAAACGATATTTGCAAACCATGTTTGCCTGTGTGAATAGTCGGCGTTCCACTCACGCCTTGTGCTAGGTCAATCACCACCCGCGTCTTGTCTTCGTATACACCGACGCGAATTGTTCCCAATGCTGAGGAATGCGGTTCCTTCAAATCGTGTTTGGCCACGCTCACACCATGCAAATCGACGACAAATCGAGCAGGATTAGCAAGCTCTTGCGTTTCGTAGTTCGACACCGTTCCAGACGTCACCAATACAAGATCCTGCGTACTATTGTCGTGCACTTTAACTTGAATAGCGGTCAGCCTCGTCCCTTTAGGCTTTGACGATGGTGTGGGTGCTTGCTCAGGCGTGGGTGGAGCCGCGGCAGGAGGCGCAGCTTCCTTGGGCCCCGCTGTTGGCGAGGGCATAACCTGGGGATTTTCATCGAGCCGAAGTGACTGCTTTGGCGCGCTTGGCGCATTTGCTCCCATTGCGCTCATTGCAGCCAACAATGCCAAACTACAAATCGATTGTTGAAATCCCACTCTCATAGCCCCCGCCTCATTTGACCTGGCCAAGTTTCAAACTGACATACTTTACGTATTTCTTACCCATCGCATCCATTTCAGATTGACGCACCACCAGCTCGTTTATCCCTATACGCTCGACGACGCCATTAAGAGCACTGACAGACTGTCCTTCTTTGACGATATAACCAAGGTCATTGGTGTCTTCCAACAGACCCAATTTGCCGCCAGTGACATTCACAACGCCAGTTAAGCGCATACCCCTTGCGTCTACTTCAGCCTCGTGCCTGCCTGCTTGGTTCGCCTTTTTCAGATGCACCGATACGACGGAATCACCCTTTTGACAGCCCATCAAACAGCTCTGAAATGCGACGCCTAAAAACAACACTCTCAATAACTTGCCCATGGGTCACCGTTCTTACATCGTACCAGATTCCCATAGCCAATGTGAACTCTGTGGCAAGAAGAATGCGACCTGCAAGGCAGCAAGGGCTAAAAAAGGCCCAAACGGAAGCGCGTTTTCGGGTAGCCCGGAATCTCCGTCTCCTGAAAAACGCCTCCCGGCAAGGCGCAAGATGCCCGCGGCAATGACACCTTGGACAGAGGCTAAAAACACAACCGTGGGTAGATTGATGTAACCAAGAAACGCACCGATGCCGGCCAACAACACAGGATCGCCCCAACCCATTGCGCTCTGATCAGGACCTAGCCGGCCGGAACGCCGCAAGACGTAGGTGGAACAAACCAAAACCGCTGCGAAAAACAAAAACCCTGCTCCGGCGCCAATTAGGCGGTCATAAAGCGCATAACGCCCCTGTAAGACACCAAGAACCAGGCCACTACCCACCAAGAGGAGCGAAAGAGACAACGGGATCAGCCACAAACGCAAATCTATCCAGGCGATTGGAAGCAACAACAGAAAGAAGACAGCATGTTGGATAAATTGCAGAGATGGCCCAAACCGAAACCCAAGAGCGAGCAACATGAACGCACAAAGCGCTTCAATAAACGGGTGAAAAAAACCAATCTTTGCGTGACAAAAACGACAGCGGCCGCGCAAGATCAAGTAAGAAATAATAGGCACCAAATCATATGACGCTACTGCACGGCCACACGCATCGCAGCGAGATCTCGGCCGAACAATAGACTGATTTGGATCTGGCAGGCGTGTGATAACGACGTTGAGAAAACTGCCAAGAGCAGCGCCAATCACGAAACAGGAAATTAAGAATAAAGTCGTCATTTCTTTTGGCTAAGCGCATGCAAAGAAAGTGCGACGCAAAGTCGAACTTTACGGGAAGGATCTTGCAAATGACTTCTGAGTAAACCAATCACATCGGGCACAAGATGAGAGCATAGTGCAAAATTTAGCATGCCAATTGCGCGCAATGCATAAGCCTTCGCGTCCTCCATCGTGGATGCAGCGGCCAAAACGAGTGGTTCCAAGGCCCTCGCATCGCCTATCTGTCCGAGCGCTTCGCAGGCGTGTGCCACCACAAACCCCTGCTCGATTGCCAGCATCAACCAAGGCAATGCTTGCGTATCCTTGCATCTGCCAAGTGCCCAGGCAACTGCGGCCCCGACGTTCTGGTCGTCCGTCTTAAAGGCCTGAATTAAGCCCTGCACAGCGCGCCTGTCGCCGATTCGGCCGAGGGTCAGTGCAGCGCCGACGACAACGCGCGGCTCAGTATGCCTCAAAGCGAGCAGCAAGTCCTTAAACATAGGCTCGTCGCCGATGCGAATCAATGCCACTGCTGCTTCAACGCGAACTTCCCGAGATGTGTGAGACAATTGTGACATCAAATGGGCAACCTTCTCTTCAAGGCAAACCCTCTCGTCGGCAAGGCTGTTGTGCGGTGATAGACTCATACGCGCGCTTCCAATCTATGTCCATGCCAACAAAATACATCGAATGCAACAAAGAAAAGTGCCCCACAAGCATAGCCTGCAAGGCACCTCTCTATTCAGCGTCAAGCGTTCGACTTACGCCGCTTTCTTATGCTTACGCGCTTTCCGGGCGTGTGACGCCTTCTTGCGCGGAGCAGCCTTGGCCTTGCGGCCACCTGCCTTACGCTTCTTGCCTGCTGCTTTTCTTTTGCCAGCTGGCTTCTTCTTTTTGGCGGCTTTTTTCGCAAGCGCCTTTTTGCGCGCTGCTGCCTTTTTGGCTGCTGCCTTTTTCTTGGCTGCTGCTTTTTTCAAAGCTTTGGCCTTTTTCTTTGCTGCTGCTTTCTTTTTCGCTGCTAGTTTTTTCTTCAACATAACTGCCCTCTGTGCCGCTGTACGACGGCGTTTTTTACCTTTGCGAGCAGTACCCCCCCTGCTTGCCTTCACACGGGAGATATCACCCGCCTTATCAACATAATAAAGAAAGTTATGATCGCGGCGAAGATTCGTTTTCAGAACCGACTCCGGATGTTGACCTTTCTTTTTCTTTTCGCCACCGCGTACCATTTGCACACGATGCACGTTCAAATTCTTGTCTAAGTAGTAGAGCCAACCCTTCTTACGCTCTATCCCTGCTCTTAATACCTTCTCGGCCATATCACATCCTCCTCTTTTTGCCGGGTCATTAGCCCCCCGACCTTTCACTTACTATGGTCTCTCAAATGCGTGCTTTCGTCGAATATTTGAACATTTTTCTTTAATAACCTGTTGGACCAATAAAATAACTGCCTATTTTAACCCCAAAAAATGGTTTTTTTGTTATCAATTTTTTTCATGTTTTTGTATTAGAAATCAATGGTTATGAGGGGTATTTGAAGAAAGTGCGCCCTATTTTCCCCGTTTTTTACGCTGCGAATTTAGCGGCAAAAAGACAGGGGTCACAGTTGCGTTATTGCGTTTTCAAAATGTGTTTCGAGGCAATATTTGCGCAACTATGTCCCAAAATAGCAAATTTCATCCGCGATCGTCTCAAATTTTCAATTTTTGCCTTGCAGGAACTCTGCCAATTTGATTGTCTCTAGAGACATGTCTTCTGCCATCCAATATCTCCGCAATGCCGTTCGGCACAACCGCCTGGCGAATGTTCTGCTTTTCGTTGGTGAGGATTCTGCAGCCAAGGAAACAGCCGTCGTTGATCTCGCGTCTGGACTTTTGTGCGAGAGCAAACGTCCCTTCACTATTCCAGGTTGTGGCGCGTGCCCCTGCTGTGTGCGTATCCAGCACTTCACCCACCCAAACATCGTCTGGTTGATGTCTGATGCTGAAAGGCGACGGCGAGCGAGCACAGATGCGCAAGATAAGACTTCGGCGTCAGACGAGATCCGTATTGACCAGATACGCGAACTCAAACGCGACCAACGTTTGCAGGCATTCGAGCCGGGCCCTTCTTTCTATGCAGTGGTCGATGCAGACCGCCTGACGACTCAAGCAAGCAACGCGTTACTCAAAACACTGGAAGAACCTGGTCTAAACCAATTTTTGGTGCTTCTTGCTAAAACCACCAGCGCAGTTTTGCCAACCATCTTATCCCGCTGTCAACGTCTTCTCTTTCCCTCAGAAGCACACCTTGCACAACATGACGACGATATAATCGTGCGCCTTCTCGAAAAAATTGAACAGAGCTCCGTGGCCCAACGAGTCAATCTCATAGAAGATTTTGCTGCCAATCGTGAAGACTTAAAGCAGGCGCTTCAGGCGCTACAAAATATCCTTCTCCATTCTGCGCGCACAAACAGTGTGCTTGCAAAGCGCAAACATATCACTCAGATCTTACTTGGCATCGAAACCGCATTATTTGAATTGAATAGCCATGTCCATCCACAGCTCGTCACTGAGAAATTGCTGCTTTCGTCTTGGCCTGTGGTAACACCTCGAGATCAAAAGAAACCTGGCTGAGTTTGCCAGCCAAATAGGCATACACAAGCCAAGTGCTCGTCACGCGTTTCACATATTCTCTCGTTTCTTCAAAAGGAATCATCTCGACGAAAGTGTCGAGCGGCATCGATGCCTTCAACCAACGGCCAACCGACGCACTACCTGCATTGTAAGCCGCAATACCCAAAAGTGGGTGTGAAAACTGGCGAATTAGGCGGGAAAGCTGACTTGCACCGAGCAACACATTGATCTTAGGTTGCGAAAGATCGTCGAGATTCTCGAGTTTGAATCCGAGATGCAAGGCTTCTTGTTTTGCAACACTCGGCATCAGCTGACACAAACCAACTGCTCCCGCCCAAGAAACAATTCCAGCGTCAAGCATACTTTCTTCACGGATCAATCCGAACAGCAGCGGCTCCGAAAGGTTCAGCTGAGCTGCTGACTGAGAGACAGAATCACTATAAGCTGAAGGGTAAGCATATAACCACAATGCCAGATTATTTTGTTCGGGCACGCCCGCTGGATATGCTAGACCTGCTTGCTTGAGCACCTGATAACCCTTTTCGGGAAAACCAGCTTCCTCATATACACGCGCTAGCGATAGCATTGCGTCGGTGCCCTTGTATTTGCCTGCGATGGCGTCCAAAAAATAGCTAGCTTCTTGTTCGTATCCGCCTGCAATTAAACTTTGCGCCTGCTGAAACGAAGCATCTTCAGACAGCTGAGAAGACAAAATTGGTTTGAGATGCTCTGGTTTCAATTTTGGCTTTTTTTCGTCGAGATGGAGCATTTCTCTTGCAAGAAACCCGTAGTAGCTGGCAGCCCGGTCATGGGCCAAAATGGCCAACTTTTGCCTTCCTTCGTTCGCCAACTCTATGTCTGTATTTTCCTTGAGCTGCATCAAATCAGGAAAAAGCAAAAGCCGTGCGCGCCAGAATTGGGCTCGCTCTCTCGCTTGCGCAGGTGTCTGATCAGACTCGAGCAGAACTTGTAACTGTTCCTCTGCTTTCTCTACGTTCTGCTGTTCAGCAAACATAAGCGCGCGTTTAAAAATGGCCTTTGGCAGCATATCGCCCTTTGGATAGCGTTTCACCAAGTCGGCCAGCACTGCGTCTGCTTCCTTTTGTCCGCGCAATTTCTCGATCATGGTTGCCTTCCAATAAAGAACGTCGTCGGCAAATGCATGATCGGGGTATACTTGCAAAAATTGGTCCAGAAATTTCAGGCCCGCTTCAGTTGGATCCATGGCAGCCAGGCGACTTGTCAAATACATTGCATTTCGCTTTGTCTCACCATCACAAGTATTGATAGTGATGTTGAGCATCTCGCGCGCGGCCTGGTATCGCCGCTGCTTTCTCAGGGCAGTTGCCATGAGATATCTCATGCGACAGGCCTCTTCACTTTTGTCTTCGGCTTCGGGCGAAAAGAAAGACAACGTGGCAATGACATCGTCATTTCGATTGTTCTTGGCTAATACCTCGGCGCGAGAAAGTGCTATCGTAGGCGTTTCTTTCTTTTGCCAATCTAGCCCCGCTTTTTCCTGAAAAAGACGTCTTGCTGCGATGGTTTCTGGCAAGCGCAAAAAAAGCGTATCCAATGCTTGCTCTTGCATTTGGCCTGCTTTTACAAGCTGTTCTAAGATCTCTGCCAAGGCTTCTCGTCGTTTGATATCGCTGCCCAAAGAATTCACTGCGAGAACTTTCTGGGAAAACTCTTGCTGCGGCAACATCACCGGCATGGCTGCTCTCAAAACAAAAACATCTTGTGAAAGCTCGGGGCTTTGTAAAATCTTGTGCCATAGTGCCAGCGATTTATTTTGCTGGCCTGCTTTTTCAAAACACTGTGCGAGTCTCAGCTCTACCCCAAGCGCGCGCTTTTTGTTTTTCTTGATATCCCTTTCATAAACGCGACAGGCTTTTTTCCACTCCCCCTTTTGTTCGAGCATACGACCTTGTACGGCTGGCTTAATTGGTGCCGCGAGAACAGTATGGGAAAAAAGAACACATAGACACGCGATAAAACCCCCTTGTAAAATAGGGGACTTTATTTTTAAGATTCGGCATCTAACAATTTGAGGAACGGACATGATGAAACGACCCTTGTTGGCGGTGGCATTGGGCATAGTTGTTGCCCTTCCGAGCGTAAAAATCGCACATGCTTTCTTTGGTGGCAACAAGCCCAGCAAAGTTCTAGCGAATTCACTGTGGACAGAGTTACCACCAGAAGATGCCACACGCATGCGCATCAATATTCCTTCCCTTGCTCCACTGGTGAAGCGTTCTGAACCAGCCGTATTAGTGGTGACGACGGAAGCGGTGGTCAAACAAGATCCACGCGGGATTCCGCCTGGCTTCGGACCATTTGGCGGTTTTTTTCCATTTTTTTCCCCCAACGGCCAAATGCCTGAACGACATGCGAAGGGACAAGGCAGTGGTTTCATGATTCATCCCTCTGGCCTCGCCTTGACCAATTACCACGTCGTAGAGGGCGCAACCTCCATCAGTGTCAAAGTTGGCTCCAGCCTGAAGACCTACCAAGCTGAGGTTGTAGGCTCTGATGCCGACAACGATGTTGCGCTTATCAAACTCAAGAGTGACAAAAAGGACTGGCCAGTCATTCCGCTTGGCAATTCGGCGGCGGCTGAAATTGGCGATTTTGCCGTCGCCATTGGTAATCCGCTCGGACTTGAGTTGTCGGTGTCGATGGGCATTATTTCACAACGTGGCCGCCGAGATGTTCACCCATCAGGCCGGAGTGGACTTTACGACTTTATGCAAATCTCAGTACCCATCAACCCGGGCAACTCCGGTGGCCCGCTCCTGAATCTCGCTGGCGAAGTCATCGGCATCAATACTGCCGTCAGTGCTGGTGGTCAGGGAATTGCCTTTACCATTCCCATCGATCAGGTCAAAAGAATCCTGCCGCAGTTGAAAGAGACTGGCAGCGTCAAGCGATCTTACCTCGGTGTTCGTATTCAAAATGTGAGCCCAGAAGTGGCCAAGGCCATGGGACTTCCCTACGCCCAGGGCGCTCTGGTGAGTGAAGTCGTCGCAGGTAGCCCTGCGCATAAGGCTGGTATTCTCGCGGGAGACATCATCATGGAATTTGATGGCAAGGTTGTCGATGATGCGAGCAGCCTTCAGGTGATGGCTGGTTTGGCCGGCGTGGGTAAGAGCTTTCCGCTCTCCATCGTCAGAACAGGCAAAACAAAAATGGTGAAAATTACGTTAGAGGCGCTGCCAAAAAACGACAAGGCACCCTCAGCAAATGCGACTCCAGGCCAAAAAACCACCCTTGAAGACCTTGGTGTTGCTCTCGGAAACGCGAATAATGGTGTGAGCGTTGTTGAAGTGGCTCCACAATCCATCGCCGCATTGGCAGGGATTGAAGCCGGGGATGTCATTGTTCAGCTCAACGATAAGCCTGTCAAAAGCGTGGCTGCATTTGTTGATATGGTAAAAGCCGTTCCCAAAGATGGTGTGCTGCAAATTTATCTCAAAAGAGGCCAGGCAACAATCTTCGTGGCATTTCAAAAACCCTAAGAGGTGAATCATGGTCAAGCGGCTTTTGATTATGAGACATGCAAAGAGTTCTCGGGATGATCCCTCTTTGCCTGATCACGAAAGGCCACTTAACATGACAGGGCAACAAGAAGCGCCTTTGGCGGCTCAGCAAATCGCCAAGGCGCATTGGTTGCCGGAATTTATTTTGTGCAGTGATGCTATTCGCACCAAAGAAACATGTGATCTGGTGACAAAAGCTTGGCAGAAAAAAATTCCGGTAACGTTTGCGAACGCGCTCTACGAAGCGTCTGTACAAGATTGGCGCGAACAAATCGAGGATCTGCCCGACGAATTTGAGACAGTGATGTTCATTGGCCACAATCCCACTTGTGAGGAAGTTGCCAGTTTGCTTTGTGGCCACCCCTTGCATATGAAAACCGCAAGCGTGGTTCTTTTGACGAGTCCAGCGGACTCCTGGTCCCATGCCACATCACAACAAAAAAACTGGAAGATTCATCAACACATCCATGACTTTTCTACCTGAACAGCTCGATCAAATTCAAATTTGCGATCTTCGCATCAACGCGATGATTGGTATTCATTCGCATGAGCAAAACATCGAACAGCTTTTGTTGGTGAACGCTTGGCTATTTGTGCAAAAACGCGAACAGGGCACGCGAGATGATATCCAAACAACGGTGGATTACCAAATAATTGCCGAACACATCTCAGGCCATGCTAAAGCACACCATTTTCAACTCATTGAAACACTGGCACTTGAACTAGCCGCACAGTGCTTGGCGCTGGACAAGAGAATCGAAGCAGTGCGGATTCAGGTCGACAAGCCATCTGCTCTAGAAAACGCCGCATCTACCTGCGTATCTATATTTCGCACGCGCGCAGAACTTTCTTGAGGAGTACCATCGACTTGCTCGAGCAAGTGCGGATTTTGTAACATCTCTTCAAACAGATCAAAACTTCTCGCAAAATAAAATCCGTCTTCAATGCGCTCGTCGATCGTGTAGCGTATTTTTACAACATCACGCGCAACAATCTGCCCATTCTTGTCTACAACTGGTGCTTTGTGAATTTTGCCTATTGCCGCAAAAATAGGCACCGTGCCGTACTCATACAAATGGTGAAACGGTGCATCAACACCGACACTACCCAAATTGGCAACAAACATCGTTGCATAAAGCGGGTCATTCTTGGTCATCGCTGCGGGCAGTAAGTTAACGCTATCCAATGCACGCTGTAGCCACACCAACGCCCTCACCAAGAATCCGGGCAGCATACCTACAAGGGCCATTTCTTTTTCGGATGTGGTGAGTTTTTTATTCCTGCCAGCAGAAATAGCATCACTCATCCGCTGCACAACCTGTGCCAAGGTATCTGTGGGTTCAAACACCACTTTCATCGCCGTCATGTTGGCGTCGTCAGCCATTTGTTTTTTGACCGCAAATGAAATGGCAATTTCTTTACGCCGATAGAGCTTGCCTCCAGATACAAAGCGATTCAAATGCGGCCTTTTCGCAACAGCTCTCACCAATGCGGCCATCAGGATATGAAAAAATCCTAATTTGTTAGCCGCACCGTCTGCATTCTTCTCCTGCAAAAACGCCAAGATGTTTGTCACATCCAACGTTTGTTCCCAGTAGAACGCTGACTCATTGCGCCCAGGCATAATAAAAGGCATCGTTCGACGCAAACTAGATAAATTTTGCAAGGCTTCGCCATCTTGGCGCTTGATCAATCCAAACACGCTACACACTCCACTATGTCGTATGTGTAGCTAGGCTGACTTGGCGTTCAAAACTTGTTGAATTGCAAAAAGAAGTGTCTTTGGCATGAACGGCTTTTGCACAAACATGGCATTTTTGTCGGTGATGCCATGATGTTCTGCAGTTTCATTGGAGTAGCCCGACATGTAGATGATGCCGAGTTGCGGGTGCTTTTCGCCCAGACGTTTAGCAAGTTCTGGGCCACTCATTCTGGGCATCACGAGGTCAGTCAAAACTAAGTCAATCCGACCCATCCCTTGCTCGCAGATCTTCAGAGCATCCTCTGCGTTGCTCGCCTCCACAACTTGGTATCCCAACTTGCGGATGATTTCGCACGCCACTTCTCGCACAACTTCTTCATCCTCTACCACTAAGATCGTCTTATCAGACTCATTTCGAACGCTGTCGTTTTGATTTGCCCTCACGGCCTCGTCCTTTACAACAATGGGAAAATAAATCTTAAACACAGTTCCATGCCCAGGTTCGCTATACACCCAGAGATGCCCCCCACTCTGCTTAACGATCCCATAAACCGCAGACAGACCAAGACCCGTACCCTTGCCAAACTCTTTGGTGGTAAAAAACGGCTCAAAAATATGGGCGATCATATTCTTGTCCATCCCAACACCCGTGTCACTCACAGCCAACATGGCATATTTTCCCGGACGGACATCCACATGTTTTATCGAATAAGGCTCATCCAGCTCAACAGTTGATGTTTCTATCGTCAGCTTGCCACCATTCGGCATTGCATCTCTGGCATTCACGACGATGTTCATGATGGCCTGCAAAATCTGATTTGGGTCGGCCTGAATCTCGGAAAGGCCAGGTTCAAGGTGAAATATCTGTTCAATATCTTCGCCGATCACTCTCTTGAGCATCGGCTCTATGCTCATCACAACGCTATTGAGTTCCATGCGCTGCAACTTCAGAACTTGTTGCCGGCTAAAAGCCAAGAGCTGCCTGGTGAGTTGAGCCGCCCGATTGCCACACTGCAAAATTGCATCAATTTTTTTATACATTGGATCTTGGGCAGGAAGTTTGTTCAGCGCCATTTGGCTGTAATTGATGATGACCGTCAGCAGGTTATTAAAATCGTGCGCAACTCCCCCTGCCAGGCGACCAATGGATTCCAGTTTTTGCGAGGCCAGAAATTGCTCTTCGATCGCTGTTCTCTCGCGCTCCAGCCTTTGCTGCAAAATCACATGACGAGCGGTGCGAACAAAGGTTTCGGCGCCAAATTGCCCCTGCACCAGAAAATCTTGTGCTCCTGCCGCAATCGCACTTAACACACTTTCGTCGTCACCTGGAGCCGACACGACAATAGTCGGCAGTTTTTTAAATATGTCCTCTAACGCGGAGATCTCGTACCCATCCAGATAAACCAATGCGAGCTGTGCGGAATGCGAATCGCGCTTTGCACCGAGATCCTGCAGCGTACAGCGCTCGAATGCAAATAACTTGTGCTCGCTTTTCTTAAAACGTTGCTCGAAATAGATGGCATCAGCGCTTGATTCGTTTAAAATCAGACAGCGCAATCGCCCATCAAAGTTCATTGTTGGCCCCTTTGGCCAACTATAGCACGGGTAACCCCCGCTTTGCAGGTTTCTCAGAAGATTCACCTATAATGCGGATGGTCGGCGCTTCCTGCTCCTGCAGGGCAATTATTGCCAAGCGCGTGGCCAATTCATGGGCCAATTCGATAAACGCTTGACTTGATGCTAATTTTGGATCACGAAGTACAGACGGTTGCCCCTCATCCCCACCTTGGCGAACGGGCACCTCGAGGGGCACCTCACCCAAAAATGGCAATGCTAGTTTATTCGCCGCCTCATGCGCACCACCGTGGGTGAAAATCTCATGTCGCTTATCGCAGCCATCACACACAAAGTAGCTCATGTTCTCCACCACCCCCAGTGACGGAATATTCACTTTGTCAAACATCGATTTGGCACGAATCACATCGGCTAAAGCAACATCCTGCGGGGTGGAGACAATCACACTGCCAGCAATCACAACTTTCTGAGCAATGGTCAGCTGAATATCCCCGGTGCCAGGTGGCAAATCTACGATGAGATAATCCAGATCGCCCCACGCAACGTTGTAAAACATCTGCATAAAGGCCGAAGCAATCATGGGTCCACGCCAAATCATTGCCGACGACGTGTCTACTAGAAAGCCAATGCTCATCAATTTGACGCCATGGCGTGAGACCGGCAACATAAAGGTTGTTTCTTCGCTCTCACCTTTGATACCTTGTATTTCGACATTTTGTGGAACACCAAACATCGTTGGGATAGATGGCCCATAAACATCGGCATCCAAAAGCCCAACACGGCAACCTAAATGGGCTAGGGCTGCAGCCAAGTTTGATGCCACCGTGCTCTTGCCAACTCCACCTTTGCCAGACGCAACCAAAATCACATTCTTGACGTTGGCAATGTTTTCCTTGTTTAAGCTCTGCTTTACAACCGGTTTTACGTCGGCGAAAACGTTCAGCTCGACTTCAACAAAACTTGGCACCAGCTCAATCGCTGCCTGCTTCACTTTGGTCGCCACATCGCGCTCGGAGCGAAGCGCAAAGGTTGGGAGTACCAAATCGATAAGCAACTTATTTCCCGACGCTGTCATATTTTTGACAAGATCAAGTTTAGCTACGCTGGCATTAAATTCTGGCACCTCAATAGATGTGAGTGCTTCGAGCAACTTTGGCTTGATTAACGCAAAATCAAACTCAGCTTTGGTTTTCAGGAAAATGCCCATTCAATCACTCCACACAGCAAAATGCGCGGCAAATGTACGCAATGCATAAACAGCTGTCAATTCGCGTGATATGCTAGGGCATGGTGAAAGAAGGTTCGCGCATTGGTGAGATTTTTCAGCTTGGCCAGCCAATTGGCACAGGTGGCAGCGCTGTTGTTTATGCAGCAACGGACTTGCGCTCTGGCAAACAGGTGGCCATCAAAATCGATCAGGGAAAAGACCCATCGACGCGCGATCGACTTCGTCACGAAGCATTCATTTTAAACCAAATTCGCCACCAAAATGTTGTCGCGCTGATTGATTGGAAGGACTTACCAAACCAAGCAGTCTACCTCGTCATGGAGCGCTTAGAAGGCTGCACAATCAACCAAATTATCCCGCAAAACATTGGACTCCCATTTCGCTCGGTCTGGCCCATTTTGCAGCAAATTTTGGATGGCATCAGCGCCGTTCATGCCAAGAACATTGTCCACCTAGATTTGAAACCTTCCAACATCTTTTTAGCTGTTCTGGAGGAACATCATACGCAGGTAAAAATCTTAGATTTCAGTATTGCCAAAATGGTAGGTGAGAAAATGGACGGCCACCCGGTGGGTACGCCGGGATTTGTTTCGCCGGAACACATTTTGGGCAATTGCGCCGCTGATCCACGCGCAGATATTTACGCGCTCGGCGCCTTACTGGCGTTCTTTTTGACCGGGCAGCGACCCTATCATGGACAAAAGCCGGAACAAATCTTAGCGAAGCAGCTGGCCGAAGCACCAGAAACGCTAGACGTCTCTTATTTGGGCCAGTCCAAGGATCTTCAAGGCATCGTGCTCAAAGCCATGCACCGGGACCCAGAAGAGCGCTATAAGAACGTCGCTGCATTCAAAGCCGCTCTCAACTCAATACGCTGGAGCAGCGGCTAGAACCTCTGGGCTGACTTGATCTGCATAGCTTTGAAAATTACCATGAAAGAGGTCTACCAACTGACCTGCTTTTTTGTCGTATGCTGCGCCGTCCTGCCAAGATCGACGTGGATCCAAGATTTCGGATGGAACATCTGCGACCTCCCGAGGAACGCCAACTTTAAACAGTGGGTGTGGAGTGAATTGCGCATGATCCAGACTGCCCGACAGCACCGCATTAAGTAATGTTCTAGTCCATTTGATCTTCATGCGATTGCCCACACCATAAGGCCCGCCCGACCAACCCGTATTCACCAACCAACACTTCACGTCGTGCTTAGCAATCCGCTCACCAAGAAGTTTGGCATACACACTTGGATGCCTGGCCATAAATGGCGCACCAAAACAAGCGGAGAACACCGCCGTTGGCTCCGTTACGCCGCGCTCCGTACCCGCCACCCGAGCTGTATAGCCGCTCAAAAAGTGATACATCGCCTGCTCCGGCGTTAGCCTCGCAAGCGGAGGAAGAACGCCAAAAGCGTCACATGTGAGCATCACGATATGTTTGGGATGCCCGCCCATACCCTTTAGATAAGCATTGGGAATTTCACTAATGCTATAGCTGGCGCGTGTATTTTCGGTATAGCGATCGTCGTCTAAGTCCAGCTTACGTGACTCACTGTTGATCAAGACATTTTCTAAAATCGTGCCAAATGTTTTGGTCGTTGCAAAAATTTCCGGTTCATCTTTAGCATTGAGACGAATGACCTTCGCATAACATCCGCCCTCAAAATTAAATACGCTGTCGTCACACCAACCATGTTCGTCATCGCCAATTAAGAACCTGTTTGGATCGGCAGACAACGTTGTTTTGCCAGTTCCGCTCAAACCAAAGAAAATCGCCACATCACCATCTTGGCCCATGTTGGCCGAGCAGTGCATGCCCAAGATGCCTTCCGCCGGCAATAAATAGTTGAGCACAGTGAAAACGCTCTTTTTAATTTCACCGGCGTACTCTGTGCCGCAAATCAACACGCGCCGATTAGTGAAGTCGACCACAATCGCTGTTTCTGACTTGGTGCCATCTATTTTTGGATCTGCTTGAAAACCCGGCGCATCAATCACTGTAAACCCAGGCTCAAATTCAAGAAGATCTGCCACGTCTGGTTCGATAAACATGTTGCGGGCAAACATGGAGTGCCATGCTCGTTCGGTGATCACGCGCACTTTAAGTCGATGCAATGGATGCGCACCGGCGTAACAATCTTGAACAAATATTTCTTTTCCAGCCAAATATTCTGTCATGCGCTGATGAAGCCGACGCGCATTTTCCGGCGTCATTGCCTGGTTAACCTTGCCCCACCATACCGTCTTCTCTGTATTCTCATCCCTAACCGTAAATTTATCATTTGGTGAGCGCCCTGTGTATTTTCCAGTGCGGGTGACCAACGCCCCGTGCTCGCTCAAAAGTCCCTCGGCACGCCCGATCGCATGCTCCACAAGCTGCGCAGCAGGAAGGTTGCGGTAAACTTTTGCTGCACCGCGAACACCGGCGTGACTCAAATCCAGGGCCATGATCTCTCCTCATCTCGCATCAACAGGACGGCAAATGGTTGCACGAACGCCATACAATTCCTAGTCGGCTTTTTGATTCGGAGATATCGGGCAAATGCAGGAAGTTTTTTAGCCGGGCGGCCAAGCCATGGCGCGACCACCCATCACATGCATGTGGAGGTGAAACACCGATTGGCCTACATCCACCCCATTGTTAATGACCAAGCGAAATCCCGTTTCATGGATATTTTGCTTGCGTGCGATTTCCTTGGCAACCGTCACCATCTGTCCCATCAAACCATCATGTAAAGGAGAAATCTCATTAATTGAGCCAATGTGCTCTTTGGGAATAATTAAAACATGGACGGGTGCAACGGGATTCACATCTTCAAACGCCAGCACTTGATCATTTTCATACACCAACTTGGCCGGAACTTCGCGGCGCAAGATTCTACAAAAAACACATGTTTTTTGGTTCATGGTACATCCTCTTCGATGGCATAGCCTGTCCGCAAAATCACTTGTTCGTCAAATGGCTTGCCAATTAATTGGACGCCAATTGGCAGTTTCTCTTTCGAGAAACCACAATTGAGCGACATCGCTGGAAGTCCGGCAAGATTTGCACTCACAGTGAAAATATCGTTCAAATACATTTGCAGCGGATCAGAGACTTTTTCTCCCAGCCTAAATGCTGGCGTCGGTGTGGTAGGGCAAATAATTACGTCTACCTGCTCAAATGCACGGTTGAAATCCTCTGAAAAGAGTCTTCGCACTTTTTGGGCGCGCAAGTAATACGCGTCATAGTAGCCCGCGCTCAGTACATAGGTTCCGAGCATAATGCGCCGCTTGACCTCGGGCCCAAACAGCTCCCCACGGGTTTTCTCGTACATAGCAACCAGCCCTTCACCTTCGCCGCGCCGCGGGCCAAAGCGCACGCCATCATAACGCGACAGATTAGAGGAGGCCTCTGCTGTCGCAATAATATAATATGTTGCGATTGCATAAGGTGTGAGCGGTAAAGAAACTTCAATAAGCTCCGCTCCGCGTCCCTTCAAAGCAGACATCGCACGATCAACACCGTCACGCACATCTTGATCAATACCCTCACCAAAATACTCTTTGGCAATGCCAATTTTGAGGCCACGCACATCGCCATCCAGACCCTGCAAATAATTGGGCACGGGGGCATTTACCGACGTGGCATCTCGTTCATCAAAACCTGCAAGGGCACCGAGCATCATGGCCGTGCTTTCAACGTCTCGAGCCATCGGTCCAATCTGATCGAGAGAACTTGCATAAGCCACCATGCCAAAACGAGACACCCGACCATAGGTCGGTTTTAGACCCGTAATACCGCAAAACGAAGCAGGCTGGCGAATGGAACCGCCGGTATCGGTCCCGAGCGCACCAAAGCAAAGGCCAGCTGCCACAGCAGCAGCAGAACCACCGGAAGAACCGCCTGGCGTACGCGTCAGGTCCCAAGGATTTCTGCACGGCTTGTAAGCACTATTTTCATTCGACGAGCCCATACCAAACTCATCTTGGTTGAGCTTGCCCAAAAGAACAGCGCCTGCAGCTTTTAACTTTTTCACCACGGTCGCGTCGTAGGGGGGAACGTAGCCTTCTAAAATGCGACTTCCTGCCGTGGTAACTAACCCTTCTGTGACGATCAAATCTTTTATTGCCAGGGGCACACCATCTAACGGCCCCAAAGCCCCACCTGCTCGACGACGTGCGTCGCTCGCATGGGCAGCAGCCAATGCACCTTTCTCATCTACCAGTAAGAAGCATCCAAGCTCCCCATCACGGGCCTTTATCAAATCCAATGCGTGCCTGGTGAGCTCAACGCTAGAGATTTGAGATGCATCTAATTTCTGGGCGGCATCCGCAAGGGACCAACTGACCATTGATGTATCTGACATCTTATCCTCGCAATTTACTCAATAATTTTTGGTACTTTGACGAGGCCATCCTCGTATCCTGCAGATCCAAGAAGCCCCGCTCGACCAATGGTCTCTCGGACTTCATCTTCTCGCGCTGTAAACTGCACCGGCACAGCGTGCGTCATCGGGACCACACCATCGACGTTGATCGCATTTAGCCGTTCCACGTATTGCACGATATCGTTTAAATCATGCTGCAAGCGCGCCATTTCATCTTCCGCCAGCGCTAAGCGCGCAAGCTTCGCGAGTTTGCGAATTTCATCCAGAGAAAAAGACATCGATCTGGTCCTTTAAAAAAATGCCCGGGTCATGGCATAACATAGAGGGCGACATCGCTCCTGAAAAGAGGGCATCCGTGACCAGCGAGCTCCTAACCTACGCTCTCGCCTTATTGGCCGTTGCCGGCGCGCTCGGGGTTTTATTGACCCGAGCAATTATCCACATGGCCCTGTTCATGATGTTGGCCATTTTTTCCACCTGCGCCATTATTTTGCTGCAAAACATTGAATTGATCAGCGCCATTGTCATGTGGCTATTTGGCGGTGCATGTTTGGTGCTCTTACTAAGCGCATCCCTCCTCATTCATCTTCGACAAACAGAAAAAAGTCCTCGAAAAATTGTTGTTTCAAAAGTCCTATTTGTTTTGATTGCGACTTACATTGGCATTCAATCGATAGTCCTTTTTCCAGCTCTTAAGCTACCACCACTCAGCGCTGCCATGCTGCAAACGCACGTTATGGCAGACCACTTTCACCAAGACTATGGCTTTCTGGCCTTTTTGACTTTGGTCACTCTTTTCATTGGGCTCGCTGCCAGCGTGCTCATGATCAGGAAAGAATAGGAGGCGCGACATGACTGCAACCATCGTCATTTATACCGCTGGCTTCATGATTTCACTGGGCGTTGTGGGGGCCATGATTCGTCGGAGCCTTCTGGCCATTGCACTTTGCCTACAACTTTCTTTTTTAGGCGCCATGCTGCTCTTTTCGACATTCTCGCAAATTCGTGGAAACGAGAAAGGGCTTTCAATCGCCATCGTTTTGATGTTAGCTTTTTCTCTGCAAATGCTGCTGGTTTGCGCGCTTGCGGTCTTCACCTACCGCCACCGGGGCACACTCAATGTGGATGAACTACGAGAGCTTCGCGGTTAACATTTCATTTGTTATCGTCACCGGCAATTTACTTTCCGTTGTCGTTTATCGAATCGCGCCTTATTTGTTTATCGTACACCGTATCAGCGATTTGATCCTTGCTTATGGATTTATCACTGGCTCTTCAATGCCTGTTATTCTCGGGATTTTACTGCGCATCTTTTTCATTGCTCCGACAGAGATCAAAAAGATCTTTCTGCATTCCCCAATTCTGGTTCGCTTGTTCTACCCGCTCCTGATTGGCGTCGGTCCGATCTTCGTTTTTCGCTCAGAGGTGCTCACGCGTTCATTTGCCGGAGGAGCAGCTGTGGTTCTTGCGCTCGGATTCCTCGCTCCGAACTTGATCACCATCCTAGAGCGTATTGCCGAAAGCCTAGGCATATTTTCCCAAAGGTATTTTTGGCCGATTTTTTGTGAAGGTTTGTTCCTTAAAATTCCCGCCTTTGCCACGGCAGGAATTCGGCTGATGCTTCGCTTTGCCCACAATGGCAATGCGCAGCGCGCAGTCACCACGATGTTGGTCGGTGCGCTGCTATTTTTTGCTTACTATGTTGAAGGCCCACGATGACATTCATTGACCAACATATCTTGCAACTGCTCCTTGTCATGCCCTTGCTCGGCGCGATATTTGTACTGATCACGCCGCAGTTCGATACACCGGCCCTTCGGCAAATATCTCTCACGACATTGCTCTGCACATTTTTGTTGCTCTTTCGAGCGGCTTTACTCATTGGTCCTTATGCACAGTCCTTTTCTTTTTCATGGAGCATCAGCCTATTTTTTCCATTTGGTGGCGCCACCAAATGGAACCTCGGAGGGGGGAGGCTCATGCTGGCAATTCCCATTTGGTTTGCTGCTTTTGGCATTTTTTCTCTTCATTTTCGACGTATCGAAAAAGTAAGCCCAGACTTTAGCGTGGCTATTTTGCTCCTGTGTACTCTGGGATATGTCGCTATCTCAATCGATGGCTATGTTCTCAAATTAATTTTCTGCAGTCTCAGTCTGTGGCCTCTGTTCTATCTCACCGCCCAATATGGCATAGAAGAGAAGGGCAGTGCCATTATGACTATAGCCACATCATTTTTGTTAGTTGATATGTTGGCTTTATTTGCTGCCTTGGTTGGGCCCAGCAAGGTCATTGATCCGCTGGTCAGAAATACCCTGTTTTTTTTGCTGATGCTGCCTATTCTAGTGAGGCTCTATGTGCTCGCCGTCACGCCATGGTTTAGAAAAATCTTAACAAGCGCCTCACTGGAAGTCTTGGCCATGTGGGTTTCGTTGCTGCCTTCACTTGCCATCTCGCTCTTATTGCAATTATCCAAGGAGTTTTCCCCACTGCCATCAGATTTCTTGATGGGTATTTTTGTCCTTTGTGGTGTGAGCATTATCATCGGCGCTTGCCTTGCCAATGCAACGCTCGACCGCAAACAGTTTTGTTTCAGCTTTATGCCTTTATATAGCAGTGTGGCGATAGGTTTCTTTTTGATGCACCCGGAAGATGCATCTTTATCGACCGTGGTCTTCACAACAATTGCCACACTCAGCATTACACTTGCATTGTTTTTTACTGGCATCACTGACAAAATACGCTCTGGAATGCCAATCTGCATATTGATTCTTTTGGGCATGCCCGGAATCGGTATTGGTACAGTCATCTGGTCAATGCTTGCTGACTTGGTGCAAGACGGGCAATGGATCGGTTGCAGCATTTGGCTAGTTGCTCTCCTATTTTACATGTTGGCTGCAATCAAGCATTTAGATCTGCCTAGAGTCTCCGAACCCGCCGGACGGCTCCATCAATTTCGTTTCTTTTCCGCATTTGCATTTGTGGCCGTTCTCAGCTGGGTTCTGCCAATTTGGCAACACCAAATGGGTCGCTAATTATGTTTGGAGTATCGGAACTGATTTGGCAGTGGGGTGGCATCCTAACGGGTGGCGCCGTTTTGTGTCTATTGCTCGAGGTAGTTGGCACCCCCATTGGCTTTCGCAAAATTGGCAAGAGACCACATATTGCGGCCCTAGCCTTGCTCTTGGCGCTTGTTCTTGGCATTTACTTTTTTTTCTACGCCAGAGACATCGATTCACTCGCACACTTTTCCATTTGCCTTTGTTCTGTTGTGAGCGTTTTCAGCATTGGCCTAGCCATACCGCAAATGCGGCACATGGATCATGAACGTGGTGAAGCCTACGCTCTGCTTTTGATTGCGCTTCTCACTTCCGTCGTCCTATGCACCATCGACAACATTGTTCACCTAGCCACTTGTGCAACAGTATGGTTTTCTACGGCAGCACTACTCATTGCATTTCGTGGAACCAAGGTGCTCACTGCAGAAATTGCTGCCAAGCTCATCTTCTTCAGCACCATCGTCTTACTATTTCTCACACTGGCTGCCGCGCTCGCTTTTTTTGCTACGGGCGATACAGGTTTTTCTGAGCTAGCTGCAAGTTCCAACACAAATATCGTGGCCAAGACGGCACTGGCATTCACATTTGTGAGTCTGCTTTTTTTTCTAGGTGCATTTCCATTTTGCTGGTTTCATGTGGATTATCTTGATGGTGCGCCATCATTTGCTGCTGCCACTTTTTTTGCCAGTGGCCTCATAGGTGGTGGCGTGATTTTGTCAAGGCTCATCGATGCTTGCCGCGTAGCGTCAGTGCTCGAAGGTCCGCTCACCACCTCTCTCTTTCTTTTTGCAGCACTGTCACTCTTTGTGCCAAGCGTTTTGGGGCTTGATCAGCAACGCGTGGGGAGAATGTGCGTGTATCTGCTCATCAGCCAAGTAGGGCTGATCATCTGCGGCGCGTTTTTGCCGCAAAGCATCCAAATGTTCACCAACACGAATTTGATGCTCATTTTTAGCAATCTTGCTATCGCGACACCCGGTCTTATTGGTGGCCTTAATTTTTGGAAGACATCAAAAAACGCCGAAAAGACTTGGGAAGAATATGCGGGTGGTGGCCGCAAGTATCCGGTAGCGGCGTGCTCATGGATCATCATCCTTGCGTCTTTGGCGGGCATTCCTGGAACATTAGGCTTCGTCGGACGACTCACAATGATAGAGGATGCCATCCACCACGGTCACGTTTGGCTCGCCATCTGCCTGGTGCTATCCATCGTCATCTGTAGTGTACCCGTTGTGCGCCTCGCTATTTTTCTCTTCGCTAAACCCACGACGTTCGAATTGCTGCACAACCATCAGCCAAGACAGCTTCCCTTGATCATACTATGCAGCGCGCTGATTTTTATCGGTGGCTTCATACCCGGGATTATTCTGCAACTCATCAAGATCCAGTTTTAGTGTTTCTTTGGTGCTGCAGCTTTTGCAAAAGCGCGTGGCCATGACCAGGGCCAAGAATCTTCAATACCTTCTCGTCGTAAACAAAACTCTCCGTGCTCTCAATGTGCGGAACATGGTGACATCCGCGGCAAGTGGATTCTGGCACTTCGCGCTGAATCAAGCGTTTGTCGCCGCTTGCAGCATGCAAACTGCCAGCGCCGTGACAAGACTCACATTGAACATTTTTGCGAAAATCGACGTCGCCAACGCGACAGTAACCGCCAGGTTTTAAAAAGCCCACACTATGGCAGCCAATGCAGGTGCGATCAGATGTTTTTTGAACTTTCTCAAGCGTCTGCCACGCCTTGGCATGCGCGGTACCATGCCAGACTTCACCAGCCTGCGTGTGGCATGTTAAACAGGTTGCAGCCCCAACAAAAGTAGGTGTGCCGGGATTTGCCACGGGGCATTCGACCTTGGCTTCACATTCTGCAACGATGCGGGGGATGCTCCTTTCATAAGCTTGTAGCTGGGATTGCACAGCTGGCGTCGGGGGAATTTTCTTGTCTAGTGGGATGGCTTTGCTCACAAAGTGGGGCACTGAAAGCGGCGCAAGCTGGCCACTGATATCCACGGAGCGTAATTCGTCATCGGCAACTTGCAGCCTCTCGCGCAAAAACTTTTCGTAAGCTGCATCTCGTTTTTCTGTCAGCTGCTTTTTGAGTCCAGCAACGCGTGTTTCTAAAAGACGCTTTCTCCCCTGCGCACGCAGCTCTCTGTCATCAAGAACCAGCTTTTTTGTACTTTTTCCCTGCAAAAAGTGAAACTCTACGATGCCGAGGTATTGACCTTGCATACCAGCACTCATCAGCCACGGGCCATTTGGCGAAAGCGCTTCGGGCAACATCGGGGATTCGCCAGGGAAGGCACCTTGAATCACGATATCGACATATGCGAGCTGAGCAACCACTCTTTTTGTGACGCGAATTGGTGCCTCGGCAACAACTACCACAGCATTCACGTCGGCGCGCTTCATGATGCCAATTTGTTCTGCTAGTTCCTTCTGTGTCTTCTCTACATCCTGATCTTTATCCAAACGAAATGCAGTGATGCCTATTTTAAAATCACCGCGTTTCTCGATCAGGGCTTTTCTTGCCTGGTGAATGCCAAATGGAGGTAAGTGGTGCTTAGTCAGCTTGGCATCGCAAAAAGCCTTGCCTCTTGCTTCGTCTATTTCGCCGGGGACAGTCCCGAGAAAACCGAGATGTGAATAGATACTGAGCAACAAATCAATTCTGCTGTCATCTTGGCATTGATCCATGGCCTTCGGATCGAACAGGAGTTGCCCGGCATCGATTAAAATCACGCGCCCATCATGCGTCCTCTTGGCTTGTTCGATCACCGTCGCCAAACGATCGATTCCACCGAGCGGGTTTTGCGTGCAGCCACAAGGTGTCACGTAGCCCTGCACGCTGGTGGTATAAAGCAGCAGCACGCTATCTGACGACGGGCTCTTGCTCTTTTTCTCCGGCGCACAAAGACACCCAACGAAAAAGAGCAAGCACCATAAGAGTAAGTTAGGTCTCTTCATTCCCGTCCTGATCGTCAAACCTGCGGCCTAGTAGCTCCTGTGCCAGAGGCAGATCCAATTCCGCATCGACAGAAGGCCGATAGGATTGAAACCCACAATAGATGCAAGAAAAATACTCATCCCCCGTATAAGACCTCGCTAGTACCACACCCATGCTGTGACACTTGGGGCAATGCCCCCGACTTCGTTGTCTCTTCAAGGGCCCCCCCGCCACGGGCTCAGACTTCGTTTTTGCTACGCTCGCAAGAGGCGCCTGGGATGCTTTCTGCTTCGCTTTTTTCTCACGCCTCTCTCGAATATCAACAGGCTTCTTCTCCTCGGCAACAGCCGGCGCCCCATTCGCTTTTTTGATCACTTCGGTTTGCTTAAGCTGCATGCGAAACTTATCGATCACCACCTTCAACTGAAACTCTGTGTCTGAAGGCCGGTTTTGCAGCAGCTTCATAAACTCTTCTTCCAAACTCTCCCGTGCCGTTTTGTTTTCCACGAGCAAAGCGCTCGGCTTCGCCTGGATGCGATAACGCTCAAGCATGTCCGAGACATCTCGTACCAGGCCTTCGGAATGTTGTCGTTTTGCGATATTTAAGACATCCGCAAACAACATATCACGTGCAGTCGCCACGATAGTGCTCCTTTCGCATCACGTCTTTCTAGCGCGAAACAAAATTTTGTATACTCGGCTTGTGTGAAAAAGAACTTGCAGGCACGATGATGCCATGTGGAAAGCCGTTTTCATCGCGCTCGTTGCTGCGCTTCTCGCAAGCATTGCGATCGTGCGCATTTACGAAAACGACGTCGGCATTCGACTTATCTCGTTGCTGAACAGGCAATTTCAGGGACAGATCACTGCCAAGCAGTTTCGTCTTGCGCTGCCAAATACCGTGGTTTTGCAAGATGCTGCTATTCTTGATGCGCATGACAAGCCGGTATTTCGAGCAAAAAAAGCCGAGGTGAGTTTGTCTTTTCTGACGTTTTTCCATGGCGATGTTGGAATTAGCAAAATCGTCGCATATCAACCTTACTTGGCCCTGGCATACGTAGGTGATGACCTCAATATCGTCCAAGCTTTTCTTCCCAGAAAAAAGAGTTCCTCGCCCAGCCAAACACGTGTTCTTTTGGACGATATTGAACTGCGCGATGGTGAAATTCGTTACGATGATGTCTCAGGATATCGCATTGTCGCCGAGAAAGCATGGGGAAATGGAAGCCTACGCATCGACGAAGGAGGCACACACCTGCATGTTTCCTCTTTGCGCGCTGAGATCAATCATATCCCGGTTTCCATTTCTGCTTCCGCCCATTTTGGTCAAGATGTTGTTGCCACCGAGAACGCGGCTATTTGCTTCAATCATGGGCAGTGCCTCTATCCAAGCGTCACATATCAGCAAAAAACACAGGATCTATTTGTTGGTGTTCGCCTGCAAAACACCGATGTAAAAACGCTTGCCGGCTTATTCAACGTACCAATGGAGGTGCGTGGAAACTTGACAGGTGAGGCGTCTTTACATGGAAGACAAATTGTCGCCAATGCAACGCTTGTAAATGGCAAGGCATATCAAGTTGTATTGCCCACCAAATCCAACCTAACGCTCAACATGACGTTGTTACCGAGTCAGGTACTCCAGATCAATTCCGGGAGTTTATCGGGCAGAGATCTCTCCGCCAACGTGAAGGGCAACATCGATTTTGCTCACAAAACATGGGCGTTTGAAGCATCTACTTCGACGCAGTTGCCATCGGCAAAGGGCACTATTCAGATTCGCCTGGCAAAGCAGCACAGCCATCAAGCAGCCATGGGAAACATGGAAATCGACGAGCTGATTTTTCATGGCATCCAGATTGGATCTGTCAGCGCCAAGATCAAGTTGGATGATCGCGCACTCACGTTTACAAACCTCTCTCTCAGGGGCGCTCTTGGCCGTGCAACATCTGATCGCCTCAGCATTGACCTCAACAAAAGTCTCCCCGAAGGGCATGTCGTTTTCCACTCTGTGGATCTTGGCAATGGCACAGCCTCATTCAAAGGCACGCATGCTGTTCTCCATCTCGAAGATGTTGACCTTGAACACCTAACCGCCAAGGTTCCCTTTCTCATACCGCAAAAAGGCAAAATCTCCGGCACCGTAGAGGCTGATGGGCCCTTGTGGTTCAGTCACTTGCGTGCCGATTTTCACACCACAGGCTGGCGTGAAGGTGGCGATGCAACCTTGACAATCACCGTCAATAATAATCGAGTACTGGGCAGTGTCCTGTCGAAGCAAGTCGAAACCCATTTCACCGGGACGCTTAATTCTCTCGCAAATTTCGACATCGAGGCAAAAACCAAGGTGAACGTGGCCCACGTCGAGAAATTTTTCAAACCGCTTCGCGACGAGCTCGTTTTTTGCAGTCTTGATGGCTCCTTCTCCACCAAATGGAAAAAGAGACCGAACACAGACGCTCAGATTGTTGGCAACGCGCAAGTTGATGACTTCACGCTGCACCTACCGGGTGTCCCGACAACTTCCATCAAAGAGCCAATTCGTTTTACCTTCAGTGAGCAAGAAATCCGATTTTTACGCCCGGCACAACTGACGTTTGAAGGAGGCCAGCAACTGGTGGTGGTGGGTTTCGTGAACAAGAAAAATGTCGACTTGCAAATCGATGGTCGCATTCCACTCCTCTTCGCAAAACTCGCCACAACCCTGGTAAGCGCGGCGGAGGGCGCGGTAGATGGCACACTCTCTGTCACCGGATCAACAAAAGCTCCCACGATGAGCGGCTCACTCACGCCGGAAAAGGGCTCTTCTATTACGCCAAACAAACTCGTCGATGAAATCGTGTTTGAATCAGGAAATGTCGTGCTCTCACCTGATAAGGGAAATCCTGGTCAATATTTCTTTCAAGCACGCAATTTACAAATGGCTGTGGGCGAGGGCAAAGCATCACTTGATGGCTACGTCAGACTCACATCGGAAGGCTTTAAGACCAAAAAGGCCTCCGACCTTTCGCTGAGATTTGTTGGACAAGACCTTGTGCTGCATCGGCAAGAGGCGTGGATAGAAGGTGATTTTGATTTAAACCTACAAACCATCGCCAAGAAAAACGTCCTCTCTGGCTTTGTAAACATCACCGACGGATACTATCTTCACCATTTTTCGCTCAACAATTTTATTCTCTCCTCCGCGGAAAATACCAAAACCTCCGCCATACGCTTGGGCCCGTTGGCATCTGAGGTGGAGCTTCGACTTGGAACACAGGTGCGCTCCTTTCGCGTGGAGGCAGACACGCCTGCGTTTGTTTTAGATTCTTACGTCACTGCAGATGTTCAGCTAGTAGGCACTCTATCATCGCCAAGATTGATGGGTGGGGTGCAACTTGTGGAAGGATCAGTTTCGTTTCCCTCCACCAAGTTTCAAATTACGCCCGTAGCGATTCCGCTTCGCGACACACCGGGAAAGTTTGCTGATCCACTCATCGATATAATTGCCACCGCTGATCTTCTCAAAGATCGATTCGGACTGAAAACAGACACGACTGTCGAATTTACCTTAAAGGGCACACTCGATCACCTGCACATTGATCTTGTTGCACGGTCGGGAGATCTCAACCTCGATCGTCTGCGATTGCTTGTTTATCTCCTTGGTCCCGCATCCATGGGACAATTCGAAGCATCAGAAGCGTTGCGAAATCTCTTAAAATCGCGCGCAGGAATTCGCTTAAATTTCGGCAGCACTGGCAAAGGTGTCTCCACACAGGTGCACGTGAGCGTAGGATCGCGATTTGAACTAGAAGGCACCGCAGCTGCATCTGCTGCAGGACTCAACATGCAAGATCTCAGGCTCCAGCTCTTGCTGTTTGATCACCTTCCAGACAATCAAACACTGTTTTTTGAGGGACTGCTTGCTCCCCCTGTTGAAGGCAAAGTTTCTGATAGCAGAGCCAATATGCGCTTAAAATATCGGGTTTTGGAAAAATGAATCACGCGCGATGTTACATTTTCATCATCGCAATATTGCTGTGGCATTCCTTTGCCGCCTCGGCCGTTTTTTCCCCGAACGGAAACCGAATCCGTTACATCTCGATTTCTGGTCTGCCCCAAATCCTGCTGCAAAAAGAAATAAAAAAGCGCATTCCATTTCGAGAGGGGCAGCTCTTCGACGAAAAGAGCGATGTACGAGCAACAGTTCTTTCTTATTTGCGCCGCCAGGGATTCTATGGGAGCACGGTGCAAGTTTCCTTGCGCCCGGTCCCAAACGAACCTCTCGTCGATCTTGTCATCGAAATTCAGGGAGGAAGTTTTCTCAATGTCCGCGATGTCAAAGTGATCGGGGATATACCCATTCCCCCAAAGAACGTAAAACGCATGTTCAAAGAGATGTGCCAAAGAATGGCTTATGCTTTCGATGCTATCGCTGCTGGCAGCATCTCTTGCTATTCCAGGGACAAAGAAAAAGACAACATCAACAGATTAAAAGATCAGCTCGCAGACCTTGGCTTTGTGCAATCCTCCGTTCGCGTTGAACGCCACCAAGAAGCGCCTTTCATTGATCTCACCATTCATGTTCGCCTTGGGCCAAAAGTAAATACAACGTTCGTGTTTAAAGATGCACAAACCATCTCGCTCGGTAAAACGGCCCGCTTTTTTCGCTCTGCTTTTAGCGTCGAATTTTTCTCTCGCTTTCTTCATACAAAGCTGACGAGCAAGAAATGGCCTGCCGACGAAACGATCATCGTCGAAGATCTAAAAAATGCACTGACGTTCAAGAGCTCGCAAATTGTAGATGGCAGAGAGATAGAAAAGTCTGTGCAAAATATGCGTGCCATTTTGCAGGCGC
>Ga0207042_1034_pt1 | contig 32892 bp, 35 predicted proteins | sample Alteio_BWMinCont_70_FD_153310 | JGI IMG/M metagenome (GOLD analysis project Ga0207042, IMG submission 153310) | Enriched cells from forest soil in Barre Woods Harvard Forest LTER site, Petersham, Massachusetts, United States -... | ecosystem: Environmental > Terrestrial > Soil > Temperate forest >... | reverse complement strand
GATTCGGGCTGCATGAGCCGCCGCCGAGACCCAATTATGGGGCGAACGATTCCATCGCAAGTTTGTAGAAATTATTGAGGTTGAGGAGGAACTCGCCGAGCAGATTGTCCGCAATCTTCGGCTGCGACTCAGCGGCGCGGACAAAGGCGCGCTAGCCAGGCGCTATAAGGGTAGTTCGGAAGCGTACCAACTCTTCCTCCAGGGTCAGCATTACTGGAAGAGGCGTACTGGTGAAAGCCTCGCGAAGGCAGTCGAGTGCTTCCAGCAGGCCATTCACCTAGACTCGCATTACGGTATGGCACACGAAGGCCTTGCCCAATGTTATCTTGTGTTGGTTTTCTACAATGTCGGCCAGCCGCAGCCGCTTCTGGAAAAGGCAAAGAACTCCGCCGCGCAGGCCGTGGAGTTGGACCCCGCGAGCGGCAGCGCGCGGACCACGATGGCACTCGTGCACGCCTGGGCAGACTGGGACTGGGGCTTGGCCAATGCGGAGGTGGAGACGGCGATCCAGCTCGATGCCAACGACTTTCAGATCCACGACTGGGCCGCCTTCGTGTTCGCGACGCAGGGGCGCTTGCGAGAGGCGCGTCGTGAAATCAACAAAGCGTTGGAACTGGACCCGCTCGCGCTTCAGCTTCAGCACCACGCGGCTTGGTTTTTCTTGCTGGACCGTCAGTTCGATCATGCCCTGGAGCAGACGCGCAAGATGGTTGAACTCGACGGTAGCTATCCGCTCGCGTACCTTTGGATGGGCACAGCGCTGGAGAGGCTGTCCCGGTACTCTGAGGCGGAGGCAGCCTTCCGCAAGGCATTGGAACTGTTTGGGGGCGGGAGTCTACCAGCGTTCGAGAGTTCACTCGGTCATTGCTTGGCAGTCTCGGGCCATAGCAGTGAAGCGAGGGAGATTCTCGAAAGACTCGAAAGCCTTTCCAAGCAAGAGTACGTCGAACCATACGGGCTCGCCCTGGTTCATCTAGGACTCGGCGAAGCGGAAAAGGCCTTGCGAAAGCTGGAACAGGCAGTGGACATGCGGTCAGTGTACTGCACCCTGCAACTCCGCTCGGACTCCCGCCTCGACCCGGTCCGCTCCGACCCGCGTTTCCAGCAGCTTCTTATTCGTATGCGCATGGGCTAATTCCTCCAGAAGGCGCACCCCGTCGCTGCCGGAGCGGCAGGCTGGCGCGGTGCACAGCGGTTGCCAAAACAGTGATCTCCAAAAATCGGATCTCCCACCAGCTCAGGTCGATCTCATACCACGCGAGCCCATGCCGGGCCGATGTCGGATGGGCGTGATGATTGTTGTGCCAGCCCTCGCCAAAACTCAAAAATGCAACCAACCAATTGTTTCGTGAGCCATCCCGAGTTGCAAACCGGCGGCTTCCCCAAAAGTGCGTAAGAGAATTGACCATCCACGTAGCGTGCAGCCCCATGGTCACGCGGAAGAAGACTCCCCAGAGAAGAAACGGCAGGCCACCCAAAGCCAGCAGCAGCATACTGACGATGGCCAGCGTCACATAGTGATACCTCGAGAGCCAAACTAAGAACCGATCCTTGCAGATATCCGGGGCGTAGCGGGAGCACTCGTCTACATTACAGTGGGTCGCGTTGCCAACCAGCATCCAGCCGATATGACTCCACCACTTGCCGTCGCGCGGCGTGTGCGGATCCCCATCCTTGTCGGAGAACCGGTGATGGATGCGATGCGTCGCAACCCAAAACATGGGGCCGCCCTCCAAGGCCAGGGTCCCGCAGGTGGCTAAGAAATACTCCATCCACTTCGGTGTTTTGTAGGAACGATGAGTGAGCAGTCGGTGGTATCTCATTCCTATGCCCAAGCTCAAAGAAACCCAGTAAAGAGCCAATGCGGTAAAGACAGCCGGCCAAGTGAAGAAGAAAAGAGCGGCCATCGCGCCAACGTTAGAGATATCCAGTTGACTCCATCTTGTCTGATGAATGGCCTAGCGTTGGTTTCCATTGGCTGCCCACTTTGCTGGACGGGCGCCAGGACTGGCCCGACTGTCAGAGTTGTGTAATATTGGCCGACGCGCCTAGTTCAACGAGGGGCGGACCTGGGTTTGTCGGCCGTACAAATCCGAAGTACGACGCCGTCGTTTATATGTCCGGCCCGGAGACATGGGTAACAGAATGTACCTAAGACATAGGTAACACTTTTGGCCCAAAGGGGTTGTTGAGGGGCTGCAGAGTTTTCTCCTCCAGATCGATATAACCAAGGTCGTACTGCATGAAGCTGACGAGCCAGATGCCGTCGTCGACTTCCTTAATTCCGACCGCCTGACCGGCCAAACAGGTACTTAAATTGATCTTCTTGCGGTATAAGCACAGGCGGCCGCAGTTGGTGACGACGACGGTCTTGTCGTGGAACGGATAGTGCGGCTCCGGGATGCCCTGGTAAGCTGAGTACTGTTGACGAAAGTCGTGGCAAGTTTGGCGGCCTTCCAAACGGTCGGAAATCTTCTAGCCTTGCCGAAAGCACTGCTCAATAGCTTTCCCGAATATCGCGTTCTGGGGTTCTTGCTTGCCGTTCTAGTGGTTGTCTGCGCCTTGTCACTCTGGGCAAGCGGAAGACAAATGGATTCTGAGCGATTGTTCCGCGGCTATTTGGTAGGATTGATGGCTGTTGCCGTAGCCACATTGATTCTTTCAAGCGCCATCTATTCGGCAGCTGGATACGGGCTCGCGTCGTTGGGTGTGGGATCTCGCACCTTCTTTGCTTCTTCGCTCTCGCTCACCATCGCCTTCTTTGCGCTGATCTGCTCGGCCTTCATCCCAGGGGCGCGAATTGCAAAAGTGGTCTTGCTTACTGCCTCGGCCAGCCTGGTTCTTGTGCTGGCGCTGGCGCAATATCATCGGGTGGAGGAGTGGGGCTACGCCTGGCGGGAAGAACTCCGCATCCTCCGGGGTGCGCCGGTGGATGAAATCAACCGTCTCCCGTTCAGGCTGCCATTATTTACGCCGGACCATCCGAATATCATGGCGGTTTGATTTTCAACAGGGAGTGGGACTTGACCGCCGCTGTGGCCTCCAGAAGTCCTCTAAACGAACACCGGCGTCCCTTCGAAGGGCTTCATTCGATTTATCCCGCCGGCAAAGGGTCCACTTGGAGGTGGGATGGTTCAACGTTGTGGAAGCGGCAATCCGGAAATCGTGCGCGAAGGTTTCCCGTGCGGCAGCTTTTTGTTTGGCGCGACGGAGCGTCGCGTCTCGAGGAAGTGGGGCCGGGTTTCTGGTGGTCCAGCTAATGCACTCCGTGCCTTGCGGGCTGATGCTGTGCACAACCCGCTCTTGAAACCTTCTTATCAGTGTGAGCGGAGCTCTTGGCGGTACTGGCTTGGTGAAATGGTGTCCGGCTCCCCGCTGACCTAGAACGGACCTCGATGCCTTGGATGCTGGCAAGTCTCTAGGTACAACAGGACCTACGAAACGAAATTTGACAGCGGCGGTTCGGCGGATAGCCATTGAGACGCTTTAATGATCCCTGTATCCTGTGGCTCTGTATTCTAGTGTCCAGCCGGTTGTTCCTTCGGCTGCGAGGACGACTTCAAACCGCCGCGCGGGAGTCAGGATTTCGCTTCCACGGCCACTAACGATTTAGGTCGCTTTGCGAGGCCGTTGGAGAGCAGATGGACGCAAATATTCTCGACAAAGGCGGCCTACGCGCCCTAGCGCTACGCTGATACCGGTAGGAGGCAGAGCCGCACCGTCAGATGTGCTTCCTGATGCGCGGACCGCCTATTGGTTCAGTGTGGCGTTACTAGCAATATGGCGAGCTTCCCAATGTTTACAGTAAGAGATAGCAACGTATTTTATAAACAAAACATGTTAATGTCCCAATTTGCAATTCCAGTTGTGTTGAACACGGCTCAAGATGTTCAAAACGCCGTTGGCCGGGCAGATCTTATGAAAGCGATAGGTACGGGTATTGGTAACACTGCAGCATACGAGACAGGGCATCAATTCTTTGGCTCCACTAACGGAATGGAGGACACCTCTGTCAACACCTACAACGGGGCGCCCGGGTGCGATCCCAGGACCAATGGACCGTACGACTACGGTTTTGGACCAATCTCCTGGGAACCCATCACCGCGAGTGCGTGGCAGAACCGACTAGGGGGCGGTGTCTTTAAGCTCCCGTTTTGAACGAAATCGGTCAACAAACATGCACATCTTTCAAAAGCGACAGCACGCCAGGATGGCAATGATCCTTGGAGGATGCTTTCCGGTACTTATTGTGTCGTGGTGGTTGACAAAGCCGATTCTTGTCGACACGCACATGTTTGCGAGGGCCGACGACGCATCTTGCGGCGCTTACCACGAGGAAGGGACCGGACTTATCATTTTCAATCCTCTCCGATCACGAACTACAGAATTGATCGCCAATGCGTTTTGGGCGCTGCGTCGAATGCGCGGTGCTCGCCTGAGGTCAGCGATAGGCTATGCAACAGCTTATCTGAACATCCACTGTTGACTTGCGTGTGACATCCGTGTGTCCTAACTGTTTCGCGAGTACTATCCGGTCACCTGCCGTGAGAGGCATACGAGTGATTCAGTTGGCGAAATTCTACGTCGGTAAGCCTTTAAAACTTTTGGCTCCTCAAGCTGTACTCGAACTCTTCCCCTTCGGTTAACAACCCAGCCTGCTTTCTTGGGATGGGGAAGCCGGTTTGGGCGGTTATTCCAGTGTTCCGCTGTTAAACTGTACACGAGGAAATCAGTTTAGTGGTCTGGCTAGGGTACTCTCAATACGTGAGGGCTCCAAGGTATCCGAGCGAGGATCGATCTAGTTTAACGGGGAGCCGGACACCATTTCGATGAGGGCGACTAGCTCGACGCGCAGGATGTCGAGGCCGGGATGGCGAACTAGGCATACCTCTCCTTTGCTCGCCAATCTATTTACATTGAGAGACGGCCCAGAGAATGAACCTCCCTGGGCCGTGAGTGGTTGAGAGTTCGACTAGAACCGGCTCGGAACGATTGCCACGCCGTTGATCGCACCTGGGATTGTGCCCGAAATGCCCGCGTTGGTCAGGTTGCCATCTTCGTCCATATCGAAGATCGTCAGATGAGAGGTCCCAGTGAAGCCGCCAGAGCCATCAATTGCCGCTACCAGACCTGAGCCGGATGCATTGTCGGTCACATTGCCGGCGAAGTTCTGCGGGCTGGCAACGGCGGCGTCCAGCACGACGTTGCGTCCGTGGACGACAAACCTTGAAAGGTCCTTGCTTGCAGTATTACTGGTGAAGAGAAACGGCCCCGCGAGCGTTGCCCAGCAAGGGGCGGTTTGAGTAGTGAAGCCACTGCTTACAATCGCATCCTTTCGAACCAGAGCGACCTGGTTCAGGTGAGCGATGGTGACGTAGGCGTCCTTACCGGACGTAACCATTCCGAAAGGCTCATTACCATTCACCGCTATACCGGCATCAGAGGGGATGCCCGCGACCAGCGTCGGATTCCCGCTGACCGCTCCGTCCTTAAGCAGGTCGAACGTCTCGATGACGTTGGACTTTTCACTGACGATGATTTGGTTGGTCAGAACACCGACCTGGGCCGCGGAACCATCCGCCACCAGCAGCGTCGAGACGCCATCGGGATTGGTATTTACAAAGTCTCCGAAGATTGCGTGCGATTCAACTTGGGTAGCGCCGAGAATGTAAAGATGGTTTTCACCGAAAGCGACGCTGACCGGGTTGGCGACCGTGGGGACCACCTGGGTGAGAGACAAGCCGTCATGGCCCACTTGAAAAATGGACACGGATTGAGAGCCGAAGTTCACCACCGCCACCAAGCCGTTGCGCGTCTGGACGCCACCGGCGTTTCCCGTTGCGCCGCCCGCGCCTTTCGTGGACAACGTCTGAAGTAGTTTGCCGCTGGGGCTGTACACCAGTAGCTGATTCGCCGTGGCGTTGGACGCGGTGACCACGAAGGGATCCGCCGCCTGAACGGCAGCGGCGGCTCCGAGAAGCGGGACCAGTATGCTCGCCAGGTGGATGCTCTGCTTTCGAATTCTGCTCAGTATCATTAATTATTCTCCTTAAAGTAGTTGGAATCGAGCCCTCGGACGCGATGTGCGCAGAGTATGTCGCCAACGCTATGGAGTTCGCTTGGACGTGCCGGACAAGTTACGGGAAGCCACTCGATTGTGTTTCTTTTATTTGTCGGCTAGGGATATTAATTGCGATCGTGAGGAAGCTGTCGGAAATGGCCGGCGACGGAAGGGAGACTCAAATAATTCTAGTCGGCGCGACGATGGTGGCAGTTGTCGTCCGCAAAACCTGGATTCAGGCCTCATGCGGCCACCTTCTCCAGCCAGTATTCGTCGTGCAACCGCCGAGCACTCTTTGCTTCGAAGAACCTGCCCTGCCGGCAGCAAGCATCGCCGTGACGGACGTCAACACCACCGGCGAGCCGGCGAAGGGTCTCGACATCGCAGCTGGGCACGGCCTGTCTCGGTATCTTATGTTGCCGTCCCCTACCGACGCCGAAATCACTATCCAGGTCTGGGAAAACGTTGTCGACGTCGCCCGAGAAAATGCCGCGATCGGAAAGCGTCCTCGACAAACTTCGCTTCGCCAAGCTTGCGGTGCGGCGCTTCGATAATCAGAACGTGAACGTGTCCTCTTCCGCGATCAAGATGACCGGAGGCCCGCCCGACGAGATCTTCACCGCGTTGGCCAAGGTTTGCTTGCCGCCGGCCGATTCCGCGCACTTTTGGAGCGCCTCCATGGATGGGAAATGCACTTCCGCTACGCGGTAAAACGGAGATTCGCCTTGCGGCGAAGGCATGATCTTCGTGGCAACTATTTTGGTCTTCCCATGGAGATTCGCGATCGCCATCGGTACGTGCTCCTGCGCATATACTTTCTCGAAAGCCGAAGCATCCTTGGGTTGCGGATAAGCAACGATCAGTTTTACACTCTTCATCTATATTTTCCTTTCCGTTCTCTTAAGAGGGCTCCGACCGAGCCCCATATTCTTGGTCATCGCGGTGACTCGAACGTGCTCCTCGGATTTCGGCGGTTAGCCCCATGGCAAGGCCGGTCAGGGCGCACAGGATCGCAACACCCAGGTGCGATAGCAGGATATGCCATGCGTCGAGATTGGGGCAGTGCATCTCCAGCATGCTAGTCCCGGCAAGCCCCGCGAGCAGCCCCGCTGCCGCTCCTGTCATGCGCGGAGAAAGGATCGCGCCCCTGCGCAGCGCTAGCCAGAAGGGCACGGCGGCCAAGGCCCCAACGAGAGTGCCCGCGCGGATGCAGACCCAGGCGTTCCTCCAGAAATTCTCTTCTTGCTGAACCTGGAACAAAACCGCCATCACTATGGCGACTGATATGGTGATGCCTACGGCTAACAGCGCCGGAGGAATTCTGTGGCGGCTTCCGGGCACCATCTGATTCACAAGCGAGTAAACCAGCAAACCGGTACCGATTGCCAGCGTGCTCAGAATCGCGGTGGTTTGTAGCGGTGTCATGACCGCCACCGCGAACGCCCCCAAGCGGTAGACACTGACAGCGACGATGGAAACGAAGATGCCGACGAAAGCTCCGACAAAGTAACGTGCCGACGGCAGTGGGCGCACCGGGCGCAGATTATCCGCGAGTCTTTCAGCAATGTCATGCAACGCTCCCGGCGAGAGCGGGTCCATGGGAACAGGCGAGTTGAGCGCGCTTAAGAGTTGCTGGCAGCGATTACAGGTTCCCGCGTGCTCTTCGACTTGGAGCGGCAACGGCGACCCTTGGCTCAAAGCCCGGTTTACGTCATGGCAGTTCATTGAGCCGCTCCTTTCGCTGTTTCCTCGGCCTGAATGGGGAGTAACTTGCGAAGCCGCTCGTAGGCGCGATGCGCTTTTTGTTTCACCGCGCCCACGGTCGAGGACGTGGCGCGAGCTACTTCTTCCAGGGTCAAGCCTCCCACCTTCAACATCGTCACCACTTCTCGCTGCGCGTCCGGCAGGGCGGCGACCAGCGTCTCGAACGCGGGAGCCCGGTTCCGAGCTTCGGCTGGGACCGGCCGCTCCGGCAGCAGCTCCATCGTTGTCTCGTGCAGCGTGATGCGCCGAGTCCGGCGGTATCCGTCCACGCGCACACGCCTGGCGATGGCATAGATCCAAGGCAGAACCGGCTCGCCGGGGCGGTAGGTATGCCGCACGCGATGTATCCGCAACCACGTCTCCTGCAGCAGGTCGTCAGCCTGTTCGCGGCTTGCCACCTGGCTCTTGAAGAATCGAAGCAAGGCTGGGCTTAGGGCGCCAACCAATACCGCCGGAGCCTCCGGATCGGCCCGCTGGTATCGTTCCATCCAGAAATCCAGGTCCGCGAAGGACCGCTGCGAAACGATCTCCTCTTGGAGACAAGACTCCATCTGTGGACCATTCGCGGGAGCGGCACGGGGAGTTACGCCCTGCGGGAACATTTCTTTTCGGAGAGCGCCCCAGAAGTTGGACATCATTAATGTATACAGTTGCTGGCCTTGGAATATTCCGCTCCAGCGACAATCCGCTCTCAGAGACAATCGGGGATCTGATCGAGCCGGGATATCGTCAAGTCGGCCGAGAAGCCTAGATGTTCCATGTGCCCTTGGGACCGGTTGCACCAGCAAACCTTGTGGCCAAACGACTTAGCTCCGGCAACGTCCCACGAGTTCGACGAGACGAAGAGAATCTCTTCAGGAGGGACGCCTAGGACCTCAGGCGCCAGCGCATAGACTCTGGGAGACGGTTTGTACGTCTTCACCTGGTCCACGGAAATGATTTCGGCAAAATAGGACATCAGACCGTTGTGCTGAACAGCGGATGCAAGCATCTTGGGCGAACCGTTTGAAAGGATGGCCAATGGGACGCCCTGCAGAGCATCCAAAGCTTCTGTCACCTCTGGAAATGCCGATGGCCGGAGGTAAGCCTGCATGAGTCCGTCAAGTTCGGCATCGCTCGCTTGGATCTTCAGTTGCGTGACCGCCGCACGCAACGCGGCCTCGGTAACATCCCAGAAGTCCTGGTAGCGCTCCATGAGTGATCGCAACCAAGTGTATTCGAGTTGTTTCTGCCGCCACAGTGCTGAGAGCGCCTGCAAATCTCCGGTGAGATTGGCGGCTCGAACGACGACCGAGTGCACATCGAACAATGTGCCATACGCGTCAAAGACGAAGGCCCGGGGAGTCATTAGCTCTCTAGACAGATACACTGAACCGGACTCGAAAGTCTACCCCGGGCTTGGGTACGCCGCGTCAAGGAATCCCGGATCGAGACTTTCGAGAACACTCTCTTCGCCCCGATCAGCGGCCTCCTGACAACGGATGCACAATGACGTCCACGGCACCGCCTCCAGGCGCCGCTTGCTGATTTCTCCGGGGCGATGCCCGCATGTTCCGAAAGAGCCGTCCTGGGTTCTATACAACGCCGCCATCACGCTGCAGTGGACCGCCGATTTACGGTTCAAGCCCGCTGTTCAAAACGAAGTTCCCCCAAACACAGTTCTTGATGACAACGCATGATCCGATTTGGCTGCAGCATATGGGCATGCTCGCGGCGGCTGAGGTTCTTCTTCTGGTTCGGGACCGCAAAAGCCCCTCTTGCGCGAAACTGCATCACAACAACGACAAGCGCTGCATCTTCCGCCACTCCGGACCGGACCGCTCGGCAACGCAACGGAGGGAAAACCACGGAGCCCTTGGAAGCGACGAGGCTCCTTTGGGCGCGTCTTCTTGCTAACTCGGTGGCCAAGACCCATTCCGGGTTCTGGCATGCACAACGAAGAATCTGGCTCGTCAGCTTCATGGATTACGATCTCGGTTATATCGATCTGGAGGAGAAATCTCTGCAGCCCCTCAACAATCCCTTCGGGCCAAAAGTGTTACCTATGTCTTAGGTACATTCTGTTACCCATGTCTCCGGGCCGGACAAGAAATAGTTTGGCTCCTCAGGCAGGACTCGAACCTTCAACCCTTCGGTTAACAGCCGATCTTGCAACTCGGCAAGGGCATTTCCAAGCCAAGAGAGAAAAAGTTGCAAAACCGCATTCTTGGGGAGCCACATATTTCAAACGCGAGCTCAGCCCGAGAACTCAGCCCTTTCGAAGTATGAGAATCAGAAATTGCAAGGGTAGGTAGACGATGGTGGCTTGTAGCATTTGGCGTGCGGTGATTCTCGATGGAAGAAGAATCTGCCGGCTGGCGCAATACAGAAGGCCTAGACCTAGCAGTATCGTTGCGCAGTATTGGAGAATGCCTCCTCGGTTCGCGGCAACTGCACCGACGCCAGCGATAAAGAGGGCCAGAGCAGGAACGCCTGTTAGCCACGCTAGAAAGCCGCCCGCGTTTCTCGCTGGGAAGATCAAGTAACCAGCGCGAGCATAATCGTCACGGTACATCCAGGCGATCGCCATGAAGTGAGGAAATTGCCAGAGGAACAACACGGCGTATAAGATCCAAGCCTTACCACTCACGATGGAACCAGACGCCGCCGCCCAACCGATCAGCGGAGGCATGGCGCCCGGAACAGCTCCCGCCAATGTGCAGAGTGGTGTTTTCCGTTTCAGGGGTGTGTAAATGAGCAGATAGGTAGCCGCCGTGAAGACTGCAAGGGCACTCGCGAGTGCGTTCACCGTGGCGAGGAGGTAAACAGAGCCAACTATCGAAAGCGATATGCCGAACCACGCCGCAGCTCGGGGGTGGAGTCTCCCGGCCGCAATCGGGCGTCGAGAGGTCCGCCGCATCTGGGCATCGAAGCCATGTTCCAGATATTGGTTCAGCGTGCCCGCCCCGCTCGCGACCAGGAGCGTCCCGCACAATACGTTGAGCATTCGTTCTAGCGGGAAGTTGTGCAAATCACCTGGGTAACCCAGATAGAAGCCGGTGAACGTCGCGATCACGATAAGGAAGTTCACTTCCGGCTTTGTAAGAGCCAAGAAATCGGGGATGGCCGAACGTACTGAGGAGGCGGGCCGTGCGCTCGGCCCAATATCAAGCACAGAGGCGGACAGACCGGCCATCAACCAACCCCCACTTCCGAGGCACGAGTTCGTTCGCTCGCGAGAAGCCGGGCGATAAGCACGAGTGCCGGAATCAGGTAAGCAAACGTCACCGTAATCCACATGAGCGCTCCCGCCATGGCTTGGTCTTCGAGCGGCGAGAGGCCAAACATTCCGTGATCCCCGGAGAGATATGGCCGGTACACAACATGGCCACAAAATACTAAGAATGCCGATAGAGCATCGCACGGCAGTGTCGCCAGAAAAAGATACACCGGCACAGACCAGCGTGAACTCGGGTGAAGCTGGATTACTGGCCACCAAAACGCAATTCCCGCGACGAAGAAGCTAGCGAGTTCGAACTGATGCCAAAAGCCCGATTGCAGCGCGAGTTCGAAAACGGCCGGAACATGCCAGAGGAGCACTGTAAGGGCGCCTGCCAGCCAGCTGGATGTGATCTGAGGACGCCAACGCACAAGAGCGGGGCGAGCTCCGAAGAGAATCAGCGGCGCTGCCACCATCATGATCAGGAGATGCATCAGCATGTGTGCGGTAAGAAGATGATGATCTAGATGAGCCAGTGGCGATGCGGCGGTCATCCATAGCACGGCTAGTCCTGCCGCGCATGCGGACACTCGCCAAGTCACCGTTGGACTCCCGCTGATAATGAAGCGTTCCGGGCTGGGGTTTGGGCGGATGGATGCAGCGTTTCGAGAAAAGCAACGAGCGCCGTCGTCTCCGCCGGATTTAAGTTTTTTCCATACGCCGGCATATTGCCGCCACCTTGCAGCACCTGGCGCACGAGTTGGTCGCCCGTTAGTCGAACGGCTACGGCGTCGAGAGCCGGCCCACGCTTGCCACCGATGTCGCCGAGAGAGTGGCAGTTGTGGCACTGTTTCGCCTGAAAGACAAGCGCTCCTTGGACCTGCAGTGGCGTGCGTCCGGTAACGAATTTTGCTGGGATCGCAGCAGCGGTGGAGGCATTCATAACCGGACTCCACGGTACATGATCGGCCAGATTGGTAAGCGTGCCTAGCGTCACGGCGCTCAGCAGGATGGTTAGAACCGCTATTGGCCGCCGCCTCCAGCTCTTTTCGCCTTCACCCGAAAAGAACGGAAGCGCGAGCAGAATCACCAACGCGATAGCAGGTCCGATCAGCAGAACCGGAGTTTCCAGTTCCGGTGGAAGCAATGAGAGCAATGCGTAGAGCCACAGGAAGAAGAAATCGGGTCGAGGAGCGGTCTGAATAATCCGCGGGTCCGGCTGGCCGCTCGGGCCGAAGGGGCCGAAATAGAGCGCGCAGGCCGCGATGGCAAGGAGAATCACTCCAGAGAAGATCGCGTCTTTCCAGATTCCGTTAGGCACAAACGGCACGCCTTCGGTGTGCGTCAGTTCGTGGTATTTCTCCAAATAGTCGGACCGGCGGACCAATCGGCCTGGCACGGGCCACTCGTTGATCCCGAGTTTCAAAACCAATAGCAAATGCAGTCCAACAAAGCCGATCAGCAATCCGGGAATCACAAAGACGTGAAATGCGAAAAAACGCGAGAGAGTCGCGCCAGCAATGATCGGGCCGCCCAACAATAGCTTGACAAGCGCGGGACCGACGATCGGCACTCGGCTCGAGATTGAGGCCCCGATTCCCAGTCCCCAATAGGCGTCCTGGTCGAATCGCAGTACCTGACCGGTGAAGGCCATCCCAAGCGTCATCAACAACAGGAAGATTCCTATGATCCACGTCAGCTCTCGTGGAAACTTGTAGGCTCCAAAAAGAAACACCTGGACCATGTGGATCAGCACGATGGCGACCATGAAATTCGAGCCCCAGCCGTGCAGGGCCCGAATGAACCATCCGAGCGTCACCTGGTGGTTTAGGATTTGCAGGCTGTTCCACGCCTCTCCCGCCGATGGCACATAAATCAACGCGAGAAGGATTCCTGTGACAAGCTGAAACGCGAAGACCGTCATCGCCGCGCTTCCGAAAACGTAAGCCCAACTTGCGGTCTCGCGGGGAATCGGATGCTGCATTGTCTCGCGAATCGGCGAACCCAACTGAAGCCGTTGGTCGAGCCAGTTGCCGATCGTGCGGATCAGGCGCATGGCGGTTGCCTCTCGATCTGGATGAGAGTTTTGTTTTTGACAGCGGAAAAGCCAGGGGTCGGCATCTCGCCCGCCTGGATTTGAAGATTTCCGTCGAGGATCTTGAATGCATATTCGAACAAGCCTCGTTCGGGTGGACCCGACGCCCGCGAGCCGTCCGAGTAATAAACCCCTCCATGGCAGGGACACATGAAGAGTCCCGATTGCGGGAACCATCGCACGGGACAGCCCAGGTGCGCGCAGTTGATCGCGAATACCTGGAAGCGATTGCCATCGACGTTACGCACCCAGCAGGGGATGTCCGCGGTTTCCCCGTCCGTAGCGTTCGCGATCGGATTGCGATAAGTCGCCAAGCGCGTCTGGCCAGAGGGGAACTCATCAACCGAACCAAGAGAGACCCAGTTCTTGTATCCGGACTTTTGCCCCCGGCTCACGGGAGAGAAGATATAGCGCACGATCGGTATGGCGAGCAGAACGCCCACCGCTCCGTTGAATAGCAGCGCGATTTTCAGGACCACTTGACGTCTGGAAATATCGCTCATCGGAAATACCTCACTGGTTCAATCGAGCTGACAATGGTTCCCGTTGCGCACCGAGCCACGCGACAAGATCGCTCACGTCGGTATCGGTCAGCGGTTTGGGGTGGCTGCGCCAGTCCGGCATACCCAGATGAGGCATGCCAACAATGATCACGGTGCGGAGATGCTGATCGGTCACCAAAGCCAGGTAGGAAGGGTCTGCGATAGCGCGCGCGCCACGGCCCTGGGGACCGTGACACAGAGCGCAGGAAACCTTGAATATTTCGCCTCCCCGCGTGGCATCGCCGGACTGAGAGGCTGCGTAAGCGGGAAGCTTTGTATTCGCGAAAGCGCCTGGATCCGCCCAACTCCGAATTCCGTGAGCCAGAATGTCGATCTGAGCGTCGGTCAGCAGGCCGCCGGCCTTCTGCGCAAAAGCCGGCATCGGGGTTCCTGCCCTGCCCTCCTCAATCGTTCTACGGATTGTAGCGTCGTCGGCGATGGCAAGATACACAGGCCTGCCAATGCCGACCGTCAAAGCGCCCTGTCCATTCGGCCCGTGACATCCAGAACAGTTCTGGGCATAAAGCACACGGAAATCGGCGATGTCAGCAGGGCGAATCGCGGCTGTCTCCACCGCCTGGCGGCCGGGCGCGTCACAAGACGTGACGGCAAGCGTTGCCGTGACCCAGAAGGCGGCGAGCGTGATGGTCTTTCTCATCTCCTTAGCTCCCGCGATGCTCGTCGTGGCGGTCTTTCATCAATCCGGGCGCTTCTATTCCCATGCGCAGAGCGAGCGGCCTCGGCTGCTGGGTATGGATTCTTTCCTGGCGCACAACCACCAGCCCAGCAGCGACTCCGAATCCGATCTGTGACAGCACAAACCACAGCCAGTTGATGCGCTGGTTCATTACGGGATTGATGATCCCCAAACTGCCGTGAATCAAGAAAGACCACAGTAACGGCACAACAACGCCGCCTAATACAATCGGACGTTTCGGAGCTATGGGGAGCATCACTCCATAGAGAAGTCCAACCAGCAGCGAGATCATGAGATGCAGAGGAACGGCAATGAGGAACTGTTGAAGATGGAATGCGCCGATCTGAATGGCACTATCTCCCGCCGCGGGTGGCAACAGTCCGGCTACCAGGAGGTTCATCGGATACCAGATCCCGTTCCCGCTCAGCAGTCCGTACCCTGCGGCCAGAACGGCCATTGCCGCGCCGCCAGCGAGACCACCCTTAACTCCGGCCGATATCGGATAAGTCTCCAGCGGCAGCCATGCGCGGGGAATTTCTTGCAGGCCGGCGATTCGTTCAACAGTTTCGCGGGAGGTCTCAATAACGACCTCTTGTTGAACGACGGGGATCACCTCGTGCGATTCTACCGGCAACACTTGGCGGAACCATCCGACTGCACCCGCGATGGTCAAGATCGCGCCCAGGATACTCACAGAAGCCGAGGTGACCATTCCGGCGGCTATGAGCGTAATTCCGAAAGCGAGTACGAGAGGCCAGGCCGTCGGCGCGGGCATTTCGATATTCTCTGGGGGTTGCATAGCTTCTCCGCTACCTTCCAATCAGGTAAACAACCGTGAAGACGATCACCCAAACCGCATCGACGAAGTGCCAGTACATCGACAGGATCTCCACCCGCCCGGCGTGCTGGCGCTGGAGTTGCGAGGTGAAACAAAACACTGCCACGGCAATGAGAGCCAGCAGCCCCATGGTCACGTGGAACGCATGTAGGCCGACCAGCGAGTAATAAGTGGTGCCGAATAGATTGGTACTGATGGTCAGATCTTCGTCGTTGATCAGGTGGTTCCACTCGCGCGCGGTTCCGAAAAGGAAAACGCTGCCGAGCACGATTGTGAGCAGCCACCACGCCCCGAATGCCGCCATCTTTCCGCCGGAGAGACTTCGCACGGCCACGTGTATTGTCAGGCTGCTCGACAGCAGGCAGACGGTGTAGAAAATCGGCGCATGCAGAACATCACTGGGCTTCGGCCCCGTGAGGCTCTTGCCGATATAGAAAAGATATGCCACCACGAAAATCGTGAAGATCGCCGATTCGGCTGCGATCAGGCAATACATTCCAACGCGCCCTCGCGACGGAAGCCGCCACTCGAGATTGCCTTGCGGGACACCCACAGATAGCGCGCTCATGGGCTACTCGTACCTCCAGTCGGGATCTTCCGGGTGCTTTAGATCCCATAGCGGCCGGCGGCTACGCACACTTGGAACTTTGGCGTAGTTGTACTCCGGCGGCGGTGAACTTGTGGACCACTCCAGGGTCCACGCGTCCCACGGATCATGTCCCGCCCGCTTCCCGCGAAAGTAAGACCAAACCAGATTGGCGGCGAAAACTAAGGTCCCCCCAGCCTGAAAGGCGACGCCGATCGTCACGATCAGGTTCCATATGTCCCAGCCGCGGCCTGGCTCATAGGTGTAGATCCTGCGCGGCATTCCCAAGATCCCCGGCACGTGCATGAAATCGAATGTGAGATGGAAGCCGATGACAAAGAGCCAGAAGTGCCACTTTCCGAGCGCTTCGTCGCACATCTTCCCGGAGACCTTCGGGAACCAGTAATAGAACGCGGCGAAAATGCAGAAGAGAATGCCGCCCACGATCACGTAGTGAAAGTGCGCCACCAGGTAATATGAGCCGGCGAGCTGCCAATCCAGCGGTGCCACGGAGAGCGTAACTCCGGTCAACCCGGCGATGAGAAACTGGAACAGAAAGGCTACACAGAATAGCATGGGCGTCGCAAAGCGAATTTGGCCGCCCCACATGGTCGCGAGCCAATTGAAGATTTTGATGCCCGTCGGCACCGCAATCGCCATCGTGGAGAGCACAAAGAAGGTATTTGCGCCCGCGGTCATTCCGACCGTGAACATGTGATGGGCCCATACGCTCATGCTGATGAATCCGATGGCTACAGTCGCCAGCACCATCACCGGATAGCCGAAAATTGCCTTGCGTGAAAAAACGGGTATGATTTCCGACGCAAAGGCGAAGGCGGGAATCACCAGCACGTATACTTCCGGGTGGCCGAAGACCCAGAAGAAATGCATCCAGATGACGGCGGAGCCGCCGGCCTGGGCATCGAAGAAATGCCCTCCGAGGTACCGGTCGACCAGAAGCATGAGTTGCGCCGCGGAAAGCGGGCCCACTGCCAAAATCACCAGGCCTGCCATCACAAAGTTCAGCCAGGCGAGCAACGGCATTTTCCCGAGCGTCATTCCCGGACAGCGCATGCACAGAATCGTGGCAATTATGTTAATCGCCGTCCCAATGCTGCCGATACCGGAGGAGAACAGCGAAAGCGTCCAGAAGTCGGTGCTGTGTCCTACGGAGAACGTCCTCGCCGTGAGCGGAGCATAAGCGAACCAACCGACATCGGGCGCGCTTCCTGCTCCATACAGCCCATCACCGCCGAAAAAGCTGAAATACAGGAAGACTCCGCCCAGCGCGGTCATCCAGAAGCTGAAGGCATTGAGCCGGGGAAACGCCATGTCGCGAGCCCCGATCATGAGTGGCACCAGGTAGTTGGCGAATCCAAAAACCATCGGCATGACAACGAAGAAGATCATCGTCGTTCCATGCATTGTGAACATACGATTGAAAACCTGAGGTGAAACGAGTGCGTTGTGCGGCCGGATGAGCTGCAAGCGCATGATGGTCGCTTCAACGCCGCCCAGTGCCAGAAAGATCAAGGCGTAAACGATATAGAGGACGCCGAGCCGCTTGTGATCAACCGTCGTAACCCACTCGTGGAGGCGAAGGGTAAGCGGGCGAGCTGAAACTTCGGATATCGCGATGGCATTGGCAGACATCAGCGAAGAGTCTCCAAGTATGCTGTAACTGCGCTCGCTTCTTGATCGCTCAATCCCATGGCCGGCATCTTCGATCCAGGTTTGATGGCATCGGGATTGCGAACCCAGAGGCTCAGCATATCGGGCTTATTGTTAGCCGCGCCGGCGGCGATCGTGTCCCGGCTCATCAGATGAGTCAGGTCCGGGCCAAACCGCCCTTTCGCTGGAGTCCCTGAGATTGTATGGCAATTGACACACGCCGTCGATTCAAATACCCGTTTCCCGGCGGACTCGATCGTTTGGGGCAATTGCTGTTGCTCGCGGACCCAGCGCTCGAACTCCTCGCGCGACTGCACATAGACCCGCAACAGCATCTTGGCGTGCTGTGTTCCGCAATATTGTGCGCACTGCCCGAGAAACAGGCCCGTTTCATGCGGATCGATCCACATCTGATTCGGGTGATTCGGAATCAGATCGGTCTTGCCGCCCAATCGCGGGACCCAGAAGCTGTGGTCTGTATCGGCAGAGAGCAATGTCAGGAACGTGGGTGTTGGATGGGTCGGATCGCTGACCGGCACGTGTAGTTCATTCGCCGTAACGATGTTGAAACGTGGATAGCGGTATTCCCACCAATATTGATGCCCGGTGACGACGACCTCGATCGCGTTTTGCGGCCGCGGCTGGTTCTGAATGGACGCAATCACGCGCGCAGTCGCCAGGAATAGGGCCACAACGATGAGAACCGGAATAACGGTCCAGGCCAGTTCCACTTGCGTGCTCCCATAAATCTGGGCGGGCTCGGTGCTGGACCGTTGGTTCCTGAACCTCACCACCGCGTAGGCAAGTAAAGCGAATACGACAATGAAGATCACGCCCACAATCGAGAAAACGAAGACCGAGAGTCCGAAGATCGACTCCGCTGGAGTTGATGCTGGAGCAAAGATGTTGGTCGGACTCATTGGGTCGTCCTGGTCATCGGTAGGATGCGCCGCGATCATCAAAGGATTCGCGAAAAGTCCTTGGGGCGCCGTTATTACATCCGCGGTTATCAAGAGACTTGCCGGGCCATTTTTGTTGGGCGCCGACGAGCCAAAACGAAAGGGCGGGGAATAGCCGTCAGGCGATCTTGCGACAATCTTGGAGCGGGGCCAAGTACGGCGCCAGTTTTTTCTTGGCGTTGAATACTCTCCACTGTACGGTCCCGATCGGGAGCTGTCGTGCGGTCGCGATCTCGTGATATTCCAGCTGTTCGATGAAACGCAGTTCCATAATCTCGCGCTCGCCCGAATCCAAAAGGGTCATCCAGCGCAAGAATTCGAATGCAGGAATCCCGGAGGGCTTGACGCTGGCCGCAGCCAACCGATCGGTGGTCTCCTCAAAGTTGACCGTCTCCACTTCGCGGGTTTGTTTTCCATAGTGGCGACAGAGAGTATTTCGGGCGATCTTGAATAGCCAAGCGCGAAAAAGTCCGCGATCGCGGACTTGCGCAGCCTTTCGATAGACCGTCAACATGACTTCCTGCGCCAGGTCCTCCGCCAAACCCAATTCGCACCCGCGAGCCCGGAAGAACGCCACGAGTTGGGGGCTAAAGGTGCTGAACAGATCAGCGAACGAATTCCCGTTAGGATTAGCAAGAAATTCGTCCGCCACCTCTGTTTCCCGCGCGACTCGTCCATCGACAGTTGAATGGTTGTGCATTCTCAGATCAGCCCCTTTCAAGCTGCAACCTAAATGCACATCCACACCCAATCGTGATCCGCGCCAAGTGCCTATGTCTTAAGGGAATAGGGCGGCAACACCTCGCAATTGCCTTCGTCAATTGGTGAATTCTCGTCTTTTTCCTGGTCGGCCGCGAAGCGCAGGCCCAACAAGGAGCGCTTTCCGGGGCTCCTACTCTGAAGATGAATCCCTCGCGCTGTTTTTCTCACTGCGCATGAGTTGGCTTTCGCAGATCGGAGGTCTCGCACAGCTAGGACCCCTTGTAGTAGGTGCCGTGGCCATCTGGGTCGCCCTGGCGAATCAACGGCGACAGCTTAACGCCCAGATGTTTATCGAATTCTCCGCGCGGTTTCAGGAACTTCTGCGCCTGTTTCCAACCGACGCTTGGCTGGCAAACCTGAACCCTTCGCGCCCGATGCCGCCCCGCAGCCAGGACGTGAGAGACTGCACACTCTACTGCTTCCAACTGGTCGCCGATGTCTATCATCTTCACCAGGCAGGGTATATTACGAAGCGTCTTTGGATGCTTTGGGAACGCGAGATCAAGCACACCTTAAGCGGTCCAGTGTTCCAACGCGAATGGGAAGATGTATCGGCTGAGTTCGTGCACAATCCCGACTTCTTTCGCTACATCAGCGCCCTGATACATGCAAAACGACAAATCACTATCGCGACGTCCTCCTTACCGAGCGGCCGACGCGATTTCCCTAGTTGACGGCTTACCCCGCGTCGTTGGCCAACAAAACGGGGGGTAATTGGATCTTCTTGGATGGGCCGATCCATCAAACAAAGGTCGCAAATATACAAAGGCAAAGAGAATGCTAAAAGGCTTCAACTACCCTCTGACCCCGAAAGGGAAATCGACACTGAATCCAGCTCCGCCCTGGTATTACTCCGCCGACTTTCTGAACATCGAGTTCTGGGCGGATCCGGCCGCAGTTCGAGCGATGCTGCCCGATGGTCTGGATCCCGATCCGAAGGCGGGAGGCCACGCAGTCGCGTACTTTTACGATTGGCAGTTCTCGGGCTCGAACGAAGAATACCTTGATCCTGCCCGATACCAGTATCGCGAGTTCTTCATTCTTCTTGACGCACTCTTTGAAGGAAGGCCTGTCTCCTACTGTCCATACATTTTCGTCGACAATGATGCGGCGCTAGCGCGCGGCTGGAGTCAGGGTTATCCAAAACGGCTCGCGTCAGTTTTCCAGACGAGGTACTACGCGGCTACAGGCAAAGCCGGCCCCGCCCTAGCGGCCGGATCGAAGTTTGCAGGCACCCTTTCGGCGGGCGGCCAGAGGCTCGCGGAAGGCGTCGTGAAACTGCGGGAGCCGGTGAAGGACCCCTCGGCTCTGCACCCACGGCCGGTTCTGGGTCTTGTGCACTTCCCGTGCCTAGCTGCGGGGAAGCACGACAAACCCGCGGTTCACGAGCTGGTCGAGAACGTTCCGCACGACGTCAAAGTGGAACAGGCGTGGATCGGTGATGGCACCCTTACCCTTCCGGTCTGTAAAGACGAGGAGTTGTCCGACCTTGCCCCTCGCCGATGCGGTAAGGGCCTTCGTGCATCCATGGCGTACGTGGTGGACGACCTCAAAACGCTCAAGGATTTGAGAAGGTAATGGTATGGCAAAAAGAGTAGCTGACCTGCTGGTAGACGTCTTGGTAGGAGCGGGCGTTCAGCGAATTTACGGTGTCCCAGGCGATTCCCTCAACGGCATCACGGATTCGATTCGCACCCGCGAGAATATCCAATGGGTTGGCGTGCGCCACGAGGAGGCAGCTGCGTTCGCGGCGGGCGCGGAGGCGCATCTCACCGGCAAACTGGCCCTATGCGCCGGAACCTGTGGGCCAGGAAACATGCATTTGATCAATGGCCTTTACGATTGCCAGCGCAGCCGCGTCCCCGTTCTAGCCATAGCGGCCCAAGTTCCGAGCGCTGAGATCGGGAGTGGATATTTCCAGGAGACGCATCCTGAACAACTCTTCGCGGGGTGCAGCCATTATTGTGAGCTTGTCTCCCAGCCCGAGCAGATGCCACGCGTGCTCGAGATTGCGATCCAAACTGCGATTGCAAGGCGTGGCGTCGCCGTCATTGTGATTCCAGGGGATGTGGCTTTGCGAGATGCAGTTGAACAACAACCGGGCTTGCGTTTTGCCGAGCCGAAACCGACGGTGTGTCCGTCCGACGATGAACTTAGCCTACTCGCAGAGGTTCTGAATCGATCGAAGAAGATAACCATCCTTGGGGGCGCCGGGTGCGCCGGAGCTCACGGTGAGCTAGTTGAGCTCGCGGCCAAGCTACAGGCTCCCATCGTGCATGCTTTCCGCGGCAAGGAGTTCATCGAGTACGACAACCCGTTTGATGTGGGAATGACCGGCCTGCTCGGATTCTCATCGGGCTATCATGCCATGATGAACTGCGATACGCTGCTGATGATCGGCACGGATTTTCCCTATCGGCAGTTCCTCCCCAAGGACGCGACTGTGGTGCAGATCGATGTCCGAGGCGAGCAGCTAGGGCGTCGCAGCAAAGTTGATTACGGCTTTGTAGGCGACACCAAGACCACCTTGCGAGCGCTGTTGCCCAGGCTGGAACAGAACCAATATGAAACCCACTTGAAAGAATCAATCGAGCACTATCGAAATGCACGCCAGGGTCTGGACAAGCTCGCAAGCGGCGATTCCGACAGAACACCTATCCATCCACAATATGTAGCCAGCGTCATCGATCGACTCGCATCCGAAGATGCGATCTTCACTTTCGACGTCGGAACCCCGGTCGTCTGGGCTGCGCGCTATCTCCGGATGAATGGCAAGCGCCGGCTGGTTGGTTCCCTGAACCACGGTTCGATGGCCAACGCACTTCCGCAGGCCATCGGGGCGCAGGTCAGCCATCCCAAGCGCCAAGTGATCTCTATGTCCGGCGATGGCGGCCTGGCGATGCTCATGGGCGAACTGCTCACGTTGCGGCAGCACGACCTGCCGGTCAAGCTAGTCGTTTTCAAGAATGATTCGCTAGCCTTTGTGGAGCTGGAAATGAAGGCTGGCGGCTTTCTCGATTTTGCGACCAATCTTAAGAATCCGGATTTTACAAAGATTGCGGAAGCAGCGGGCCTCCTGGGATTGAGAGCCGAAACTCCGGATCAGGTAGAACCTGCGATTGCGCAGGCTCTCAAGCAAGATGGGCCGGCATTAGTCGAGGTCTTGGTTTCACGTCAGGAGCTTTCGATGCCTCCCACGATCACTTATGAGCAAGCCAAGAACTTTGGTCTCTTCATGCTGACGGCCGTTCTCAGCGGACGCGGCGATGAAATCATCGATCTGGCGAAAGTTAACCTGCTCCGGTAGACAATCTTTGCTCCAGCATCAAGGTGGCTGCCTTCCCGATGAGCTTGGCGCGTTCCGGGACCGGCTTCTTAGATCAGATTCCCGAAAAGTCTTGTCGGCGTTCGCCAACATCTGCTCCATCTGCCGGTCGGTGTGCTCATTGAAGGTGCGAAGCACCTCGCCATTGAATGCTTTTGTTGCTCGGGATCAAACATGCTGATGCAAACAATCGGAGGCTGTTTGGGCTCTTACTTGGTGACGCCTCCGAAAAGCAGTTTCGGATGGCACTTGAGTCAAACCGCGTATGCCGGATTCTAAAGAAGCGCCACCGCAAGCGAGTTCGCTTGCCTCCCGTCTCAAGCAATGGCTCGTGCCGGCGATTATTCTCCTGCTTGCCGTAGGAGTCGTCCTCCTCATTACTACGAATTGGAATGCGTGGGCGGGCGGACGAACAGTGCAGGAAACAGATGACGCGTATTTGCACGCCGATCTGACACCGTTGAGCACGAAGGTGGCGGGTCTGGTCGCAACGGTTGCGGTCTCGGATTATCAAGCAGTGAAGGCCGGCGATTTACTTGTCGTATTGCGCGATGACGATTTCGCGGCGCAAGTAAAGCAAGCCGAAGCAGCCGTCACCGCGGCTGAAGCCGCACTCGTCAACAATCAGAGGCAGAAACTGTTGCAGGATGCTCGCGTCGTGGAAGCGGAGGATGGAATCCGGACCGCCGACGCAAACATCGCTGCGGCCCGAGCTGGAATCGATGCGGCGAACGCATCGATCACTGGAGCACGTGCTGGGATTGAGGCCATCCAGGCGGATGTTACCCGAACCGCGAAGGAGCGTAAGCGCCAGGAAGGGTTGATCGCCACGGAATCAACAACACCCCAGAAGCTAGAGCAGGCGGTTGCGGATGAGGAACGCTATCGGTCGCAGCTCGCCAGCCGCAACGCAGACCTGGCGACAGCGAATGCTCAATTGTCCAGTCGGGAGGCCGACTTGGCTCGCGCGCGGGCTCAGTTGACAAGTGTTCAATCTGAGGTCGAAGCGCAGAAGCGCCAGCGGGCAGTTTTCGATTCACAAGAGCTTCAGCTTGACGCAGCGGTGGAAGTGCAAAAAGCTGCTCTGGCATTGGCAAAGACCAACCTCGGGTACACGAAAATCGCGGCGCCGGAAGACGGGATCGTCAGCGAGCGATTGGTCAGGCCGGGGCAGCTGGTGAGCCCAGGTACCCAAGTAATCTCTCTGGTCCAAAACAATCCCTGGGTGCAAGCAAATTTTCTGGAGAACCAGATTCGCGGGATCCAGCGGAGCGACGTCGCGGAAATTCGAGTTGATGCGATTCCCGGGGTGCTTCTTCGGGGACGAGTAGAGGAAGTGGCTCCAGCGAGCGGATCGCAGTTCGCGCTCTTGCCCCCGGACAATGCGACAGGGAACTTCACGAAGATTGCGCAGCGTATCCCCGTAAAGATTGTTCTGGATCGAGATCAATCAACGGACGCTCATCTGCGCCCCGGCCTCTCGGTGGTAGTTCGTGTCCACACGAACAGCTCTCATTCATGACTGCTGCCATCCAACCGAAAGCAAAACCAGCTACCAACCCCTACGTCGGAATCGGCGGCGTGTTCCTGGGTGCAACCCTCGCAACCATGAACGCCCGTCTTATCAGCGTGGGGCTGCCGGATCTCCGCGGCGCTCTGGGACTTGGTTTCGACCAGGCGTCTTGGCTTCCAACCGCATTGAACATGGCCACGATGTTCAGCGGCTGCTTTGTGGTTTTCTTGAGCGCTTTGTTTGGGCCGCGGCGAATCTTGATACCGGCCTCGCTGGTGTTCGCGCTAACCAGCGCGGTTCTTCCCTTCGCGCACGGATTTGGCGGGATGGTGGCGCTGATGGTGATCGCCGGGTTGAGCTCGGGAACCTTCTACTCCCTGACGATGACCTTTGTACTCAACTCGCTTCCCAAGAAACTCATCATTTTCGGGGTCGCGGCCTATGCGGCCGACATTGTTTTCTCGGCGAACGTCGCCCCGGCTCTCGAAGCCTGGTACACCAATCACCTGTCGTGGCATTGGATTTATTGGAACTCCGCGGTTTTGGCGCCTTTCATGGCTCTTTGCGTTTACTTTGGGATTCCGCGCGGGCCTTTACCGACTCTGCGGCCGAGTTGGCGCGGATTTACGTACTTCAGCGTAGGATTGAGCCTGGTGTATGGTGCCCTCGATCAAGGCGAGCGCCTGTATTGGCTGCATTCCGGAATCATCGTCGGAATGCTTAGCGCTGGAATCATTCTTCTTTTGGCATCATTGTTCCGACGGCTGATCCAGCCCCTTCCGGTTTTGGACCTTGCATTCCTAAGCAAAAGAAACATCGTCGTCGTGGGCCTATCCATCTTCGTTTTCAAGTTCGCTCAGCTCGCGACTCTGGTTCTGGTACCCAGCTTTCTAGGAAATATTCATGATTACCGGCCGCTTCAGGTCGGCGATGCTCTGGCTTGGGTAGCGCTGCCAATGTTCGCGACGGTGTGGCTTGTCGCCATCGTGGTCATCTTCACGAACTCCAGACTCATACTCGCCCTAGGGTTGACGCTCGCTGCCGTCGTCTGCTGGCACTACTCCCGCATTGACAGCTCCTGGTCAGGGAACAGTTTCGAGTTCTGGGAGCTCCTGTTGTCCGTCGGCTTCGCCTGCTCGTACGTCGGTTTGGTAAGCAGTCTTGTGTTGGAAGCGATCCAAGGGGGGGCAATGACAAGCCTGGCGAAGGCGGCAACGATCTCCGGGTTTGCTCACTTCATCCGGTTGTTCGGCGGTGAGGTAGGCGTTGCAACCATGACGCATTTCCTGTCGGTACGAGAAAAGTTTCACTCCAATCTGTTAGGTCTACATGTCCAAAGTGGAATGTGGATCACCGACCAGCGTCTTCGGCTCCTCGCTGCCGGCGCCTTTGGAAAGTCGATCGGAACGGAAGAAGCACGCTATCGCGCGGCCGAAATCCTGGGACTACAAGTTCGCGCGCAGGCGTTTACTCTTTCAATCTCGGATGGATTCGTGCTGATCGCGTGGACAGTAGTGGTGTACCTCATGATGATGCTTCTACTGCGGCCCATCGCAATCTCTTACCGGGACTTGAGCCGAATGCCATGATGAACGCAATTCTGTCCCGCAGCTTTACCATTTTCATATTCTTGTCACTCGCCGCTGCGCCCCAGTATGCAGCCGACGCGCGGAAGTTAAGTTTAAAGGAAGCGGTCGAACTGGCCATCGGCCAGAATCATTCGCTGCGCATTGCGCGCCTGAAAATCGCTGAGAACGAGCAGAAAAAGGCGGGTGAACGCGCCTCATATTTTCCCGCGATCAAGGACCACGCCAACGCGAATGATACTACGGGAGTCGATCACATTGTGATACCAGCGGGAGCGCTCGGGCGCGTCCAAGGTCAATTGGTCCCGGGAAACGACGTCAATATTCCTCAGGGTCTGCACCACCTGCTGATCAATGAAGCCACCATCTCTCAGCCGCTTACGCAGTTGATACGAATCCATGAGGCCAATCGCATTGCCGCCGCAGAGGTTGCCATCTCCAGAGCCGAACTCAAGAAAGATGAGAACCAGGTAGCCGTCGATGTCCATCGCTTGTACTTTGGCGTTCTAATCGCCGAGCTGCAAAAGCGGGCAGCCGAGGAGCAGATTGCCTACGCTAAACAAGAGCTAAAGGAGAATACGGAGGGCGTTCGCAATGGGAGCCTGCTTCGCGTTAGCAGTATCCAGGGGGATGTGGATGTGCTTCAAGGACAACAAGCTGTTCTCACGGCCGATCTTCAGGTAAGCGATCTAAACACAGAGCTGGATGACTTGCTGGGGCTCCCACTGGACACCAAGCTGGATTTGGTGCCAATAGAGGCGATCGGCGCCGATAGGCGTCCATTAGAGGAGTATGTCCAGACCGCCTGGGCAAATAATCCCGAAATCGCATCCGCGGAGGAATCAATCAAACAAGCCAGAGCTGCTGTAAAGAGCGCGAAGTCAGCGTTCATTCCCGACGTTACGGCCTTCGCCAGCGATACCTGGCAAAACGGAGTGCCGTTTCTCGTTACCAACTTCGGCATGGTTGGAGTTCAACTCGATTACGATGTGTTTGATTTCGGTAAGAGACGTGCTTCTGTTAGGGAGCGCGACGCGCAGCTTGCACAAGCCGAAGAGAACCTGAAGCGTCTCAAGGACAGTATCTCCGCGCAAGTGGAACGCACCTACAACGCGCTAGAACGGACAAAGAATCTCATGGCTGTGGCGGACCAGGTTGTGGCGCTACGGCGCGAGAACGAGCGACTGTCGCATAACCAGGTGACTCAGGGTGTCGTGACGGTGGCCAACACATTCGAAGCCACTTCGGCAACCTACAAATCGCAAGTGGACCTCTTGCAAGCGAACCTGAATTACATGCTCGCGTGGGCGGAACTGAAACAGACGATTGGCCAGACCCCAGGCCTTTAGCAGATTGCTGAAAAAAGCAATCCCACCAGCCCCCCTAATATTTTCCCCAGTCAGGCGCCCTCCCGCGACGCACCTTTGGGATCTTTCCGCCACGTTCTAGGGCCGGTCCACTCTTCGTATTTCGCGATTTTCGCCGGCGTCCCGAAGCTGTACCAAAACGACGGTAGCCTGGCTCCCACGAAGCGGGCGGCCTCAAGTGCGGCGCAAGTGACACCCCGAACGACGGTGAGCGCCGACGCTTGCGATGCACTGCGTTTATACCCGAAAATTTCCAGACCAGAACCGGCTACCCATTCGATTTGCGCTACCTGCGCCGCGGTAAGCTCTTTGCGCCAAAGCTCCAGACGCGATGAAGTTATCGCTGTCCGCGAACGCCTCATGCTTTCGCTGACTGTGGTTTGGTCCTCTCGTGGCACCAGCATGGAGGGCGCGTATTCTTCGTCCAGAAACGAGCAGATTTTGCTCAGTTCGCCGGCTGGTTCCGTTACTAGGTCCTCGTATCGAACCTCCAGATAGCCGGGGTGCTCGCGAGACTTGCGCGCCGCTTGGTTGAGCTTCAACCACCTGCGTGCATTTAGAACGACGCTGCCAGGAGCCCACGGTTCACGTTGCAGTGAAGCTACCGCCGCGCGGGGATCGCGGACCATATGCAGAATCACGGCGTTGGGGAACCACTCGCACAGAGTACCCAGGAATAATGCGTGCCTGGGGGTCTTTTCGCCGTAGCGCGGCTTGCCCTGTGAGTCCGCATAGTAGGTCAATATGGACGTGAACATTGCTTTGTAACTGGTGGCTTCGCGCGAAAGCCGTTCAGCCAGCTCGGGCGTATCCAGCCCAATCAGCTTGGCATGCCTGGTTGCGAGATACTCGTCGATCAGGCGCTGACGGTTCCTCGGATCGCTGAGCTCGCCGAAAGCCTTTCGTCGTACGTAAACCAGTGCCTGGAAGTGCGTCTCTCCGCAGATCGCAAGCGCGGGATGGCGGTCCAGAATCTGGCGCAGCAGGGTGGTGCCGCTGCGAGGACTACCGACAATGAAAATCGGAGCCACGCTCTGGGCGCCGCTAGGCAAGGCCCGCCTTCTTCCAGAGCTGGTTCACCCGCTGTTTCACCTCGTCGGGCATTTGGATCACATCCGGCCAGGGCCTGACAAAACCCTCCTCCTTCCATTTACGCGTAGCGTCGATACCCATTTTCGATCCATAGTTGGGCAGGCGGCTGGAATGGTCGAGCGAATCGACGGGACCTAAGACGAACTGTATGTCACGCTCCGGGTCGATGTTGTTCAAGGCCTTCCAGGCTACTTCGCGGACGTCCTGCACATCCACATCTTCGTCCACCACCACGACGCATTTGCTGAACATCGCCTGGCCTAAACCCCATATCGCGTGCATCACTTTGCGCGCATGCAGCGGATACGATTTGCGAATCGAAACCAGAATCAGATTGTGGAACACTCCTTCGGCCGGCATCGAGATATCGCGGATCTCGGGCAATTGGAGGCGCATCAGAGGCAGAAAAATACGCTCGATCGCCTTGCCCATGTAGAAGTCTTCCATGGGAGGCGGCCCGACGATGGTGGTCGCGTAGATGGGGTGCTTCCGATGCGTCACGCACGTGATGTGAAACACCGGGTATTCGTCTTCCAGCGAATAAAAGCCGGTGTGGTCGCCGAACGGCCCCTCCGTGCGATTTTCGCCGATCTCGACATAGCCTTCGAGCACGATTTCGGCATTGGCGGGAACCTCGAGATCCGACACCTCACACTTTACAAGCTCGACTGGCTTGCCGCGCAGGAACCCAGCCATCATCATTTCATCCAGATCCGGCGGCAGCGGCAGAATTGCCGAGTACATCGTCGCCGGATCTGCGCCAATTGCAACCGCCACGTCCATTCTTGCGGTCTTACCTTCTTTCAATAAACGGCGATAATGTTCCGCGCCGTGCTTATGCGTCTGCCAATGCATGCCCGTGGTGCGCTCGTCGTACACCTGCATCCGGTAGCAGCCGCAATTGCGTTTTCCCGTGTCCGGATTGCGCGAGAACACCATCGGGAGCGTGATGAAACGTCCGCCATCCTGCGGCCAGCAATGCAGGATCGGAAAATAGTTCAGAGAGATGTTGTCGTGGCGGACAACATCCTTGCAGGGGCCGCTCGATACCATCTTTGGGAAAAACGCGCCAACTTCAGCCAGCTTGGGCAGCATTTTGAGCTTGCCGATCAAGCCTTCGGGCATACGCATCTCGAGAAATTCGTAAATACGTTGCGCGACGGATTCCACCGAGTCCACTTCGAGCGCCAGCTCCATACGCCGCGGGCTCGCGAAGCTGTTGATGAGCACCGGAACGCGGCTACCCTTCGGTTTTTCAAACAGCAGCGCTGGGCCGCCGTTTTTCACCGAGCGGTCGGCGAATTCCGTAATCTCAAGAAACGGATCCACTTCAAGCGGGATACGCTTCAATTCCTTCTTCTTTTCGAGCGCGTCGATGAAGTCGCGCAGGTCGCTATAGGCCATGAAGTGAGCTCAGGTTCTACTATGATGGAAATTCGGTCCCATGACAAATCGAACCGCTTTCATCACCGGTGCGAGCCGGGGCATCGGACGGGCGTGCGCATTGGTGCTGTCGGAAGCGGGCGCTCGCGTGGCGCTAGCGGCTCGCAGTACCGCGCAGTTGGAAGAGCTCGCCGTCGAGATTCGATCGAAAGGCCGCGAGGCGTTTGCCGTCGCCATCGATATGGCCAGCGCCGAATCCATCCACGAAGCCTTCGCCAAAACCGTGAAGGAGTTCGGTCCGATCGCGATTCTTGTGAATAACGCCGGCATCACCAAGGATGGGCTGGCGCTGCGCATGAAGAAAGACGATTGGGACAGCGTGCTGGCCACTAATCTGACGGGATCGTTTCTCGCCACCCAGCAAGTGCTGCAACATATGATGCGCGAGCGTTGGGGGCGCGTCATCAATATTTCATCGGTAGTCGGTGAAATGGGCAATCCCGGGCAAGCCAACTACGTGGCGTCGAAAGCGGGGCTCATCGGACTTACCAAGGCGCTGGCGCAGGAGATGGGTAGCCGCAACATTACGATCAATGCAGTGGCGCCGGGATTTATTGAGACCGACATGACACAGAAATTGTCGCAGGAGCTGAAGGACAACATGGTGGGTCATATCGCTTTGAAGCGCATCGGGCAGCCGGAGGATGTCGCTGCAGCTGTGCGGTTCCTCGCGAGCGAAGAGGCCCGCTATATCACCGGACACGTGCTGAATGTGAACGGCGGGCTGTATATGTAACAGCTTTTTAATCGCGCGTTTATTGCGGTAGCGCGGTTCGCGAACGCACAATGGAAATATGGAACCAATGAACACGGAGAAGTTCCGTGTAGGTCTGGTGCAGATGAGCTGCTCGGTGGATCCGAACGAGAACCTGGAAAAGGCCATCTGGCGCGTTCGTGAAGCGACTGGGCGCGGAGCACAGATCGTCTGCTTGCAGGAGCTGTTCCGCTCGCAATACTTTTGCCGGGAAGAAAACGCCGAGCTATTTGCCCTGGCTGAGCCAATACCGGGACCCACCACGGGGACCCTGGGCAGCGTAGCGCGCGAGCTCGGGATCGTCATCATTGCGTCGCTTTTCGAGCGGCGCAGCGCGGGACTGTATCACAACACCGCCGCCATTATCGGCGTAGATGGTGAGATCCAAGGCATCTATCGCAAGATGCACATCCCGGACGATCCGCTGTATTTCGAAAAGTTCTATTTCACGCCAGGCGACCTCGGCTTCATGAACTTCGACACGCGCTTTGGACGACTGGGCGTGCTGGTGTGCTGGGATCAGTGGTATCCGGAGGCGGCGCGCGTCTCCAGCCTGGCTGGCGCGAATATCTTGTTCTACCCGACTGCAATTGGATGGCATCCATCCGAGAAAGCGCAGTACGGCGCCGCGCAGCTCGATGCGTGGAAAACGATACAGCGTGCTCACGCGATCGCGAACGGCATTTACGTGGCGGCGGTGAATCGCGTCGGCTTCGAAGGCCCGCCGGATCATGGTCTGGAGTTCTGGGGTTCATCCTTCGTTGCCGATCCCTTCGGGCAGGTGATCGCTGAAGCGTCTACTTCGAGCGAAGAGATTCTGGTAGTGGAATGCGACCCGCACCGCATGGAAGAAGTTCGGCGAGGCTGGCCCTTTCTGCGCGACCGGCGCATCGACGCGTACGCCCCGATCCTGAAGCGGTGGTTGGACTGAGGTGGACAGTTTGACATGGCGGATGCCGGCCGAATGGGAGCCCCACGAAGCCACTTGGCTCGCCTGGCCGCACGAACGCACGGACTGGCCGGGCAAATTCGCGCCGATCCCCTGGGTGTACGGCGACATCGTCAAGCGGCTGGCGCGCGTGGAAAAGGTCCGCATCCTGGCCCAAGACGCAGCGCTCGAAAAGAATGCCCGCCGCGTTCTCGCGAAATGCGCCGCGGATATGAGCGCGGTGGAGTTTTTTCGGTGGCCGACGAATCGAAGCTGGACGCGCGACTATTGCCCGATCTTCGTCAATAACGAAAAGGGTGAAATCGCTATCACGAATTGGCTCTTCAACGGCTGGGCGAAGTACGACAATTGGCGCGACGACAATCGCATTCCTGGCCGCGTAGCGAAACGTTTCAAGGCGATGCGCGAGTTCGAACCCGGTATCGTTCTGGAAGGCGGCAGCATCGACGTCAATGGCGCGGGCCTCCTGCTGACCACCGAGGAGTGCCTGCTCAGCGAATCCGTGCAGGTACGTAATCCGGGGCTCGGCCGCGCTGATCTGGAACGATACTTCTCCGATTACCTTGGGATTCGCCAGACCATTTGGCTAAAGCAGGGGATTGCAGGTGACGACACGCACGGCCACATCGATGATGTAGCCCGCTTCGTGGATGAGAAAACCATTGTGACGGTCGCGGACGAGACACTCCGGGAGAATCTGAAAGTGCTCCGGCGCACCGGCCTCCACGTCGTGACCATCCCCATGCCTGCGCCGGTTTATTTTGACGGCCAACGGCTGCCCGCCAGCTACGCGAATTTCTACGTTGCGAACGGTCTCGTGCTGGTCCCCACGTTCAACGATCCAAATGATCGCGTGGCCCTGAACACACTTGCAAAGCTGTTTCCTTCGCGTGATGTTGTCGGCATCTATTGTGGCGACCTGGTGCTTGGCCTCGGCACGCTGCATTGCATGACAATGCAGCAACCCGCCAGCCGCCGAATCTAGCCATGCGTGTTCTTGACCTGGCGGTGATCGCGGTTTATCTGATCGCAATCACGTGGTTCGGAGCGCATTTCCGCAAGAGCCAGCGTGATTTGAAGGATTACTTCCTGGGCGGAAGAAATGCCCCCTGGTGGGCCATCGCGCTTTCGATCGTGTCGGCCGAAACCAGCACGCTGACCGTGATCGGCACTCCGGCGCTGTCATTCTCCGGCAATTTCCAGTTCCTGCAATTAGTGCTGGGTTATCTCCTGGCGCGCATCGTGATCTCGGCGCTGTTCCTGCCGCAATATTTTCGTGGAGAAATGTTTACGGCCTATGAGCTAATGCGCCGGCGCTTCGGAGAGCGCATCCGAAGACTGACCGCGGCCACGTTCCTGGTTCTGCGCGCGGTGGCGGAAGGCGTGCGGGTGTTTGCGGTATCCATCATCGTTGCGGTCGTGCTCGGAACCGGACAACTTATATCGATCCTCGTGATTGTGTGCCTCACGCTGTTCTACACGTTCGAAGGCGGCATGACGGCGGTGATATGGACCGACGTAGTTCAGATGTTCTTGTACGTGGTGGGCGCGGCGGTGAGCTTTTGGGTGATTTTGCATCAGATTCCGGGTGGTTGGGGACATGTTTCGGCCGTCGCGGCGGCGGCGCATAAATTCCAAATGTTCGATTTTAGATTTGCCTGGACGCCCGAATTCTTCTCGCGCAGTTAC
>Ga0207042_1036_pt1 | contig 33545 bp, 30 predicted proteins | sample Alteio_BWMinCont_70_FD_153310 | JGI IMG/M metagenome (GOLD analysis project Ga0207042, IMG submission 153310) | Enriched cells from forest soil in Barre Woods Harvard Forest LTER site, Petersham, Massachusetts, United States -... | ecosystem: Environmental > Terrestrial > Soil > Temperate forest >... | reverse complement strand
AGAGTTGAAAGAGCGTTTTGGCAACGATACAAAGAACGTTGGTCTGTTGGTGGAGGCCAATGTGCTTCTGGGCGAGCCAAAGGAAGCCATTGCGCTTTATCAAACCGCCAAAGATGCACCAAAAGCTGCCTACTTTGCTGCCAAGGCAGACTTCCTTCTGACCCAGCCACGCATGGACGCATTTTTGAAAATGCGCATCGATGGTAAAACTGGCAAAGTGCAGACGAAGCAATTGGTTGAAGAAAGCAAGCAGCTCACTGAGTTAAAGGCGCGCTACGAAGAAATGATTCGTACCTATGGCCAACGTGAGTGGGGCGTGGCCTCATTGTATCAAATAGGTGCGCTCTATGCGCATTTGCATCGAACGTTGATTGATGCGCCGTGTCCTTCTGATGTGGAAAAAATCGACGAGTTTGCCTGCGATGAATATCGCAATGCATTGGAAGACAAAGCCTTCGCAGTGGAAAACAAAGCCGTAGATGCCATGAAGATGGTGGTAGAAAAAGGCGGCCAGATGTCGGAGACCAGGCCCTGGGTGCTGCGCGCACGTGAAGCATTACACCGCTTGCGACCAGGCGAGTATCTTATTGTCGATGTGCCTGTTGGCTATCCGATGGAGGGCTTACAATGATGAATTGGAAGCTACTCGTTTTGGCAGTTCCTGCTTGCCTGACGCTTGCATGCGCCCATGCACAAAAGAAGACTGAGCCCGTTACGCCAGAATCTGTGGTCGCACCAGCGCCCGTGCAAGAGGAGCCACTTGCCAAGGTAGCAAATGCGTTTTTGCAAAAAGGCGAGGTGCGTCTCGCGGAAGAAAACGCGCGCGCTGCGCTGAAGAAAGACACGGGCGATGCCTTAGCCCTTTTAGTCATGGCGCGCATATTTATCCTGCAGGGGAAGCTTGAAGCAGCTAAGATTGTGCTGCAAGATGCGCTGGTCAATCATGCTGGCGATGCCATGTTGCATCTGTGGTTTGGCCATGTGCTGCGCAAGATGAACCAAAAGAAAGAGGCCATTGCGTCTTACGAAAAAGCCATTGCTCTACGCGGTGATTTGGCAGAAGCCCACGAAAATCTCGGGCTTCTTTTGCTGGAGGAAGGCGAAATTGAAAAAGCGAAAAGTGCCTTGGAAAAAGGAGTTTCGCTTCTGCCAAAATCTGCTATAGCACACCTCAATTTGGGTAATCTGTTTTTTGCGCAAAATGATTTGAGTGGGGCAGTGAAAGAATATCGCGAGGCCTTGGCGCTCGATGCAACGCTGACCGATGCGCACTTCAATTTAGGCTTGGCCTATTTGAGTGGTCCGATAGCGGGGCTCGAAGAGCTTGCGCGGTTGCAAGCTGCGAAGGATTCTTTTCAAGCTTTCTTGCAAAGCAAAGAGCTTGAGCCGCGTTTAAAAGATAACGTGGCAGCCTATATCAAGTCATGCGAGCAACGCATTTTACTTGAGCAGAAGAAACAGGCACCGGCGCCTAAGCCAGAGCCGGCTGCAACGCCAGCTCCAACCGAAGAAGGAGGCAAGAGTGAACAGGAAAACAAATAAACGTAACGCGATACTATTTGTGCTTTTGTCTTTTTCATCGTTTGCCTTTGCTGATGAGGCAAAGCCAGCCAAGAAGCGCTCCGTCATCAATTTGGAGGAGATGCGTGTGGAAAGTGGCGCGCAAAAGCCAGAAGCTTTTTTCGTTTTGCAGAAGGCGTCGTTTGACTTCTTGCAAAACATGGTCGCAGAAAGGACCTATGACATGTTAAGAGAAATTACGGTCGTAGTGGACAGCGATTTGTTTTAATTTTATTATTCCCATAGCAATTAGAAAGAGGTTGTAACCCATGTCAGGCATAGCAAGTTTTTTTATAGAAGGTGGCATCTGGATGATTCCCATCGGTATTGCTTCTGCATTTGCATTAGCAATAGCGATTGAACGTTTTTATGCGCTGTATATTTTGTTTCCCGTCGACGGAAGAGCGCTCACCACGCGTATCTTTAAGTCGATTCGCGATAACCAAATAACAGACGGTATTAAGGCCTGTGACGTCAAACCAGATGCTGCACTTTCCCGTGTTCTCAAGGCGGGTCTGATGCGAACGGACGAAGGTATCTCATCGGTGCAAAACGCCATGGAAGAAGCCACCATGGAAGTGATTCCGTCCATTCAAAAGCGTGGTGGTTCACTCGCTTCGATCGCTTCTTTGGCGACGTTGCTCGGGTTGCTTGGTACGGTTATGGGTCTGATTGAGGCCTTTCGTGTTGTGGCTGAAGCACCGATGGATCAAAAGTCTATCTTGCTGACAAAATCGATTTCGGTCGCCATGAATACCACTGCGTTTGGTTTGCTTGTTGCTATCCCTGTGATGGTGGCACATTTGGCGGTCAGTGGTCGTATTAAGAAATTGGTTGAGGACATTGATCAATACTCTTTGAAAATGGAAAATGTGTTGGCCTCTCGGCGGAGTGCGAAATAAATGGCTGCTGAAAAGGCACGACAAAGGCGGGAATTCTCGACAGAGCTTCCCGAGCCAGACTTGCTGCCAATGATGAACATTTGTTTCATGTTGATTTTGGCGTTGATGACCATGGCGGCATTTGTGCCTCTTGGATTTATCACGGCCGAATCGCCCAAATTGTCATCTGCTGTGGCATCTAATCAGCCCCAAAAGCCAGAACTCAACCTCACCATCATGGTGGCGGCGAACGGGTTCGATATTGGAATGTCCGGCAAGGTGTTGAATGGCGCTGCCGAAGGCCGTGCTGGTCAGGCTTTAATTCCTAAGATTAGCCGCGGCTCGGAGATGGTCTATGATTTTGAAAAGCTTGGCCAGAAGATGGCTGAAATCAAGGATCAGCATCCGACTGAGAGGCGCATTTTTCTCATGGCACATGCAGATGTGATCTACGACGACATTATTCATACTCTAGACGCGACGCGAGAGCGGGAAGGAAAACTTTTGTTTCCAGATGTCGCTTTTGGCGTAGGCGTATTACCCTGATATTCGAGAACAGACAATGGTAACCGAATCTGACATACCAAGACCACGTCGCCGAAGGAAGCGGGCAGGGCCATCCTCGGATGGGATGCCTTCCTTGACATCGTTGATGGATATTGTGACCATCATTTTGATTTACTTCGTGAAGACGTTCGCAGTGAGTCCAATTGCTGTACAGGATCCCTCTGTTCAGTTGCCTAGCTCAACTTCCATGGAAAACACGGAAGATGCGACGGTGGTGATGATTACCGGGGCAAAGCGCAGAGAAAACATCAATGGGCATCAGGTGATGGTGGGTGAGGTTCCTAACATTGTTATCGACGATAGAGTAGTGGCGCAGCTGGATGCGGAATATCGTGTTCCGGCAGATTTGAAACAACACGGTATTATTATTGTACCGCTCAAGAAAGAGCTTTTGGAAGTCAGACAAAAAGAAAATCAGACAGCTGAGCTTGTAGAAGAGGGAGGCTTTAGCGGTAAAATAGTGATTATTGCCGATCGGGATACGCCGTATCGCGTATTGAACGAGGTTCTAGTAACCTGTGGTTCGGCCGGTTTTAGTGACTTTAAATTCGTTATCGTGAAAGAGAAGGCATAACGCGATGGCCGCTAAGAGCATGCAAAAAAAAGAGAGTTCCATTGAACGGGTTTTTCAAAGGGCGCTGATTTTCTCGTTGCTCTTGCATTTCTTCGGTTCAATTTTAATCAACAACATTGAGCTTCCTCCTCCACCGACGGAGGCGGAGTATGCGCAATGGGTAAAGAAAGTTGCTGCACCAAGAACTGCAACAGTGGTACCGGTTGAGATTCCGCAGGCTGCAGTAGAGAAGAAGCAAAAAGTAGAAGCTGAGGAAGAAGCTCCATCAAAATCGGCAAAAGCAGCACCCTCGTCATCTTCTTCTAAGGCAGCTCCAAGCGAAGGAAGACGACAAGCTGTTCGGTCCGCGGTCGGCAATGCTGGCTTACTCAAAGTGATTGGCAGTTCGGGTGAGGGCGGGCAATTCGCCGATATTTTTGCGGACGACTCAGGTGCTGCGAGTGCAGATTTAGGCGCAGCGATAGATACATCTAAGGGCATTGGCGTCGCACAGGCAGGGGCGAAAATCGCGCGTGAAGGTGGCGCAGGTACATCGCAACAAGGTGGCAACGGCAAGGGCACGAGAGCCTCTGATATCGGCGAAGTACGTGGCGGTGGCGGTGGAACTGTGGGTACCGGCACTAAGGCAGAAGGTGGCGTACCACATGCGATGGTTGGCAGCGAGAAAATCGAAGCGCTGGGTGGCGGCATCGATGTTGATGGCGTGAGGCAGGTCTTGCGTCGACGTAACTCTGGCTTTCAGCGTTGCTATGAGCTTGGTCTGAAGGGCAACAACAGATTGCGTGGCAAGCTGGTATTTGAATTGACCATCGATACCGAAGGTCGTGTTGTGAAGGTCGATATTATCAACGACCAGATCAAGTCGCGCGAAGTGCTAGATTGTATCGAGTCGCTCTTGAAGCGCACACGATTCCCGAAAGCAGAAAGCGGCTTAGTCTCCATCCGCAGCTCCCTAGTTTTCGAAGCGAATCAGTGATTCTTTTCCCTCTCCCGCTCAGCGGGAGAGGGACCAAGGGTGAGGGTGCGAAGAAACTCCGACGTAATTATCGCCCCCCTTTCTTCTCCCCCTCCGCCGCTTTCCTCCCTCGCTGCAACTGCATCAAAACTTGCCCAGCGTTCAGCCCATCAAATTCTCTCCTAAATCGCGCATCAACAAATTCCACATTCCACAAATCCACGCCACTATCTTCCAGATGCTGCAACGCCCGACAAACCGTTTCATCGTCCGGCTTATAATGCCCGCTGTTGCTAGAAAACCGCACAATATGCCCCGAAGCATCCGTCGCTATTTCCCCAGCACCCATGACAGCTCCTCCACCAAGAAAACTAGAATGATGAAACGTCCCCTCCGGAGGCGAGCTAGCATATAGTCTCCCATCTTGCCCAATGACGAATATGGCGCTTCCCCTACCTAGAAGTCCCGTCTCCTCATTTGTTGTGTCTAATGGCTGCCCGTCTTGCCTTCTCAAAATAACGCCACCCGAGCCGTCTCGTTCGATCTGGATTTCATATGGTCGCCGCTGCGCCGGTGTCAAATATGCAACACGTTCCCCTTCTCCTTGGCCAACCCCAAAATGAAGCTTCTCCCATTCTGGGAACGAGAGCGTTGTATTGCCATCTTCACGCCAGGCGCGTCGGCGAGTAGCGAATTCTTCGCCATCGACAGAGCGATGCGTTTTATCGGCCGCTTCCATCCAATAGCGCTCGTCGAGGATTTTGCCTTTAGAGCCGTATCCAATTTGCGCCAATGTTCTAGCCGCGCGCAGAATTTTTTTTCGTGTTGGAACATGCAATTCCTTCAGCCCGCTGAGCAGCTCTCTGACCTCTGCACTTTGTGCGGCGAGACCGCCTTTGCTCACGAGGAAATCAACAGCGTCGGGACCATGCACGTATGTAGTTCTTCTCACATATCCGAAGGGCTGGGCAATAGCAGCGAAGAGAGAGGAAACATTGTCGCTAATCACGCCTAAGTGGCTGCCAATTTCATAACTCACGGTGCCATCGCTGTTTCGCGTTGTTTTCACATAGAAGTTGCTAATGTCTCCCGTCTGCACCAGCGCACGGGTGCCTCGTGTGATGTGAATTTCAGGCGCGGGACCGGGTGGGGCTTTCCGGGCGCGCGGGGCAGGTGCTTTTTCAAAGGCAGCGGGTGCTTCAGCGACGTCCTTTTTTGGAGGAGGTGCGGGTTCAGCAGGTGGTGGTGCTACGTGAACGGAGGGATGGTCGATCTTTGGGTGCATGTTTTGATTATAGGATGTGGGCCCAAGAAATATCAAACTTCGTGAATCACCAATCGCGCGCCACATAATGCAAGGTGACGGTCCGTCGACCAACAATGAACAATTTTATGGCCCCTCATTAACTCCAGCCCAGCAGCATCAGCGAGAGAAAGCGCTTGATCAGAAAATTTGCGCAACCACACAGTTGCTGAACCAATCAGCTCACTGCCCACAGGCACAATAGTGAGCGATCGAAGCATGTTGATAAAGTCTAGAAACTGCAGCGCGCGGGTCGCATCGTAGCGCTTTAAAAACCACCCATGACCTTCTGCAATCACAAGCGACGATGTCACAAGTGTTGGCGGAGCCGCGAATAAGCGTCTAAATAGCGGGTGATAAATGTCGGACTGATCGAGAAAGGAAATGAATGCCGATGTGTCCACGTAAACTCTAGTCTTTTTGTCCATAAATTAACTCGTCAATCGTTTGGCTGGAGTTTTGATCACCTGACGCAACAAATCCTGCATAGCGCATCCATGGCTTTTCGCGGTTCACTGGAAGCACGACACGCAAAGCGCGGCGCAAATATTCCGCAAAAGACACACCCTGCCGGGTGGCTTCCTGCTTGGCTAAAGCGTACTCTTCTTGGGTGAGGCTAATCTGTGTTCGGATCATGATAACATTTTATAATATTTTGTTATCATATGTCAAGAGCCAGACAAAGTCTGTTGAACCGCTGGTGTAGCCACTATTTAGACCGGACATCTTTGAGGTTAGGTAATGGCGTGGCGGAAGCTCACGTTTGTGGTAACACCGACACATGTCAGACTTACGAAAAAATGAAATTCCCCATTCCATCCCCGACATGAAAGGTTTGCTCGATCGAGCATTTCCCGAGGATGACCACTCGAAGCCGGTTCTCGGTATTGATGACGACACGATCATGGCCCCAAATGCTGCTGCTCTGCTTGCTCGTCCTAGCACCATCATCGGTACAGCCAACATTGACGGCCAGCTTGTCGCTATGAGTGTGGCAATTCCCAAGAGTGTATTTGATCCAAGCAATCCAGAGCCAGACACGGTGTACATTTACTACACCGTGGTTGAACCTTCGTTACAAGGCAGAGGATTGGTTGCTCTCGCATCGCGTTCGCTCGAATCAAAGCTGAAGGCACTGGGTTATTCCTACCTAGAACAAGATTGCGTTAAGGAAAATGGCTACGCAGATACTATCTCACGCATGTATGCCGACGCTATCGTTGTTCAGTACGACCACACAAAGTATCCTGAAATCGGGCCACAGCGTTTTTTTAGGATAGATCTTCGTCGGATACCGGACATCGAGGGTAAGAGTTGAAAGTTTGGTAGGTCCGTCATTGCCAGGTGCATCAAAGGAAATGCTCCGCGCTTGACGCACCCCACCCATGTGATACCTCCCACATCATCAATGACCGCCATACCCAGAGCCACCATTTTCGCGCGCGACATGCTCGCTCTCACCAAGCCTCGCATCACCGCCATGACGTTGATTGTCGCAGGCGTGAGCATGCTCCTCGCCCCAGAGCGCATCGCTTTGCTCGACGCTGCCCTTGTACTACTAGGCATCGCACTTCTCGTATCTGGCTCCAGCGCGCTCAATATGTATCTCGAACGCGACTACGATGGCCTGATGGATCGCACCAGAGACCGGCCCTTGCCCGCCGGGCGTATGGCTGCGGGATGGGCGCTTCTGCTAGGTTTCCTGCTCTCAGTCGCCGCGCTACCTGCGCTCTATTTCGGTGCGAATGCCCTCACGTTATGGCTCGGCATCTCCTCTCTGATCGCCTACGTGCTCATCTACACGCCCATGAAACGCGTGAGCAGCTTTTCCCTCGTCGTTGGTGCTATTCCTGGAGCGATGCCCTCGTTGCTTGGCTACACAGCGGCCTTAGGCGCTGTAGACCGCATCGGCATGGCGCTCTTCGGTCTCGCATTTCTATGGCAGCTCCCCCATTTCATCGCCATCTCCATTTTTCGTCGACGTGATTATACCAACGCTGGCTATCCGGTCGTGGCGCAAATTGTTGGCATGCAGCAGTCAAAAAATCTCATCGTGCTCACGTCTATTCTATTGGTCGCAAACTCCTTTTTGTTATGGATATTCCAGCTCGGTGGTCTCCTATATGGAGTCGCAAGCGTTGGTCTCGGTGGCTGGTTTTTGTACGCATGCTGCAAAGGCTATTTTGGCAAAGATGACGAAGCCTGGGCCAAACAAATTTTTATGCACTCGCTCGTCTACCAATCTCTGCTTTTTGGCGCACTGCTTTTAGACCATTGCCTGCGTATGTATGTGTAAAGGATTAGTCGCATGTTGAACGCCCGCCATCTTGCCTTTGAGTTTAAAGGGCGCAAGGTGCTTGAAGATGTCTCTTTCGACGTGAATCACGGCGAAATTGTGGGCTGCCTTGGTATAAATGGCGCCGGTAAGTCTACGCTTTTTCGCTTGCTCTCGGGTATTTATTGCCTGCAACAAGGTGAAATTGCTTTTCGCGGGCAGCAAGTCGCACGGGCTGGCGTGTGTGTGAGTGGCGTCATGCGTGCGCATATGGGCGTGGTGTTTCAAGAGCCCAGCGTCGATCAAAAGCTATCTGCCTATATGAACTTATTTTTGGCCGGCCGTTTGTTCTCTCTAGGCGGTCATAAACTTGTGGCGCGCATCGATGAAATGTTGACGCTGGTGAACCTATCCACACGCGCACTTGAGCAGGTGAAGACATTTTCCGGCGGTATGAAACGACGTCTTGAGCTCGCCAGAGCGATGTTGCATGAACCGCAGTTTTTGCTCATGGATGAGCCAAGCGCTGGGCTTGATGCAGAGGGATTTCATCGCTTCTGGGGATTAGTCGAAGGACTGCGGGAGCAGCGAGGCCTTTCAGCTTTTGTCGCCACGCATCGCATTGATGAGGCTGAGCGATGTGATCGCTTGATAGTTTTGCACGAAGGCAAAATTATTGCTGAGGGCACACCGGGCGAGCTCAAAGCGCGCGTGCAGGGTGATCGCATCACGCTCACGCTGCGTGAGAATTGTGCGCCTGAAGAGAGAACCGCTTGCGTGAAAGTTTTGCAGGAGCGATTTGCTCAGCTCGACTTTCAAGAAGACGAAGATGAGATTCGCGTCATCGCTGATGACGGTCATATGCTCGTGCCCCGACTCGTGGAGAACTTACCTAAGCAAACACTCGCGTCTGTGCAACTCAGAAAGCCAAGTCTCAGCGACGCCTTTTTACTTCTCACCGGTGCGGAGCTTGAGCGATGACAGCTGATTTGCGCACCGTGTATGTGCTGTGGTTTCGAGAAGTGATTCGCATGTGGAAGGAGCCCACACGCATCTTGGGTGTGGTGGTGCAGCCACTGATATTTTGGTTGGTGATTGGCGCGGGATTTATGCCTAGCTTTCGTCTCGACCAAAATGCTGGCGTCGACTACATGCAGTTCTTTTACCCTGGCGTTCTCGCCATGGTTATTTTGTTTACGGCAATTTTTTCGACCATCACACTCATCGACGATAAAGCCAGTGGGTTTATGCAACTTGTTTTAGTGGCACCCGGTGGACGCGCTTCGATTGTGCTGGGCAAAAGTCTGGGTGTCACCACCATTGCTTTGATCCAGGCGTCGCTATTTTTGTTGGTTGCACCATTTGCTGGTGTTTCTGTTCAGGCGGTGCACTGGCCATTGTTGTTCGCTGTGGTGCTTTTCGGAGCACTTGCGCTAGCGCTCCTTGGGTTTGTGTTCGCTTGGTGGACGGAATCTTCTGCTGCTTATCACGCGCTCATGAGCATTATTCTAATCCCCATGTGGATATTATCGGGCGGCATGTTTCCCCCGTCATCGCCCTGGATTCAAACCATTGTATGGCTAAACCCCATGGGTTGGCTGGTTGCAGGAATTCGTGCTGCATTTGCGGGTGGGGTCGCGCCACTTGGCACCGTGCCATTTGGGCTCGACGCGCCCATGGCCGTTAGCTTACTGGTTGCTTTTTGCATGTTGTTGATTTGGATTGGAGTGTGGATATGCAACCGCAAGCGGTAGAGAGTAAATGGAAGAAGGTGACGAAAAACCCTTATGTTTGGGGATTTTTCATTGGAATATTGAGTCTGCATTTTGTGCGTGAGATGTCGCTGTGGCGACGATCGGCGCCTCCACCACTGGTACAAGTGGGTGAGTGGCAGCTGAAGAATCACAATGATCAGCCATTTGGCTCTAAAGACCTGCGTGGAAAAGTTGTGATTGCGAGTTTCTTTTTCACGTCATGCCCGACCATTTGTCCAAAGTTGACGCAGGCGATGGTCGAAGTGAAGCAACGCTTTAAAGGGTTCGAAGATAAGGCTCACTTTGTGAGTTTTTCGGTGGACCCGGAAACAGACACGCCAGAAGTGTTGAGGCAATATACTGAGAAATATCACATTCACGATGTGAATTGGACATTTCTGACAGGAAGCAAAGCCAAAATGGTCGGCGTGATAACGGGACAGATGAAGCTTCACGTCGGTGATCGCGAGTCTGCTGGAGATTTGTATAATATTGCACATCTTGCGGAGTTTGTGTTGCTCGACCAAAACGGCGACTTGCGTGGCAAGTTTCCGGTAGAGACGCCGGTGGATAAAGCAGCGCTCGAGAGAGCGGCGAAGCTGTTGATTGAAAAGGGACCACGCGCGTGAGGTTTGTTGCTTTTTTGCTCGCGATTTTCATGAGCGGGCAGGCCATCGCAATGAGACACGTCGCTATCGTGATTGTGCCTGCTGGCGCGAGAGATACAATTCTGCAAATTCCTGATATTTTGCAAAGCATTTTCGACTTTGCGATTGCTCCGGCGACGCGCGAAGGTCTTGTTACTTTCGCGCGCTTGTCGTCGGTGAATAGACAACTGAACGCAATATTGTTGGATGACCATTATATTGCTCGCTTGCTGCAGCATTATGCGATTCAACCTTCGGTTGGCGCAAGCAGTCGGGACGCGCTGCGTGCTGTTTTTATTGTGTTTACGCGATCGAGGCTATTGATTGAGCGTCTCGAACACCCCAGTCCTTGGTTTGGGATTACCAGCAATGACGTGAGCGACTATGCAGCAGCGCTGGCGGCCGTCGTGCCGGCGACGCAGGGAGCGGGTACGCATGCGTTAGTGCAAACCTTAGTGCCGCGGATTCGCCACGAGGAGACAGCGGCACCATGGCAAGTGCGACAAACGCAGCTTGTTGCGATGCACGACATTGCATCCCAAGCGATGCGTTTATTGCCGGCTATACCTCCGGCTATACCGCCGGTGGGGGTGCCCGTTCCGCCGCCAGCACCTGTGCTTGTGCAAATTGAGGATTGGCAAACACCGTGGGGTTTGGTGCGAAACGTGATATTTTGGTCGAGCGGTGGTCCTTTGCCACGACGGATTTATGACCAACTTGTGGAGCGAACGGGCGCGCCGTACTCTCTAAGCCCCCTTACTGGAACCGGATCGCTTGAGCCCGTTGGCCGATCGCGTGACTTCAACGAGGGCATCGTTCCTCGGATTGCCACGGCAGCAGCTGGTGCGACTGTGGAGGCTGCCAATGTTGCAGTACGTGGCACAACCGCCATGGTTGCGGCGCTTACCTCACCAGTTGGTTTGTGCATGGGTATTCCATTTCGCAGGTGGGTTGCGGGTGCACAAGAACATGTGGGTAATGCAGTGACACGTCCTCTTGCGGTTGCCGTTGCTGCGCCGGTGGGCGTGCTGACAGCCGGACTGCGGACAGTGAATGTGGTTTTAATCGCGGTTGTGTATGGTCTTGCCGCGTTCCTCTCTTGGGCGGGTCTCAGGTGAGGTGAAATAAGCTCTCTAAGGTGAGTTGGCTATCGATAACGCTAAGGTAATGCGCATTTTCCTTGGCTCCAAAGGCGGTTAGCAAAGTCAGAAACACATGTTTGCGTGTCTTGGTCGCTTGTTTGAAACACTGTTTCTTGTGCGCCAATTCTGAAGCATATTGCTTATCGATGACAAATTCTCCCTCATGAAATTTGATTTCAATTAAGGTAACGCATTTGTCGCTGCGATCGACGACGAGATCTATCTGAGCCCCTTTTTCGGTTTTTTCTGTAGGGCGGTAGTTCCATCCAGAAAATGATGTAGCAACGACAGATAGCTCCATTGCTTTGATTAAATTTTCAACATGCTTGAAGCATATTCCTTCGAATGTATAGCCCGCCCAGGAAGCGTATGTAGGACTTCCTTGCTTTTTCATCCAGTAATCTTGGCTTAGATTAGCGGAAGCGGAAGGAAACGCTGGCTTGATCCACGTAAAGTAAAACAACGAATATTCATCGATGAGCCTATATCGCCCTTCCTTCTTTTTCTTTCCGAATTCATGCACATACATAATGAACCCAGATTCTTCGAGCTCCTCAAGAACATCTTTTGTGCCGCCTCCTGATGGCAAGTCGGTTGCGTGCAAAAGATCTTCCAAAGTCATGCCAGAACGTTTTTTTGCCAGGGCTTCTACGATGGCCATGTGCTTTTTTGCATCGTCAAATAACGACTCATAGAGTCTCGGAAATTCAGAAATCAGAGGAGCTTGGGGGGCAAAACATATTTTCTGTATGACCTGTGCTGAAGATAAACCTCGCTGCACATGTGACAAATAGCTGGCTACTCCGCCGATTGCGGCGTAGATTTCAACGATCCGCTTTCTTTCCAAATCGACGCCTTGTGCTTGCAGAAATTGTTCTGTTTCATTCAGCGTAAAAGGAAGGAGGCGAATTTGCTGAGTTAAACGATTGTGAAATCCGCCTTTGTTGTGTGCGATTTTTTTGATCATCCATGAGGCTGCTGAACCACAGACAATGAGAAGAACATTCTTCTTTTTTGATAAATATGAGTTCCAAAAATATTCGAGAGCGCTGAGCATGCCCGATTTTGGTGACGCTATCCAAGGTAGTTCATCAAAAAACAAAATGAACTTTTGATTCGGGCTGAGTGTTTCCAGCTCTTTTCGTAGAAGAAAGAAAGCCTCTTGCCAGTCTGGGAGAGGAGAAATCGAATTGCCGAGGCGGAATGTAGAGGCAAATTTGTCCGCAAAATTACGAAGCTGTTGTTCCTTGCTCGCACCCTTGGTGCCTGTAAAGTCAAAGTAAATCCCTTTGTCTTTAAAGTACTCATGAATGAGGTAGGTTTTACCGATGCGGCGCCGCCCGTAGATGGCGAGGAACTCTGCCTTCTGTGACTTGTGGAGCCTAGCTAGAATTTTTAATTCTTCTTTGCGGCCAAGGATAGTTGTCATGATTTAACCTTTCCGCGGAATATAGCCGATAATCCGCGGAATCTCAATTAAATACATGGATTCCGCGGAATATAGCCGATAATCCGCGGAATCTCACTTTTTAAAGCTTCGCACCTGCATAGCTAAGCGCCCGCGCCGCATCGTTCTGGCCATATTTCTTCGCCAATTGAAGCGCCGTGCTCTTCGTATTATCCACCGCATTCAGGTCTACACCCGCATGAACCAATACTTCAATCGCCGTTGCCCAGTTCATCTTTGCCGCCGCATGAAGTGGCGTATGCCCGCCATTATCCGTGGTGTTCACCCGCGCCTTGCCCTTGAGTAACGCCTTAATGGCGGCGATTTGACCATTCGCCGCAGCTAAGTGCAGAGGCGTTAGCCCTTCAATGTCCTTCACATTGACATCAGCCTTATAACCTAGGAGCGCAACTACAGCCGCAGCGCGATCGCTCTCAGCCGCAAGATGAAGAGGGGTTTCGCCAAATATGTTCTTATCATCCACCTTGGCACCCGCCCCCATCAGCGCGTCTATTACAGCCACTTCGCCGTTTTGTGCCGCGATATGAAGCGGCGTATTGCCTACATTATCGGCTGCCTCCACATTCGCATGCGCACGAATGAGGGCGCGCGCGGTGTCGAGATAGCCGTATTCAGCCGCCTCATGCAGTGACGTGCGTCCAAGCCATTTGCTGGCATTCGCATCCGCACCTGCCTGCAAGAGGGCAAGAACAACGTCCGTGTGGTCGTTTTCAGCTGCGCGCAGGAGCGGTGTGGCGCCAAAGCGATTTTTGGCGTTCACTTTGGCCCCTTGCTTGATCAGCTGTGTGACGGCCGCCAAATCGCCCTTTTCTGCAGCCAAATGCAGGGGGGTATCTACGGCAACCGGCTCTACAGCGCGGGCAAATGGGGCGGTTAGCAAGAAAAAGAGGGAGAGAATAACGCTTAGTTTGCACATAATTAGCATCTTAAAGTGTCGAGGGGGCGCGGGGCAACAGCTTCGTCAAAGTTTCATGTCCTTTCGTTGAGAATTACGGTAGCTTCTGGTATATTTTTGATGTGTTATATTTTTACCGGCTAACCATTTTACAAGATTGCGTCCTTGTGTAAGCTACGCCATATGGGAAAAATGCGCATGTTGCAGAAATTAGGCTTTTTTTTAGCATTGCTGGTGTTGCCGATCCACTTGGCTATGGCGCAGAGCTATTTTGAACCGCTGCCTGAGGACTTTCAGGTAAAAGACGACGCGGCGAGCAAGAAGGAAACATCCGAAGGCCTGCGGGTTTCACCCGATGTCGTGGATGTGATTGTCGAATTAAGCCCCAATGTCTATGGCTATTTGGCCCGCACGCACACCATGAAAGTGACCTTCGATGCGGACCCCATTGTTCAGGGACGCGCGACTGTTGCATATGAACTCAAAGTGCATAGCCATCTCATGCTGCGCTTCCCTGTTTCTTTTGATTATTATGGTGCCTCAGTGATTGCCCAGGTGGGTGTGGCGCGTAATTGGATCAACGCAAACGACACCAAGATTTGGAACGTGATGGCTGGCGTTGCATTGAAAATCCGTGTGTCAGATTGGTTCTTGCGGTCTTACATCTTTTTGGAGCCAGAGGTGCAGGCCGGTTATGCGCAGCAAAATAAAACGATTTTGGGCATTAATCAAACGCGACAGGCAGTGCGGCTAAGGCCGAGCCTTGCAGTGGGCTGGGAGCGTATTTTTGACAATGGCTTCGTGATGAATGTGAAGATTGCAGCAGAAATGCCCTATGATTTCCAAATAGCCCAGGAGACATTATTTGATAAGCCGGGCTTTGCTGTATCGCCTAGTTTTGGAGTTGGTTATGCGTGGTAATTTGCGCGCAATTATTTCACTATTTTCAATAATGACCTTGGGGGCATGTTTCGCGAAATTTGAGCCGCAATCTGTTCATGTCGACGACTATGTGGAAGATTTGGGGGCTAAAACACCAACGGCTGATATCAAAGCCATATTGGGTGGTGGGGCAGATATTTGTAATACGGCCATGTCGGGGGCGGCTGGGCGGGAAATTCAGAAAATCGTTGAGACTGTGAATGCGCGTCGTGCAGCTGGGCAAAACAATGTTGTTGTAAAAGCCAAGACTGGCACCGAGGTTGATGTTGCAAAACGTGTCGATGCATTGGCCTATTTGTTGCATGAGCGCGAGAGCAAGAACTGCAATCAAGGCGCCGTGAAGGGCAAAAAGATTTATCGGATTCGCTTCGACAATTTGCGAACCGCTGCGGAAGAGCATCATAAAAATATGACGGCGCAAGATTATATGGTTGTGCTGAAGCGTGTGCTCGATGAGCATGGCGATAATATTTATTTCATCGATAACATTGACGAGGTTCTGCTGTTTATGCCCAAGAGTGAGACTGGGGTGGCAGTGAAGCCTACGGAAGTGTTGAATTTGTTTTTGGCGCATAAGGCGGATGTGATTTTTGCAGCGACCAATGATGCGTACACAAAGCTGTTTATGGGTGACGATGTTAAAAAGAAAGTAGCGACCGTGGAGTTACGGCCCTATATTGGCGACGAACTGCTGCGTTTGGTGCAGACGCGCTTGCCTGACGCTGATCCTGCGGTGGTGTTGATGCTCGTGAAGGCTGTGCGTGCGTTTATGCCGGAGAAAGATGGACTTGCAATGGCAAACGCCATTATCGAGAAGCATAAGGGTAACTTGAGCCGCGACGTGATTGTGGCGGAAGTAGCCAATATGGTGCGTCCGAAGGATCCACAGTTTGTGAATTTCGTGAAACGCTCCGATGCCCTTCATGAGTCGACTCATCTTGAGGATGTAGAGCGTAATCTGCGTTTGGCATCGGTGTTTTACATACACGCAGATGACCCAGCGTTGATTTTGAAGGACGTGCGCAACAAAGCGGGCAGTATGCTTGCCGATACAATGGAGCAGGTCTCTCATAAGCGCACAACGTTAATAGAGCTCAAGCACAAGGAGACGGCGGAGGCGCTGCTGAAGAGACTTGAGAGTGCACGAACGATTCCATCGCAGCCTCAAGAGGACGTAACGCTTGCGCAGATGAAGTATCTCATAGAGGCCTGTGAAAGCATCCAGACGCTGGTAAGGGACCTCGACAGCACCAAGAGAGAAGATTGGCAAAAGTTGCTCGATTTGGCTTACGCACAAGCCTTGGCGATCGAATATCCACGCTTGATTGAGCCCAGAGATTTGCCGAACAAGCAAAGGCGTGAAGCCGCGCAGCGTCTCATGCTAGCAATGCGTTTGATGTTTGAGCGGGCAGGGGGGCCGACGTTGTTAGATAACCAAGGGCTTTCTGTGGCGAATCCGCAATATGAGGAGGCGATGCGTGCGTCTCACAATATTTCGAAAGCAATTCGAGATGCCAATAAGCCGGGTGCGCCTGTGTCCATCGTGGAAGGTGCCAACTGGGCTTCCGAAGCGTTGGTTCGTTTGTTCACGCAAGTTGACCTCGATGTGCTCACAACTGGTACGGACGCAGACAAAGCGGTCGCGAAGAAGGCTTTTGTGATTGCAGATCGTGTGACCAAATCGTTAGACAAGAATCTTACTGCTGATAAGAAGATGCCGTTTGAGGTTGCATTGGCCTTTGTCAATGTGACCTTGCCGGAAGATCGCGCGCTTCCTTCCGCGGAGGCGGCAACGGTGATTGGCGTTCTCGACGAAGTATCGGCTCGTATGAACAAAGCGACGTTGTCTGCCGAAGAGATTGCTGCTGTGAAAGCAGAACATGCGATGCTGTCGGAGCTTGTGCCCATTGTGCACGCCGCTGATGCGCTTCTACTGGCGCAAGCATTTGATGCGTCGCTCAAAGCGGTGGAGGCTGCTTCTGCGTCGGCAACAAGGCCACCGACACTCGATGGATTTATCAAGCTTTGTCAAGTGATGCAGAAAGCCTATGCTAGACCTCTAAGCGATGCGAATAAGACAATAGCTCTGCAAATGGGCAAGGACTTGTGGCACGTTGCAAAAGACTTGCAGACGATGGAGCCTGAGCGTAGTGCGTTCCTTGTGATGATGATTGGCAAAACACATGCAGTTTTGCATCATGCAGCCAGCACCGATGCATTCGAGAAAGCAGTTGCGATGTCCATTGCATTGCTGGATGTCCATGGGCTTGAGGTGGCGCGCATTGCAGATCTAAAAGCGCATATCGCGAAGAATGCAGCGGTAGTCAGTAAGAACATCAGCGCCCAAAACCTTGCAGAGAAGCAGCTGGACATGGTGTTTGCGGGAGTTAGCGCATATATGGCGATTGGGCCGCATATTCCGATGAGTCAGATTTTGCCGACCTGCGTCGGTGGCAATGCGCAAGCACCATTTCTCGGTGAGGGTGATGGCTATGCGAGATGTGTCTCTCAGGCGGATGCGACCAGCGCGCCAGAATTTAGATGCGTAAAAATTGCGCCATATGACTTTACTGAAGTGAAAAAAATGGGAACTGGGGCTCACAACGAGAACATTCCCCAGCAGATTCTTGCGAAAGCACCCGCTGATTTTAGCGTGGTCACCGCCGATAGTAAGCTTGATGCATGCAAGGTAGAGTCGATGCACAGCGGTATATTTTTTCCAGGCTTCGAAGCACGTATGACTGAGCGATGCCCAAGTGATTTTATGGCGTCTCATCAGACGTTGCAAGCAGCTCAGCACTTCGGTGTCGCTGCGTGCGATGTGCGTGGGCCAACGCTGCACTCAGCTTTAATGAGTGCTTGCATCATTCTCGATGAAGACGAAACCAAGCAGTTTGGAGCGGATGGCAAGACTACCCCCGTCTCCGGTCCGCTACTTGATAACAAGTGCAAATTGCTATGGAAAAAAGACAAGGAACCCGACGGCAAGTATACGGTTACGAAGGTAGTTCAACCATGAAGTTATTGTTCACATCTCGCATAAATCTCTTGGTCGCAGTTACCTTGCTGTCGTCAGCTGCGTTTGCGCAAGAGCAGCCTGCCGAAACGCCACCAGTGGAGCAGCAACCGCAGCCCGTGCCTCCTTCCACCGAGGCACCGCCAGTAGAACAGCATCCGGAGTCGGCGCCTCCCGTTGAGCCAACGCCAGCAGTAGTTGCACCCGCTCCCGAACAGCCCGCGCCGCATTATCAGCTCCCCAACACTCCCGGTTTTGTGCAGCTCTCCCACGACCAGCAAGAGCTGGTGGTCGAGCTCAACCCCCACGTCTACGGCAACCGCGCCCGCACGCACAAGATGCGCGTGATGGTGGAAGCCGACCCCATCAGCCAGGGCAGGCTTGTGCTCAGCTATCAGATTCGCGTGCACGATTGGATTACCCTCATCGTGCCCGTCGCTGCCGAATATTTCAAAGCCAACATGCTTTATGAAATCCGTGTTTATTCGCAGCCCAATTTGGTGCAAGAAGGTGAGCTCTGGGGAGTTTCGAGCGGATTTGGTGCAAGGTTTCGCGTGTCGGAGTGGTTTTTAAAATCCCATATTTTTGTGGAGCCAATGGTTTTGATCGGCTATTTCCAGCAAGAGTCTTCGGTCAGCAACAGATTTGCCAGTGCAGTACGTTTCATTCCAAGTGTTGCAGTCGGATGGGAACGTGTGTTTGACGTCGGGCTGGTGGCGAGCGCTAAAGTAGGTGTGGAAATGCCGTTTGATTACTATATAGCCAATGGTGGGCAACAATTTACCATTCCACCAAGATTTGGTGTGTCGCCGCAATTCGGCCTTGGCTATGCTTGGTAATGATTTGTTTTTGGGGGGCGTGAGAGAGTTTATGAGAATATTATTAATAAGTGCCGTATCGGTTGCATTGCTGAGTGCATGCAATTTCAAAGTCGGCCAAAACCTCGGCGCCCTGCATGAGTCCGACTATGTGACCAATCTCAACGAGGAGAAAATTGGTAACGCCCAACGTTCTTTGCGCATGCCAGCCTATGTTTCGCTGATGGTTCCCCCCAGCTGTCCGGAAACTTCGGCTGCAGCCACCTCGGTGCAAGAAGAAGCGAAAGCAGGTGTGGAGCAAACGCAGCGAGAAGTGAAGCAGATTTTGAACAGACTCGCGACGGCAACGGCAGAACAGAACAACGTGATTTTGCGCGGCGAGCCCGGAATCGATACCGGCGCGCGTGTTTATGCGCTGATACAGCGCTTGCACAATGCCGGTGTGATGCGCAAAGCAGACAAGACTGCCGATGTGAATAGCTTGTGCGATATTCCGAAGGGCATAGCCTGGACCCGCAAAGTGGTGGAGCTGAGGCTGGATAAACTCCATCATGAGGCCAAAGAGCGTCAGTGGACACAGGCGTATTATGTCGAGTTTTTGAAGAGAGTGCTCGATGATAACCAAAATAACATTGTTTTTATTCGTGACGTCGATCGTTTTGTGTATGGTGAGAAAGATCGAGAGAAAAAGGACAAGCTAGATATCGAGATTTCTGATTTGCTCAACATAGCGCTTCGGCATAAGGCTCCCGTCATCTTAGGGATGACAGAAACGAGCTATCAGCACCTCATTGTGGAACCACGCGATAAGGCGGTTGCCAATCGGGTAATAGGTGTGCAGTTGCATCCCATTGGTGCAGAGGAGCTGAAGGCGTATTTGATGGCTGAGATGGAGCCGACGTCGAGACAGTATGGGGTGGAGCTGTCGGAAGAAGTGGTTGACGATGTAGTGCGGTTGGTGCGGGCGTTTTTGCCGGCGGAAGGGGCTCTTGCGTTTGGGGTGAGGTTTCTCGACGACATTGCGAAGAAGGGCAGGGATGATGAGCGCGTGAAAAGAGCGTTGGCCGTTTTGAAGGATCCGGTTGCGGTTTCTTCTGGAAACAATCGAGTTCTAATCGAGCACGCTCGACAGGACATTGCAGCGGTTATAGCACCGGAGATTGTGAAGAAGCTGGGGAATGCAGGTACTAGAATTGGGGAGCGTGCTATTAAAGAATCGCCAGTATTGATTGGTGAGACTGAGAGAACGGCGGAGTTTGGTCGGGCGCGCTTTGATCGCGCGGTGAGTTTGGGCGATATCGACGACAACGTGCATCTTCTTCCGGAGTGGTATGCGGAGAATCTGCGTATTGAGACGTTGGAGCGGCCTGAGCATGAAAGGGCCGTTGAAGCGATTTATAACAGGCTTTCAGCTGACATCGCTAAGTCGGCAGATGAGATTCATGCACATATAGATAATCTTGATGAAAGAATTGCGCGGCAATTTAAATCTGCAGCAAACAAACTCTATGCTTTGCGCGTGAAGCTCAACCATGTGAATGAGTTGACCATGGCGCAAGCTGTCGCAATTCGGGAACTGAGCGAACTCACAGGGAAGATAGCCACCACGGTTGAGAAGCTAGATGCTAATGAGCAGGCGCGCGCTGCTGCTGCGGCACAACAGCTAGCGGCTTTAGCTGAGGCCACTGCATCAATAAAGGCTCTCAATGAATGGGAAGAAGACCACCCAACAGAAAAAGAAACTGTTGTGCTACAGGAAAACCCATTGGATCCAAGTCGGAGAGTAACGATCGAAAGGCCGCGGAAAGTGAAGGTCTACCTGAAAGACAAGCTCGCCGAGCTGAATCGGCAAAATGCTGCCATCAAAGCGAATGTCGATACGCTAATGAGTGCCCCCCCGGCCGAGATAACGACGAAGCTCGACAAGCTGATCAAGATGGCAACTGCTGGCGAAGTGAGTGTGAAAGGACTCGAGTGGCAATCGCAGCTGGCGGGAGCACAGCAAAAAGCTGATGCAGCGTTCACGCGCGCAAGCAGTGGCAAAGATAAACTCTGGGCTGCCACGCTGCGGTCTAAGATCGACTATCTAGCGCGAAATGTGTATGTCATCGGACGCTACCCGGAAGCAGCAGATGCACAAGCAATCAGAGCTCTTGAGCCGGGTTTCCTGGTCCTTGAAGATATTGAATCCAAGCTTGAAAGAAATGCCAGCGATAGTGCGTTTGCTGCACAGTTTACCCACCTGTCGTCGGTAATCAGTTTGCCCTTGCTCGCAATACAGACCAAGGCGCTAGATGGGCTTCTTCAACAGCTAACCGAGTTGAAGGGTGCAGTGCCAGCCGCAGTCGGTGCGGCAATAGCCGATAGCCGTGTTCGATGCATACAGAAGATCGATGCGATGCATGGGCTTGCGACGCTAATGAACAGCAACAAGCGTTTTGACTTGGCTGACCTGGGTCAGTTTAAGCTTAAGATGTTGCCCCTGCAAAACTATGTAGACGCCTTAAAGAAATTTGGCCAACCGGGCGCTGCCACTCCAGAGACAATCAACATGGGACAATATGCCGCGATGAGCTCCGTGGTCGATAGCTTTGATAGGGAAGCGCGCCTGCATATGACCGTTCTCGGGAACGCCGCAGGTAGTATCAAGGCTCACCTGAATGGGCTAAGACATGATTTGAGCGAGCTCTTAACCACCGGGTTTTCTGTCACAACTAAAACACCTGGATATTTCTGGGGTGAATATACCACCATACAGCAGAAGGTTTTGCCTGTAGCGCTGAGAGAATCCGTCGAGAGAATGCGGGATGTGACTTGGCTTTTGGCAAGAATCATGCAGCAAAATACTTCTTACAAAGGTTTTGTTGAGAGCAAAATTAGCGAACTAAATAGTTTGATCAACCTAATTAAAACAGAGCAGCCTGTGGCAACCGTTCAGGCCGGGATTACAACCTTAGAAAATGGGTTGAAATATTGGTAAGCTATTATGAAAAATTATTTTCTACTATTGTCATTGATGTTGTTTGCCGAAGGGGCCTTTGCCGCTGTCACTGACGATTGCAAAGCACATCTATGGTCTCTCGAGAGCGCGACTGATGGGAGTGCTGCGAAAACACTTGTAGAACAATATCTGGCTTGCGCGGGGGCCGATGCGAACACCATCGTGCTGCCACCGGAGAGGCACTGGTTTTGGAAATTGTTTAGATCTTCCAATCCTCCAACCAATCTCCTGGCTGCAGCAATTATTAGCTATCAACCAGAGGCAGTAAAAGCAGTATTGGATAGCGGAAAGTTTACCTCCGATGATTTGAAATTCACCCATGATAGGGAGTTGCTTGCACGTATCAGGAAAACACTTGCGGATAAGTTAAAAACTCCTGGCATCGAGAACAGAGATAAGATTCGCCAGCTGTTTGTCGGCAGGAGTTTCCCCTGGAGCGACGTCTTCGATAAGGTACTTTGTGAAGATTATACGTCAGATGAAAGTACAGGAAAAAAATTGGGCGAATTTGCGCAAGCAACGACGATAGATGACAAAGCGCTGGATAAATATCTGTATTGTCGAGATAACCAAGCTGGCAAGGATCTAAACTATGTAGTGCCAGGCGATCCTTGGTATTATCTGTCGATTTTTGGGGGGAAGTCAGCCCAAACCATCTCGACGAATGTGCTTGCGGTCGCTCTTCTGAACGGCAATCCAGCAGTCGTGACGAAGGTAGTAACGAGCGGAAAGCTCAGCGCAGATGAAATGGAGTTTAAGAACCGCCCTGATTTAAAGAAGCAGGTGCTGGAGAAGTTCGCTGCGAAAATAAAGGCAGAAATGAATGCGCATAGTGCCTCTCCAAACTTCAGCACGGAGATTAGTGCTTTGAAAGCTTGGCCCGCTCCCGCTTTCAAAATTGGGTTGCTTTTAGATCCAGCCGATCCAAAATTGTTGTCACGAGTGGAATTCCAGCGTTTTAGCGACGCATATTTGCAAAGGCCGGCCCATGAGCAGCTTGGCCTTTTGGCACCCGCTATCTTTGCCAACGAGCCGGAACAAGTAAAGGCCGTGCTCGAAAGCCGAACATTGACCAAAGACCAAATCATCTTTACAGCGCGACCGGACCTCTTGGAACATTTACTCGATGCACTTGCAGAGAAAATGGCGATGGGGTCGAGCGTACCAGAACGGGCAAAGGCTTTTCACACCTTGGAAATCTGGGCTACCCACGGCCTATCAGCGAGGCAGGTTTTTTCCTCTACGACGGTAGAGAGCTACTTGACGAGCAAGGCAGATTTATCGCCCGCTTCGAAGGATGAGATAAGGAGAATATTCCGAGATACCTTTGTGCCACCAAAATTAGTGAGAACTAAAACAGGGTGGTGGGAAAGATTGTGGGGATGTGGCTACTATGAGTGGTCTCCAGAGAAACAAGCAGAGCAACTCGCAAAATTGAGAGCAACCAGAGATACTGAGACTGCACAGAATATTGTGAAAGGCTATCTAGAATGCGTCGAGGGAGTTCCTCAAGACCTGCTAGCTGCAGCTTTGCTGAGTGGCGATCAGAAAGCGGTGGAAATGGTGCTCGGTGCAGGCGGACTTAGCCGGAACGCTATTTCGATGAAAGCGGATCCACGAATGCGCGACCAAGTACTTATTGCCATGCACAGGCAGCTGACAGGCACTCGTGCGAATGCGGCAGTCAGTATTCTTGGGACGTGGGAGCGTAGTGGATTTATTGCAGATAGCCGTGCTGTGAAGAGGTTGATCACGGGGTTAAATGGCGCACATAGAAACGAGGTCACGGCGCTATTTCCTGGAGTGGATGTTTCATCCGCACCATACAGTGCACCACCTATAGATCAAACGGCGCAGCCTTCAAGCTGCTCTAGCGAGGGATTTGGTAATGCACTTGCAGTGGGAGCTCGATTGTATGCGCTTGAAACCGCGGCGACTGCTGCGGATGCTGAGACGATTGTGAGGAATTATTTCGCATGTCTAGACGATACTGGTGGTGTCTGGCGCTATAAAGTGGCGGGCCATCCTGATGTTCCAACGACACTGTTTGCTGCAGCTATTATCAGCGCACAAGAAGCCGCGATTAACCTTGCCCTGACTGGTGAGAATCATAAGCACTTAAAATTGAGTGACGACGACAAAAGTATGTGGATGGATGAAGATGTACTCAAACACACGCTTCAGGCATTGGCGGCAAGGTTTGCCCATGAGTATGAGCAATCTGGAGAAATCACACATGCGTTTAGAGCGCTTCAATTGTGGCGGACAAATGGGCTGCAGGCAGATATCTATGTCGATAGTAGGACGCCTGAAAGCTACTTCGTCGATGATTTGAACGGAAAAATATCTTCGACAGGCATCTTAGAAATTCAGCGATTGTTTGAGCACGGTGGGGAACGTCCTGCTGGTGTTCGTGAGAAAACGCGGGAATTGCAAACCATCTTCGCTGCGGCGCTCGAAGCAACTCCGGACGCGACCGCTCTGCGAGCTGAGTTTGAGAGGATTGACGCGGAAGAGATGGTCCAGGATGGACGTATTGATGCTGCAGATATTATCAGTTTCAAAGGGAACAAGGATGTTCTGAAACAGGTTTTGCTGCGCTTTGGGCGCAATATGAAGTCTGAAATGACAGCAACAACCCCGCCGCCAGATAGCCTTCAGAAAACGCTGGAGGTTTTTAGGTTGTGGCTGGATCGCTTACCCAACCACGTAATCAATGAATATGTGTCGGGGAGCCTGCCACTGACGCTTATCTTCAGCCACGTCGACAAGAGCTGGATTAGCTTTGGCCAAGCGTGGGAAATTGTGGAAGAGGCGATTAAGCATGGAGCCAATATTGACATGCCAGCAGTAATCCACGGCAGGGAATCCGTGCAGCATTATATCTTAGGGAAATTCAGGACGAATTAGATTTCCCACTTGTCAATCCGCACCCAGCGAATTACGTACCCCACGTGCGATCACAGCACATCAAAAAAAGAAATCGGATGTTCGTCGCATGTCACATGCTGCGAATGAATGATTGACGTCGCGGGTTTACACCCAACTGCATTGTTGCATCAGCAAGGAAAAACGCATGGCGCAAATTTTTCCAAAATGGACCAACCAAATCCCGAAAGCGGCACCCGCGGTTTTGGTGCTGGGCTTGGGTTTTGTTGTTTTCGTTTTTTGGTATTGGTTCTCGCCTTGGAACCTCGAAGTGGGTTATCAACCCGAGCAGCCCGTGCCCTATAGCCACAAACTCCATGTGGGTAAGCTTGGCCTCGATTGCCGCTATTGCCACACTGGCGTCGACAAAGGCCCAGTCGCAGGCGTTCCGCCCACGCAAACCTGCATGAATTGCCACACAAATGTGAAAGCAGATTCGCTCAGCCTATCGAAAGTGCGCGAGAGCTGGAATACCGGCATGCCCATCGAATGGCTGCGCATTCATAAAGTCGGCGACTATGTTTACTTTGATCACAGCGCGCACATCAGCGTAGGTATTGGTTGTGCCAGCTGTCACGGGCGTATCGATCAGATGGTGAAGGTGCGCCAAGAGAAGCCGCTCAGCATGGGCTGGTGCCTCGAATGTCACCGCGATCCGGCATCGCATATTCGGCCGCTGGATAAAGTCACAGATATGAATTTCAAACCGAGTGAAGAGTGGCTGCGTGTTGCCAAGGCCAAGGCGAAAATGTTGCATCCACCAATTGAAAGCTGCTCAGGGTGCCATCGATGATGAACCACACAGAAGAAGTGAAAAAAGGTCGCGCAAACGACGAGTTTATCGAGGGTGAAAGCGAAATCACCGGATTGCAGCGTCGTGAGATGTTGAAGCTGCTCGGTGCCACAGCAGCGCTTGCTGGCGCGGGCGTGGCGTGCAGGCGGCCGGTCGAGAAGATTTTGCCCTATAGTAAAGCGCCCGAGGAAGTGATCCCGGGGATTCCTAACTATTATGCTACTTCGATGCCGACGTCGTTCGGAGCGGTTGGCGTGGTAGTGGAAAGCCACGAAGGGCGGCCAACGAAGATTGAAGGCAATCCGGAGCATCCGGCGAGCAATGGTCGGGCGAGTGCGCATATGCAGGCGTCGATCTTAGAGCTGTATGATCCGGATCGATCGCGCGTGCCGATGAAGAAGCAGGGCGCTGGGCGTATGCCGATGACGTGGGGCGATTGGGATGCATTTGCCGGGCCGCACTTTGCTTCGCTTGCGGCAGATAAGGGAACGGGACTGGCGTTTTTGATCAACCAGAGCGTTTCACCAACCGCGATGCGCATCACAACCGAGGTGAGCAAGCGCTTTCCAAATGCGACGTGGTTCGCCTATGACCCGCTAAAAATTGACAGCGCTGGGAGCGGCGCAGTGGCTGTTTTTGGTGAAAATGCGAGAGTGCGTTACGCATTTGAAAAAGCCAAAGTGCTGTTGACCGTTCATGCTGATCCATTGGCCATGGGTGCAGATAATTTGCTGCATGCCAAAGGATTTGGTGAAGGGCGAAAAATACGCTCGGCCAAAGAAGCGAGCCAGATGAATCGGCTCTATGCGGTAGAAGCTGCATATACCATCACCGGCGCCAATGCTGATCACCGCTTGCGGATAGCAGCGTCGGACGGGCTGGACTTTTTGAAAGTACTTGCGGCAGAGCTTGTGCAAAAACAAAATGCCCCGTGGCCAAGTCTGCTTGGTGGTGAGGAGGCAAAACGAAAATTCGTTGCCTCGCTTGTTACAACCAAAAAGTTTGACGCGCGATTTGTTGCTGCGCTCGCGAAAGACTTGCTGAAAAATCAAGGGCAAGCGCTTGTTGTGGTGGGTGACAATCAATCTGAGGCGACGCAGGGATTAGGCCATGTGCTCAACGTCGTACTTGGAGGTGTAGGAAAAACATTTGGTGTAAGCCATGTTGTTCTAAATGCTTCTATCGCGAAGGGATTTGCCGGGCTTGAGAGCCTGGTGAAGAAGATGAATGCTGGCGAAGTGAAAACGCTGGTGATGGTTGATGTAAATCCAGTCTATTCAGCACCCGGAGCCTTGCAGTTTGCACAGGCGCTCAGCAAAGTGTCGACACAAATTCATGTGGGTCTCTATGAAGATGAGACGGGTCTAGCTTCTTCGTGGCACTTACCACAGACACATTTTCTCGAGTCCTGGGGCGATGGGTATGCATATGATCGTACCATCTCGATTTCACAGCCTTTGATCGCGCCCCTCTATCATAGTCGCTCGGGGATCGAGATCTTGGCGCAGATCGGGGCGTTGTCGAAAAGCAAAGGCCATGATCTGGTGCAGGAGACATGGAGGCAGCCGGGCGGTTTGTTGGCTGCTGATGCAGTATGGCGTAAGACATTGCATGATGGATTTGTGGCGCAGTCGGCAGAGCCAGAAAAGTCTGTTTCAGCGATTTCATTGTTGGAGCTGCTGCCGAAAATGAGTGTCCCGTCGGAAGTATCGCCCTCGAAAGACAGTCTCGAGATTCTTTTCAAAAATGATTACTCCGTGCTCGACGGTCGCTTTGCAAATTTAGGCTGGCTGCAAGAAATGCCCGACCCGATGACCAAGCTGGTTTGGGACAATGCTCTTTTGGTCGGGCCAAAACTCGCCAGAGAGCTGGGCATCAAGAGCTGCATGGTCAAGCGCATCTACGAGGCTGACGAGGTAGAGCTGACTCTCAACGGCCAGTCAGTAAAAACCCCAACGTTTGTGATGCCAGGCTTGGCCGACTACAGCGTTGTGGCGTTTCTCGGCTACGGCCGAAAGGCCGCTGGCGTGATAGGCACCGATGTTGGTGTCGATATGTTTCCGCTTTTGCCCAAAGACGGCGGGCGTTATGCCGGCGGCTGCAAGCTCAAGCTAACCGGAAAAACCATCGAGCTTGCAACGACGCAAGAGCAGTTCGCAATGAACGCCGAAGCGGTGCAGGAAATCACGACGTTTTCGATGCAGAGCCGGGATCCCGCGCGTGAAACGACGGTTAAACAGTACCAAGACGATCCGGGTTACACGAAGAAGAAAGGGCTACCAGAAGATCTGTTCCGCGAGGAAGGGGATCCGAAGAAGCTGATGCCGTTGCAGGTTACAACGCCTTGGACCTACGACCTCAATAAATGGGGCAAAGTCATTGACCTCACCGCGTGTATTGGTTGCAATGCGTGCGTGGTCGCGTGCCAAGCAGAGAACAACATTCCCGTCGTCGGCCGTACACAGGCGATGCGCGGGCGTGTGATGCACTGGATTCGCGTGGACCGGTACTTCTCCGGAGATGTGGAGAATCCAACGGCTATCCAGCAGCCCGTCGCTTGTATGCACTGCGAGAACGCTCCTTGCGAACCAGTATGCCCAGTGGCAGCGACGACGCATGACAAGGAAGGCCTGAATGTCATGACTTACAACCGTTGCGTTGGGACACGCTATTGCGCCAACAACTGCCCCTATAAAGTGCGCCGATTTAACTATTTTGACTTTTCGCATAGCGGCAATTTGTATGTGGATCCAGAAAATAAAGCGCGCACAAGAATACTCGAGATGCAGGCAAACCCCGATGTGACGGTGCGTTACCGCGGCGTTATGGAGAAGTGCACTTATTGTGTACAACGTATTCAGGAAGCGAAGATTGCCGCGACGCGCAATCATCAAGACAAGAATGCCTTGCCAGATGGTGTCGTGACTCCTGCATGTGCGCAGTCTTGCCCGACGGAAGCAATTATCTTTGGCAACCTAAACGATGAGAAGAGCCGTGTGACGATGCTCAAGCAAGTGGATCGTAACTACGATCTGCTTAATGAGCTCAACACAAGGCCGCGTACGTCTTACTTGGCGAAGCTCACGAACCCGAATCCGGAGCTTGTGTAATGGTAGTAAAAGCAGCGCAAATGCAGCCCGAGATGGTGGGCGGTATAGCCCGGGGAGATATGGTCTTCCCCGAGGATTTGGTCAAACGCGAAGAGCTGATTCGTGGACCACAAGACTTTCATTCCATCACCGAGAGAGTTTGCCAGATGGCCGAGACGCCATTTTTGCAAACGCCACGTGGCTGGATGATTGGCTTTGCCTGCGCCTCCTCAATAGCGGCCATGTTTGTTTGCTTGATTGGCTATCTCATTTGGGAAGGCATCGGCATTTGGGGTAACTCAAACCCCGTGTTTTGGGCGTTCGACATCATCAACTTTGTGTTTTGGGTTGGTATTGGTCACGCGGGTACGCTGATTAGCGCCATCTTGTTTTTGCTTCGGCAAAAGTGGCGTACGTCGATTAATCGTTACTCCGAAGCCATGACGATCTTTGCTGTGATTTGCGCCGGTATTTTTCCGGGTATTCACGTCGGCCGTATCTGGACCATCTATTGGCTGTTCCCGGTGCCAAATCAGATGGATATGTGGCCCAATTTTCGTTCGCCTTTGCTATGGGACTTGTTTGCGGTCGGCACCTATTTCACTGTGTCGCTGGTGTTCTGGTATGTGGGATTGGTCCCCGATATTGCCACCTTGCGTGATCGGGCGAAGAACAACATCGCCAAGTATGCTTATGGCATCGCTGCACTAGGCTGGCGCGGATCCATGCGTCACTGGCTGCATTACGAGCGTGCTTACCTGCTCCTGGCAGCGCTTGCGACGCCGCTGGTGCTGTCGGTGCACAGCGTTGTGTCGTTTGACTTTGCCGTTGCGCAGCTACCCGGATGGCATACCAGCATCTTCCCACCTTATTTCGTTGCCGGTGCGATTTTCTCCGGATTTGCGATGGTGCAAACGTTGATGCTCCCGGCCAGAAAATGGCTCGGACTCAAAGACATCGTGACCATGAAGCATATCGAGAATATGAACAAAATTATTCTCGTGACCGGAACCATGGTCGGTTATGCCTACGCGATGGAGTTTTTCATCGCTTGGTACAGCGGCAACGAATACGAATCGTTTGCGTTTATTAATCGCGCGTTCGGCCCCTATGCATGGGCCTACTGGACCATGGTAACTTGCAACGTGATTACACCGCAGCTCTTCTGGTTTAAGAAACTGCGTACCAGCATTGCTGTGAGCTTTGTGTTATCGATTTTCGTCAACATCGGCATGTGGTTTGAGCGCTTTGTCATCACCGTGACCTCGTTGAACAGAGATTTCTTGCCATCGAGTTGGCACTATTATCAGCCGACGATCTTTGACGGGCTCTTTTTGCTGGGTTCGTTTGGGCTGTTCTTTACGCTGTTTTTGCTTTTTATTCGCTATCTGCCGGCGATTGCCATGTCGGAAGTCAAAGCAGTGTTGCCGATGGCAAATCCGCATTGGGGTGAAAAACATGATGGATAACAAAACAGTGTGGGGCGTGCTTGCACAGTTTGAGACGACTCATGACATCTATCATGCGTGTGAGAAAGTGCGTGATGCCGGTTACAAGAAATGGGACGCCCATGCACCCTTCCCCGTGCACGGCCTCGACAAAGCCATGGGGCTAAAGCCGAGCGTGTTGCCGTGGATGGTGCTCGTGGCAGGAACCACCGGTGCAACGCTTGCGATTTGGTTTATGATTTGGGTGTCGGCATATGATTATCCGCTCAACATTGGCGGCAAGCCAACATGGAGTATTCCGGCGTTCATCCCGGTGATGTTCGAAGTGACGATTTTGTTTAGCGCACTGACCACGGCGTTTGGCATGTTCTTTTTGAATCGGTTGCCCACGTGGAATCACCCGACATTTTCGTCAAAAGCTTTTGAGCGCGCCACCGACGATAAGTTTTTCATTGTGATCGAGTCCTCCGATCCTGCTTTCGACATGAACAAGACGCAAAGCTTGTTGAAGAGTGCCGGTGCTTCGCATTTTGAAGTGTTGGAGAATTGATATGCGCGTTGTTACCCTTACAATGTTGATTCTCCTCGGAGTGAATGGTTGTCGAGGTTGGACTACCGACAAGTCGCCTGTGCACCCGGAACTCAACATGTATACCCAGCATAAGTATAAGCCCTATCGGGAAAGCAAGTTCTTTGCTGATACGCGTGACATGCGGCCCATCGAAGAAGGCACGGTGGCGCGCGGGCATTTGAATGAGGATGCTCCACTTGTATGGACGAAGGCTGCACTCGAGAGCGGCCGTGAACAGTTCAATATTTATTGTGCCCCTTGCCATTCGCAAACGGGCAATGGCGATGGCATGGTTGGGCGACGTTTGGCGGTTAAGCCGACTAATTTGCACAGCGATTATATGCACACGCAAAAGACCCAGCATTTTGTTGATGTCATAACCAACGGTATTCGGACCATGCCGTCTTACAAACATCAGATTCCGCCGCAAAGGCGTCGGGAGATTGCAGTGTACATCAGGGCTCTGCAGTTGAGCCAGGATGTCGATGGTGAATGGGTGAAGGAGCTTTTGTGATGGAAACACGGATTCCACAAAGTAGTTTTTGGCACAAGGCGCCTTTTGTTTGTTTGGCACTCGGAGCAGCGTGTCTAGTGGCGTGGGCCCTGGGTTATAACCAAAACCCCGAGCGCGCCATGTACAGCTACTTGTTCTCGTTTGTGTCGGTGCTCAGCATTGCACTTGGTTGTATGGTGTTTGTGATCATTCAACATCTCACGCGAGCCGGGTGGTCGGTGGTGGTGAGGCGTGTCGCCGAGGCTGGCATGGCGGTGATGCCGCTTTTTGCGCTGCTTTTTATTCCCATTGCTTGGACAGCTGGAAGTTTATTTCCTTGGGCACACATTGACCCGAATGATATCGCGCTGATGCGCAAAGCTTCCTATCTGAACCTGCCATTTATGCTCAGCCGTTCTGCGGTTTACCTGGTGGTGTGGATGGTGATTGGAGTTTGGTTTTATCGCACGTCTGTCGCGCAAGATGAAGGCAAGCTCCCCGAGAACACGCGCAAGATGTGGTTTATGAGTGCTCCATCGATTTTGTTGTTTGCGTTGACGGTGACGTTTGCGTCTTTCGATTGGATTATGTCGCTGCAGCCGCATTGGTATTCGACTATCTTCGGGGTGTATTTCTTCGCTGGATGTTTGTTGTCTGGCCTGGCTTTTATGACGCTGATTTGTTTGGGGCTACAAAATGCCGGTGTGCTGAAGGCTGATATTACATCGGAACATTACCAAGATCTCGGTAAGCTGATGTTTGCGTTTGTGGTGTTTTCCACTTATATCGGCTTTAGTCAGTTCATGCTCTATTGGTATGCCAACATTCCCGAGGAAGTGGAATTTTACGCGCACCGCTTGAATCATGGGTGGGGTTTTGTATCTTACGCGCTGCCCATCACCAATTTCTTTGTGCCATTTTTCATATTGATGTCGCGGCATGTGAAGCGCAACCGGCTTGCGCTCACGCTGGCTTGCTTTTACATCTTGGTGGTCCATTTTCTCGATCTGTATTGGCTGATGCTACCGACTTACGGCGCGCACGCAGAGGAAGTGCCTCATATGGAAATCACGCAAGGTGATTTGCTGAGCCTTATTGGCATGTTGTTTATCTATATGGGCTGCGTTGCGTTCATACTGGTGAGGAATCGCGTTGCGCCGGTTGGGGATCCACGCATGAATGAGTCTTTGGCATTCGAGAACTTCTAAGGGTTGTAAAGAGATGAATCAAGAGCACGAAGAAGAATACGTATCTGAGAACGCGTCTGCCGACGATGTGACACCCAAGGCCAATTTGATCATTTGGGGTAACTTCTTTGTTTTTGTCATCGCGTTGCTGGTGTTTATCTCAGCGCTCACTTTTTATTTTCGCGACGCGGTGGAGTCGGAGCAGATGATACGCGTCGGTGAGGCCAAGTCGGTGGAATTGACGGAGCTTCGGGGCTTTGAGCAGTCGGTGCTCAGCGGGCAGACGGGCGTTTTGCCAGGAAAGAAACATATTTCTATTGACGAGGCTATGAATCGTCTTGTGCAAATTGTGGGCAAATGAAACGAGTTGCTGTCTACATGTTGCTTCTCTTTGTCTCCCTGTCAGCATTTGCCGATGGCGAGGGAAGCTTGCTTGTGCCTCAAAAAATGGAAGGCACCGAGATAGTAGACAAGCGTGGAGCAAAGCTACCCAAAGATGCCAGGTTCAAAAACCACCTCGGCCAGGATGTGCTCCTCGGCGACTATCTGAAAAAAGATGGCAAGCCATTGATCATGACGCTCGGCTACTACAGCTGCCCGATGCTGTGTAATCTCGTCATGAACGGCTATCACGAAGCTGCCATGGCTCTGTCGCTTCATCTTGGCCAAGACTATCGGGTCCTGTCATTTAGCATCAACCCCAAAGAAGATGTTGCGCTCGCGACAGCGAAGCGCGCAAACTATGTGCGCACACTTGGTACAGGCAACGACCCGAATGGATGGATATTTCACGTTGGAGATGAAGCAAACATCAAGCGCTTGGCCGACGCAGTGGGCTTTGGCTTCAAGTGGGACGCGCGTGGTGGCCAATACGCGCATTCAGCAGGGATTTTTGTTGTGTCCCCCGAAGGTGTGCTGAGTCGGGTGCTCTACGGCATTCAGTACGCTCCGAAGGATCTCAAGTTTGCGCTCATCGATGCTGCATCGGGAAAGATTGGTTCGGTGGTAGACAGAATCGTGATGAGCTGTTTTCATTACGAACCTGATAGCCACAAATATGGCGTGTATGTGTTTGGTGTGATGCGTGCTGGCGCTGCGCTCACGGTTTTGCTTCTCGGAATTTTTCTTTTTGCAAATTGGACTTGGGAAAGACGGAAAAAGCAATGGACAGCTTAAAGCAACTTCTATCCATGTGGGTTCCTGTTGAAGGACCTCTTAGCCTCACGCCCATTGCAGCT
>Ga0207042_1035_pt1 | contig 33611 bp, 27 predicted proteins | sample Alteio_BWMinCont_70_FD_153310 | JGI IMG/M metagenome (GOLD analysis project Ga0207042, IMG submission 153310) | Enriched cells from forest soil in Barre Woods Harvard Forest LTER site, Petersham, Massachusetts, United States -... | ecosystem: Environmental > Terrestrial > Soil > Temperate forest >... | reverse complement strand
TTAACCTTGTTGCTATCGATCTGATACCCGCCATCTTTTTTCTTAGCTGTTAAATCACTTTCTGGATGACCCATCAGCAGTCCTGCTGCTGCTAAATACGTTTGAAAATCACCTGGTCCACTCCATGTGCTCCCACTATATCGATTAGGTTGATCTCTAAATTCAGCAAAATGTTGTAATGCATTTTGAAGAGTTGCGTTAAAAATATTTAAATTTGTAAAATAATCTTCTTCGCTAGAATTTCTTACCTGTAATGCTGCGCGATAGATTGCAAGCAGGCTCATGAGCTTGTACGAGTCATGGTCATTTGTGCCGAAATGTTTTTTCATAAATTCAATGACACCAACACCTCTGTTAGTTGTTAAAAAGTCTTTCATGTCTACGCCTCTATCATCGTACCCAGTAAAACTAATAGGTGGATTAGGTAAAGTTGCTAAAGCCTGAAAAACATTCACTTTTGCTTTAAGCTTATCGTTGAGATATTGATTTATACAGCTCAATACAAGAGTTATTTTTGATGCACTCTCTGTAACAGCTTTGCTAATAACTGTCCCTTCTTTGGGTTTAGGAGGGAACATTGAAGCAGAGACTAAAGGGGTTCTTGCTTTAAGCTTGCTGGTTAATGCCGAATCCCATGCTGCCATCTGCTGTGTTTTTACAGTACCTTTAAATAGGGCATCAGCAGCTTTATATTCACCTATTTCAACTTGTATTACCGCTTTGCGAGCCTGACTAGCGGCTGCAGCTGCAGCTGTGACAGCAGTTTGGGCTGCTACAAGTTCTGCATCAATTGGAGGTGGTGTTGGTGAAAGAGCGGGCGTTGCCGATGGTATGTTTGGCGCACTACTTAATGGAGATGCTGTCGGAGGTAATGGTGGTATTACTACTACTGATGCCGGAGGTGGTGTTTGAGCTCCTAATTGAGGTGAAGAGGCGGGGGATGATGCTCTCTGATTTTGCAAAGCGTCTAATCTTGCTCTAGCTTCTATGGCCTCTCTTTCAGCTCGAGCTCTAGCCTGATTTGCTCTCTCTAACTCTGCAGCTCTCACTTCAGCTGCTCTACGATTTTCTGCATCTACAAATTGTAATCCAAATGTTCTTACCTTTGGATTTAGCTCATCCAGTTTAGCCTGAATATCTGCTATAGCATCGATTGTTTTTTTATACCAATCCTTATCAGCCCAAACTTGTTGGAGTTCACCGGATAAAAATTTCTCATTTTTGAATTGATTAAACTCTGCTATAAGGGTTTGTAATGTCAAAATTGCTTGGTCGACTTCTCTTATCGATGGATTTGGGTTATTTAATGCAGTTGTTAGCTCAGTGATTCTACGACCAAAATCCGCTGCAGTTTGTTGAATTTCTGTCGCGCAAATTTTGCAGCGATTTTCTAATCGAGTTTCAAAAGAAACAACAGCAGCTTTTGCAGCAGCAATTTTTTGATCTAGACCCATAATATTGTCACGAGAATTTTGTTCTAGTTCGCTAATTGCTCGCAAATAAGTTTTTCTAGATTTATAGGCTTCGGTTGCTTCTTGAAAAGAAAATGCATCAACTGTAATGTCTTTGTAGATGGCTCTTTGTGTATTAGGATGTTTTTCTCCAGTTGCCCTTCCCATTTTATAAGTATCTAATGCTGTTTTGATTCCATCTAAATCGTTTCCTACTCGTATTTTCATATTTTCACGCATACTGATTTCATTTAAAGTTTCCGCATAAGCTTTTTCAAGATCTTTTAGGGATGCATTTACAACAGAATTAAACGTGTCCTTCTCACCTCTCATCGCTCCTTTAAGAATTTGTGCCTGAATGTTTTGAGCAACTAATTGCCCTAACTGTTTAAATTCTTCCGGAGTTATATTAGGAATTTGTCCGGCCTGTATTAATAAATTGATTTGCTCTCGACAAAGTTGAATGCGCATTGCGCGTACTACAGCGCGTTCATCAATCGCAGATCGTGAATAAGCTGTTTGGTCTTCCCCCTCTCTTAATTTCGTACATACCGAGTGTAGGCTCTTAATTGCGTTTGTAATCGATCTAGGGTTTGTTAGCGTCTTCATGTTGTGAACTAAAGCTTTATACTCATTGAGATTCATTTTCTTCTTGTTGTTTGGATCAAAATGTTTTTGCATGACACTATTGATATAGGTATCAGTAGTCTGTTTTCCCTTAAATTTCTTAATATTCGCATCAACTATTTGTGCATCTGAATCATTTAAATGAACACTAACTTGATCTTTATCATTTAGTCTAAAAGTCTGAGCAATTTGTACCAGGGGCGCTATTGGTGGAACTGCTTCTACAGCAGGGACTGCAACTACGCCAGGAACCACACCGCCTGCAAGCGCTGCTTGGCGAGGTTGGCTTTCACCAAATTGAACATCTGCATTAGGAGGTAAAGATTCAGCAGGAGGTTGAGGTTTTTGAAGTAATTCCATTGTTGGTGAGTCAAATTTGAGTCCTGTACTTTGTACTCTAGCTTTTAAGCTTGTAAACATAGTTAATAAGGATTGCGCTTCAACCCTTGCACTAATTGGTTGTGTTTTTACTCTCTGCTGCATTTTGCTATAGGAATTGCCTAATAAATCCATATTTGCTTTGAGGGCATCGATAGTGCCATTAAATGCCCTCACTGAAGGTTCTGCTTGCGTTAAATTAGTTGAACGATTTGTGAGTCCTCTAGTTACATCACCTGCTAAACTTAAAAAATTATTATTGACTAAGTCATGGAGCTTACTTTGCTCTTCTTGTAATTCTTTCCAAATAGTTTTACTGAGTGGAATTAGATCATCTAATGTTTTGCTTGCCAACACATATAATCCAAAGTCACCGAAATTTTTTGCATACTCTTTGACAGACTCAAACATCCGATTTATCTGACTCATGGCGTCGATTAATTTAAGAATTTTTATTTGGGATGTCCATACAGCTTTTAGTAATTCGCGATTATCGCATATTTCATCGCCAAATCCGGAGGGAATTTTTATTGTTTTTTTCTGCTGATTTTCATCATTATACGTGTAAGAAATCTCTTTTCCATCGGGTGAGAGAACTAAACCAGCTAGATTATTTGCAAAAACTTGTGTTCCTAAATCACCTCTTTTTTTAGCTGCTTCTTGTGCTATTGCTTCAGGACTACCAGCAGCAACAATTAATCTTTTTCCACCTAAAGCTGAGATAAATTGATTAGTTCTTGCAATGGGTTCAGCATTGTTTGCCAGTTCATCATCAAGTGGATTCGCAATTCCTACCAGTTGTTGCATAGCGGCAACAAGAAAGCTTGGTGCTGCAGCTTCTCCTACTGCCCCTCTTAATGCGCTTCCTCGACACAAATCACGATAATTTAAATCTTGTTTCATTTCGCAATTACAAAGCGTATTAAGCAAAATTTTAGGTGATTCCCTAAAAGCACTTTCACTTGCATTATTTATTCGTTCAATGTACTGAACGCCTGCTCTGGAATTCGCTTCTAACTCTGCAAGTGTTAGCGCGGAGTCTAAGCTCTTATACGCTGCTCGCAAATCATCTCTGATATGACGACTGCCTGTTACACTAGATAGGGTAAAGTCATGTTTTAAAGCCCAGCTTAGCACTGACTTTAAAAATTTGAGGTGAGCTAAACCTTCTAGACTTGATGGATCAGTTGCTGCTTTTTTGCATTGATCCATAAACCAGGCGACAAATTGATTGCGTGGGTGAGTTCCTCCTTTATTAGCATGTATAGCCCACTGCGCAATCCGACTTGCAGTAGCTTTTAATAGCTCTCTTGTTTCTCCATGACCAAAAGAAACAACGCCGGTAAATGTGTTAGGATTTGTTTCTTGACTGATTTGTCCATTGTCCTTTAGCTTTAAAAAAGCACTGGTAGACGGATGTTTAATCACGTCCTTGAGGCCAGCAGGATCTGATGGGATTTGTTTTTCAATTTCATTGATAAGATGCTCAACATCCTTCGCATCACTACCAAATAATTTTTCCCATGCAGTTAATGCGACCTTCTCTGCTACTGCTCCACCTGCAGCGGATGCTGCGCCACTTGCTAAAGCTGAAATTGCTTGCGGTCCTAATGGGCCAGAATTTGCCATGGGTAATTACTCCTCATTTCTATATGTTCTTATTTACTATTATAGTCCTAAAAAAATATTTTTTACTTTCACATCGGTATTGAAATTTAGTGTATAATAAAGGTTTTATTGTCTGTTATTATTTTAGCTGAAGCTCCCTAAATAATTGAAATCGCTATCTTTATTTAATTTTTACTTTTCAAAAATTGGCTGATTATCTTTTTTTACCGTTAATGCATTCATAAAAAAATTAGTTATGTGCTTTTGGCGCATGAGAAGGGACTACTACATCACGTGTTTTAGGATCCGGAGCTGCAGTGAGAGTGGGTGCAGCAGTTCCAGGTGCCGCAGCTTGAGTTGGATCAGCAACAGGCTTCGGTGGTGAAGCATGGGTTGCTCTTGGTCGAGACATTTCTCTCAACGTACCGACAGGGTCATCGGAAAAGCCCGCAATAATGCCGGCTGTATTTGCTGCGGGTGATGCATCTACTTTTGCTATGCGTCTTGATACGGTAGTTGCTTCTAGATCTTTATAGAAATCTAAATTATCTTTGGCAGCTTGAATAGCGTTACCAAAATCGGTGATATTTAATAGCGTGCAAATTTCTTTGCATTGATTAATGGCCTTTTCACAATTTGCCACTCGATTTGTCTTGTTTTTTCTTTCGTCGTAGAGATCTGCTACGGCTTGATCAAGTTGCTTTTGTAACACTTTTTTTGCGGCTTCACTAATAGCGTTACCAAAATCGGTGATATTTAATAGCGTGCAAATTTCTTTGCATTGATTAATGGCCTCTTCACAATTTGCCACTCGATCTGTCTTGTTTTTTCTTTCGTCGTAGAGATCTGCTACGGCTTGATCAAGTTGCTTTTGTAACACTTTTTTTGCGGCTTCACTCACTCGTTCGCGTACTTCGTCTTGATAGGGTTGGAATTTGACGTCAGTTTCGTCGAAATTTTCTTTCCACTCTTTTAGGTTGGCAGCGATATCACTTAACGATGCAAAATTTAATACTTTTGTTTGCTCAATGGTTTTTAAAATATCAAAAAAATCCGTGCCATATTCTTTTAAAGATTTAATGTCTTCCTTAATCACGGAATAAGGTATACCTAATTCACTGCAGCGGTTTTTAATGGCAGTGATTTTTTCGTCGAATCTTTGTGTGTCGATTGGTCTTGGGGGATCGTTTTTTTGGACTGCAAATCCTAATTGGATTAGCTCTCTGAAATCTTTATCAATCAGTGCGATATTTTTAGGATCTATTGGTTGAGCTGGTAAAACAGTTACTGCCGCTTTTGGTTGTGGAATGGGTGGACTGGGTGTCGCTATTATTATCGGCGGTGGTGGTGGCGGAGGAGGAGTGGCAGTTGCTACAGGTATGGGTGGAGGTGTCGCAGGTTCAGGTGATGCAACTACTTTCGGTGCTGCTACAACTTGCACTTGGGCAGCAGGTGTCGCTACTACCACTTGAACTTTGGGTGCTTCTTCTGCATTGGCTCCACTTGGACCCAATCCTCGACCTTTACCCAGTCTGCTTTCAAGATGCGCCTGTGGAGAAAGATACGTGCCGAAAGGTGTCTCAATCACTAATTTTTTTAAACTGGTTTTTTCTAATTCTGCGATATCGGTATTGACGGCATTGGTAACTGTCGTTAACTCTACTTGAAGTTTAACAAGCAGTGCTAGATTGGATTCACGTTGAAAATTTTCTGCAATGGCAGCTTCGCAAGTTTGAATTTTATCTTTAACGTTAGATATTTTTTCTGCGAACTCGTCAAACTTTTTGTTGTAATAAGTGTCTAAGCGTCTGGCTATTTTTTCAAATAATAATTGCCCGCCATTCGCGACGGCAAGCGATGCAAACCAGCCAGGAATTTCATCTGGATTGAATCGTGGTTTCTTGTCGCCTGGTTTTTGTTTCTCGTCTGGTTTGGAGGGTACAAAGATATCGATAATAAAATTTAATGAATCAGCAGTGATGGCGCCGACTTTTTTTGAAAGCAAAGCCGGATCTAAGAAGGGATTATCTTTTTGTGCGACGAGTATATTGAGTGCTTTCATCAATTGAATCGCATAGTTTATCGATTTTTCGCCTTGAATATGAATATCGAGGTTTTTAAGTTTTCTAAAATCCAATGCGCTGGATACACCGATGGTTGTTATTTCATTTGCATTTGCAAAGATTGTATTGCGAAGTGCTGCAATGGCTTGAAATGCTTCAGTGGCTTTTGCATGAGTTTTTGCTAATGCTTTTTCATCGTCGTTAAGTGCTGTATTTTGAGGGAGCACTCGACGGACATTTTCATCAAAAACAGTCGCAACATTGCCTGCAAATCGAGCGAGATTCATTGCTGTATCTTGATTGGGACTTTTCACTTGGAGCAATCGTTTATGTAATGGATCGAGATTGGGCGTATTGAGAGAAGCTTCATAAGCTGCTTTTTTAGCATTAAATGCTGATTTTGCAGCTTCGCAATTTTTTCGCCATGCAATCATTGCAAGATTGTAATCTGATTTATTTTTATCAGATGGCCAAAAAATTTTACTGGGTTCTTCTGGCAGGACTAGCGTTGGAGGTGCCATTGCAATGTGACTTAGTGCCGCGAGTTCTTTCGGGGCATTGGCCGCAGTTCTCGGTATAATTGGCATTGTTTTGTCTCCTCTTTCTTATAATTATAGCGCTTTAGGAGGAAACGACTTGAGGGGGTGGGAAAACTGATGGTCGATAGGGGATATTAAATCTATGGATTCAATGGAGTAGTGAGGATTGATTGCTTAGGAAAGACGGGCACGGGCACGCACGCGGGCTCGGGCACGATAAAGCAGGCTGAACTGATTATCGTGCCCGAGCCCGCGTGCGTGCCCGTGCCCGTCCTTCCAACCAATCCAACTTTTCACTCTAAATCTTTACTAAAAGTCCTCTCAATTTCTCGAATGACTTGTTGATCCCGCGTGATCACCGAAAGCTCCCGATTATCTTCAATCGACGGTTTGCTTAAATTAGTTGAGCCCAACAACGCCTCTTTGTCATCTACTACGATCACTTTCGCATGAACATAATATTTTTTAGAAAAATGCAGATGCACGCCGGCGCGTTCGAGATACGCGTATTTATTTTTATTCTTATTGTTCAGAGTATCCGATGTCATGATATCGACTTTGATTCCATTACGTGCGGCTTTTGCAAGTTCACCGATCATGTCGTAATCGGTAATCGCTTGCGCATAAATTTCCAGTGACGATTTGGCGCTACGGATCAATGCAGTCATTCTTTCTCGACTGTTGTTTGGACTCCAGATGAGATTTGGATTTTGGACGGAGATTTTTTGATGCGAAGCATCAGCGGAAAATACTTTTTCAATTTCATGAATTTCGTCAGGATCATTAATGAGGAGTGCAAAGTTGCGTTCATTGGTGAAAGTGGAGTTGGTAAAATTGAATGTCATGATGATTGCAGTAGTGTGATCCTCTATTAATGTTTTTTGATGCGTGAGTTGAAAAATGGGATTGGGTGTGGCGAGCGTAATTTTTGCGTTTTCTAAAACTTGTTTGGCGAGTTCATTTTCATTTTCGCTTTCGTAGGGGTGGGGTTCTAACAAGACGGTGATATTTTTACCTTGATTTTTGGCATGAATCAATGCGCTTAAAAGTGTTCGATCGGTGAAGCCATACATTACTAGATCGATTGTCGATTTGGATTTTTCAATCGCAGATAGAATTGGGGCGCGGCCATCTTCGGGTTCTACGATGAGTTGGTCAGCAATGCAGTTTTGAAACAAAAATATTGCGAGTAAAAATACCAGAATTTTTTGCATAGGATTCCTTGGGTTATTTTTGAAAAAATTTGATTTGCGGCAGGGCGTGAAAATGTTTATCTGAGGTGATTAGTAATGCATTATATTTGAGACTGGTTGCATACACAATAGCATCGGCCATTGCTAAGTTATGTTCTCGCGAAAGATCTGCTGCATAGAGAGCGATATTGCTATCGAGTTGCGCAACCGTACCTTTTTCTGTAAGACCAATAATTTTAAGCGCTGTTCCTGTGTCTCTTTCTCGACATATCCATTTGTAAAGTTCGTACTGAATCAAGGTAGGGACAATAACTTTTTCAATTTGTGCGAAATAGGGAGCGTAAACGTCAGCAAGTTTTCCGTTAGTCAACCATTCAATCCAGCCGCAAGTATCTATAACTTGTTTCATGTGCGATCGCTTCTATCCCGTGTATTTTTTATGTTGGCACCTTTTAGCATTCCGCGGGCTTCTTTAATATTCATTTTTGGAACGAGCTCAATACAGTCGCCTTTGGTGATGAAAATAAACTGTTGTCCTGGTTTTATGTCTAGTTCATCCCTGATTTTTCTAGGCACGCAGATTTGAAACTTAGATGAAATGGTTGTTGTTTGCATATTCTTACCTTTTATTGATCGATACCGATAATAGTAATATAGACCATAGAAGGGTGGAATTCAAGGCTAACCGCAGGATTTGCTTAGATCTGGTCTCTTCCAGAAAACGCTCTCGCCAACGTGCCACTATCAATATATTCCAATTCCCCGCCCAATGGAACACCATGTGCAATGCGGGTAATTTTCAGTGGATGGTGTTTTACCATTTCAGAAATATAATGTGCGGTTGCTTCGCCTTCAACGGTTGGATTGGTTGCGAGAATGATTTCTTTGATGGCATATTTTTCAAGTAGGCGATTTAAATCGGATAAACCTAAATCTTCTGGACCAATGCCATCGAGTGGTGATAAATGACCGCGTAACACAAAATAAATGCCGCGATATCCACCCATTTGTTCAACTGCAATCATGTCAATCGGGCTTTCAACAATGCAAAGTAATGAACGATCACGATTGGGAGAACTGCAGAGTTGGCATAATTCAACTTCGCTAAACGTTCGGCAGCTTTTGCAATACGTCATGTTGTGCATGGCATCATGTAAAATCGTTGCGAGACGTTTGCCGTTATCTCGGCCGCGTTCCAATAATTGAAAAGCCATGCGTTGCGCTGTTTTGGGACCGACTCCCGGTAAACAACGCAATGCTTCGATAAGTTTTTCAAGTAACGGACTGAGTAGCATGTGCGAGACTTATAGACTAGGTTGGTAAATCAAAACCATCCGGTAATTTAATGCCAGTGAGTGCAGACATTTTATCGCGGGTACCTTTTTCGATTTTATCAGCAGCATCATTAATCGCTGCGGCAATCAAGTCTTCGACGATCGCTTTTTCTTCTTTCATGACGGAAGGATCAATGGTCACGCGTTTTGCATAGTGTTGGCCGGTCATGACGATTTTTACTAAACCGCCGCCAGATTGGCCTGTCACTTCCATTTCTGCGATTTGCTTTTGGATTTCCTGCATTTTTTTCTGCATCTCTTGGGCTTTCTTCATCAGATCGCCTAAGCCAGGTTTGTTCATTTTATTGACTCCTAAGGATAGATAAGGTGGGTGCATTTTAACAAAGTTACATGAATTGCTCTAGTGGGTAGGGTTTTAATTTTTCGTTAAGGATTGTGGGTTATGCTCATTCAAATCTTTTCATCTTTTCAACAAGGAGTGAGTCGTTATGTCAAAAAGCAGACCAAGAAGTCATGTCGGTCCCAAGGGGCCAGAAGATTTGAAAGATAATCCCAATTGGAATTGGAAAGCCAATTTGTGGTTACTTGCAGCTGCAGCTTGTGATACGGGTGCATTTTTTTTGTGTGGAACCGATATGTTGGATGGTTGGGATTTTACCATGATGTGTGCATTGACGAGCTTGTCGGGTTTCAGTGACACAATGAGTGTTGCAAATAGTAGTTATCCTAGCGATGTAGATACGCAAGATTTGGATGACGATTTTTATAACTTAGATGGTCCTGATGTTGAGGAGAAAGGATGCGGTTCTCGCTTGGTAAGTTGGATGAAAGATGTGAGTTGTACTTCCCTGTTGACTAAAGTGGGTTTGATGGCGGTTGTGGGTGGTGGTGCAGGAATTGCTGGGAAAAAAATTGCGGATGCAATAACCCAAGAAGCTGCAAAAAGCATTCTGTCAGATCCTTCGATCATTCCTGCGCTGGGTGCGGGAGCGACGGCAATGACTGCTGCGATGCAAACGTATGAAGGGGGGCGGGAGGCTTCGATTCGGTGTCGTAAGAAATGAATTTATTCGTTGTTGTTGAAAAAATCGGGAAGTGTTATTTCACTCGCTATCGATTTGCAAATTCGTTTCGATAGCGAGTGAAATTAGGTGTCGAGTGCTTTAATCGATGCCTCATCCAACGTCCCACCAAACAAATCCAATATTTTTTTCACGTGATCATCATTCTTGATCGCATCGGTTGCAGCAAGGTGTTTTTCGGTTTTTTCCTGCTGTTTTTGTTTCGCTGGTGTTTCAATCGTGTCGGTGGTGATTTTTATTTCGAGTTTCATTGGCTTATTCAGATAAACCAGTAACGCTTGTTCAATTCGCTCAATGAGTTTTTGACTGAGCATTGCTTCATGTTGTGGTGCGAGAACAAGCTCGATTTTTGCGTCAGATAATTGTTTGAGTGTGCAATTGGATGCAAGGGCTTGTGCCATTCCGGTTAATTGTAATTTGGATAAAATATCTGACCAATTGGTTGCGAGTGTTTTTGTTGGTTGAGCTTGTGCGACTGCTTGTGTTTTTTGCGGCGCGATGATTTCTGTTTTGCTTGGTAAATTTTTTGCTGAAGGTGCTGCACTTTCTGTCGTGGGTTGAAACGCCAACATACGCAACATCACCATTTCAAATCCTTGTTGTGGATTCGGTGCAAGCGGTAAATCTTGTCGGCCAATTAAAGCGATCTGATAATAAAGTTGAATCTCTTCCAGAGAAAAATGTTTCGCAAATAATTTAATTTGTTCGTGTGTATCGACGCCATCTGCAATGACTTGTGCCACACTGATTTGATGTAATGTCGATAAAAAGACTTCGAGTGCCTGATTGAAATCGGGCGCAAGTTCAGAAAAAGCAGCGATTTCGTGTAATAACGCCATGCCATCTTTTTGCGAGAGTGCCTGCAATAATCGGAAAATGGTATCTTGTTCGATATTACCCAGTAGGCTACGTGTTTCAGCAGTCGAAATTTTTTCACCGCAAAATGCAATCGCCTGATCCAATAAACTTAATGCATCACGCATACTGCCATCCGCGGCTTCTGCGACTAATTGCAGGGCGGGATTTTCGTAAGGTATGTTTTCGCTGAGACAAATGTGTTGTAAATGCTGGGCAATTTGTTCGACAGGGACACGTTTCAAATTAAATTGTAAGCAGCGAGAAAGAATCGTCACGGGTAACCGTTTCGGGTCTGTGGTTGCTAATAAAAATTTAACGTGCGCGGGTGGTTCTTCGAGTGTTTTTAACAAGGCATTAAAGCTATGGCCGGATAACATGTGCACTTCGTCGATTAAATAAACTTTATAGCGTCCTTGCGTCGGTGCGTATTGCACATTATCTAAAATTTCTCGCGTATCTTCGACTTTGGTGCGAGATGCAGCGTCAATTTCAATGAGATCTAAAAATTTTCCCGCATCAATCGATTGGCAAATGCTGCAGGTTCCACATGGATTTGAGGTGACGCCTGTTTCACAGTTCAAGCATTTTGATAAAAGTCGCGCGAGGGTGGTTTTGCCTACTCCGCGAGTGCCAGTGAAAAGATAGGCGTGGTGTAATCGCTGGTGATCGAGGGCGTTGATTAACATGCGGAGGATGTGTTCTTGGCCGACGATTTCGTTGAAGCTTTTGGGGCGCCACTTTCGGGCTAGTACTTGGTAGGTCATTGGGTGTCCTTGCTCTGTGCCTTCGCTTGATTCGGAGAGTTCGTTGGTTACCCCTCATCCGGCGCTTCGCGCCACCTTCTCCCTCAAGGGGAGAAGGGAAACGGTTTTGGCTTTACTAGGAGGCAGCGAGTATAAGCCACATTTCGGCGCCCGAATCTGTTACTACCGTTGCTTCCTTCCGGACCTGGCGGGGTTCATAACATATCGTCGCGAAAGGACCCATACTCACTACCAAAACAGGGTCTTAAATCTGGCGGAGAGAGAGGGATTCGAACCCTCGGTACGTCGTTAGACGTACACACACTTTCCAGGCGTGCGCCTTCGACCGCTCGGCCATCTCTCCAATCTATTGGGTCGTAAGGTTAAACGAGATTTTCAGTTTGTGCAATTGTTCTTTTGATCAATCAGTTAAGTCGCTAAAAAACAGTTAAGCTGATTCTAGTGTATAATTTATAGATAATTATAGAAAAAAATCAAAAGCAGCGTAGTGAGGAGAAACGTATGCATAATGATAGAAAAAGTTCTAAAAGCCCACTGATATCGTCAACCGCTTCAGTTCAGAGTTATCAAGCAACAACCGCAACAGCTGCTGGGGTGGAAACACCCAAAGAGCAACTCAAGCAGAAAATCGCGGCGCAGGAAAAAATTCTTCACGCCTGGTGGGAAGAACAAAGAAAATTTTACGCAAAAGTGCATGGTGTCCGGGAACAATTAGAGTTAGTGAATCAATCTTGGGGTTTGTTTTCGGGGCGTATGGTTCCGATTTCAGTTTGTCAGGGATATATTGAAAAAGCATTAGACGAATTAAATCGTTATCTGCAAGAGTTCAGTAAAAAAATAAATGGAATGCAGAAACAGTATAAAGAAGCGGAGGGCGTTAAAATCCAAGCGGAACAATTTGTCTGTGTTTCGTCAGAAGAAAGAATTGAAATGGATCAATTAGCAAGAAATCTTGAGAGTCGGTTGAAAGCAGCACAGCATTGGTATGTGGAAGGACTAAAAGAACTGAGAGAAAATGATAACCGATTAACTGAGTATGAGAAAACATTTGAAAATAAAGCGTTGGATAAAGCGACCGAGACACATCGTGCTGTTGTTATTTTATCGATTGATCAGATCAGAGCGCAAGTTAGAATTTGTTTTCCCGAATCATTACCAAAACCCCAAAAACTTCCTAATCCTACCTAAAGATTGAATCTTGTCATTGAATCATGTCATTGCGAACCCGAGTTTTTTTCGGGTGAAGCAATCCAGTGTGTTCTGGATTGCCACGCACCATAAAAACCATGGTGCTCTCAATGACAAAATTCAATAAAATTGAATCATGTCATTGCGAACCCGAGTTTTTTCGGGTGAAGCAATCCAGTGTGTTCTGGATTGCCACGCACCATAAAAACCATGGTGCTCGCAATGACAAAATTCAATAAAATTGAATCATGTCATTGCGAACCCGAGTTTTTTCGGGTGAAGCAATCCAGTGCGTTCTGGATTGCCACGCACCATAAAAACCATGGTGCTCGCAATGACAAAATTCAATAAAATTGAATCATGTCATTGCGAACCCGAGTTTTTTTCGGGTGAAGCAATCTAGTGTGTTTTGGATTGCCACGCACCATAAAAAATAGGGTGCTGCAATGACAAAATTCAATTACGTGACAGTGATTATTTCTTCATTTGTTGGCCCTGTCCTGACATGCTAGCGGTAATGGCTGATGGTATAGCAACAGGAACGTCGAAAAGTTTGCTACCGCCCGGAGTTCCGGGTTGTTTTGAAACTTCTGCAGATTGTTTAGCGAGCAGCAAATCTAATTTTCTGGAATAGAGGCCGATCGCGTTTTGAATGCCAGGTAACAATTTTTTTTCGATTTCAAAACTTTGCTTTAAAATCGCAAACGGGTTTTTAGTATCTTTATTTGCTAATACTAACGCTCTTGATTCATCACTGAGTGGCGCATGAAAAATGGCAATGCCAATTTCTTTATATCGCTTATCCATATCAAAAATAGCTAACAAGGTAGGTATTTTTTTGAAGTGTGTGCTTAAAGCGTTGCTCATTGCAAAAAACGCAGGTCCTGCTTCTTCAGCATCAACGTTCTTAGAATCGACATTGTCTGTGGCATGAGCAAATAATTCAATGGCTGCTAAGCGTTTTTTTAATAGGTGAAGTTTTCTGATATAAAAGTTTTTTAAAAGAGTCGAAGGATTTGCAGAAAGCGTTGGAAATTTATCTAATGCTTTACCAAATGCGATGGCTTGTGTCGCTGCCTCTTTTTTTCTGACGTCAGTATCGAGCCCGATAAATTTCGCAACGCCTTTTTCAACCGCATTAAATTCAACCGTTGCAAAGCGTTGCATATGACGAAGATAAACCATCTTTGCAAATTGATACGATTTACTCCCGACCACATCAGGAATTTCATCGCTACCAAATTCATCATAAGCAAGTTGATTCATTTGAGTAGCGAGTTGGCGATACGTAGAGGGCCAATTGATTCCATTACTCTCGCGTCCTTTTGCTAGCATGAGTTTGAGTACGTTCAATTGTGATTGGAATGCTGTTTCGTCGTCTTCATTCGAAGCGGCTTGTTTTGCATCTTTTGCATCAAAACGTTTTAAGTCTTCTTCTAGTTTATTCCAGTAGGTTGTTAAATTAATTGGTTGGGGTGCTTCTTCAGGAATAGCGGGTAGCTTTGTGTGAATTTGCATTGTTTTCTCTCTTAAAATTAACCACTTCTCGTAGTGCAATCTTATCAAGAAATTCTTAATATTTCCTTAAGAAATGATGAGCGTTATTCCAAATGGTCAGAAAAACCCCCATTGTTATATGCTATAATTGCAAAAAAACCTAATCTAACGAGGAGAATGATATGGCGAGTTCAAAAGGTCAAAGAAAGCCTCTGCTTGCAGGCGCTCAACAGTTTCAGTATATGGGAGATGACAAAGAAGGTCCCATTGATCGGGCAAATAAATTATTAAAGCAAGATTTCCCAGCGATGAATCAAGAGTTCAACAAACTGAGTTTTGCAATCGAAACGTTAGAGCAAAGTTTAAGGAGTAATTCATCACCGAGTTTTTTTGATTCAAGATCGCAAGTCGTAAAAAAAGCAGATAGTCTCAATCAACTTCTTATTAAATTTATCGCTGAAAAAAAATGGGATGCGTTTATCGCACTCTGTCACAGTATTGCTGTCATTGATGGTTCAACTAGATTGCAAGATTCAGCTCCCGAACGGTTACCAACAGACAAAGCACTGTCGGGGGCGCTCATCGCCAATATGAATTTGCTGTCACTCGACGTTGCAAGAGTAAAAAAAGCAATTCAAGGGATTCCTGAGCGATTGCGACAGCATGGCGCAGTGTATGCGACAACCGACCCAGCACATGCCCAAGCCGTGTTTAAGTTATCGCAAGACCTTGAAGCGAGTATTTCATTGGGGTTTCCGATTCATGCAGCAAAGAAAGCGGATGGGCCAAAATAGTTTTATTGCTGAGCTCTACTAAAAATATTTTTCTCATGGCCCGCGAACGTTCCCTAACGGTCGCGGCTCGGTTAGATTTTATTAGAAAATCTCACTCAGAATCTTTTGATAAATCTGTGTCAATTTTTCCAAATCCGAAATTCGCACATGTTCATTCACATGATGCGCGCTGGAATTACAAGGTCCCAGTTCAACCACTTCTGCACCGGTCGGCGCAATAAAACGTCCATCCGATGTGCCGCCACCTGTTGATAGGTTTGGTTCTAATCCCGTGATGGTTTTAATGGATTGTTGTACTGCTGCAATCAGCTTGCCTTTCTTTGTTGAAAAAGGTTGTGCGGAGTTATTCCATTGTAGATCAAAATTCAATTTATTTTTTTCAAGAATTTTTGTGACACGCTGTTGGATTTTTTCAACGGTTAGCGTGGTGCCATAACGAAAATTAAAATCGATTTCTATTGTGCCAGGAATGACATTTAATGCGCCCGTTCCCGAATGAATATTCGAAATCTGAAACGTTGTCGGTGGGAAAAATTCATTGCCTTCATCCCAGACTTCTTTGGTCAGTTCGAAAATCGTTTGCGCTGAAGAGTGAATCGGATTATCCGCGCGATGCGGAAATGCAACATGACCTTGTTTGCCGAGCACAATTAATTTGCCGCTTAAAGAACCGCGTCTACCAACACGCACTTGATCGCCCAATTGTTCTTCACTCGTTGCTTCACCGACGATGCAGTAATCGATTTTTTCCTGACGACTTTCGAGAAGCTCAACCACTTTTTTGGTACCGTTAATGCTGGGGCCTTCTTCATCGCTTGTAATTAAAAATGCGATGGAGCCGGGAAATGTTGGATTTTCAGCAATAAAATTTTCCGCAGCGACAATCATGGCAGCTAAACCACTTTTCATATCCGTTGCACCGCGACCATATAAAAATTCTTTGCGTTCAGTTGGTTTGAAAGGATCTGAATCCCAAGCGGTGAGTGGGCCAGTTGGCACAACATCTGTGTGGCCTGCAAATACCATCAAAGGGGATTTTGTTCCGTAACGCGCCCAAAGATTATCAACGTCTTCAAAGCGTAATGATTCGATTTTAAATCCGCATTTTTTTAAACGTTCCGCGATGATTGGTTGGCAGCCTGCATCATTGGGTGTGAGGGATGCACAGCTGATGAGTTGTTTAGTGAGTTTTAAAGTTTCCATAGTATTTTATATCCTTAGCCTGTGACTTAAGCTGAAGTTGCTTCTCGTAATAACTCATTCAACGATGTTTTTCCGCGTGTTTTTGCATCGACTTGTTTTACAATGACGGCGCAGTACAAGCTGTATTTACCATCTTTGCTCGGTAAATTTCCTGGAACAACAACGGATCCTGCTGGAATTTTTCCGTAAGAAATTTCGCCGGTTTCTCGATGATAAATACGCGTGCTTTGCCCAATGTAAACACCCATCGAAATCACCGAGTTTTCTTCGACAATGACACCTTCAACAATTTCAGAACGGGCGCCAATAAAACAATTGTCTTCGATAATAGTTGGATTAGCTTGTACGGGTTCGAGCACGCCGCCAATGCCAACACCACCAGAGAGATGAACATTTTTGCCGATTTGCGCACAGGAACCCACTGTGGCCCAAGTGTCGACCAGGGTGCCAGAGTCAATGTATGCGCCCAGATTGACATACGAAGGCATCAAAATCGTATTCGGTGCAATGTAGGCACCTTTACGGGCAACAGCCGGCGGGACAATTCGCACGCCAAGTTCGTGGATGTTTTCATCTTGAAATTTAAGTGGCACTTTATCAAAATAATGCATCACACCGCTTTGCATCGGTTCATTATCATGCAAACGGAAGTACAGCAGCACGGCTTTTTTAAGCCATTGATGGACTTGCCATTGGCCATCGATTTTTTCAGCAATACGCGCTTTGCCCGCATCAAGCTGTGAAATAACCTCGTCAATTGCCCGTTTGAGGTCGTTGGGGGCGGTTTTAGGGGTGATATGGGCTCGATTTTCAAAAGCGGACTCAATAAGGGTTTGTAATTGTTGCATGTTATTTCTTCCAAAAAAAGTTAGGGGATTCAACAAAATTTTGTGCTAGGATAGCACGCTTTCACAAACGAACGTAAATAGGTTTATGGCAGAAAAAAAACACGTTGAAAATGCATTCGTCTTATACCGGCGGTTATTCGGCTATGTCCGGCGCTATTGGTTCTCTTTATTTATCGCTTTGTTTGCGAGCATGGTCTATTCCGGTGTCGACTCCTGGTTTGTCGCATTTTTAAAACCCCTTTTAAATCGTGGTTTAGTTCAGAAGAACCGTGAGTTCCTCGCGTATGTGCCTTTTTTAGTGTTGGGTGTTTTCATGTTGCGCGGCGTTGCGAGTTTCTTTTCAAATTATAGTATTGCCTTGGTTTCGCGAAATGTGATCGCGCGGTTGCGGATGGAGTTATTCAAGCATTTGCAGCGCCTGCCTGCACAATTTTATGATCATAATTCATCGGGGCATATTCTGTCGGTGATGCTTTATAGTGTGGATCAAGTATCGAGTGCCAGTGCCGATGTCTTAACGACGGCGGTGCAGTCTTCTTTTTATATTATTGGTCTTTTAATCGTAATGATTAATACCAGCTGGAAATTATCCTTGCTGTACTTCATTGTGATTCCCCTGATTGTCGTCATTGTTCGTTTAACCAGCTTGCACGTGCGTCGGTTGAGTTTAACAATTCAAGAATCGATTGGGAATTTGACCCACTGCACAGAAGAAAATATTGAAGGCTATAAAGTGGTGCGCGCTTTTGGTGGACAACAATACGAACAAGAAAAATTTGATAAAGCGATTAAAGATAATTTCCGCAATGAAATGCGCGTCGTCATGGCACGATCATGGAGTGTCTCAAGTGTGCAGCTGGTTGCAGCGGCAGCCTTGGCGACGACGCTTTTTGTGGCGACGACGGATATTTCAAGTTCAATCTTAAGTGCGGGTGGATTCGTTACCATGATCGCTGCGATGTTAGCGATTTTAAAACCCATGAAAGATTTAACCACCATGCAAAACAAATTGTATCGTGGCTTGGCTGGTGCGCAGACTGTTTTTTCCATGCTGGATGAAGCGTTTGAAAAAGATACTGGCACAAAAACATTAGAACGCGCGCAAGGCAAAATCGAATTTGCAAATGTTAACTTTGCCTATCATCAAGAAAAAGACGTCTTAAAAAATGTCAGCTTTACCGTAAATCCCGGACAGATTATTGCCTTAGTGGGCCGTTCAGGCAGTGGCAAATCCACGTTGGTGAGTTTGTTGCCGCGTTTTTATTTTGATTATGAAGGGGATATTCGACTGGATAATGTATCCATTCGAGATTATCGTTTGGCGGATTTACGCCGACAGTTTGCCTTAGTTTCGCAAAACATCACGCTCTTTAATGACACGATTGCGAATAACGTAGCGTATGGCCGTTTTGATGAGGTCTCAGAAGACGATATTATCGAAGCGACAAAAGCGGCTTACGCCTATGATTTTATCCAGCATCTGCCAAAGGGGATTCACACTCGCATCGGTGAAAACGGTGTGTTACTTTCCGGCGGACAACGTCAACGTATTGCCATTGCGCGAGCCCTTTTAAAAAATGCGCCGATTTTAATTTTAGATGAAGCGACTTCTGCGCTTGATACCGAATCCGAACGTTATATTCAAGCGGCCCTGGATGAACTCATGCGGCATCGTACAACGCTTGTGATTGCGCATCGACTTTCAACCGTTGAACATGCCGATAAAATCGTCGTGTTTGATCATGGATGTATTGTCGAAACAGGTACGCATACGGAATTACTTGCAAGGGATGGGTATTATGCAAAACTGTATCGTATGCAATTTAAAGATGTTAGTTTAGCCACTGAGATGGTATGAGCCTAACGCAGCAATGGTATCGAACGGGTTACACAGGTTTGACCTTGTGTCTATTACCTTTTTCTTGGCTGTTTCGTGGGATTGTTGCACTTCGTTTTTTTCTCTATCAAAAACAAATTAAGCAAACAGTGCGTTTTCCAGTGCCGGTGATTGTGGTTGGTAATCTCACTGTCGGTGGAACAGGAAAAACGCCTTTTGTGATTTGGTTGGCGCAATTTTTACGAAAAAATGGTTTGCATCCAGGCATAGTGAGTCGCGGTGTTGGCGGAAAAATGCAATTGAAACCGCGTAGTGTTAATGCAGAATCTAACGTGCAAGATGTAGGTGATGAAGCCATTTTGTTGGCAGAACGCAGTGGCAGCCCCGTCGTGATTGGTATTGATCGCGTGGCGGCGGTGAAAGAACTCTTGGAAAAATTTCATTGCGATGTCGTATTAAGTGATGATGGTTTGCAACATTATCGCATGGGTCGAGACATTGAAATTGCACTCATTGATGGTGAACGCGGATTGGGTAATCAACAATTATTGCCGGCAGGGCCTCTACGTGAACCGGTTTCGCGATTAGAGCGGGTGGATTTTATTGTGCGCCAAGGTGTGTTTGGTGCGAATGAATTTGGTATGCGATTGCAAGGAGATGTCTTAGTATCAGTTAAAGATCCTTCACAACAACAGTCTATGCATGCTGAACGGATTCATGCGGTGGCTGGCATTGGTCATCCCAAACGATTTTTTGATCGGTTGCGCGCTCTCCATTTTGATGTGATTGAACATGTTTTTCCTGATCATTATCTTTTTAAGCAAGACGATTTTTTATTTCAAGATGGACTCATGATTATCATGACGGAAAAAGATGCGGTAAAATGCAGACAGTTTGCCGATGAACGATTTTGGTATTTGCCGGTGACTGCAGAAGTAACAGGTGACCTTGCGGAAAAAATAGTACAACGAATCAGGAGAAAATAATGAATTATTTTTTGAAAAGTATCGCAACCTTTTTTTTATTGATCAGTGTAGTGGCTTTTGCTGAACCACCTCAATACACGCAAGATAAACCCGTCATTATGGCAACACCTAAAAATCCTGAATTTGTGATTAAACTCAAATCCAATCGAACAACCGGTTATATTTGGTTATTGCGTGAATATGATAAAAACTTAATTACTCCCATCAAGCATCGGTATCTGTCTCCGATCAGTCAGTTGGTTGGTGCGCCGGGTTTTGAATTATGGACGTTTCGTGTGAATGCAGCGGGATTTACCGTGCCGCAATTAACTTACATTCGATTTGTTTATGCAAGACCTTGGGAAGCTGCAACCGATCAGTCATCATTGGTTGAGTTTAAAGTCACAACACAAACGACTACTTCCGGCTCTTCAACATCCCATTCTCAAACACTAAGGTAATCGGTGGAGTACTGTTATATTTGTACTCGACGACTTTCGGTTTATCGGGTTGATCGGCTTGTGGCTGACCTTTGTTAACAAAAGGAGGTGAGCCACAAGCAGCTTTGATACTTTGCATTGTGTCGCCCACTGAAATAATATTCCCGCAAATTGTCGTGGACACTAAGCTTTGTCCGTTGACAGTGATATTTCCCGCTTTTTGATTTTCAAATGCGACCGTCATTTTGAGATTGGTTGTTTGTTGTGAATTGGTTGGGTCTGGATTCACATAAAAAGTCCATTCTTGTGGTGCGTTGGGATCATCTGTGGATTTTATTTCTTTTTGTTCATCCGGCGCGCCACATAATTTCGTGACAGTATCAATCGTGTCACCGATATTGATGGTTTTGAAGTTGTTTGGACAAAACATCGCATTGGCTTGTGCAGAAAGAATGAGTGCCACAAAAAATAGGAGTTTTTTCATTAGGAATCCTCTTTGTCTGTTTCAGATTGTGAAGAAGGATCAATGGAAACGATGTTTTGCTTTTTAGCATTTTTCTGATGCTTATTACGAAGGATTTTGCTGAGAAACGTTTTTTGTTCTTGAGAATTATCCGTAATCACTCCTTCATCATGATGCATCACCCCTTCTTTGGTCCAAGGTAAGCGTCGATAATAAGGTGTTTGTTGCTCCGGATTAAAAAATGGATATTTAATAATTTCAAAATACGGTGAGTAGTCAAAATCTTTCGGTGAATAAAGATGGGGATTGCGTTTGATTAATTCAATGTCCGTCGTTTCTTCTGACGGCTTCATCATCGGTAAAATGGGGAAATTGACAGAATCAAATGCTTCTGCGATGAGTGAAGAACAAATTCCACTTTCCGGTTCACCGGTGGGTGTTTTAAATAAACTGGATCCCCAACGACGTGGCAGTAATGACCAGGGAAGTAAAAAACGCGCGAGATCTAATAATTGCCTGACATTGTAAGGTTTGCCGAGCGCTTTAATCGTGAAAGCTATCACTTGTTCAGCATCAGCAGGAGACAGTCCTATCGGGCGACAAATACGAATGTGGTGGTGCCGGTAAGTCGATAGCGCTGAAATGATCGTGCCTTGTCCCAATAAACCTTCGATAATGAGACGAACATTTTCGCGTTTTTTTAAATGGGTCGCGGCAATTTTGCGTAAATGATTATCTTCAATGTCATGCAAACGTCCAACATAGAGTGCTGCATGTGTCCACGGGCTTTGTGTGATACTGCGAATAACATTGCTGACACGGCTTTGTCCTTCAATTAAAAGCACATCGCCTGGGCGAATTTCATATTTTAAACGATTAAAATCGTACGGCGGGTTTTCAGCTGGCGGAGGTTCCAGCGTCAGCCAGTCAATCACCTTGTCAACTACCTTGTTATACAATGCGAAAGCCATGTTGATCGTCTCACATAAGAGAGCTTGATCTTTATTATAACAAAATTACATTTATAAAAGTTGCTCAGTCATTGGCTATTGCTCACTTGGTGTGAGCAAACCTAGCGCATATTCTTGTGACTTCCGTGATTAAATTCTTTTTGCTAAATCTTCCGCGTAGCCTAGGTAATTTCCGGGAGTCAGTTCAAGTAATTGTTTTTTGACTTCTTTTGGTAATGGCAATTCAATAATGAATTGATGTAGCGATTCTTTGGTGAGTTTTTTTCCGCGAGAAAATGATTTTAATTTTTCGTACGCTTCATTCACTTTATAACGGCGAAGTATAGTTTGAATCGGTTCCGCGAGAATTTCCCAATGATGATCTAAATCAGCAGCAATCACGTCAAGATTCGGTGTCACTTTACTTAAGCCCTTGCAGGTGGATTGATAAGCTAAGAGCGTGTGGCCAAACGCAACACCGATATTGCGCAACACAGTTGAATCCGATAAGTCACGTTGCCAGCGGGAAATAGGCAGTTTGGATGACATATGTTCGAATAAGGCATTTGCAATACCTAAGTTTCCTTCTGCATTTTCAAAATCGATTGGATTCACTTTATGCGGCATTGTGGACGAACCGACTTCATTGCTGATGGTTTTCAGTTTGAAATAATTGATTGAGATGTATCCCCACATGTCACGGTTAAAATCAATTAAGATCGTATTGATACGCGACAATACTGAGAATAACTCCGACATATAATCGTGTGGTTCGATTTGTGTCGTATAAGGATTCCAATTTAATCCGAGTTTACACACGAAATTTTTTGTGAGTTGTTGCCAATCCACGTCAGGATAAGCGACCAGAAACGCATTGAAATTTCCTGATGCGCCGTTCATTTTTCCTAAGATGAGGGTGTTATTCATTTGTTCGATTTGACGTTGCAGGCGACAGATGACGTTCGCAATTTCTTTTCCAACCGAAGTCGGTGTTGCAGCTTGACCATGGGTGCGGGATAACATGGGAAGATCTGCGTAAGTGTGCGCAAGATGTTTTAATAATAAAAGTAATTCATCAAGCGCAGGTAAAATACATTGTTTGCGCGAAGTATCGAGCATTAATCCATACGATAAATTATTAATGTCTTCGGAGGTGCAGCCAAAATGAATAAATTCATGGATGGCTTGCAGTTCGGTATTATTTTCAATGCGCTCTTTAATAAAATATTCGACGGCTTTCACATCATGATTGATGCCGGATTCGATATGCTTAATGCGCTGTGCATCTTGTTCAGAAAAATTTTCAATGATGGATTCCAACACGGCGTTTGCATGATGAGTTAATCGAGGCAGCTCGGGAAGATTGGCATGATCGGATAACATTTGTAACCAGCGGATTTCAACCGTGACGCGAAATTTGATGAGCCCGTACTCACTAAAAATAGGCCGCAAACCCGACACTTTTTCTTGATATCGGCCTTCGAGCGGAGAGATTGCCATCAGTGAAGAATAATTCATGATCTTTCCTTTACATTTTGCTGGATGTCAGTCATTGGGAGTTGTGACAGAATTTTTTCTGCCATGGTTTTAATTTTATGACGGAAAAATAAAATTTGTAATCGTGATCCACCCATTTGTCGCCATAACACAGCAGAACGAATGCCAGCGAGTAAGAGGGCGCGGATTTTTTCCATGATTTCGGATGTGTTCAATAGGCGTGGATTTCCCCACACAATGATGCGAAAACGAAACGTGCTGATCGTACTCAGATAAATATCCGCTAAATTGGCAATGACAGTCGGATGTGTCAGGTGAAAATACTCGACTTGTTTTTTCGTTTGTTCAATGCGTTTAGTCAGTGTGTTAAAAATAGGAGTGGAATAGCGGATTTTTTTTTCTAAATGGATCAGTGACATGATATAGCGCATGAGTGCGCGACCTTCCTGGGGATCGCCTGCAAATGTCGCGATTAATTGAGTTAATCCGACACGGAGTCCAGAAAGATCTTGATAGACAGCTGCAATGTTGGGTGGGTCAGTTTGAAAAATACTGTAGATGCTGGAAAGAAACGCCGCATCATCGGCTTTTCCAGTTTGCGCAAGGTCTTTGACCAAGCTTACCGCTTGAATCATGCCAGCCAGTGCAATGGTTGTTTTGTACAATTTATCTTGCAAGGGAAAAGCTCCATTTTTAGCAGATAATCCCACCGCCTAAACAATGTTCACCCTGATAAAATACCACGGATTGTCCAGGAGTCACTGCGCGCTGGGGTTCGCTAAATTCAACGTTATAATCATTCGCATTAATAGGAGTGATGATACACGCTTGATCTGATTGGCGGTAGCGGGTTTTTGCAAAGGCTTGTAAGGGAAATGGGGGTGCACCGTTAATCCAATGGACCTGGGTTGCAACTAGCGTTGGCGTGAAGAGAGCAGGATGGTTATGCCCTTGTGCCACAATTAATTGGTTGTGTTCGAGGTCTTTCTGGACCACATACCAGGGTTCTTCAGGGGCATTTTTTTGTCCACCGATTTTTAAACCTTGGCGTTGACCGAGTGTGTAAAACATTAAACCATCATGTTCGCCTAGGGTTTTTCCATCCAATGTTTTAATTTCACCCGATTTCGCTTTGACGTATTCATTTAAAAATGTTTTGAACTTGCGTTCCCCAATAAAACAGATGCCAGTGCTGTCTTTTTTCGCGTGATTTTCAAGGCCAATTTTTTTCGCGAGATCGCGCACGACTTCTTTTTTTAAATCACCAATGGGAAATAAACTCTGTGCCAGTTGATCTTCTGTGAGTGTGTAGAGAAAATAACTTTGGTCTTTATTCGGATCCAAGCCTTTTAATAACTGTAAATTGTGAATTCGCGCATAATGTCCGGTTGCGATAAAATCAGCGCCGCGTTGTTTTGCGTAATGTAAAAAGGCTTTAAATTTAATTTCTTTATTGCACAACACATCTGGATTCGGTGTGCGACCTGCGTTATATTCTTGAAGAAAATCCACGAACACTTTTTCCCAATATTCCGCCGCAAAATTCACGCGATGCAATTCGATTTGTAATTTATCACAAACCGATTGCGCATCTGCCATATCCTGACTCGCCGGGCAAAACGTATCGGTATCATCTTCCTCCCAATTTTTCATGAAAACACCTTCGACGTGATGGCCTTGTTCTTTGAGCAAGAAAGCCGTCACGGAGGAATCGACGCCGCCGGACATGCCGACGATGATGTGTTTTTTGGCGTTATTTTTCATGGTATTGGGTCGAAAATGGAAAGGTTGGGATTATAGCATAGGTTGGGGTTAAAAAAGCGAATCGGGATGAATGGTGTTATAATTAAACAGATTATACCAATTAAAATTTCCGAGGAGTGGCTTTATCTATGATGTCAGATAATCGTAGAAGAGTGGGTGCCGTGGTTGCGCCTGTTTCAGAGCATGCTAATACTCGCAATGAGGTATTAAGTGCGGAAGCTAAGATGGCGCGGGGAATTAAAATCTTATACCTGTTTGCGAAAAAGCATAATCTTCTAAAATATGATGCGCAAGGTATTGCGACAGTAGAGCTCAGTGCAAATCAGTGTACAAATGTTGCAAAATATTTTCCTGGTGGATTAACAAAAGGGATCAATATCCATTTTCATCGTGAAGATTTTATCCCCTATCCCCCCATTCGTTACATGATCCAACAAAAAATTAAATCCTTCTGTGATATGGCCCGTGATTTATATCAACTCGATTGCAAAGCACTGATGGTGCGCATGAATAATGAAATTCTGGAGGGCTTAGAGAATATAAAAAAGAAAGCAAGTAACAATGGAAACAAACCCATCGATATGAAAATTTTTCATAAAGAAGCACAAGCGCTCATGAAAAAATTGGTAAGAGTAGCAATGAAAAGATTATGTGATGAGTATTATAAAAAACTCAAAAAGAATGACAAGCTTTCCGTTTTTACTCAGGATGAATTTTTCTACAAACCATTAATGGATAATTTTTTAGATCATTTACATGAAGAGTCGGTTCACTATCGCTCAAATGAAAGAGATATTTTAACCTTCAATGAGAAAACAAAAATATTTTCGTACGACGAAGGTTCGAGGGTAACAGCACATGATAAAGGCTATAAACCAGGTTGTCCGAATTTAACGTTAGCCTGTGAGGGAAGTTATGCGACAAGTTCTACATCTCATAAACCCGTATTCCAAACGAATACGTCTTATATTAAACATGCCCAGCTCGGTTTAACCGTTAAATACAAAAAAACAGAAGAAGAGCAAGTGATGGAGACTTGCCGACAAATTAGAGAAATCATGGAGAGAATGGCGTACTTACGTCTTCATGGTCGATCCATCGCCGATAGAAAAAAACCACTCACCATTGATTGGGTTTACCAAGTATTAACAACCAATGTGAATGAAGGATCATTATATGGTTGTGTTGCAAAAGCAATGAAGCTGATGAATGGCGTCCAGTTTAAATTACCAGGTGGTCCGTTTGTCACGTTGAATACGTCTGTGATGAATGCAGGCATCAATGAGTGGGGAAATTGGAATTTCTTCAGAAAATCAGATACACAACGTCGTGAAAATCGCCGTGCTTATATTCAGTGTACTGATGCTTTGAAAGACTTTGTGCCAAAGACTGATGCTCTGCCTAATCCAAATGGTTTCGCTGCAAAAGTAAAAATTTTGAGAGATGCATTGGTGCCAGGAACAGGTGATCGCAAAGTGACTGCGGCTTTAAAAGAATATAAGAGGTTGCAAGAGAAAATTGCGAAAAACGCAAAACAGTTTCAAATCGTATTGACAGAGCAAGATGCACATAAAAAATTAAATCCAAAGGAAAGAGCTCAATATGAACTTAGCATGGAAGATAACGCCGAACTCATAAAATTCCATATGGAAGAATCCGAAAGATTATACGATTTATTACGGCATCAAACTTATATTATTGAAAATCATCGTTTGGAACAGTGGGAAAAAAATAAGAACAAGTTCAAACATTATATTCATGAAATTGAAAAGCTGGTTTTTCAAAATCGAAATGAACTAGATGAAAAATTAAGAGACCCTCATACGGGAATGGCAACGCAACAACAATTATTAGGGATAGCCGCTTTAATTTATAAAAGTTATGCCGATGATTTGTATTATAGCGGTAAATATCGAAAACCGGAGCAAGCAGCTATTTTTAATGCGTATCTTCTCTCTTATCAAAAAATAGTCGGCATGATGGGAAGTGTGGGTTGTAAGAGTTGTAATGATCGGGGTTTTGTTGTGCGTTTGTTACTTTCTGCAATGGCGGGACATCCCTTTGTGGATGATGCTTCTATTCCAAAAGCAAAACAACTAGGTTTCAATTTATTGCCAGAACCATGTCACTCTATGAAGACGAACGATCATGTGATGCAAGGAACGCTAGTCGAACATCGTTGCAGCGAAAATATCATGTCACATGCAGGTGTTTATTCCTGCATCAACGATACAGCAGGTGCGCCGCCCAAAATAGCTCAGAAAAAATTCTCAGTTTTACAAGGTGTAGAAGGCGTCAGAGATTCGGGATACATGTATGATTATCGGCGTATGGCGGCACACAAGATGGAGATGGGCAAGTTTAAAGATGCGATAGCATTAACTCCTTTGATATCCCTCGCAGCGTCACCAACATTATTTGGTGCAAGGGATGGAGCTAGACCTGGATCTTCAGATTCAAAATCGCCACAAATAAATGCTAGAAAACCGAAAAAGTCGCTGTAACTTTTTGTATAAACCTTTAGTTTTGTTTCTGAGGTTGCTACCATAGCGACTTTCATAAAAGATCATAAAGGACACTTCCAATGACCTACCAACACATCAAAGTCCCAACCCACGGGCAAAAAATCACAGTCAATGCTAACCACACTTTAAACGTCCCAGAACAACCTATCATCCCTTACATCGAAGGCGATGGTACTGGCGTTGATATTACCCCCGTCATGAAAAAAGTCGTCGACGCAGCCGTCCACAAAGCCTATCAAGGCAAACGCAAAATTCATTGGATGGAAGTCTATGCCGGTGAAAAAGCGACAACCGTTTACGATAAAGACACTTGGTTACCCAAAGAAACCATGGAAGCCGTCAAAGATTTCGTTGTTTCCATCAAGGGGCCACTGACTACCCCGGTAGGTGGCGGAATACGCTCCTTGAACGTGGCATTGCGTCAGGAACTTGATCTTTATGTCTGCTTACGCCCAGTTCGCTATTTCAAAGGCGTACCCAGTCCGGTCAAAGAACCCTGGTTAGTGGATATGGTGATTTTCCGCGAAAACTCTGAAGATATTTATGCAGGCGTTGAATGGGCAGCGGATTCAGCTGAGGCAAAAAAAGTCATTCAATTTTTACAAACTGAAATGAAAGTGAAAAAAATTCGTTTTCCAGAACATTGCGGAATTGGTGTTAAACCCGTTTCAAAAGAGGGCACCACACGCTTAGTCCGAAAAGCGATTCAATATGCAATCGATAATAACCGTGATTCTGTGACGTTAGTTCACAAAGGCAATATCATGAAATTTACCGAAGGTGCTTTTCGTGATTGGGGCTATGAATTAGCACAAAAAGAATTTGGGGGTGAACTGATCGATGGTGGTCCATGGATGAGAATCAAACATCCAAAAACCGGAAAAGACATTGTCGTGAAAGATGTCATCGCAGATGCTTTTTTACAGCAGATTTTATTACGTCCTTCTGAATACAGCGTTGTCGCTACATTAAATTTAAATGGTGATTACATTTCGGATGCATTAGCTGCACAAGTGGGTGGCATTGGCATAGCGCCTGGTGCCAATTTAAGTGATACCGTTGCTATGTTTGAAGCAACACATGGTACTGCGCCTAAGTATGCAGGTCAGGATAAAGTGAATCCAGGCTCATTAATTTTGTCCGCTGAGATGATGTTACGGTATATGGGTTGGGGTGAAGCTGCTGACTTAATTATCACCGGAATGGATGGAGCGATCACAGCGAAAACAGTTACCTATGATTTTGCGCGATTAATGACTGATGCCAAATTACTGAGTTGTTCTGCATTTGGTGAAGCAGTTGTAGACCATATGAAGGTTAATGCGTTCGCTTAAACCGATCAAATCCGGGGGAAGAGTGAATCATTCTCCCGGATTTTCATAAATTCATCAGTAAAAACAAGTACCTTTCTTTTTTAGATTAAAAAATTATCTATTTTGCTTCGTTTTGTTCAAATTTTTCTTTATAATTTCAATAGAGTGTCATAAAAAATACAAAACATAGGGCTATCCCTTAGATAAATAAGTATAGATTTCTTTGTCACATTGCGCATGAAAGGCATAGAATTTTTTTATGGGTAATGCAAATTTCATTCTATCGACTATAAGTAAGGTAGAGGGGTATGAAAACTGAAGATAAGGTGAAAACCAATTTAGCGGTCAAGGTGCAGGAGGCGAAACCGAAATTAAAAGAACCGCCGCTGTATCGAGTTTGGATGCATAACGATGATTTTACGCCCATGGAATTTGTTGTCGCGGTATTGGAAATCTTTTTTAATATGGATCGTTCGAAAGCAACTACAGTGATGTTTGAAGTGCATACAACAGGAAGAGCAATTTGTGGAACGTTTAGCAAGGATGTCGCTGAAACAAAAGTAGATCAAGTAATGGAATATGCAAGGCAACATGAACACCCTCTATTATGCAGTGTAGAGGTAACTTAATCAGGGGATAGGAGGTGTGCCATGCTAGACAAAGAGCTTGAGTACACATTAAATTTAGCCTTTAAAGAGGCTCGTGCAAAACGCCATGAATTTGTTACTGTTGAACACTTGCTGATTGCCTTACTTGAAAATTCATCGGCGAATGAAGTTTTAAAAGCGTGTGGTGCCAATGTAAATCGTTTGCGAAATAATCTCATCGATTTCATTGATCGCACAACACCTGTCATTCCAAGTCATATTCATGATCGTGATACGCAACCGACATTGGGATTTCAACGCGTACTGCAACGAGCTGTCTTTCATGTGCAATCCTCTGGAAAAACCGAAGTAACTGGCGCAAATGTGTTGTCTGCGATTTTTAGCGAACAAGACAGCCAAAGTGTTTATCTCATGCGTCAAGAAAACATTGGACGACTCGATGTCATTAATTTTATTTCCCATGGTTCAGCGAAACCACGCAGTATCAGTGGCCCACGCGAAAATGATCAGTTTGGTGGTCATTACATGGAAGAAGGGGAAGGCCTGCAAGAAGACGCGAATGCAAGTCCACTTGAACAATACACAACGAATTTAAATGCGCGTGCAAAACTCGGCATGATAGACCCATTGATTGGACGTGAAGATGAAATTGAACGCACGATCCAGATTTTGTGTCGTCGTCGCAAAAATAATCCACTCTTAGTCGGCGAAGCAGGCGTTGGAAAAACAGCGATTGCCGAAGGGTTAGCCCGTTTCATTGTCGAAAAGAAAGTGCCGAGCGTTCTAGATGAAAGCATCATCTATTCACTTGATTTGGGCAGCTTGTTAGCGGGCACAAAATATCGCGGTGATTTTGAAAAACGATTAAAGAGTGTATTGCATCAACTCAAAGATCAAAAAGGTTCTATCCTTTTTATCGATGAAATTCACACGATCATTGGAGCGGGTGCGGCGTCTGGCGGTTTAATGGATGTCTCTAACTTAATTAAACCGTTACTGGCGTCAGGCGATTTAACCTGTATCGGATCAACCACGTACAAAGAATACCGTGGAATCTTTGAAAAAGATCACGCGCTTGCAAGACGTTTCCAAAAAATCGATGTCAAAGAACCTACCGTCGAACAATCCATCGAAATTTTGAAAGGCTTGCGCGGTCGTTTTGAAACGCACCATGGTGTGAAATATACGGATGAAGCAATTGATGCGGCAGTGAAACTTTCATCTCGTTATATTCCTGATCGACGTTTGCCCGATAAAGCGATTGATTTAGTCGATGAAGTCGGCGCTTATCAATATTTATTACCCGAAGCAAACCGTAAAAAAATCATTGATACGATTGATATCGAAAAAGTTGTAGCGAAAATTGCGAGAATTCCTGAACGTAATGTGTCGACATCCGATCGTGAAGTATTAAAAAACTTAGTGCGTGATATGCGCATGATGATATTTGGTCAAGAAGATGCAATTGATACACTGGGTGCTGCCGTTAGATTAGCACGCTCAGGGTTGCGCGATCCAAGCAAGCCTATTGGTTCATTCTTATTTATCGGGCCTACTGGGGTTGGCAAAACCGAAGTTTCCAAACAGCTAGCAAAATTACTAGGCATTGAGTTGATCCGCTTTGATATGTCGGAATACATGGAGCGTCATACCGTTTCACGTTTAATTGGTGCACCTCCAGGGTATGTTGGTTACGACGAGGGTGGGCTGCTGACTGAGGCAGTCAACAAGCACCCGCATTCGGTGGTCTTACTGGATGAAATTGAGAAGGCACATCCTGATGTCTATAACTTGCTATTACAAATAATGGATCATGGGACGTTGACGGATACAAACGGTCGTAAAACCGATTTTCGTCATACTATCTTGATCATGACATCGAATGCGGGAGCTGATATTTTGGATAAAACGTCAATTGGTTTCACGCAACAAGATGCAACAACAGATGTTGTTACGGCGGTGAATCGAGTCTTCTCACCCGAGTTTCGTAACCGTCTTGATGCAGTGATCCAGTTCAAGGGATTAGAACAAAAGACAATTCTCTATGTTGTGAATAAATTCTTGATGGAGTTAGAAGTCCAACTCGAGCCCAAACATGTCGTCATGGAAATTGACGAGGAGGCACGTAATTGGTTGGCTGAGAATGGTTACGATAAAAAAATGGGTGCTCGGCCAATGGCAAGACTCATACAAGAACAATTAAAACGACCGCTCGCTGAAGAACTGTTATTTGGAAAATTAAATAACGGTGGACATGTCAATGTGACGGTTGAAAAAGGGAAGTTGAAATTTGCAATTGAGGAATTAGAAGACAATAACGTGCATTAGCACGTCGTCCCCGCGAAAGCGGGGATCGTGAGTTTATTCTGTTTCAGCAGGTTTTTCAGTGTTACTCGATTTTCCATCGCGACTTCTAAATGTAATGCGCCCTTTCGATAAATCATAAGGCGTCATTTGCACAGTGACTTTGTCACCCTTTAGGATGCGAATGTAATTTTTACGCATTTTCCCAGAGATATGGGCAATGACAACGTGTCCATTTTCCAGTTCTACTCGAAACATGGTGTTTGGCAAGGTGTCAATGACAGTGCCTTCCATTTCAATTTGATCTTCTTTTGGCATGCTCCACTCTAAATTAGTTGTTAAAAATGAACGGAAATAATGCCTGAAAGTTCAGGAGGATGCAACCGTCATCCCTAACGCCTAAGCTTTTAAGCTTTCCAAATATTTATCTGCATCCAAAGCAGCCATGCATCCTGACCCTGCTGAGGTCACAGCCTGACGATAGACATGATCGGCCACATCGCCTGCGGCAAACACGCCGGGAACGCTAGTGGCTGTTGCATTTCCTTCTAGGCCATTGCGTATTTTGATATAACCATTCGCCATATCAAGCTGTCCTGCAAAAATATCTGTATTCGGTTTATGTCCAACTGCAATAAACACACCGCTGGCATCAATGGTTTTTGTTTCATTTGTTAAAACATTTTTAACGCGAATACCGGTTACACCGGTTTCATTGCCGAGAATTTCTTCTGTGACATGGTTCCATTCAACCCGAATATTGCCATCTACGCCGGTTTTTTTCATGAGATGGTCCGCGAGAATTTTTTCTGAGCGGAATTTGTCGCGACGATGAATGACAGTGACATTTGATGCAATATTGGAAAGATAAAGCGCTTCTTCAACCGCCGTATTCCCACCGCCCACTACGATGACTTTTTGATTGCGATAAAAAAATCCATCACACGTCGCGCAGGCAGATACCCCTTTCCCCATGAATGCTTTTTCAGAGGGTAGGCCTAAATATTGCGCGCTAGCACCGGTTGCAATAATCAGTGCATCACAGGTGTAAGTGGTTTCACCTTGTAAGGTGAATGGGCGTTTTGAAAAATCGACTGACGTAATATGATCAAAAATAATGTCAGTCCCAAAACGTTCAGCATGACGTTTCATGCGCTCCATTAGGGCAGGTCCCTGTAAACCTTCTACATCCCCTGGCCAATTATCGACTTCCGTGGTTGTGGTCAATTGACCACCGGGCTCCATGCCAGTGAGCAAGATGGGCTTTAAATTCGCACGCGCTGCATAGACGGCTGCGGTATAGCCTGCAGGTCCTGAGCCTAAAATGATTAAACGGTGATGTTTGGCTGTCGTCATAGTTATTTATCCAATGTTGTATTTCATCGTTTCTCACGAGGATGGTATATTAGCGTCAGTTTCGGCTAGGTGTAAAATGGATTTATAAAAAATGGGAGTCCAAATTGAAACAAGCATCACAAAATAAACAAGAGCGCAGACCGCTCGCGATTCAAATGGGACATCGCCTTCGTGAAGGATTGTTATTACTAACGGTTGCGA